>Ga0256830_1000282_pt1 | contig 44811 bp, 34 predicted proteins | sample 128326metaG_FD_190537 | JGI IMG/M metagenome (GOLD analysis project Ga0256830, IMG submission 190537) | Hydrothermal vent microbial communities from Lau Basin, Pacific Ocean - 128-326 | ecosystem: Environmental > Aquatic > Marine > Hydrothermal vents | place: Pacific Ocean: Lau Basin | collected...
CGAGCCCGGGGGTGTCCACCCCGGGGGTTCGGGCTATCACCTGGTACCGGGTGCCCGCGAACCGTCCTCCCGAGGCGCCGCCCTGCTGATACAGAAGGCCGCTGTCGAGCATCGTGTCGGGCGGAGCCGGAAAGAACGACAGCAGCTCGGTCCCGTTGGGCGACTTCCTCCCGTACGTCCAAGGGTCGAAGCACACCCCACCCAACGTGAGCCCAAAGGGCGTGAGCCGGGTGGACCCGGTCACAATCGTCTCGGTAACCGGATCCGGGGCGAACGGCTCCGGCTCACCGATGAAGTCCGTCCACCGGCCGTCGTCCGGGGTGCCGGGGAAGAACGGCATGTCCAGGACTCCGAGCCCCTTCTCCGGGTCGTGGTCGATCCCGATCCAGACCTCGCGCCCGGCGCTCGGGTCCGGAGGCGAAGGCTCCCCGCTCGTCTCGTCCGGCACGAAGGAGAGCGCTGCGTAGGCTTGGTCCCGGGTGAGCCGGCCCTCTTCCACGGCCAACGTCGGCGCCCGAAGCGTCTCGTGCCGGGGCACGAAGTTGAAGACGCTGAGGGTCTGCTCCAAGATCGTCTGCGCCAGACCCTGCTGGGTCACCTCCACGGTGAGCGTGGTGTCCCCCGGGTTGGAGCTGACCCGATCGGGCAGCCCGTCGGGCAGATCCACGGTCTGGTCGCCCACTGTGGTGGTCTGGTCCGTGAGGTCACCGTACAGGTCGAACCGCGCCGTCTGCCCGCCCGCAAGCCACCGCTGCAGCTTGGGCTGCAGGGTGTGCGTGGGCACGTACACCCCGGGGGTCCGGGTGCGCGTGCGGGAGAACCCGGCAAGGGGAGTGGTCTGGCCCGCGGTCTCCACCCGGGCGGTCACGCGCACAGGAAGCGTGGTGCCCGTGACCTCCACCTCCACGGGCACCCGGGCCCGCTCCGCCACCCCGGGCCACTTGGCATTGAGCGGAAGCACCGTGGGAACGGCGCCCGTGGGCTTGACCTCGGCGATGTCCAGGGGGCCCGCCTTGTAGTGGGCCTCGCCCTGGCTCCCGAAAAACAGATGGAGCTCGAAGCTCCCCCGGCCGGAGGTGAAGTACTCGGCCGGCACCGTCACGGTCACGTCCAGGGTGCTGGCGTCCACCGGCGTCACCGCGTCCACCGTGGGCTCGAGCGCCGCCTGCCCGTCGCGCCGCAGCTCCACTCGGGCGAGGGTGGGCGTGCCGGCGGCCAGGAGGTCGGCGAAACTCTTTCCTCCCTTCAGCCGCCAGGTCGCCTGGAACGCCCCGGAGTGCCCCGAGGGGGCGAGCTGCACCGCCGGCGTGGCTACGAGGGAGGCGCCCCCGAACACGAGTTCGATCGTCCCGGCAGCCTGGTTGGGTAGTTCCGTGTAGAAGAACGAGCCCGCGATCACATCCCCGGGCTCGGCAGCCACGGCGAGCTGGGGCTGGAGTTCGGCGCACCCGCCCTTTGCGACCTCGGTGGTCGAGGAGGTGGTATTCCTCCCCCCGCTCAACACCGTAAAGGTGAGGGCGTTCGACTGCTGGCTGCCGTCCGGGCGGTACAGCGTGAAAGATCCGGAGGAGAAGTCTACCTCCACGCCGTTATCCGCGCTCGTGCACACCCGCACGGGCTGGAGCGCGCCTTCGGAGAAGTCCTGGACCGTTCGTTCCGCCCACGTCGACACGCTGCCGGTCACGACCTCGGCGGATTGCACCGCGTAGCCGGTGTCGTCCGGGAACTCCAGGTACCGGATGCGGAACTCGTAGGTGCCGGCCTGGCTCGAGTCGAACGCGGCCACGAACCCGTCGGTGCCCTGGGAGGTCACGCCGGAGCCGCCGCCGATGCCCGAGCCGGGAAACGCTCTCGTGAGCAGGGGGGCGAGTTCCCACGCGCCGTTGCTCCCCTGGAGCCGGTACTCCACCACAGGGGTGAGGCCCACGATGCTCGGGAAGTAGTCCACCTTCACGTAGAACGGCGACCCCGTGGGCCCGATGTTCGTGGGGCCCACGTTCACGGTGACCGGCGGGAAGGCCCCGGTCACCGCGAACTCCACCGGTGTTGCGATCCGCTGCCCCTGGTAAAGGAACACTGTGCCGGGTAGCGCGAGTTGCACCGCGATGCTGCCCACCGCCCGGGGCACGAAGTCGGCGAGCACGTGGGCCTGACCGTACAACAAGGAGTTCGGGTTCGAGGTGTCCACGATGCCGCCCCGCTGGGGCGCGGGCCACAGCCCGGTGCCGGTCACCGTGCTTGCGGCGACGTCCACCTGGGCCACCCGGTCGGTGCCCTCCTGGTACACCACCGGGGGATCCGCCACGGTGACCCCCGAGGTCGGCCCGTTGTGCCACAGGGCATCGAGGCCCGTAGGGATGAAGTCGCCCTGGTCCGCCGCCACCCGGAACTCGGCCGGGGTGTCCGAAAGGAGGTCCACCAGCTGGTCCGCCGTGATCTCGGGGTGCCCCGAGGCGGAGAGCCCAAGCGCTAGAACCACCGTCTCGTTGAACCCGTTGGTGCCCTCCGGGGTGACGATCACGTCCCCGGTGGCCGTGGTTTCGTACTCGCCGGTGTCGGAAAGGATCACCACCGGCTTTACCTCCAGCCCCAGGAACTCGGCCGTGAACGTGGCGCTCTTCCCGGTCTGGCTCTCGGTGACCCGGAACTCGGCCACCCCCACCTTGCGGCCGAACACCACCCGGCCCGAGGCCGCGTCCACATAGGCCACGTAGGTGGTGGGATCGGGCAGGGGGTCCACGGGGCTCTCCCGGGGCTGGACCCAGCCGTTCGAATCGAGGGCTTCGTAGGTCACCGCATCGGTGGGCGCCAGGTCGTAGGCCCCACCGGCGTGGGGCCCCCGCTGGGGTTCCAGGAGCACCTGGATGGGCTTCTGGTAGCCTTCCACCGCTCCGTAAACCGCGTCTGGGGTGACCTCCAGCACGTAGTCGGTGTCGGAGACCACGATCACCCCGGCCTGGGGGGAGCCGGGCGTCGTGGTGTCGGTGAACGTCACCGTGGTGCGGCCGAGCTCGCTGCCCACGGTGACCGTGGGGGGGGCGACCGATGCGGTGGCCACCGCCGTGTTGTCCGTGGACGCCTGGATGCCGGGGTCGTTGGTGAGATCCACCGAGGTCCCGTCCGACAGCTCGGCCGTGAGCGAGATCGCGTGGCTCGAACCCGCCTGGGTGGACCGCACGATCCCCGGGTCGGCCACGAGCTCCATGAGCGGGAACGACACCTCGTCGAAGGCGGTGGGGTCCTCCACGCTCTGGGCCCGGATCGTGATGGTGAGGGGCCTCGTGGGCATGAGAGGCGGCGCCTTGTACTCCCCGGCGTCGGTGATGGTCCCGGTGGCCGGATCGCCCCCCTCCACGTTGTTCACGAACCAGCGCACGTTCGTGTTCACCGCTCCCGTGACCGTGGCCGTGAACGTCACCGTGGCCCCGAGCCCCACCCGCGGAGGTTGCGGATCGATCGCCACCTGGATGTCCGCCGGTTCGGCCACCAGGGTCACGGCGGCCGACGCGCTCGCCGTGGGATCGCCGGCAAGACGCGCCTCGATGGTGACCTGGTTTCCGGCCGTTGGCATAAGGATCGGCGCGTGGTAGGTGTACGTGCTGGGCGCGTCCGCGCTCTCCTCGATCGTGCCCACCTGGGTGTCCCCGCCCTCGACCCCGTTCACCAGGAGCACCACGGGCTGGCCGGTCGGTTCGGTGGTCACGGTGAAGGTCTCCCGGCCGTCCAGGGGCACGGTGGCCTCGGCCGGGGCGATGGAGACCGTCGTTGGGGCCGACACCGTGAAGGTGACCTCGGCGAACCGCGTCGGATCCGACTCCGGTTCGGCCCGCACGGTGACCGCACCGGGCGGGGCGCCCGCCGGCGCGGTGTAGGTGCCGTCGGTCGAGATGGTGCCGTAGGTGGCGTCGCCTCCCTCCACCCCGTTCACGAGCCACCGGACCGGGTCGGTCGCGGGCTCGGCGCCCGAGAACAACACGAACCCCACGGTTTCTCCCACCGCCACCTGGGACACGGCCGGCGCCAGCGAGAGCGTTGTGCCTCCCCCGCTTCCCCCTGCTTGCTGCTGCCGGAAGGTCACCGTGGCCGAGGCCGAGACCTGGGGCAGGGCCTTGAGCCGTGCCGTGACGCCGACCTGCCCGGCCGGAGGCGGGGTAGCCGGCGCGGCGTACTGCCCGGAGTCCGAGATCGTGCCCACGGTGGCGTTGCCCCCGAGGATCCCCTCCACCAGGAACTCCACAGCTGTGTCCGAAAGGGCGCCCTCCGGGTTCACCGCGACCGCGGCGGTGAACACCGTGGTACCCCCCGGGTCCAGGACGGCGGTGGTCGGGTTGAGGGTGATCCCCACCGAGGCCACGGTGAACGTCGTCTCCGCCGCGGCCGTGGGGGCGGTCGCGCTTTCGGCTCGCACCGTGACCACCACCGGGGCCGAGGGGGCCGAGGGCGCGGTGTAGGTGCCGGCCGGGTCGATCGTGCCGGCGTCGGCGCCGCCGCCCTCCTCGCCGTTCACGAACCAGCGGGCGCCCGCCACCGGGGATCCGCCGGCGTCTACGAGCTGGAACGAAACGGCCTGCCCGGGAAGCACCGTACCCGGCGCGGGCACCAGGGCGAAGTCCCCTGTGACCGGAGGCCAGGTCCGGAAGCTCCAGCTGTACGTCGTGCCGTCGGCCGTGACCGAAGCGGTGTAGGTCTGGCCGGGCTCCAGGGGGGCCCGGGGGACGATCACCACGGCGTCGCGGGTGTTGAGGGCCTGGCGGCCGGACTGCTGGGCCTCTTCGTCCGGGTTCGCGTAGGTGGCTTCGGAGAACCAGCACACCTCGAGAGGGGTGCCGTTCGCTGCCATGAGCGACGCGCCGGTGACGTCGGGCACCCGGGTACCGAACCGGTCCGAGCCGAGCTGGACCACCAGCGGCAGCCCTGTGGGGGCCTCGAACCCTTCACAGCTCGTGAGAGGGTCGGGGCTTTCGAGACCCGGGTACTCCAGCAGGTGCACGACGGCGTCGGGCCCCGGGAAAAAGAGGGGAAACGAGACGCCCTCGGGCACCTCGTCCACAAGCCCCGAGAGCACGTCGAGCACGGCGGCCGACTGCCAGCCTTGCCCGTCGGCCTCGTTCCAGATGCCGTAGCCCACCCGCTCGAGCCGCGGGTCGAGGATGCCCAGGGCGTGGAACGGCCCGGTCATCCAGGCGTCGAACGCGCGGGCCGAGTCCATGGCCGGATCCTCGGACCGGACCACGTTGGATTTCTGGGCGGCCTCCTGTCCCTCGGTGGTGTAGCCCGGCTTCGTCGGATCCTCGTCGTGCACGTTCCCCCCGGGGTCGATGTCGGGGTGGGACGTGTCGTTGGCCACCAGATATTTGGCGTGCTTGAGGGCTCCGTCGCCCAATTCCGGGGCCTCTGTGACCGCCGGCAGAAATCCGCCCACCCGGGCGGCCCGCCGGGCCGCCGAAGCCCGAGTGCCCGAGCGGAAGAGGTTCAGATATGCGAGCCACTGCTCCCCCACCTGCACCGTGACCTCGGCCTCGGCGCTCACCGAGGGGTCGGCCTTGGCGGTGGCCCGCACGTGGTATGTGCCGGGCACGAGGGGCGCGGTGTACCGGCCCGAGGCGTCGATCACGCCCCCGCCGGGCTCCACCACGAACCAATCGGCCTCGGCCGAGGCGCTGAACGGCACCGAGGTGGCGATGTCCACGGTCTGCTGGGCGGGCGTCACGGTCAGCTGGATGCCGCCGCCCCCCCCTCCTCCTCCGGTTCCGCCGGCTCCCCCCGTTCCCGTGCCCTCACCGCCGCCCCCGCCCCCCCCACCGCAGGCCGCCAAGACCAGCGCGAGCACCATGCCGAGCCAGGGGGCAAAAAAGGGGGACCGCGGGATCGCCCCGACCGAGGAGGATCGAGGGCTGGTGGACATTTTCATGCTCCTTTGCCCCGCCCGCGGAACGGATCATTCGAACGTGGCGCAAGCCCCTTGGGAAAGGCTTGCCTTCGTCTGCCAATCGAGGTCTATCTCTCCGGTCTCCAGCACCCGGAACCGATCCATCGGGATGTTGGGGAGCGGCACGAAGTCCCCGTCGGGCAACACCCCCTCATAGGGGTTCCCCTGGACGCTGCGGGGATCGATGGCGTACAGCCCGATCCCCGAGCCTCCGCCCGTGTCCACGAGGAACATGCCGTACTTCTGAAGCGCCCGGGCGATGGTTCTCTCGTAGGAGGTAAGCCCGAGGGTATCGAGGTCCAGCTCCGGATCGAGCTGGAGGCGAGCGCCTTCGGGCATGGGCACGGCTCCCGGGCCGGCAAGGTCCCGGATCTCCTCTTCCGTGCCGTCCCAGACCCCGTCGGTGGCCGTGGCCGGCGCCACGGGGCCGCCCGCGCGGGTGTAGGGGTAGTTGAACACCAGGGCATGCTCGATCCGGCCGTCCTGAAGCTCGTCGGGCCAGATCAGACCGCCCAAAAACGCGAACCCCGAGCCCCGGGTCGAAAGGCCTCCCGGGTAGATCCCGGTGCCATCGAGGGAGACCGCCCCGCCCCAGCTCGCCACGGCCTGACCCCCCACCCACCGGAACTGCCAAAGGTCGTACTCGCACCGGGTCTCGAGGTCGAGCACGATCAGGTTGTTGTCCTGGTCGGCGTTTTCGCCGCAGGTGGTGGTGTCCGGGGGGACCGGGTTGTCGGAGCCGTCCACGTCGAGGGTCGGCTCCGCGCCGTCGGGGATCGGGACACCGGTCATGCGCGAGGCGCCGAGCTCCCACCACGGGCCGCACGGCAGCTCCACGGTGCGCCGCGGGGTGGACGCGTCGGCGATGTACACGGGCGAGGAGTACTGCCGCACCTGGATCACGAGCTCCCCGCTCGCTTGGAGGAGCCGCACCATGGCGTCCGAGTCCGGATCGATGGCCGGGTCTTGAGAGATCGGCCGGTTCAGGGGGCTGTCGGCGGAGTAGAGGTTCACCTCGGAGAACGTTGGCAAGACCGAAGGCGCAGCCCCTTCCCCGCCCCCGGCCGAGGGCTCAAACGAGCTTCCATCGGGCCCGGTCTCGTCGGCAGCCTGGGGGCCAGCGGTTGGTTCAGAGCCTCCCCCGCCGCAGGAGGCACCTGCCAACAAGAGCATCCCTGCGAGGGCGATCCGTGTCCAGACGCCCGGGGGCGGCCAACCGACTCGGGTCAGCACATGCATGGGTCGTCCTCCTCGCCGTACCCCATGGGGGTGGTCTTCCGTCCCATAAACCCGGACAAAATAGGCTCCTCTCCTTGGAGGACGGGGCAAGGGGCCTGGTTCCGGCCGGGCGTGGCTCCAACCCGCCACTCGGCTCCGAGGGACGGGCAAAGAAAAACGAACAGACACCCTGTACCTGCCCGGATGTTGTTCCTCGTGTGTTTCACGGGCCCTGTAAAACTTGCAAGGCTCGTACCGGCTCGATAAGGTGCGAGGGTGGGGTGCGGGAGGGGAAAGGGTGAGTAATCTGGTTCCTTTTGGGGGAAATATTTTTCCCACCAGAGGGGTTGGGGGGGGGTGTATTGTCGGCGGCTCCGGACGTGCAAGACTCTGCCAAGGTGCAGACTCCGACCAGGAGGAGGGAGAAAGGACGTGAAGTGCGAAGGCCCCGGTTCACGAAGCGGCGCGAAGGTTGTCGAATCTCTCGAGGGAAGAGGGAGTGCTCCGGTGGATGACGACATCCGGATGCGCGTGGCTGCTTTGGAGGACGAGCTCCGGTCTCTCCGGGAGACGAACGAACTTCTGGGGAGGCAGGCCGAGGATCTCGGGTTTCTGGAGGCCCGGCTCCGGGAGCGCACGGGGGAGCTCCAGGAGAAGAACGCCCTGCTCCAGGCCATTTATGACGCGATGCCGGACATGGTCTTCCTGCACGGCGCCGACGGTATGGTGGAGGACGTCAACGAGAACGTGCTCCGGACGTTTGGATGGACCCGGGACGAGGCCCGGCGGATCGGTGTGGAGGAGGGGAGTGGGCCGGACATGTGCCCCCAGGAGGCGATGGAGCGGATCCGTCGGGCCAGGGCTGGGGAGCCCCAGGACTTCGAGTGGACCGCGCGCCGGAAGGACGGAACCACGTTCCCCGTAGAGGTGCGGCTTCGAAGATTGGAAGGGCTGCCCGGCGAACCGAAGATTCTGGCCCTGGTGCGGGACCTCACCGAGGAGAAACGGCGGGAACAGGAACTCCGGGCCCAGGAGCGGCTGGCTGCCCTCGGCCAGTTGGCCGCGGGGGTCGCCCACGATTTCAACAACCTCTTGACCCCGGTGTGCAGCTACCCGGAGATGCTCCGGGATCTGCCGGGGGTTCCCGATCGGGTGCGCAAGGCGTTGGAGGTGATCGGAGAGCAAGGCCAACGGGGAGCGAGGCTGGTGCACCAGCTCTTGGACTTCGGGCGGGGGTCCCCTCCGAACCGCCAGGTGATGGATCTTCGGTTCTTTGTCCCAGAGGTGGGGGAGATGATCCGGCGCACCTTTCCCGAGGCGGTGGAGGTCGAGGTGGCGATCGCTGAGGAGGTCGACCTCAGGGTTTGGGCCGATCCGGTCCAGGTCCAACAGGCCCTGGTGAACCTGGCTGTGAACGCCCGGGACGCCATGCCCGAGGGAGGGGTCTTGACGTTGGGGGTGGAGCGGGTACGACTGCCGGCCGGGATGGCCGAGCCCGGATGCCCTACCGAAGGAGAATGGGTGAGGCTCACCGTCCAGGACACAGGGGAGGGGATATCTCCCGAGGTGCTGCCCCGAATCTTCGAGCCGTTTTTTACCACCCGAGCCCCGGGGGAGGGAACGGGGCTCGGGCTCTCCCAGGTCCACGGTCTCGTGGCCGAGCACGGGGGCCGGATCACCGTGGAGACCGAGCCCGGCCGGGGCACGGTGTTTCGGGTATACCTGCCGCCAGCGCCCACTCCCCCGAGAGGGGCGGTCGGACAGCCGACACGGTGCCGGTAGAGCGATCTCTTGGGGATCGGGGTGGCGGGTCGTCGACTCAACCGTCGTGCCCGGAGAACCAGGCCCCGGCGATCTCCCGGGCCGCCTGTAGGGCCGTGCGGCCCGAGCGGATGCCCCGCTCCAGGGCCCAGCGCTCAGCCTCGGCCTCCCACCCCGGGGGCGGCTCGACCCCGAAGCCCCGCAGGTGCCGGGCCACGGCCTCACGGAACGTGGCCGGGGCGAAGGGATAAAACCCCAGCGAGAGCCCGAACCGGTCGGCCAGGCTCACGGTTTCGGCCACCGTCTCCTGGGGGTGGATCTCGCCGTCGTTGGGGAACCGCTCGGGCACGAGGTGCCGCCGGTTCGAGGTGGCGACGGCCAGGGTGTTCGCGGGCCGCGCCCGAAGCCCCCCTTCGAGGAGTACCTTGAGCTCTCGGTACCGGTCGTCGGGGCCGGAGAACGACAGGTCGTCCAGGTACACGATCCAGCGCCGGGGATCGCGGTCGAGGGCTTCGAGGAGCAGGGGTAGCTCCGGGATGCGTGGTTCGGGCACCTCCACCACGGCGAGGTCGGGAAATACGTGAAACACCGTGCGCACGAGCGAGGATTTCCCGGTGCCCCGGTCGCCCCACAGGAGCACGTCGTGGGCCGGTGTGCCGGCCAGGAACCGGCGGACGTTGGCGTAAAACGCCTCCTTCTGGCGGTCCATGCCGATGAGGGCGTCCGGGGCGACCGCGGCGATCCGCTCCACGGGCGCGAACCGGCCCTCCCACACGAAAGCCTGGCGGTCGGGCGCGGGGGCCGGGCCCGGGCCGGCCGGTCGGTCGACCAAAAGCGCGGCGATGCGGTCGAGTTTTACCAGGAGCGGTTGGAGCGTGTCGGTCATGGGTGGCCTCGTTCGGACGTGCGGATGTTGGGACGTTCTCGGATGCGCGGAGTTGCCCCGCTCTTGCGCCGGAACGCGGTGCGGAGCCAGTCCCCCATCCGCACCATGGCAGACTCTCCGAAGTTCTTGCTACCCCGTCTCCTCGCCGGAAGACCTGGCCGCGCCCCGGGCCTCGGCCGCGGCCTTGAACTTCCGGAGTTGGGCCTCATAGTACGCCCGGTTCGTTCGCGCCCGGGCCAGGGCGGCCCGGGCTGCCTCCACCGCGCCGGCGAAATCGCGTACCCGAAACCGGGCCTCGGCCAGGGTGTCGAGGATGTGGGGGGCGGGCTTGAGCCGCACGGCCATCTCGGCCAAGGCCAGGGCGCGTTCGGGTTTGAAAAAGGCCGGCCCTTTGGAGGTCACGTAGAGCCACGCCAGGTTGTTCAGGGCCTCCGCGTTGTTGGGATCGAGCCGGATCACCTTGAGGTACGCCTCCTCAGCCTTTGCCTCGTCGCCGGCCTCATAGTACAGGTTCCCTAGCACGAACCAAGCGCTGGCGTCCCGCGGGTTCCTCTCCACCCGATGCACCAGACCTTGCTCGGTCACGAACCGGTTCAGGGATCGGTCCAGGGGGCCGGTATGGAGCGCGACGGCGAGCCCGGCCATCAGCGTCACACCGGCTCCGACGAACCCGATGAGCCGCCGCACCCGGCGGTGGTGAGCCCGGCCGATCCGGGGGTCCCGGGCAGCCTCCCAAAGGAACGCCACCCGCTCCGCAATGGACCCGTGGTGCCAGCTGGGTAGATCGCGGATGTCGCCCGAGTACCGGGCGACCCGCTCCAGGGCCGCAACCACCGGCTCGGGCCGACCCAGCGCCTCCAGGGAGAACAGGTCGGCCTGGCGCTCGAAGGCCCGGCTCAAGCGGCCGAACAGGCCGCGGAAGTACCCCACCAGCAGCACGAGGAGACCGACGGTCGTGGAGGCCGACACCACCAGGTCCGCCCGAGGGTTGCGCAGAAACAGGGGGTCTGCGAGCCCCCAGCAAGCCAACGCGGCCTCCACGAGCCGGAAGAACACCCCCACGAGCCCCACGTACCCCACGAAGAAGAACAGGTAGTACCAGAGATGGCGGTACCGCACGTGGCCGGCTTCGTGGGCAACCACCCCATCGATCTCATCGGGGGGGAGCAGCTCGGCCAGGGCAGGGGTGATCAGCAGATACCGGTACCGGGGCACCAACCCCACGACCCCGGCGGTGAGGACCCGCCCCTCCAAGAGGGGCCAGTAGAGCATCTCGCGTACCCGGAGCCCCAGTTGGGTCGACAGCTGCTCGAGGCGGTCCCGTAGCGGACCCGGTGGGATCGGCTCGCATCCCCACATGGCCTTCACGAGGGCGGGAAGGAACACCCCGAGGAGCACGAGGAACGCCGGTGCGTACAGGAGCTGCAGAAGGGGGTTCGCCTCGAGGGCTGCGTAGCCGGCCGGCCACAGGGCGCGCAGAGCGTCCGACAGAGCCATGAGCACGATCCACGGCGCCAGGATCGGTAGCTCCATGCGGGCGTGGCTCCACGCGAACCGGGCCCGGCTGCGCTCCCCCCCCAGGAGCACGCCTTGGAGAGGGTAGGCCTCCCACCACAGGACGGCCAGAAGCGCCACGAACGGTAGGATGCCGAGCACGCTCGCGAGCATCTCGGACCGCCCGGCCGCCGGCTCCACCACCAACCCCACGTAGTCCGTGGCGTAGCACACGGCCGCGAACGGCACCAGCATGACGGCTTGGTAGGTCTGGAGGAGCCCGGGGAACAGGGTCCGGAGGTGCGCCGCCTCAGCCCCGTCGTGGAGCGCTTGGGCCATGAGCCGCCGGAACCGCCACCGCAACGCGGCCCAGGTGACCGCCGGGTACAGCACCATGTGCCCCGCTGCCGACAGGGTCCAGGAGGGCTCCCCCCCACGGGGGGCCAGCGCCTGTATCGCGATCGCGATCAGAAATACGAGAACGTTTCCGTACATGGCGGGCCCATTGTACCCCCAACACGGCCCGCCGGCACCAGGGGATGGGGGGCGCTGGTAAACGGCCGGGAACGTGGTATGCATTGTCGTGTGGTATCCGTGGGGTGGGGAAAGGATTCCTCATGGGGTTTGGGGAACGGTCCTCTGCCGGGGCGGCGTGGGTGGCGGCCGGGGTGGTTGCCGCGCTCGGCACGGCGTGGCTCGTGGCCTCAGACCTTTGGGTAGATGGGTTGGGGCTCGGTCCGGAAGGGCTGCTGCGATTCCGACGGGTGGAGGGCGCGGTGTTGGTCGCCGTGGTCGCTGCCGGGGTGGGTTGGCTGGTGCGGTGTGGTGCTGCTGGGTGGGGTCGGCAGGAAGATCGATGGCTTGCGGCCCTGGCCGAGGAGAGCCCGGGCCCGGTGGTTTCGTTCGACGGCCAGGGGCGGTTCGTGTGGGCCAACGCGTCGGCCCGTGCTTTCGCGGCCGAGCAGGGGCTCTCGTCTCCGCTGGAGCTCCTGCCCCCGGGCCACGGGGAGGTGGTGATGAGGTGCCTGGCCACGGGACAGCCCGAACGGCGCCTGGAGGCTCGGTGCGGCGACCGGTGGTTTTCCTGGAACTTCCTGCCCGTCCTGTCGGGCGGGAGAGTGCACGCCTACGGTGGAGACATCACGGACCTCGTGATGGCACGTGTCGAACGGGAACGCCTGGAGGAGCGGCTGCGGCAGGCCGAGCGGCTGGAGGCTTTGGGCCGCTTCGCCGCCGGCATCGCCCACGACTTCAACAACCTCCACATGATCATCCAAGGAAACGCGGAGCTGGGTCTTCTCCAGACCACCCGCCCCGATGCGGTGAAGCGGTGTCTCGAACGGATCGCGGCGGCTTCCGGCCGGGCAGCGGATTTGGTGGCAAAACTGCTGGCCTATGCCGGTGCCGAGCCTGCCGCACCCGAGACCGTGGATCTGGCATCCGTAGCGCGGCAGGTGGCGGGCGACATGGCCGACCTGGTGCCGAAGGGGGTGAGGCTCCGGGTCGAGGCGGCCCCCCAGACCCCGACGGCCTGCGCCGATGTGGGGCAGATGCGAGTGGTCGTGCTCAACCTGATCACCAACGCCTTGGAGGCGGTGGCGGCCGGGGGTGCGGTGGCGGTCCGAGTGGGGCGCCTGGACGACGCCGAGACCTGGTTCGCCGGGGTCGAGCTCGCCGAGCCCGAAATGGGCCGGCCCTACGTGCTGCTGGAGGTGACAGACACGGGTCCAGGCATGGACGAGGAGACCCGGCGCCGTGCCTTCGACCCGTTTTTCACCACCAAGTTCCTAGGAAGGGGGTTGGGGCTCTCCGTGGTCTGGGGGGTGGCCCGCCGGTTTGGGGGAGGCGTGCGCATCGACTCCGCACCCGGCCGGGGTACGACGGTGGGGGTGGCCCTGCCGGCGTGCCCGGGTTCGTGACCCCTCACCTCGTGCGGCGCCCCCGTCCGGTCCCCCAGATCCCTCTGTGGGCCCGTCGCGCCTCGGCCTCCAGGGCGAGGAACCGCTCCCTGCCCGGGTAGTCGAAGAACCGGATGGCCCGGCCGAGACCCGCCTTGAGGAGCTCTTCCGACAGGTTGATCGGCTCCTTCTTCCCCGGCACGTGGAGCCACAGAAACCCCAGGATTCGGCCGTGGACGTCCACCCGGTCGCCGGCCACCTCCAGATCCACCCGGTCGGCCCGGCCGAGCCACGCCCGGGTGAACTCGGTGGCCCGGCGGGAGAACGGCTCGGCTGGCCGGCCGTCCCGGGCTCTCTCCGGGGTGTCCACCCCCAGCAGCCGCACGTGCACCTTCCGCCCGGACCACCGGGCCACCACCGTGTCCCCATCGATTACGCGCACCACACGGATCGGCACCCGGTCGGCCCGGGCGGGCGAGCACACCGAGGCCACCGCCCAAAAGACGAGGGCGAGAGTCCTTGAGACGCCGGCGAGCCGTGGGGGATAATGCATCGGTGCCTGGCCCTCCGTTTCCGCCGATCCGTTTCCCGACGAGGAACCCCCATGCGACAGGTTACCATCGACGGCGTGACCCTCCACCTGGCCCGGCCGGCCGATCTGGACCTGCCCTGGGTGGGGCGGGAGGATCTGGTGCGCCAGGTGCTCGCGGCCTGGATGGTCCTGGACGAGCGGGACCGCCCCATGACCCCCCGGCTCGTGGGCCGGCCCGGGGTCGGCAAGACCACCTTGGCGTTTGCCGCGGCCCGGCGGCTCGGGCGGGAGGTGTACCTGTTCCAGGCCACCATGGACACCCGCCCCGAGGACCTGGTGGTGAGCCCGGTGGTGGGGCCCGACGGGAAGATCCAGTACGTGGCGAGCGCCCTGGTGGCGGCCGCGATCCGGGGCGGGGTGTGCGTGCTGGACGAGGGCAACCGCATGAGCGAGAAGAGCTGGGCCTCGCTCGCTCCACTCCTGGACGACCGGCGGTACGTGGAGTCGGTGCTGACCGGTCTCCAGATCCGGGCCCACCCGGACTTCCGGCTGGCCGTCACCATGAACGAAGACGCCTCCACCTACGAGATCCCCGAGTACATCCACACCCGGCTCCAGCCCCAGATCCAGGTGGACTTTCCCGAGGCCGACGAGGAGCTGGCGATCCTGCGGGAGAACCTGCCCTTCGCCCCGGAGGACCTGCTGCGGTACGTGGTGGGGTTCCTGCAGGCGGCCCACGGGGCCGACGAGCCCTACGGCGTGCGCGACGGCATCAACGCGGCCCGCTACGCCCTGAAGCTCGCCCGGTCCTCCGGGGAGGACCCGGTGGCCTGGGTGCCCCGGGCCCTGGAGCAGGTGATCGGCGAGGAGGCGCTGGCCTACCTCAAGTTCCCGAAGGGGTCTTGACCGGATGAAGGCCGAGGAAGCCCCTGCGGGGCCCGGTAGTAGGGAGGGTAACTTTCATTGGCCGGGGGCTTTCACGCCGAAAGCAGGGGGCCTGTTTCCGGCCGTGCGTGAGTGCAGCATCCGACTTTCGCTGCATCCGGCGCCCAGCCCGGGTTGCAAAGATTCGGTGGCGGATCGATCGACGAGAATGGTTTTCAGGGGTCCTGGGGGAAGCGAGCATCGGCTGAGCACCGGATGCAGCGACTGTCGGAGCCACGCCCGGCGCTCCAACAGGCCCCCTGCCCCCCGAGGCCTTGGCGGCGCTTCAGGGAAGCGGCCCGGCCGCCTGGCTGCCTAGCCGCCCGGCGGGCCGAAGGCCCCGACCGACGACCAACGACCGACGACCGAAGTCATATGGAAGGGGGATGAGGAGCGACGAGCTGTACCTGGCCCGTTGGGAGGCCCCCGGCGGCGGGGAGGTCGTGGCCGTGCCGGTTCTCCACGGCCGGGTGGAGTTCGCCGGGGCCGTGGCCCGGGCGTTCCGGCGGGTGCGGCCTACGGCCGTGGCGGTGGAGCTGCCGCCCACCCTGCGGGCCGCCGTGCTGCGCGCCGTGGACCGGCTGCCCCGGGTGTCGGTGGTGACCTACGAGACCGCGGACGGCGAAGCCGTCTACTGGCTGGTGGAGCCGGCCGACCCGTTCGTGGAGGCGCTGCGCCTGGGCCGCGAGGCCGAACTGCCGCTCCTTTTCGTGGACGCGGACATCGACCAGCCGCCCGAGCACGACGAGCCGTTCCCTGACCCCTACACCGTGGCCCGCATCGGCCACCGGGCCTATGTGGAGGCCTGCCTCCGGGAGCGCGCCTACCCCGCCACCCAGGCCGACCTGCGTCGGGAGCGGGCCATGGCGGCCGGCCTGGCCGGGGCCGCCGGGCCGGGCGAGCGGGTGCTGTTCGTGTGCGGGCTGGCGCACCTGGAGCGGGTGGGCCGCATGCTCCCCGGGCCCCACGCCCAGCCCCTGGCCCGGATCCGGCGCGAGGGGGTGCGGCTCTTTCACCTGGCCTCCGCGAGCCTCCCCGAGGTGTCGAGCGAGATCCCGTTCGTCCAGGCCGTGTACGAGATGCGGCGCGCCGGGCCCGTGGCCGAGCCGGACCTCGACGGCTCCACCGTGCGAAAGCGCGTCGGGGCACTGGAGATCCTCACCGGCCAGGCCCGGTGGGACGAGAAAAAGGCCCTGGACGACGCCGTGGCCTGGGCCGCGGCCCGCAACGGCCCGCCGGGCGCCCCCCTGGATCGGCAACGGTGCCTGTACCACCTGGTGCGGCTGGCGGGCCGACACTACCGCCAGGAGACCGGGGAGGCCCTGGAGCCCTGGCAGGTGCGCACCCTGTTCCGGTACCTGCGCAACTGGGCCCTGCTGGAGGGGCGGCTGCTGCCCGACCTGTACCAGCTCGTCGAGGGGGCGCGATCCGTGGCCGACGACAACTTCGCCTTCGCCGTGCTGCGGCTCGCCGGTCACATGCCCTGGCAGGCCGGGGCCGACGACCTGGCCGCGGTGGAGCTCTCGGCCGAGGAGCTCCGGATGGGCTCGCGCCGCATCCGGATCCGGCGCCGGCTGGGCCGGACCAAGCGCCGGGTCCTCAAGGTGCCCCGCCGGCGCAAGGGCGAGAAGCACCCGGGGGAGTGGCTCGATGGGTTCGACCCCCAGGCCGTGTGCTCCTACCCGCCCGAGGACGAGGTGATCGAGGCGTTCGGCCGGTGGCTCCAACAGAAGGCCGGCCGGGTGCTCTCGGAGGAGGCGGCCCGGTCCGAGCCGTTCCGGGGCTCGATGCTCGACGGCATCGACATGCGCGAGACCCTGCGCCACCTGCCCGAGGGCGAGATCTACGTCAAGGAGTTCCGCAAGGTGCCGGGCGGGGTGGGAAGCGTGGTGGTGATCTTCGACGAGGACCCGGGGCTCGAGCGCCACCCCTTCACCATGACCTGGCTGGGCGAGCACCAGCAGGAGTCGGACATGGCGTTCTACGCCACGGCGCCCCTGGACAACGTGGTGGGGCCCGGCATCTGCCGGTGCGAGTACGGGGGCTTCCTGCTGTCGTACCCGCCGCTCAGGATGGCCGACGTGTGGACCGACCCGGACTACGCCTGGACCCGCACCCCGGCCGAGCGGCTCCTGGCCGCCGGCATCGACTACTCCGAGGACCGGTTCGTGGTGTACTGCGCCCCCCGGCCGCCCCGGGCGTTCCTCAAGCAGTACGCCGGGTGGCTCGACCGAAGGATCGTGTACATCCCCCTGGGCACCCTGAGCCCCCAGCGGCTCAAGCGCCTCCGGGTGGTCCACATCCTCTGGGGCAAGGACAAGCGCGACATCGCGGCGGACTACATCTGGTAGGCCGCTTCCGCCCCGCGTGGGGGCGTGGTACGGTGCCGGGAGATTCCCAGACCGGTTCGGGGCGCGAGACAAGAACGATGGGCCTACACCTTGATTCATCCACCCGTAAGAGGCTTGGCGCGTTCTACACCGACGGGGCCGTGGTGGAGTTCCTCGTTGCTTGGGGGGCACGGAAAGCCGCGGCGCCGGGTTCTGGACCCATCCTGCGGAGACGGCCGGTTCCTGGAGGCCGCCGCCCGCAGGGGCGTACCGGAGCTGATCGGATGCGACCTGGACCCTGAAGCGCTCGCCATGGCGCAGCAGAGGCTGAACGGCGCGGACTCGGCAGCGCGCTGGATCCGAGGGGATTTTTTCGAGCTTTCCCCGGCAGACCTCGGGTCGGTGGATCTTGTGGTGGGAAACCCGCCTTACGTCCGGTACCAGAGTTTCCGGGGAGAAACGCGGCGCCGGGCCCTCACATCCGCCGCGGAGATGGGGGTGCGCCTGACGGGGCTCACCTCCTCTTGGGCCCCGTTTCTGCTCCATGCCATGCGATTCCTGGAGACGGGGGGAGACCTGGCGATGGTCGTGCCCGCAGAGCTCGTGCACGCCCAGTACGGGGTGGCGACGTTGCGGGGCCTCCTGAAACACTTCGGGCGTCTCCGGCTCCTCGGGTTCGACCGGAACCTGTTCCCGGAGGCCCAGGAGGAGACGTTTCTTCTGTTGGCTGAGGAGCGTGGAAAGGCCTCGGACCGCATGGAGTGGGTGGATGTGGGCGATCCCGAGGGTTTGCTCCGGCTGTTGGACGTGGAGCCGCCCGGCGTACCGCTCGTCGTGGCGGGAACGGTTCGGTTCGGAGAGGCGCTGATCGGACCGGAGGCCCGGAAAGTGTGGCACCGGTGGAGGGGGTCTCGGTACGTACGCACGTTGGGGTCCATCGGACGGGTCGTGAACGGATATGTTTCGGGGGACAACGGCTTTTTCCACCGGACCCTCGACGACGGGGCGGAATTGGGCATGCCCAGCCGTTGGCTTGTTCCGGCGGCCCGAAGCGCGAAATCCCTGAGGGGGCTTTTCTTCTCCGAGGAGGACGTCCGAGCCTTGGAGGCCGGGGGGGTGGCCCATCATCTGGTCGTGCCGGAGGATGGGTTGTTCGGCGCCGCCACTGCCGACGCTCTGGCCCGGTGGTGCAGGTTGGGGGAGCAGGAGGGGGTGCCTGACCGGTACAAATGCCGAACCCGGCGTCCCTGGTGGAGGGTCCCGGGGGTCCACACGGCGGACGTGTTCTGGTCCTACATGATCGGCGATCTGCCCCGGGTCAGCGTGAACCGGGCCGGTGCCGTGTTCGCGAACAGCTTGCACGGGGTGCGGTTGCAAAAGGATCACGTCGATCCACGGCGGGTCGCGTTGGCCGCGTACACCTCCCTGGGATTGCTGGCCATGGAGTTGGAAGGCCGGGTGTACGGCGGGGGGGTGTTGAAGCTGGAACCCACAGAGTGTGCCGCCGTTCGGTTGCCCCTGCCTCCTGTGGAGACCTCGGAGCTGGAGCTGGTGGCGAGGGGCGTGGACGGCCGTCTGAGGGCCGGACGGGTCGAGGACGCGATCGCGGAGGCCGACGACGTTCTGCTGGTCCGCGGATTGGGGATGCCCGAGGCGGAGGTGCTCATTCTTCGTGACGCATGGCGGCGGTTAGTGGAACGGCGAACCCGTCGTGACCCGACCCGAGCTTCCACCCCGGCGGAAGGGAGACGGGGCCATGGAAAACCGGCTTGAGAAGTTCTTGCAGGACGCACTAGTACGGATTCCGGCGCCCGGGCCCGGTGCGACCCGAGCCGAGAAGAAGAACTACACGGAATCCCTCAGCCACGAGATCACGGCAGTCCTGGCCGCAGCGCTCGGGGAGGCCGCGGCATTGTTAGGCGGGATCTCCGGGCGCCGCCGGCCCGAAGACGCCCCGGAGCTTTACGAGGTGGTGGGCGTGGTGCTTTTCGATCCGGGGGAGCCGTCCTCGCTGGACCTTTTCCCCGAAGGAGTCCCGACCGAACTGCAGGGGGGGCATTACGTTCGGCAGATGGTGGAGAGATTCCGCCTGCGAAATCCATTCTACCGACTTTGAGGCGAGACGGTCCCCCATGGCCAAGACCCGGACCGTGTTCGAGTGTCAGCAGTGCGGGGCCCAGAGCCCCAAGTGGCTGGGCCGGTGCCCCGACTGCGGGGCGTGGGGCAGCCTGGCCGAGGTGCGGCAGGATGCCCCCCCCGCCAGGGGGGCCTACGCGGGGCTCGCCACCTCGGCCAAGGTGGCGCCGCTCGCCGAGGTGGAGGGGGGGACGGAGAGCCGGTGGCCCTCGGGTCTGCCCGAGCTCGACCGGGTGCTGGGCGGGGGCATCGTGGCCGGGTCGGCCGTGCTGGTGGGGGGGGACCCGGGCATCGGAAAGTCCACCCTGCTCCTCCAGCTGGTCCAGGCCCAGGCCCGGAGCGGCCGCAAGGCGCTCTACGTCACGGGCGAGGAGTCGGCCCGCCAGATCCGCATGCGGGCCGACCGGCTGGGCGGCCCGCCGCCCGGCCTGTACGTGTTGAGCGAGACCGATCTGGGCCGGGTGCTGGAGGCCGTGGACCGGGTGGGGCCCGAGATCCTCGTGGCCGACAGCGTTCAGACCCTGTACTCCCCCGAGATCGGCAGCGCACCGGGCACGGTGAGCCAGGTGCGCGAGGTGTCGGGGCGCTTGGCTGTGCTGGCCAAGGGCCGGGGGGTGCCGGTGTTCCTGGTGGGCCACGTGACCAAGGAGGGAGCCCTGGCCGGGCCCCGATTGCTGGAGCACATGGTGGACACCGTGCTCTACTTCGAGGGCGACCGGGGCCACCCCTACCGGATCCTTCGGGCGGTCAAGAACCGGTTCGGATCCACCAACGAGGTGGGAGTGTTCGAGATGGGGGACGCCGGGCTCCAGGGGGTGGCCAACCCCTCGGCCCTGTTCCTGGCGGAGCGGCCCCCGGGGGTGGCCGGGTCCGCCGTGGTGCCTTGCCTGGAGGGCACCCGCACCCTTCTGGTGGAGGTCCAGGCCCTGGTGGCGCCGGCCACCTTTGCCTCGCCCCAGCGCACCACCTCAGGGGTGGAGCGCAACCGGGTTCAGATCCTTGCCGCGTTGCTCGAACGGAGGCTGGGTCTGCCGCTCGTCACCCACGACATCTTCGTGAACGTGGCCGGGGGGCTCAGGGTGGCGGAGCCGGCCGTGGACCTGGCCGTGGTGGCCGCCCTGGTGAGCGCGTTTCGGGACCGGCCGCTGCCCCCGGACGCGGTGTTCTTCGGCGAGGTGGGCCTGGCCGGCGAAGTGCGGGGCGTGTCCCGGGCCGACGCCCGGCTGGCCGAGGCCCGGGAGCTGGGGTTCGGCCAGGCGTTCGTGCCGGTTCCGGCGGCAAGGCACTTGCATGGAACCGTGGGCATCGATCTCATCGGGGTGCCTTCGGTGGCCGTTCTCCTCGATCGTCTGGGGTAGCCCGGACGGTCCACGCGGTGCCTCGGCGCCTGGGGACGAACGGCGCTCCCCTGCGGCGAACGAGTCCGCGTCCGATTCCCAAGGGTGCCATGGGTCTACCCTCCAAGCTGCTGCTGAGCTTCCTCGTCCTTTCTCTGGCCCCGATCGCCGTGATGACGGGGCTGTCCTTGAAGCACCTGGTCACCATCCAGGCCACGGCGGTGGACGAGACCCGTGCGCTCCTGATCTCGGCCCAGATCAATCGGATGACCGAGCGTCTGGGCCAGGAGTCCACCCGGTTGGCCAGCGTGTTCCGCCGGCTGCGCGACGAGATCCACGTGGTGCGGCGGTTCTCCGAGGAGCTGCTGTCCGAGCCGAAGGCGTTCTCCTACCGCAACGGCAGCCGGTACCGCTTGGCCCCGGACGGGAGCTACGGCAACGCCAGCGACGACGGGAACTCGGTGCTGTTCGTGCCCCGGTATCGGCCCGCACTGACCCCCTTGGCCCGGGCCACCGAGGCGTTCGACGTGGTGGCGAGGCCCCTGGTGGAACGGGAGGAACGGATCGTGCTCGCCTGGATCATCCTCAGGCAGGGGATGACCCGGGCCTACCCCTGGCGGGACTTCCGGGACATGCCTCGGGAGAAGGACTACACGACCTGGCCCTTTTACTACCTGGCCGATCCTTCCCACAACCCGACCCGGGGAGAGGTGTTCACCGACCTCTACCTGGACCCCCTGAGCGGTGAGTGGATGATCTCGTGTCTCTCCCCGGTCTATGTGGGGGGAGACCATGTGGCCACGGTGGGCATGGACGTAACCGTGGACAAGCTGCTCCGGGACATCGCGGCCATCCGGCTGTCGGCGGATTCCAGCTCGGCCTTGCTATCGGGGAGCAGAGTGCTTGCCGCCTCGGAGAACTTTCCTCTGGCCGCCCTCGGCCTTGACCCCTCTCGCCCGGCCCACGGTCAGGATCTGGGGGAGGCCGTGGAGCCTGAGGTGGCCGCCTTGTTCACCACCTTGCCCGCCACGGACGAGGGCGTCCGGTTCCTGAAGGGTGGGGGGCGGTGGTTCGTGGGGTCTGCAACGGTGGCCCCACCGGGGTGGCGTATCGCGATCCTGGTGCCCGAGGACGACGTGGTGGGCCCGGCTTACGAGAGTGCCGGCCGGATCCTGAGCGAGACCGACCGGATTCGGTCGAACTTCATCCACATCCTGGTGTTCGCCACCCTGGGGGTGCTGGGATTGACCTGGGTTGTGGCCGTTCACCAGTCCCGAGGGCTGCGCACCCTGCTTCGGGGTATCCGCCGAATCGGGGAGGGGGACCTCAAGCACCGGCTCCCGGAGGGGCGGGGGGACGCGGGACGGCTGGCGAGGGCCTTGAACTCCATGGCCGAGGGCCTCGAGCAGAAGAAACGGGAGCTGGAGCGGGTATACGCCGAGGTGGAGCAGGAACGCAAGCTCTCGGCCGTAGGACGGCTGGCCGCGGGGGTGGCCCACGAGGTGAACAACCCCCTTGCCACCATCGCCACCTACGCCCAGCTGCTCCGGCGTCGGCCCGATCTGCCCTCTGAGGTGCAGGGTGACCTGAACGTGGTGCTCGGAGAGGTTCGCCGGATCCAGGACAAGGTGGGCGGGTTGCTCGACCTGGCGCGGATCGAGACTCCGTGCCGGGTGTCCGCTGACCTCAACCGACTGGTCCGGGATGTGGTGGGGTTGGCCCGCCACGAGGCCGAGGCCAGGGGTTGCCTGCTGCGGACCGAGCTCGACCCGGCCCTGCCCGCCGTTCGAGTGGACCGCTCCGGCATGAAGCAGGTGCTGTGGAACCTGATCGGGAACGCCCTGGACGCCCAGGGAGCGGGGGGCTCCGTGTGGGTACGGACCTTGGGGCCGAACGGTCAGGGGCCGCGCCGGGTAGCTTTCGAGGTGGAGGACGAGGGGCCCGGCATCCCAGAGCACCTGCTGCCGAAGGTGTTCGAGCCGTTTTTTACCACCAAGGACGTGGGCCAGGGAACCGGCCTCGGGTTGCCGGTATCGTTTCGGATCGTGAGGAGCCACGGTGGCCGAATGGAGGTCAAGAACCGTCGGCCTCGGGGCTGCGTGTTCCGGGTGGAGATTCCGGTGGAGGAGGACCCATGAGCCCTGGGGATGCCGCCCGGATCCTCCTGGTGGACGACGACGAGAGGCTGCTCCAGGCCCTGGAGAAGGCTCTCGTGTCCATGGGGTACGAGGTGTGCGCCGAGACACGGCCGGCCCGGGCCGTGGAGAAGGCGGCGGAGTGGGGTCCGGACGTGGCGGTGGTGGACCTCAGAATGCCCGGCATGGGGGGGCTGGAGTTGGGTAAGGCCTTGCTGGAGCGCATGCCGGGCCTCCCCATCGTGGTGCTCACGGGGTACGGTACGATCCGGGGGGCGGTGGAGGCCCTGCGAAAGGGCATGTTCGACTACCTGACCAAGCCCTTCGATCTGGACGAGGTGGACCTGACCCTGCGTCGGGCGGTGGAGCAGGGACGGCTTCGCCGGCAGAACCGGGGGCTCTCCGAGGCCCTGGCCCGGGCCGGGCCGTGGGGCGGACTGGTGGGCCGCAGCCAGGCGATGGAGGAGGTGATGCGCGCGGTGGAGATCGCCGCCTCCACCGACTCCACGGTGCTGGTGACCGGGGAGACCGGCACGGGCAAGGAGCTGGTGGCCCGGGCCCTGCACCGAAGGGGAAGTCGGAGCGAGGAGCCGTTCGTGACCGTGGACTGCGCAGGGGTCCACGGTCCGCTTCTGGAGAGCGAGCTGTTCGGCCACACCCGGGGGGCGTTCACCGGGGCCCTTCGGGATCGGCCGGGGTACTTCGAGGTCGCTGCCCGGGGGACGGTGTTCCTCGACGAGATCGGCGAGCTGGAGCTGCCGCTGCAGAAGAAGCTGCTGCGGGTCCTGGAGGCCCGGACCTTCTCCCGGGTCGGGGAGACCCGGGAGCGCCTCAGCCGCGCCCGGGTGGTGGCAGCCACCAACCGGGACCTGGAGGCGGAGGTGGGTGCCGGCCGGTTCCGCTCCGATCTGTACTACCGCCTCAGGGTGGTGCAGATCCGGATCCCGCCCCTGCGGGACAGGACGGAGGACGTGGCCCCCCTGGTGGAGCACCACCTGCCCCGCTTGGCCCGGAGGCTCGGCCGAAGGACCCAGGGGATCACGCCCCGGGCCCTGGCAGCCCTGGAGGGGTACGCTTGGCCCGGAAACGTCCGCGAGCTCGTGAACCTTTTGGAGCACGCCCTGGTGTTCCACGACCCGGCGGTCCTGGATCTCGAGCACCTGCCGCCGGGGCTCCACCAAAAGGGCGAAGCCATCGAGCCATCCCCCCTCACCTACACCGAGGTGAAGTCCCGGGCCGTGGAGGAGGCCACCCGCCGGTACCTGGTGGGGCTCCTGCGGCGGTACCGGGGGAACGTCTCCCGGGTGGCGGAGCACGCCGGCCTGAACCGGCGTCATGTCCACCGTCTTCTTCACTCCCTCGGACTGGACCTTTCCGATTACCGCCGGCCGGGGTAGCTCGCTGGCGCCACCGCCCCGCCTCTCTCCCCGATGCCTCCGAATCCCCCCAACCGAGACACGAGCGTCTCACTGCCGCGTTCGGGCCTCCCTTGATACCAAGTTGCGTTCAAAGCGATTGGACCCCTGAGCAGGGGGGCGAGGGGCCCGGCGGAGAGCCGGATGGGGCTCCTTGCCCACCGCCCCGCCGGCGTTTGGACCACGAAATGGCTTGCATTCTCCGGAGTTGGAGTGAAACCAACTCCCCCCTCCTCTGTCGGCGCGGCGGATCTCCCTGCCCGGCTTCGCGCCCGGCCGGAGGCAGGTCCCATGCCCCCTTCCGAGGCCCCGGGTTTGAACGCAACTCGGTATGAGCGGGACACGCGGGTCCCACTGGGCCGGACCGGTGGGACACGGACGTCCCGAGTTGAGAGAACGTTGCAAACCAATGTTTGTCTGTTGGTTCATGCTGTATAGGTATATCATAACGAAATCATTGGGTATTATTTGTAATGTTGTGTATCTTCCTGGTTGTCGCGCCATCGGCATAGATGTTGAAAAAGTGTTTGCCTCGTGTGGCTCCCCCGCGAGAAAGGAGGATGGCGAATGGCGAGACGGACTCTGGCGGTACTCGTGCTGGCGTTGCTGTGGGCAACCGCCAGCCAGGCGATCCTGGTGGACCCCTACGACAACATCCTGGCGCCGGACGGCTACTACGGCCTCGTGTACCTGAACTACTACCAGGCGGATGAGCTTGTGGGGCCCGACGGCGACAAGGCTGCGGACATCGACCTGACCGCCAAGGTCGCGATCGTGCGGCCGTTGGCCTACTTCCACGTGGGCCCGGTGCCGGCTGCGTTCCAGGTGATCGTGCCGTTCGGGAAGGTGGAGGAGACCGACCTGCTCGACGAGAGCTCCTCGGGCCTCGGGGACATCATCTTCGGCCCGGGGATCTTCCTGTACACCAACCAAGACACGAACACCTACGTGTCGTACTGGTTCTACGTGTTCACCCCCACCGGCGAGTGGGACAAGGACCAGGCCATCAATCTGGGCCAGAACCACTGGTACTTCGAGCACCAGCTCGCGTTCAACCAGATCCTCGGCAAGTGGGTGCTCGACATGAATCTGAACTACTACCACCACCTCGAGGAGCCCGACAACGACTGGAAGGCCCCCCCGCGGTTCGAGCTGGAGCTGAGCCTCGCCTACCAGCTGACCGACCGGCTGATCCTCGGCCTCAACGGCGGCGGGTACTGGGACCTGGACAACGCGGAGATGGACGGTCAGGAAGTTGACGACACCAAGGCGAAGCGGATCCAGTTCGGCCCCACCCTCGGGTACCAGATCACCGATCGGTTCGGGGCGAACCTGCGTTGGACCCGGGACCTGTCGGCCGCCAACGACGTGAAGGGCGACGACGTGTGGCTGCGGTTCTCCTACGCGTTCTGAAGGAAAGGAGCAGAGACCCATGAAGGTTCGAATCCCCTTGGTACTGGCCGTCTCGATGCTCTGCGCCGGGATCGCCGCAGCTGGTTCGTTTTCTCCGGACTCGCTGGTCTGGAAGAAGTGCACCGGCTGCCACGAGCCCGTCAATGGGGTGATCCCCCGGGTGGAGGAGGTGCGCACCACCCCGGAGGAGTGGGCCGTGGTGGTCGAGCGAATGGCCCGGCTGCACGGCATGTCGCTCTCGGCGGGTGAGATGGAGCAGCTGCTCAAGGAGCTGTGCGCCACCCAGATGCTCCGGCCCGACGAGGAGGAGGCGGTCGCCTACCTGCGGCTGTTCAACAACACCCAGCACCAGGAGGCGCCCCGTGACAAGGACGAGGAGCTGCTGTTCGCCACCTGCGTGCGGTGCCACAGCTTCGGGAAGATCGCGTCGTACCGCATGACCCCCGAGAACTGGGCGAAGCTGCGGGACTTCCACCTCTACATGGACCCGGCGATCCTGTTCCAGATGCGCGAGATGCACTGGATCCAGGAGGCGGACGCCGTGCTGGCCTACCTGGCGAAGCGGTTCCCGTACCAGGAGGCGTGGAAGGCCCCGAAGGCGGACCTGTCCGGCGAGTGGGTGGTGCTGGGGTACGAGCCCGGCAAGGGCACGTACCGGGGCACGGCCCGGTGGAAGGACGCGGGCGGGGGCGAGGCCTCGGTGGCCGGCACCCTGTGGTTTTCCGACGGCACCACCGAGGCGTTCCGGGGCGCGGGCACGGTATACGGGGGCTACGCCCTGCGCACCCGTACCCGGCACAACGGGTTCGAGACCCGCGGCGCGTTCACCATCGACGGGGACGTGATCCGGGGGCAGCACCACTTCCCCGCCCCGGACTTCCGGACCTCGGCGAGCACCTGGTACCGCAACGACGGCAAGTCCCGGGTGCTGCGGGTCACCCCCGGGTACCTGCTTCCCGGCGAGGAGACCCGGGTGGTGCTGGAGGGGATGAACCTGCCCGAGGTGTCGGCCGAGGACGTGTCGTTCGGTGGCTTCGTGGAGGTGCTGGCGGCCCGCAGGCTGGACCCGGGCGCGATCGAGGCGGTCGTGGTGAGCCGTCAGCCGGTCCTGGGCTCGGCCGAGGTGCGGGTCAAGGGCCTGCCGGCCGGTGAGGTGACCCTGGCGCCCCGGGTGGACTACATCGTGGTCACCCCGGCGGTGGGCCGGGCCCGGCTGGAAGGCGGGGCCTACTACCCGCCCGAAGGGGTCCAGTTCGAGGCCGTGGCCTACTCCAACGGCCGCGACGTGTGGGACGGGGCCGACGACGTGGCCCTGGGGCCGGTGCCGGCTCGGTTCCACCTGGAGGAGGAGGTGACCCGGCCCGGCGACGACGACCTGGTCTGGCTGGGGGCCATCGAGCCCGACGGCACCTACATTCCGGTGGGCGACTACCGGCCGATCGCGGCCCGGGAGTACTCGGGCGAGGGGTCCGGCTGGGTGAAGGTGGTGGCCGAGTACGATCGGGGCGGCCGCACCTACCGGGCAGAGGCCCGCTTGGCGGTTACCGTGCCCGACTTCATCCGGAGGATCAAGTGAGCGCCACCTACGCCTGGGCGGACCATCGCCTGTTCCGCTGGGACGGCGAACCCGTGCTCTACGGGGTGGACGACGTGAGCCTGTTTCACCTGGATCGCGAGGCGGCCGAGGTCCTGGCCCGGTGGCGGCCGGCCGAGCCCCTGGTGCTGGATCAAACCCCGCCCCAGGACCGCCCGGTGCTGGAAGCGTTTCGCCGGGCCCGGCTCCTGGTGCCGGCCCGGGCCCGGCGCCCCAGGCCCCGGCCTCCGGCGGGGACCCCCCTTTCCACCCTGGTGCTGGAGGTGGCCCAGGACTGCAACCTCGCCTGCCGGTACTGCTACGCAGACGGCGGCACCTACCACGGCGCCCCCCGGCTCCTCCCCCCCGCCGTGGCCCGGCGGGCCGCCCGGTACCTGGTGGACCGGTCCGGGTCCCACGGGGAGGTGACCCTGGTCCTGTTCGGTGGGGAGCCCCTCTTGAACCTCCCCGCGGTGCGGGCCGCGGTGGACGAGGCCGAGACGGCCGCCCGGGCCGCGGGCAAACGGGTCCGGTTCAGCCTGACCACCAATGGCACCCTGGTCACCGAGGAGGTCTGCGAGTTCCTCCACCGGCACCGGGTGAGCGTGTCCGTGAGCCTGGACGGGCCGCCCGAGGTCCACGACGCCAACCGCCCCACCCGGGGGGGCTCGGGGTCGTACCGGGCCGCCCGCCGGGGGTTGGCCCTCCTCCTCGGGTCCCCCCGGGCGCCGGTGGCGGCCCGGGTCACCCTGCCGCCGGCCCAGTGGGATCGCATCCCCGAGGTGTTCGACCACCTGATCGGGCTCGGGGTCCACGAGGTGGGCATCGCGCCCGCAAGCCCGGTCACCCGGGATCTGCTCCCCACGGCCGAGCAGGAGGAGGCCCTGTTCGCGGGGTTCTCAGGGTTGGCGAACCGGTTCCTGGCGGCGGTGGGGAAGGGGGAGGTCCTTCCCTTCTCGAACCTGCTGGACCTCCTGGCCCGGATCCACCTGGGCGCCTCCCGTTCGGCGCCCTGCGGCGCCGGGCTCGGATACCTGGCCGTGGACACCGAGGGCCGCTTCTTTCTGTGCCATCGGCTGGTCGGAGAGGAGCCGTTCCGGGTGGGGGACCTGGACTCCGGTCCCCGGCCCGAGGCCATCCGGGGGTGCTTGGAGGCCTTGGCCGCGCCCCGGGAGGAGCCGTGCTCCCGGTGCTGGGCCCGGGCCCTGTGCCGGGGCGGCTGCCACTACGAGAACCATCTGCGGGAAACCGTGCTGGGGTTGCCGTTCGGGGGGACCTGCGGGTTCGTGCGCCGGTGGATCGAGCTGGGCATCCGGGTGTACGCCCGGTTGTGCGCCTCGGGTCACGAGGAGCTGCTCGGCCGGATCGGGGCCCGGGCCCGCTGCTGAGATTACGCCCACACCGCCCTCCCGGGCGGTCCAGAAAAACCGGAAGGAGCGAGAGATGAGCGACAAGAAGGCGGTCTTGAAAGCCCTCAACGAGAAGGCCCGGGCCATCGAGACGTTGGCCGAGGGGGAGGAGGAGAGCGCGAGGGCGCTGCAGGAAGGCCCTCCCGGCATGCCCGCCGGCTGCACCACGGTGTTCGACACCGGATGGGAGACCAACCCCCGGCCCACGTACCCCGTGGGCAACTGCCAGGCCTCGGCCCGGGACTTCCACGGATGCGCCGGGGACTGCTGGTGGCCGGCCCAGGTCCCGGACGGCCTCACCAACCACCCCGACGTGGACAAGCAGTGCCCCAACGTGGCCCGGGACTGGCGGAAACTCCAATACGATTGACCGGAACCGGCCAGACCATGCCCGGGGTTCTCACCGGTTCGGACTGCGGAAAGGAGCAGCCATGAGAAGAACTTCCCTGATCGGAGTCGTCACGGCCCTCGCCGTGGGCCTGGTTTCGTTCCAGGCCTCGGCGAAGGATCTCTTCTACTACATCGGCAACGGGGTGATCCAGGTGATCGACGGCGACACCGACGACATCGTCGCCGACATCCCGGCCGAGGGGTGGCTGCGGGAGTCGGCGCTGTCGCCGGACAAGCGCTACCTGTACGTCACGGCGAGGCGTCACCTCATCCACAAGGTGGACCTGAAGGCGAACAAGGTGGTCCAGACCCTCGACGTGAGCGGCGGGGGGTGGGATCGGTTCATCTACGGGTTCGACGTGGCCCCGGACGGCAAGACCGCGTACGCGTCCATCCGGGCCCGCACGACCGAAGGAGGAGAGGTGGTCGTGAAGCCGCCCCGGCTCTCCCAACTCGACCTGGCCACGGGCAAGGTGCTGCGGACCCTGGAGCTGCCTTGGGACGCCGCCACCCTGACCACGGTGCGCGACGGCCGCATGGTCTACGTGATCGGGAAGGACCTCTACAAGATCGACGTCTCCGACGACCAGATGCGCCTGGTGGAGACGTACCCCATGTACGAGAAGCAGATGAACTTCCTGCCCTTCTGGAACTACGCCTGGGAGAACGGCGGGGTGTTCATGGCCAACTACTACACCCCCGAGCTCATGGGGCTCCTGGCGATCGACAAGAAGACCGGAGAGATCCGGGACACGCCGCTCAACGGCATCCCGGTGTTCGCATACTCGGTGATCTACTCCCCCGACAAGAAGAAGGCCTACGGCGTGATGGACGAGCTCAACGTGATCGACCTGGAGACGAAGACCTACGAGTCGATCACGGTGAACCACCAGGGCACCTGCTACGGGATCAACGTGTCGAGCGACGGCTCCAAGGTCTACGTGGGCGGGGGGGGATCCACGGTGACGGTGTTCGACGCCCGGACCCTGCGGCCGCTCAAGGTGCTCCAGATGGCCACCGACGGCATGGATCTGCGGCGGGTGACATTCTGACCCCTCCCGCACGCCGGGCGGGGGCTTCCTCTCCGGCCCCCGGCCGGCGCGCGATTTTCCGCACCCCAAGGCAGATGGCCATGGAATACGGTTGGAGGGCGAGGGAACCCGGAGCGGTGCCGCAAGACCCGTGGGCGTGGTGCCCCCGCGGTTGGGAAAGGGCCCTTCCGCCGGGGCGGGTCACTGCGCTCTATTTCGGCTCGGAGTTCTGCCAGGACGCGCTACCCCTGCCGGAACGGGTCGGCGATTGGGTGGAGTCGGCGCGGGATCAGGATCTGGTCCCCGTTCTCCTCACCCCCCTCGTCACCTCGCGCGGCGTGCCCCGGGTGGTCAGGCTTCTGGAGGCCTTGGCCGGTGCTGCCCCCCGGGCAGAGGTGGTGTGCAACGACGTGGGCGTGTTGCGGGTCGTCCGCTCGAGGTTCTCCGGGCTTCGGCCGCGGGCCGGACGCGTGTGGAACCGGGCGCTGCGGGATCCCCGACCGGGCGCCAGGCCCCCAAACGGGGAAGCCGACAGGGCCCGGCGTCTTCGCCGGTTCCTTGCCGACATGGGGGTTCGGGCCATCGAGACCGACCCGGATCTCGTCGGCGGGTTCCTAGGCGCCGGTGGGGAGGGGCTCGAGCGGACCCTCCATCTCCCCTTCGCGTTTGTCGCGAGCGGCCGGAACTGCCTGGTGCGGGCCGACGAGGGCGGAGGCCCCCCGGATGACTGGGTTTCCGGAGGTCCGTGCGGGGCTGCCTGCTGCAAAGGGGCCCGGCGGATCCTTCGCAGCGACGTGCCGGGCCCGTTGTGGCGGGCCGGGAACACGCTGTTCCGGGAGGCGGCGGAAGAGGACGTTCGCCGCGATGTCGTCCGCGCCGACCGGGTGGTGTTGCACGAGGAGCCCCTGCCGTGACGGCCATCCTCGCCCCCGTGCGGCATCCGGACGAGGTGGCCCCGCTGCTCTCGGCAGGGGCCCGGGAGTTCTACTGCGGGATCACCCCGCCGTTCTGGTCCCTCGAAGGGCGGGAATGGGCCAACCGCCGCGACCCGAGGAGCGCCGGGGTCGGAGGGGAGGGGGCCCTCCGCCGGGTGGTCGAGGAGGCACGGGGTTCTCCCGTATACGTGACCCTGAACGCCCCCTGGTACCCTGGGGACGCGGTCGAGGCCCTGGCCGCTTACGGCTCCCATCTCCTCGAGGAAGTCGGTGCGGCGGCGTTGATTGTGTCCGATCTGGAACTCCTGTTGGCGTTGGCGGAGTGGGGGTTGGCCCACCGGGTTCATCTGTCCAGCGTGGCCGCCTGCACCAACTCGGAAGCCGTTCGGTTTTTCCGGGACCTGGGGGTCCGAAGGGTCATCCTTCCCCGGCATCTGGCGCTCGACGAGATCGGGGCGGCGCGGGTGCCGGGTGTGGAGCTCGAGGTCTTCCTTTTGAACGACGGCTGCGTGTTCGAGGAGGGGCTGTGCGCCACGACCCACCGGCTCGGCCCGTTTTGCCTGGGGGACGGACCCGGGACGGAAGGGGTGGGAGCCGAGGCGGTGGACCGGTACGAGTTCTGGAAGTGGACCCGGAACAACTGCGGATGCCGCACGAACCGAGGGATCCCCCTGGGACCCTGCGGTCTGTGCGCCCTGCCGCGGTTTCTGGGGTGGGGCATCGAGAGCCTGAAGGTGGTGGGCCGGGAGGCGTCGCTGCCCCGGAAGGTGGGCTCGGTCCGTCTGGCCGCCCGGGGGATGGAGATCGCCCGGTCCGGCGGGGGGCCGGAGGAGATCCGGGAGGCCGTGATCGGGATGCGGGGGGCGGCTGGGCTGTGCGAGGGGGGGCGCTTGTGTTACTACCCCGAGGTGTGGCGGGGAGAACCCAGGAGGGCGGCGTGTTGAGGGACCTGCACGAGTTCGCCCGACACCTGCGGGGCAAGGGGCCCACGCTCTTCCTGCTCCTGGGCCTGGGGTTTGCCGGGGCCGGGGTGTCGCTCTCGAGCCCCCTTCTGGCGAAGGCCTTCGTGGACGCCGTGGCGACCCGGGGGGACTACACCGTGGTGCCGTGGATCGCCGGGGGGCTGGTCGGCGTGGCCCTGCTGGACCTGGGCCTGGGCGTCGTGATCCGGCTGGTGCATACGCGGCTCTCGGCCGCGCTCCTCACGGAACTGCGGCAACGGCTCCTGGAGCACTGCCTGTGCGCCCGGCTGGACGAGCTGGAGGGGTACCGGCACGGGGACCTCCTCAGCCGGTTCGGCACGGATATCCCCCAGGTCCAAGGGCTCCTGGTGGACGGCGTGCTGGGGGGGCTGCGCAATCTCCTGACGCTCGGGGTGGCGGCGGTGATCCTGGTCCGGATGCACCCGGGCCTTGCCGCGTGGAGCTTCCTGGGGGTGGCCGCGGCATTGACCGCCGCCGTCTGGTTCCGCCGACCGGTGGAGGCCCACGCCCGGCGAACCCGTCTCGCCATGGTGGATCTCTCCCATTTCCTGGCGGAACGCCTGGCCGCGCTCCGGCCGATTCGGATCCACGGGGCCGTCGGGGAGGAGCTGGGGCGGTTCCTCGGGGTGCAGCGGACCCTGGTTCGGCGGGTGGTGGCCTTTCAGGGGGTGGACGCCGCGGCCGGAGGGGTTCCCGGGCTTCTCCTGACGTGCAGCCTGGCGTGGATCTACTGGATGGGCGGAGGGCTCCTGGAGTCCGGGAGCCTGACCCTGGGCACGTTCGTGGCGTTCGTTCTGTATCAGGGACGCCTGTTCGGGCCGGCCCAGGGCCTGCTGGGACTGGTCCGAGGGCTCCAGGAGGCAAAGGTGAGCGTTTCGAGGGTTGCGGAGCTGCTCCGGCTGGCCCGGGAGCCCACGGCGCCTCCGACGCGTCGGCCCGAACCGGAGAGGCTCGTGCGCTTTTCGCGCGTCTCGTTCTCCTACCCGGGAAGAGAGCGGCTCCTCGAAGGGGTCGACCTCGACCTGGGGCCCGGCGAACGGGTGGTGCTGATCGGGGCGTCGGGCGCCGGGAAGTCGACCCTGGTGCAGCTCCTGTTCGGGCTTCGGTCTCCCGGGGTGGGCACCGTGCGCCTCGGGGGGGAGGATCCCAGGGCCATGCCCCCGCCCGAGCTGCGCCGGTGGATCGGGTACGCCGGCGCCGAACCGTTTCTCCTCCACGCAACGGTGGAGGAGAACCTCTGCTACGCCCGGCCCGACGCCACGGAGGCCGAGATGCTGGAGGCGGCCCGGATCGCCTGCGCGCACGGCTTCATCCTTTCGCTTCCCCAGGGCTACCGGACCGTGATCGGGGGGCGCGGGCTGACCCTGTCGGACGGCCAGCGCCAGCGCCTGGGGTTGGCCCGCCTCGTTCTCCAGGCGCCCCGGGTGTTCGTCCTGGACGAGGCCCTGAGCGGGCTCGATCCGGAAACCGAGCGGCGGGTGTGGGAAAACCTCACGGGGGCCTTTCCCGACCGGTCGTTCCTGGTGATCACCCACCGGCCGGAGCGGCTTTCCGGGGTGGGGAGAGTCCTTCGACTGGAGCACGCACGCCTTGTCCCGGCATCCATCCCGGATGAACCGAACCTGCGTACCCACTCCCCTTGAGACCCGGAGGGACCCTCATGGCGCGGATTCTTCGCATCGACCTTTCCCAGAAGCGGTTTTCGTTTGAGGACCTGCCCGATGCCTGGCAGGGGCTGGGGGGCCGGGGGCTCACCTCGGCCGTGGTGGCGGAGGAGGTGCCGCCCGATGCCGACCCCCTGGGGCCCGAGAACCGGCTGGTGCTGGCGCCGGGCCTGCTGGCCGGGACGGCGGCGCCCAACAACGGGCGCCTGTCGGTAGGGGCCAAGAGCCCGCTCACCGGAACCATCAAGGAGTCCAACGCCGGCGGCTCCTTCGCCCAGAAGCTCGCCCGTCTCGGCGTGGCCGCGGTGGTGCTCGAGGGGAGCGCTCCGGACCCGGTGACGGTGACGATCCGGGCCGCAGGGGTGGAGCTCGAGCCCGCCGGCGACCTGTGGGGGAAGGGCGCGTACCAAGCGGCCGACGCCCTGGGCGCCCGCTGCCCCGGCTGCGGCATCGCCCTGGTGGGGCCCGCCGGGGAGAGGGGGTGCCGGGCGGCGGCGGTCTGCGTGACCACGCCCGACGGGTTCCTGCGCACGGCCGCCCGGGGCGGGTTGGGGGCGGTCATGGGCTCCAAGGGGGTCAAGGCCGTGGTGGTGGACGACGCGGGCGGGCCGGGCGCCTCGGTGGCCGATCCGGACCGGTTCCGGGCGGCTGCAAAGACCCTGTCGGAGGGCATCGCGGCCCACCCCATCGTGGGCGGGTTCCAGGCCCTGGGCACCTCGATGCTGGTGGGGCTGATCAACGAGCTGGGGGGGCTGCCCACTCGCAACTACTCGGCGGGCCGGTTCGAGGGCGCCCCCCGGATCGCAGGGGAGGCCTTGGCCGAGATCATGGCGGCCCGGCCCAACGCGAGCCCCCGCCACCGGTGCATGGCCGGGTGCCTGATCCACTGCTCCCAGGTGTACACGGCCGAGGACGGCGAGGTGATCACCTCGGGGTTCGAGTACGAGACCCTCGGGATGGTGGGGAGCAACTGCGCCATCGACGACCCGGACGCCATCGCCCGGATCGACCGGCTGTGCGACGACCTGGGGCTCGACACCATGGAGGTCGGGGCCGCGGCCGCGGTGGCCATGGAGGCGGGCGCCCTTCCCTGGGGCGACGGGGCGGCCCTGCTGGAGGCCCTGGCCTCGGTGCCCTCGGGCGGAAGGCTGGGGCTCCTCCTGGCCGGGGGCTCGGTGGCCACGGGCCGGGAGCTCGGCGTGGCCCGGGTGCCGGCGGTCAAGGGCCAGGCCATGGCCGCCTACGACCCCCGGTGTCTCAAGGGCACGGGGGTGACCTACGCCACGAGCCCCATGGGCGCGGACCACACCGCGGGCAACGTGCTGCCGAGCCCGGCCAACCCCGACTACGACCCGACCAAGCCGGAGGGGCAGCACCAGGTCTCCGAGTTCGTGCAGTGCTACTTCGCGGCCGTGGACACCCTGGGCCTGTGCCTGTTCGCCTCGCTCCCTGTGGTGGAGAGCGAGGAACTCCAGGCCGCCCTGGCCGAGGCCGTGGCCGCCAAGCTAGGCCACGAGATGCCCGGGGGCTCGTTGATCGGGCTCGGCCGGCGGGTGTGCCTGACCGAGAAGGGGTTCAACCGGCGGGCCGGGTTCGGGCCGAGGCACGACCGGCTGCCCGGCTTCTTCGCCCGGGAGCCGCTGCCGCCCCACGGCCACGTGTGGGACGTGCCGGACGCGGACCTGGACCGGGTGTTTGCAGAGTGAGCCCGGCGGTGCCGGTTCGGCTGCGGGTGGGGGTGGTGGACACCGGCGTGAACCCCTGGCACTCCCACGTGCGGGGGGCCGTGGCCGGGTGCCGGGTGTTCCTGGACGCCCGGGGCCGCATCCGGGAGGACGGGGAGTTCTTTGACCCGGTGGGCCACGGCACCGCGGTGGCCGGCGTGCTGCGCCAGGAGCTCCCCAGAGCCGAGATCTACGCCGTGCGCGTGTTCGGGGCCGGGCTCACCACCTACCCCTCCCTGGTGGCCCGGGGGATGCTCCGGGCGGCGGCCGAGGGCTGCGCGGTGATCAACCTGAGCCTGGCCGTGCCCCCGGGCCCCGGGGCCGCCCTGATCGCGGAGGCGTGCGGCCTGGTGCGCCGGGCCGGATGCCGGGTGGTGGCCGCAGGGGATGCCGGCGGTCGGGTCGTTCTGCCCGCCGCCCTGCCCGGGGTGCTGGGGGTGGTGGCGGACGATGCGCTGGCCGACGGCGAGGTGGGGGTCGGGGGCGGGCCCTACCCGTTTCGGGCCCCGGGCCGGCCCCGGGACCTGGCCGGGCTCCCCCGGGGGGCCAACCTGCTGGGGGGATCGTTCGCCTGCGCCCGGGTCGCGGCCCGGGCGGCCCGGGATCCGGCATGGGCCGAAAAGGCCCTTGACCGGACCGGCCGATCTGAGTATAAAGGCCGCCTTACGGGCGATTAGCTCAGCGGGAGAGCACTGGCCTCACATGCCAGGGGTCGCAGGTTCAATCCCTGCATCGCCCACCATGCCATGGCAAGGGACTCGGAAGCGTTTCCGGGTCCCTTTTCTTTTGAAGGCGGTTCATCGGTCATCAGTCGTCGGTGTGGGGCGTCACCGGGCCCGCTCAAGTCGAGCGGAGCCGCGTTGTTCCTCCTCACCCCCTGCCGCGCACCAGCCGCCGGCCGAACCGCAGGCTCTTGGGCAGCCACTGCCCGAGCACCTCGCGTCGCTCCTCTGCGGTGAGAAGCCCCCCGTCGGGCCGCTGCCGGACCCTCTGGGTCACGCTGTACAGGCTCACGGCCACGGCCACCGACACGTTGAAGCTCTGCACGAACCCGTACATGGGGATCGTGTAGGCCCCGTCGCACCAGGCCCGGGCCTCCGGGCTGACCCCATCCCTCTCGTTCCCGAACAGCAGGGCCACCGGCGCGTCCACCGGGATCTCCTCCAGGGCCACGGCCCCCGGGTCGAGCATGGCCGCGTAGAGCCGGAACCCCCGGGTCTTCAGGTCCCGGCCGCACTCCTCGAACCGATCGTGGCGGTGGATGGCCAGCCACTTGTGCGCCCCCAGGGTGATGCGCCGGCTGGGTACGGTGTTCTCCCGGGTGTCCACCACGTGGAGGTGCTGCACGCCCAGGCCCTCGCAGGTGCGCATCACGGCGCTCAGGTTGTGGGGGTGGTGGAGGTTCTCGATCACCACCCGCACGGCGCCGAGTCGGTGGTTGAGGGCTCGCTCCATCTTGGCCCACCGCTCGGGCCGCAGGGCCTGCCGAATGATGTCCAACGGGTCGTCTGCCACGTCTTCGTCTCCGTGGTTCGGTTCGGACGGGCGGCCGAGAATAGCAGACCGACGTGGGCCGTGCACCCAGCGCATCCGTGCCTGGCCGAGCCACCGGGCTTGTGTTACTTATGAAATATCCCATGCTTCCCGTCTCGGCGTTTGCCCAGGGTCCACGGTTTTTCGACCGGCGACCAACGACTGACGACCAGCGACCGAAGTTGTTCGGAAGCCCCCTTCGGCCGCTGCGCGACCCTACACCGGAGAAGGGTAACGTGCGTTGGTCCGGGGCCGTTGCCGGCGGCGGGCATGGGGCCTGCTTTCGGCCGAGCGCGAAGCCGGGCATGGAGATTCGCCGCGCAGGCACGGGGCACCGGCGGTGGCTTCATGACCGTTCGGCGGGGCACGAACGAATTCACGGTGCGAACGTTGGAGGCGCTGCGCGGCGAGCCAAGGAGCCGCGCGCGGCGCTCCAGCAGACCCCATGCCCCCGAGATCATGAGGTGACGCCAAAGAGACGTGGTGATGCTTAGAACGCTGGGAGATCATGGAGGTTTTCAAGCCTCCCAGCGTCCCAGCCTCCTAGCGTCCTAGCGGAAGTTACATGGAAGGTATGCCCATGGGGCCCCATGCGGAGCTGATCTGTCCGGAGGCCTGCGAGATCCTGCGGGCGTCGCGGGCCGCGATCGAGGAGGAGTACGCCCAGAGGCTCAAGGGGGTAGGGCCGGGGTACGCGGCGCGTCCCCTGGAGGAGCTCCGGGAGACCACGGCCCAGGCGGTGGCCGCGTACCTGGCGGTCCTGTGTGCCGGCGACTGGGGACCGATGGAGAGCTTCGTCCGGGAGATCACCGAGCGGCGGTTCGCTCTGCGGTTCCCCATGTCGGAGGTTCAGCGAGCGTTCGCCCTGTTCCGGGAGCTGTGCCATCCCCTCCTCATCGGCCGGATCGAAGGCGAGACCCTGGACCGGGCGCTCCGGTGCGTGGACCGGGTCGTGGACGAGGCGATCCATCGGTTCAGCGACGCGTACCAGAAGCTTCATCTGGACGAGATCCGGATCAAGTCCCGGGAGCTGGCCGACGCTCACCGCCGGCTGCAGGAGCAGTACCACGACGTGGCCGAGGCGGCCCGGATCAAGAGCCAGTTCTTTGCCAACATGAGCCACGAGCTCCGCAGCCCTCTCAACTCGGTGATCGGGTACACTGAGCTCCTCCTGGACGGCATCGACGGCCCCCTGACCCGGGAGCAGCGGCAGGATCTGCAGAAAATCCTCGCCGGCGCCCGGTACCTGCTCAAGCTCATCAACAACATCCTCGACATGACCCGGATCGAGGCCGGTCGCATGGAGACTGACATCCAGCCGTTCGACCTACCCCGGGTCCTCCAGGAGGCCTCCGACACGGTGGCGCCCCTGGCTTACCGGAAGAATCTGAAGATCGTGGTGGATGTGCCCCGTGATCTGGGCACGGTGCGGTCCGATGCGGGCAAGGTGAAGCAGGTGGCGATCAACCTGCTGGCCAACGCGGTGAAGTTCACCGAGAAGGGTCGGGTGGTGTGCCGGGCCCGGCGAGAGGACGGCGGGGTTCGGATCGAGGTGGAGGACACCGGTTCGGGCATCGCGCCCGAGGAGCGGGAGCGGATCTTCACCAAGTTCTACCAGGTGAACGCGATCCACGGCCGGGAGCATCGGGGCACCGGTCTGGGTCTGCCCCTGAGCCGGATGCTGGTGGAGCTTCTGGGCGGCCGGATGGGGCTCGAGAGCGAGGTAGGCCGGGGCAGCCGGTTCTGGTTCTGGATCCCGGACGCCGGGGCGGAGGGCGAGCCCGCCGGTCGGCGGCGTCGGCCGCTGGTGCTGGTGGTGGAGGACGACCCGGCCGCCCAGGAGCTACTGAAGAAGTTTCTGGAGACCGGGGAGTACGACGTGATCACCGCCTCGGACGGGGCCGAGGGAATGGACCTGGCAAGGCTCCGCCGGCCCGACGTGATCACCCTGGATCTGCTCATGCCCCGGGTGGACGGGTGGCAGCTGCTGCGCCGCCTCAAGGCAGACCCGGACACCCGGACGATCCCGGTGGTGGTGGTGACCTGTGTGGATCGCCAGGATCAGGCGGTGCGGGACGGCGCGGCCGCCCACCTGGCCAAGCCCGTGGACCGGGCCGAGCTGCTCCGGGCCGTGGACCGGGCGCTGGAGCCCCAAAGGGGGTAGCTATGGGGTCTCGAAGGTTCGGTCCGGGGGAGATCGCGGCCGTATACGGGGCGGTTCCCCTGGCCCAGGAGCTGACCGGTCAGCACTACGGGCTGCCCGACGACTGGTTCCGGCGCACCAGCCACGAGATCTGCACGGGCAGGGACCTGCGGCCGTTCGAGGTGCTGGGCCCGGGGGTGCTGGCCCACATCCGCAGGGTCCATCGCGTGGAGGGCGCTCCCTGGAGGCCCTGCCGGAGGCTGTGCCCCCACTACCGGATCTGCCTCCAGGACCACAACCTCCTGGCCCGGCTTCACGAGGAGCGTTGGATCCGCCTGGCGGACCTCCTTGTGACCGTGCTCATCCACGAGTACGTTCACCTCGTGCGGTTCTGCCGGTACGAGTGCCCCTACCGGCCCCTTCGTGAGGACGCGTCGCGGCAGGAGGAGGACGAGGTGAACCGGGTCACCCGCCGGATCCTCCGGGTCGGCCCGGCCTCCCTCCGGGCAACCGGCGAGCACCTTCTGCCCCCCGAACCGACTTGCTGACCCGGCCACAGGCCGGGCACGTTTCTCCTGGAGCGCGGGGCAAGGGACCTGCCTCCGGCCAGGCACGAAGCCCGGCCGATTCCTACCAGGGCTGGATCTCGGCGTGAATCCGCCGGAACTCCTCGTGGATGTCCCGGAAGACGCGCAAGAGCTCGGGGTCGAAGTGCTGCCGGGGGCGGGTTCGGTGGTCCCCCACCGTGAACACCTCCAGGGCCTGCTCGTGGGAGAGGGCGGGCTTGTAGGGCCGGGGCGAGCGAAGGGCGTCGTACACGTCCACGATCTTCACCAGCCGGGCCTCCCGGGGGATCGCCTCGCCCCGGAGCCCGCGGGGGTAGCCCGAGCCGTCCCAGTTCTCGTGGTGGGCCCCGGCGATCCGGCGGGCCATGGCGAGCCGGGGCGAGCTTCCGATGATCTTCTCGCCCTGGAGGGTGTGCTCCTGCATCAGGGCGAGCTCCGCCGCCGTGAGCGGGCCGGGCTTGCGCAGCAGCTCCCGGGGCGTGTGGATCTTGCCCACGTCATGGAGCTGGGACGAGTAGGCCAGCACCCGGGCCTCGCCCTCGGGGTAACCGGCGGCCCGGGCCAGGACCTCGCAGTACCGGCTCACCCGTACGATGTGGTCGCCGGTGACCTCATCGTTGACCTCGCTGGCCCTCGCCAGGGCCCCGATCAGGTACACGAACGCCTCCTCCACCTGGGCCACCCGGGAGCCCAGGGTCCACACGGTGCCCAGGGTCACGGCCAGGGCGGCCAGCACCTGGGCCTCGTACCGGGTGGCCCGGTCGGGGTAGTTGAAGGCGATGATGGCCCCCGGCCGGTCGCCGGCCACCCGGTAGCTCACGTAGTTGCGGATCGGCTCGCCCACCGACCGGCGCACCTCGGGGTGGAACCGGGCCTGGTACGCCTCCAGGTCCGCCCCCTCGTCCCGGTAGTTCGACACGGTCACGTCCCCCGCGTCCACCGAGAACGCATGGGTCTCGTCGGCCGTAAGGCGGATCGGGGAGCCCACCGGACGAAAGCCCTGGGGGGTGGCCCGGTAGAGGATCCCCTCGAAGTCGGCCTGCCGGGCGTGTACCAGGAACACGTGGGTGGGCGATCGGGTCCGCCCCTGGGGCTCGCCGAGGGTCATTTCGTCGAGAGCCTTCAGCACCAGGGAGTCCAGGGCCGGCAGGTGGGGGCACTCGCAGCACAGGTCCTCTAAGGCTTCGTCCGTGATCCGGAGCACATCCAGCGTTTGCCGGAACGCCTGATGACACAGGTCTTTCCCCCTTCGGGGGGGCAAGTGGACAAGGCGGGCGCGGTGGGGCATGGGAGGGACCCTCCAAAAGGCCAGAGCCGTTGCGGGCCGGGGCCGATCGGGGACCCTTGACCCGTGCACGATCCCGCCCCATCCTAGCGTTTCTCTCTGGGAGTGCAACCGATGCGGATCCTTCTCCACACCTGCTGCGGCCCCTGCGCCATCGTGCCCCTCCGGAGGCTCCGGGCCGAAGGGGCCGAGGTCATGGGGGTATACGCGAACCCGAACATCCACCCGTTCGTCGAGTGGGAGCGGCGCAAAGGGACTCTGGAGAGGCTCGCCGAAGCGGAGGGGGTACGGCTGCTGCCGCCAGGCGAGTACGACATCACGGCCTGGCTCAGGCAGGTGGTGTTCCGGGAGGCCGAGCGGTGCCGCATCTGCTACCACCTGCGGCTCCGGCACACGGCACATCTCGCGAAGCGCGGGCGGTTCGACGGGTTTTCGACCACGCTCCTCTACAGCAAGTTCCAGAGGCACGACCTGATCGCCGAGGTGGCCGGGGTCGTCGCGAGCGAAACCGGGGTGCGGTTCGTGTACCGGGACTGGCGCGAGGGTTGGTCCGAGGGGGTGGAGGCGTCGAAGGCCATGGGGCTGTACCGCCAGCCCTACTGCGGCTGCATCTACAGCGAGCAGGATCGCTACCGGCCGCGTCGGCAGGGAGGAGAGCCATGACCGACCTGGCGAAGCTGCTCATCGGGCTGGGGGCGCTGTTGATCCTGGCGGGCGCGCTGCTCCTGGTCGTCGGCAAGGTGCCCTGGCTGGGGCGCCTTCCCGGCGACATCGTGGTGGAGCGGCCCGGGTTCCGGTTCTACTTTCCGCTGGGCACCTCGATCCTCCTGTCGGTGGTCTTGAGCCTGGTGCTGTGGCTCCTGGGCCGCAGGTGAGGGTCTTGACACCTCCGGCGGGATGATTATTCAAAAAAACGCCGAGGGGGGGCGAGGAAGACCATCCCAGGAACGAGGAGGTGCAGCCATGCGTGGGACGAGCCTGATTCCGAGGGAAGAGGTGTTCGAACCCATCCGCGCGCTCACCCGGGAGGTGGACCGCATGTTCCACGACGTCCTGGGAGACTGGACGGAGCGGATGCCTGCCCGGTTCCGGTTCGACTGGGGTGAGTGGCAGTTCTCGCCCCGGATCGACGTGATGGACCGGGGCAACGCCTACGAGCTTCGGGCCGAGGTGCCCGGGTTCCGGCGCGAGGACCTCCAGGTGGACGTCACCGAGAACGCGGTCACCCTGAAGGGCGAGCGCAAGGAGGAGCAGCTGCAGGAGGGCGAGAGCTTCCTGTACCGCGAGACCCGGGCCGGCACGTTCGAGCGGGTCATCCGTCTGCCGGAGGAGATCCGGGTGGACGGGGTGACCGCCAAGCTCAAGGACGGCGTGCTGACCATGACCCTGCCGAAGGTGCACGAGGAGCAGCGGCGCAAAGTGGAGGTGATCACCGAGTAAGCCGGCCGCGGTGCTCGCGGGAAAAGGGGACCTTCGTAGGTCCCCCGTCGCCCCGGATGGGTGGGGCGACCCGAGGGTGAACACGAAAAAACGGGGTTCCCGCTTCGGGAACCCCGTTTTTGGTCGATGGGGTCGGCCGTTACACGGCGCGGACGTTCGCGGCCTGGGGGCCCTTGGGGCCCTGGGCCACGTCGAACTCGACCTCCTGGCCCTCGGTCAGGGTCTTGAACCCCTGGCCCTGGATGGCGCTGAAATGCACGAACACATCCGGGCCGCCGCCGGCCTGGGAGATGAATCCGTACCCCTTCTGGTCGTTGAACCACTTCACGGTTCCCTTTGCCATGGTGCTACTCCTTCGTTGGGTATGGGCGTTCGGCCCAGGGTAATGCACATGCGACGGGTCGAAGCGCCCGGGCAGGAACCGTTCCGGTCCGGGATCGAGCTGGATCCATCGATGTGACACGGTGCGTGTGCGCGGTCGGGACGAAAAAGCGGGAGCGGCCACCTCGTTGGCCGCTCCCGCTTCCGAAAGTCCGCCACTCGGTAAAGCTCGCCGCCGTCGCGACGTGGTGCCACCCTACCCCCCGCCGAACGGGGTGTCAAGGGAAAAACTCAGTTTCGGTCTCCGGTCTGCGGTCTCCGGTCGGGCCCTCGGTCCGCGCGGGCGCTCCTCCGGCCCGCCTCCGCAAGGGGGGCGCGGCCCCTTGCCCCTCTGCCCGTACCGAGTTGCGCTTAAACCGAGAGCCCTCGGCGGAGGGACAAGGGATTCAGAGGACAGATTTCAGCGGACAGAAGACAGGAGATCCCAGGAGCGCTCCACCTGCTTGCCCGCGGTATAGTGCTTCGCCCCGTCTATTGTCATCTGAATTCTGGCCCCTGATTCGGCCGCACCCGGCGCTCCACCAGACCCCCACCCCGTACTCCTCAAGGGAAAGGGAGGACGGGCCCGGCAACACTTTCGTTGGAATTAGTATCACACTACCGAGAGGAGGAATGTCAGGGTCGGCAGGCTCAGCAGGGTGGACAGGAACACCGTGGTGGTGGCCAGGGTGGGGGCCACTTCGTACTCCATGGCGATGATCGACACCAGCACCGCCGCGGGCATGCCCGCCTGCAGGATGCCGGCCGCCTGCTCCACCGGGCCCAGGCCGAAGGGGGCGGCCAGCGCTACGGCCAGGGCCGGGGCGGCCAGCAGCCGGAAGGCCGACGCAATCCAGGCGTCGGCCGAGGGCTTCAGATCCCGGGCGCCGGCCAGCTGCATGCCCAGGGCGAACAGCATCGTGGGGATCATGGCGTCGGCCAGCAGGGCCGTGGTACGGGCGAGCCACAGGGGCGGGGTCAGCCCCCCGGCCGACACGGCCAGGGCGGGGGGCACGGCCCACAGGGCCGGGGTCTTGAGCACCGAGACGAGGGCCGTCATGCCCCCGCCCTTGGCCCAGCCGGCCGCGGCCACGCATACCACGAACGCCGCGGTCATGATGGCGATAAAGTAGATTGTGGCCGGGGCCAGGGCCTCCTCGCCCAGGCGGAACCGGATCAGGGCCAGGCCGAAGTTGCCCACGTTTCCGAACACGGCCACCATCACGTACACGGCGGTGACCTCCCGGCTGCGCCGGAGGGCCCGGGCCAGCACGAACCCGCAGGCCGCGAACACCAGATGGGCCACAACGATGTACCCGGTCATCCGCACCACCGCGGCCAGCTCGACCCGGGAGGTGCTGATCACGTGGAACGCGAACGCCGGCACGAACACGTAGTAGGCCACCCTTGCTAGTGTGCGGCCGTCCAGGCCGAGCCTCGGGCCCACGGCGTAGCCCAGCCCCACGATGGCGAACACCGGCAGGACCACATCGAGGAATACGCCGAGGACGTGGGCGAGCACGACCCAGAACCCATCACCCGCGGGAGCGGCGGCGTTCTTCGGGGAACTCCTTCGAGATGGCCACGTAGTGGGTGGTGATGAGCCGCACCACCTCGTCCGGGTCGTCCGTGAGGTCGAACAGGTCCAGGTCCTCGGGCTCGACGCAGCCGAGCGCCGCCACCCGGCCCCGCATCCAGTCCACCAGCCCCTGCCAGTAGTCCTTTCCGAACAGGATCACCGGGAACCGGCGGATCTTCCGGGTCTGGATCAGGGTGAGCGCCTCGAACAGCTCGTCGAAGGTGCCGTACCCGCCCGGGCAGATCACGAATGCCACCGAGTACTTCACGAACATGAGCTTGCGCACGAAGAAGTACCGGAACGTGAGCCCCAGGTCCTGGTACCCGTTGGGCTTCTGCTCGTGGGGCAGGTGGATGTTGAGCCCTACGGACTCGCCGTCGCCTTCGTAGGCCCCCCGGTTCGCGGCCTCCATGATGCCGGGCCCCCCGCCCGTGATCACCGCAAACCCTGCGTCGGAGAGCCTGCGGCAGAACGCCTGGGTCGCCTCGTAGTAGGGGGAGTCGGGCCGGATGCGTGATCCGCCGAACACGCTCACGGCCGGCCCCAGGTCGTTGAGGGTCTCGATCCCGTCGATCAGCTCTGCCTGGATCCGGAAGATGCGCCAGGTCTCCGAGGTGCGAAGGTCTTCCATGGGAGGGTCCTCTTTGTAACTTCGGTCGTTGGTCGTTGGTCGTTGGTCGTCGGTCGGGGGCCTTCGGTCCGCTGGGCGGATAGTGTCATGGAACTCAGGAAAACATATCCCTTGCGACGGTGGGGCTGGGGGCTCCGACGAAGCGCGACGGCCGAGC
>Ga0256830_1000283_pt1 | contig 44794 bp, 37 predicted proteins | sample 128326metaG_FD_190537 | JGI IMG/M metagenome (GOLD analysis project Ga0256830, IMG submission 190537) | Hydrothermal vent microbial communities from Lau Basin, Pacific Ocean - 128-326 | ecosystem: Environmental > Aquatic > Marine > Hydrothermal vents | place: Pacific Ocean: Lau Basin | collected...
GGGGGACCTGACCAGGGCCCGGGCCCTGTTGAAGAGACTACTGTCCATGGACTCCAAGTTTCTGGAGGGACTCATTCTTATGGGCGTGGTGGCCAAGGAGGAGGGTAACAAGGAAGAGGCCCTCAGTTGGCACAGAAAAGCCAGGAGGATTGTGGAGGATGACCCATGGCTCCTCTATCAGCTCTACAGGGATTATGTGGCCACGGGCGAGTGGGAGGAGGCCCTGGACGCTCTGGAGACCCTTATGAAGAAGGCCAAACCTTCGGTGGGACTCTATAGGGAACTCATGAAGGTCCATCTGGAACTGGGGGAAGTGGACAAGGCCCTGGCCCTCCAGGGCAAGATTGTGAAAATGGTCCCCCCCCAGGAGAGGGCCGGAGAGGAGAAGAGGCTTTTGTGGATGCTCTACGAGAAGGCCAGAAAAGAGGGGGACAGGGGGCTTATGGGGAAGTTGGCCAGGGACAACCCCTCTTTCGCCCCTGCCGTGGTGGCCTTGGTGGAGATGAACTCGGAGAAGAAGAACAAGGTGGTGGATGTGGTGAAGAAGGCCTGTGAGACCAATCCACGGGTACTGGTGTTGTTCGATAAGTTGGAGGATCTGCTGTTATCCGAGGAGCGCCCGGGGGAGATCATCAGCTTTTACAAGAGGCTCATGTCTAGATATTCCAAGAATCCCTTGATCCCTTTTGTCTTGGCCCGACTCTATTTCTCCCTGGGCATGTATCAGGACGCCCAGAAGGCTGTGCTGTCCCTGGAGGTGGCACCCCCACCCGTCAATTTCTTGAAGGGTCTCATCCTAGGCCGATTGGGCGAAGGGGAAAAGGCTTTGCAGCTCTTCAGCCAGGGCCTGGGCAGGGACATGGGTGTTCATTATTCCTGCGAGGGTTGCGGATGTATGGTGCTCCAGTGGCAGGATAAATGCCCGGGTTGTGGCGAGGGGGGCTCCCTGGTGGTAGACCTGGGAGGAGGTGTTGATGAAGTATAAGTACGTTGCCCGGGACACGGGAGGGAGGCGAGTGTCGGGGGTGATGGATGCCCCCAATCCCAGGGTGGTGGCCAAGGAATTGAGGGAGCAGGGACTCTATCCTCTCAATGTTGCGCCCAAGAGGCCAGGTTTGGATATTCCAATTCCTTTCCTCAACAGGGTCCCCATGAAGCAGGTGGCCCTCTTCACCCGGCAGGTGGCCTCCATGATTGGTGCAGGTATCCCCCTGCCATCGGCCTTGGCCACTGTGACGGAACAGTTGAAGAACAAGAACCTCCGTCAGGTGTTGCAGGAAGTGAGGGAGATGGTGGAGGGGGGAGAGAAGTTCTCCGAGGCCCTCTCCAAATACCCCAAGGTCTTCGACCGCCTTTTCATCAGTATGGTGGAGGCAGGGGAGGCCACGGGTAACCTGGACATCATGCTCAATCGTTACTTCACCTATATGGAGAAGGTTCTGGCCCTGAGGCGCAAGGTGGTGACGGCCATGGTCTACCCTACCGTGGTATTGTCTTTGGCCATCGGGATCGTGGCTTTCCTGCTCATCAAGATCGTTCCTACCTTTACGGCCCTATTTAAGGAGGCAGGGGTGGAGCTGCCCGCCCTCACCCTCTTCATCATAAACCTGAGCAATTTCTTACAGAAGCACTTCGTCTACATCTTCTGGGCCCTGGTGGCCTTCGTGGTTCTCTTCCGCCTCTCCCTTCGGAACGATAACGTCCGCAGGGTTTACGACAGGGTGCGTCTCAGGATCTTCATTATTGGGCCTCTATTGAGGAAGGTGGCCGTGGCCAGGTTCTCCAGGACCCTGGCCACCATGGTGAAGAGCGGTATCCCCATACTGGATGCCCTAGACATCATTGCCAAGACCTCGGGCAACAAGGTGATAGAGGAGGCCGTCCTCAAATCCCGGGTGGAGGTGGCAAGGGGAGAGAGCCTCTCCAAGACCCTGAAAGAGATGGGTGTCTTCCCCTCCATGTTGATTGAGATGATGGCTGCCGGGGAACAGACGGGGGCCCTGGACGAGATGATGGACAAGGTGGCGGACTTTTTCGAGGATGAAGTGGATGCCGCCGTGGCTGCTCTCACCTCTGTGTTGGAGCCCTTTATGCTCATTTTCCTGGGAGGTTTCATAGGGACTATAGTGATAGCCCTCTACCTTCCCATCTTTAAGATGGCCGCCACTATCAAATAGTAGGTTCTGGACCATGCCTCTCCCGGTCTTCATCGCCCTGGCGGGGGGAGTGGCGGGTTTTCTTTCCGGCCTCTTGGGCATTGGTGGTGGCATCGTCATGGTGCCCCTGCTCTTCTGGATCTTTCCCAAATGGGGACTCCCCCAGAATGTGGCGGTTCCCATGGCCCTGGGGACCAGTCTGGCTTCTGCCGTTTGCTTCACCCTCTCCGGTGCCCTGGGACACTGGAAGAGGGGGGCCATCGACTGGAAGCGGGTGCCCTGGCTGGTGTCAGGGGGAGTGGTGGGGGCTGCTATAGGTTCCACGGCGGCTACCTGGGTGGAGGGAGCGGTGGTGAAAAAGGCCTTCGCCCTTCTCCTCCTCTTTGCCTTTTACCGCATGACCCTGGCACCGACCCCCAAAAGAGGAGAAGCCCAAGCTCCTCCCCGGAGGCCGGGGGTATTCACCTTTGTGGGCCTCGCCACGGGCTTGGTGAGCGCCTTCTTCGGGGTGGGTGGAGGTATTGTGGCCGTTTCCCTCATGGTCCTGGCCTTCCGTTTTCCCACCCTGGAAGCCGTGGCCACCTCTTCGGCCATCATCCCCGCCATAGCAGGGACGGGGGCCTTGGGTTACATCTATCATGGCTGGAACAGGCCGGGGCTGCCTCCCTGGTCCCTGGGTTACGTGAACCTCATGGCCTGGGTTCTCTTGGTGTCAGGAGGATTGGCGGCCTCCCAACTGGGCGTGTGGGCCAGCCACAGGATCGACGGTACCAGGCTCAGGAGAGTTTTCGGGGTCCTATTGCTTTTTGTGGCTGTTAAGCTCATTTTGGGATGAAAAGGGAAGGAGGTGATTCCGGATGCGAGAAGAAGTGGAGAAGGCCTTGAACGAGATCAGGCCCTTTCTCCAGGCCGATGGTGGTGATCTGGAGCTGGTAGAGGTGACCGATGACGGCGTGGTGAAGGTGAGGCTCACCGGTGCCTGCGGAGGCTGTCCCTTCTCCCAGATGACCCTCAAGATGGGAGTGGAGCAGGCTTTGAAGAAGATGGTGCCGTCGGTGAAGGAGGTGGTGGCCCTTTGAGGGACTTCTGGAGGGGGCTGAGGGAGAACAGGTTGGCCGTGATGGGGGGGGCCATAATCATTTTGCTCTTTCTGGTGGCCCTTCTGGCGCCCTGGGTTTCCCCTTACGACCCCTCCAGGATTGACCCCAGGGCAGTGCTCCTTCCCCCCTCCTGGAAACATCCCCTGGGCACGGACCATCTGGGCAGGGATCTCCTTTCCCGTATGGTCTGGGGAACCAGGGTTTCCCTGGAGGTAGGGTTCATCTCTGTGGGTATTGCCTGTGTGGTGGGCACCCTGGTGGGAGGAGTGGCAGGCTTTTATGGGGGCTGGGTGGACGCTCTGCTCATGAGACTGGTGGATATCATGCTCTGTTTCCCCACCTTCTTTCTCATCCTGGCGGTTATAGCCGTGTTGGAACCCAGCATATGGAATATCATGGTGGTGATCGGCATCACATCGTGGATGGGTATAGCCCGCCTGGTCAGGGCCGAGATCCTCTCTCTGAGAGAGAGGGAGTTTGTCCTGGCCGCCCGGGCTTTGGGTATACCCAAGAGGAGGATCCTGTTGCGCCATCTCCTGCCTAACGCCCTGGCACCTGTTCTGGTGGCTGCCACTCTCGGGGTGGGGGGAGCCATTCTCACTGAGTCGGCCCTGAGTTTTCTGGGGATTGGGGTCCAGCCCCCCACTCCCAGCTGGGGCTCCATCCTTGCCGTGGGTAAAGACTACATAGAGGTGGCCTGGTGGCTCTCCCTCTTCCCTGGAGTTGCCATTCTTTTCACCGTATTGGGCTATAACCTCCTGGGAGAGGGGATAAGGGACGCTGTTGATCCGAGACTGAGGGGACTGAGGGGGAGGAGATGAAGAAAGCCAAATGGGTGGTCCTGGTGCTCACCCTTATGATGTTGGCATGTGCGGGGACTTCACGGAAAGCGGCAGAGCAGGAGATGAGGGAGAGCAGCTTTCGCCTCAAGTACAAGTTGGGGCTCTCCTATATCCAGTCCAACAGGTACAAGGATGCCCTCCTGGAACTCCTGGAGGCTCAGAAGCTGGATCCTGCCTCCAGCAAGGTCTATAACGCCCTGGGGGTGGCCTATCTGGGGCTGGGGGAGCTGGACAAGGCCCAGGAATCCTTTGAGAAGGCTATTGCTCTGGACCCTGCTTATTCCGAGGCCCACACCAATCTCGCTACGGTGTTTATTCAGAGGAGGGAGTGGAAGAAGGCCGTGGAGGAATGTACCAAGGCCCTGGGAAACCCCCTCTACATCACTCCTGAGGTGGCTTACAACAACAGGGGGTATGCCCACCTCATGATGGGGGAAGAGCGGGAGGCCCTTCTGGATTACTACAAAGCCATGAGGTACAACCCCAAATTTACCAAGGTGTACGAGAATCTCATTGGCTACTATCTGTCCAAGGACGGTACGGTGAGGGCCAGGGGTATCCTGGACGATGCCATGGCCCTTCATCTCAAGAGTCCGGGCCTCATATATTACAGGGCCCTCTTCGACAATATTGACGGGGACAAGGAGAAGGCCTGTGAGTTGTTCGAGAGGGTGGTGAAGGATTACCCCCTCACTACATGGGCCAAGAAGGCCAGGGCCTATCTGGACGTTATGGGAAGTTGTGGTGCCCAGGGAGCCCCTCTATCTCGCTGATCTTTCCAGGTTGAAAGAGGTGTTTCAGGAACTGGAGGCCTCTTTGGAGGAGTGTCTCCTCTGTCCCCGGATGTGCGGTGTCAACAGGTTGGCGGGAGAGGTGGGTTACTGCAGGGCTCCAGCCCAATTGGTGGTCTCTTCAGTGGGCCCTCACTTTGGTGAGGAACCTCCCCTGGTGGGTTGGGGGGGCTCGGGTACCATCTTTCTCACTCATTGTAACCTCAGATGTGTCTTTTGCCAGAATTTCGAGATCAGCCATCTGGGTCAGGGTGATTCCGTGGATGTGGAGGGGATGGCGGGTTTCATGCTCTGGCTCCAGGAGAGGGGGTGTCATAACATAAATTTTGTCACCCCAACCCATTACCTGCCCCAGATCCTCCATGCCCTTTACCTGGCGGCCCGGAGGGGCCTGAGGCTCCCTGTGGTCTACAACTGCGGCGGGTATGAATCCCTGGAAATTATAAGGAAAATAAAGGGGTTGATTGACATTTACATGCCTGATATAAAGTTTTTTGATTCCAATGCCTGTGCCAGGTACCTCCACGCTCCCCATTACGGTGATGTGGTGAAAGGGGTGGTGAAGGAGATGCACGCCCAGGTGGGGGACCTGGTAGTGGAAGGGGGATTGGCCGTAAGAGGGCTGCTGGTGAGGCATCTGGTTATGCCCGGCTGGGTGGAGGATTCAGAGAGGATCATGGAGTTCATAGCGGAGGAGGTCTCTTTAGACACCTATGTTAATATCATGTTTCAGTACAGGCCCCTGTACCGTGCCAGGGACTTTCCAGAGATAGCCAGGAGGCCTTCTCTCGAAGAGTATGGGGAGGTGTGTAGATACGCTCGGGGACTGGGACTGAGGAGGGGGTTCGGTGAATGAAAGCTTTGCCCGGAGGCTGAGGGAGGCCAGAGAGGCCAGAGGGCTCTCCAGGAGGGAGCTGGCCAGGGAGGCTCGAGTGCCCGTATCCGTGGTGAAGAACCTGGAGGAGGGTAACTGGTCGGCTTTGCCTGAGGACGTGTATCTCCGGTGGTTTATGGAGAGACTGGCCCAGGTGTTGGATATTCCTCCCGGTGAATGGTGTCCCCTGGTGGACGGCCTGGAGCCCCGGGTGGATCTCTCCTCTGTAGAGGTGAAGAGGATTGCCCCTTACGAAGGGTGGGGGCGTTGGCATGCCGTGGCCCTCTGTCTCTTCTTGATGGTTCTTGTGGGAGCCTTTCTCTGGTTTGGAGTGGGCACTTATTTGACCCCCCGTAAGTTGGGGTTGTCTGAGACAAGAAGGGTTGCCCGGACAAAAGCCTCTGAGAAGGGTAAAGAGACGACCGAGAGCAAGATCCTTCCTCTGGGTATAGGTGTGGCTTCTTCCCGGCTCGCCAGAGAAGGGGGAGAGGCAGAGGCGGCCCTGGTGAAGATTCATCGCCTGGAGCTCAGGGCAAAGGATCTGTGCTGGGTGAAGATGGTTCTGGAAGGGGGTGCAGTGAGGGACTTTATTCTCAGGCCCGGCGAGAGGTACAGGGTCTCTTTCACCAGGGCCGTGAAGATGAGGCTGGGCAATTCCGGGGCGGTGGAGATGATTCTGGATGGGGAGCCCCTGGAGTTTCCTGGTGAGGGGGGCGCCCCTAAAGATGTGAGGGTGACCCCTTCGGGGGTGGAGTTGGTGGCAAAGGACAGGAATTGATCCTGTTGAAAGAGCTGTTTTCCTGAGCGTTTCCCGCCTGCCATAGTTTTTTTATATCCAAAAGATTAAAAAAATAAATTTTATTTCTCCATGAATGGCTGGTATATATTGCCGGTGGGATTGTGAATAAGAACACATTGAGTTGGGCGGCTCAAAGGTGGTATTAGAATATTCTAATGGCGTTATTAGTATGACTCCAGAAGAGAGGGGAGGTGATAGGGGAAGGCGTGGGACCTGGGAGATGGTTCTCTTTTATTCACGGTTAGTGGGCTAGAATAGAGCATGGAGGAGAGGTGGAGATGAGAAGACGTTGGTGGAAGAGGTTTCCTTTTCTGGTGGCGGCCTTGTTTTTTGTGGCTACTCTAGGGGCCTGCACATCCATGAAGGAGGCCAAGGAAAAGGCGGTGAACGCCAAGGTTCCTGTCATAGAAGGAGCCAAGTACGTAGGTTCTGAGGCCTGCGCCGACTGTCATGAGGACATTGTAAATAATTTCAAGAACACCATCCATGGAAGGATTGCGGCCTTTGAGACCAAGCCCAGCATGGAGGTGGATGGGTGTGAAGCCTGTCATGGTCCTGGGAGCAAGCACATTGAGGAAGAGGATCCTGCCTATATCATTAATCCCGCCAAGCTGGAGCCTGCTCAGGCCTCAGCCATCTGCTCCCGTTGTCACACCGACGGTGAGACCATGGACTGGCGGGGCTCCGAGCATGCCCTGAACGATGTCTCCTGTGTCAAGTGCCACACCATTCACGGTAACAAGGACAAGTTGGCCTACAGGGACAAGCTGGGCTACCGTCACAAGCACGTGAAGGATGCTCTGCTGAAGAAGCCCGAGCCCGAGCTGTGCTTCACCTGTCACAAAGACATCATGGCCAAGACCAGCTATCCCAACCATCATCCCGTGAAAGAGGGCAAGATGACCTGCTCCGAGTGTCACAACCCCCACGGTTCCATGGTGGAGCCCCTCCTCAGAACGGACGAGACCTTGAACGAACTCTGCTACAAGTGCCATGCCGATAAAGAGGGTCCCTTCGCCTTCGAGCACTCCCCCGTGGTGGAGAACTGCACCATCTGTCACGATCCCCACGGCTCAGTGGCTGATAATCTCCTGAAGCAGAACGAGCCCTATCTCTGTCTCCAGTGCCACGGTTTGCACTTCCACTCGGCCATTAGACCGGACACCGCTTTTCTCACTAGCCATGGAGCCCCTCCTGGTGCTCCTGTAACCACTCAGCCTGAGACCCACTCCATGCAGATGGTGATGACCACCAGGTGTACCGAATGCCATTCTGCCGTTCACGGTTCCGATCTGCCGTCCCTGGCTACGCCGGGCGGTGGTAGCAGACTAACGAGATGAGGGGGGAGAAGATGATGAGGAGATGGTTTCTGGTGGTGCTCTTGGCCTTTTCCCTCTCCCTCCTGGGTATGGGAAGGGTCTTGGCGGGTGAAGGGAGTTCTGCCAAAATCAAGGTGGATGTCACACCTGGGTATCATTTCATTGGCCACGACGATGAAATGACCAAGGTGGGAGAGTACGAGTCCCTCTCTTCCGGCGCCCAGGGAGAGGTGAACGTGAAGGCTGACATAGGCCTCTTCAACGCAGACGTCCACGCTTTCTACTATGACGAGGACGAGAAGGAGTGGTCTGCTTATATGGACATGGGCAGGGTGCTGAGGGTGGACTACTCCTACGACAGCTTCCTCCACAGGCTTCAACACGACTACCTCTACAAGGACGAGCCTCGTTTTCCCAAGAACATTCCACCCAACGGAGTGAACAACGGATTGGTGGCTTTTAATCCCTTCTGGGTCTATGACCCTGGTACTAACTCTGTCAGCCTAGAGGGGGCCCAGATGGTGGCCGCCGATGACATGGACGTGGGCAGGGACTACCAGATCTTCCGGAGCCACCAGCAGGCCCATGTGAAGATGCAGCTTCCTTTTTTCCCCTACATCGTGCCCGAGGTGAAAGTGTCCGAGGAGAACAAGAGGGGCTGGAGGCAGGCCACCTTCATGTCGGGAAAGTGTACTCCCTGCCACATCGTAGGGGTCGGCCGCAGGGTCAATGAACACACCGGGGATGTGACGGCGGGCTTTACGGCCAAGTACGGTATTGTCACGGCCAGCTATTTCCATACCTGGCGCCACTTTGACAATGAGGCTGAAACCCCCCAGTGGACCTTTGACGGGGTTTACACTCCTAATCCCACTATGAATGATTTCTTCTCTAAAAGGTTACTGTATGATAATGAGCGCGGTGGATACGCCGAGGTGCCCGATGTGAGAAAGGACACGGACAAGGTGAAGGTTAGGGTGGATCTGCCCTACCACACCACGGTGTATGCCTCCTATGTGAGCTCCGATGTGGAGAACAACTACACCAACAAAGATTACGGCATTGACGCTTACGCGGGAAGAATCACCAGCACCCTCCTGAACAACGCCCTTACCGTCACCCTCAAAGGCAGGTACTACAGCATTGACAACGACGATGTGTACGTCAATGTGGCTGCCCTTTCCAATGATTCTGCTTTCAGTGCTTCTGACCCTTCTCCCGATTATAACGGGGTGCCCATTTCCACCTTCAACTACACCAGGAAATCCAATATGAGCCGGGATGTGACGGAGCTGGGCATCAACTTCCGCTACAGGCTGGCCAGGCACTACACCATAAGGGCAGGCTATGAATACACCCGGATAAATCGGGAGAACGACAAATGGAAGGACTACGACTCTTATCTCCAGGATGACGAGTTCCTGGACGACGAGGATACGACCATCCATCATGTCAAGGTGAGTCTCCTGGGCAGACCCCTCACCACCCTGAACTTCCGCCTCACCTACGAGTACGAGCACCAGAAGGACGAGTTTGAGAACCACAATGGGATCTGCCTGGACAACAGGTACTTACCCCGTCCCGGAGGTGTTGGGTACTACAATATCTTCAGGAACCAGTACAGGACCAGGGACGCCTCCAACGTGCCCCAGGATACCCACAACGTGAAGCTGGTAGCCACCTGGACCCCTCTGCCCAGGTACTCCACCACAGTAAACCTCCAGTACAAGTACCAGGACAACGATGATTCGGATTGGGAAGGTCAGACCTATATGGCAGGTGTCAACTTCTGGCTCTCTCCCCTGAACAACCTGGTCTTCAACCTGGGGGCCAGCTACGAGTACAACACTTACGAGACCCGATTCGACCTCAACCTCTTCGGCGGGTGAGGGGGCCACAGCTTCGTGGGCCAGGTTGGCTCACTCTGCGACAAGGTGGACTACGACATCCATAACGTGGTGGCCTACATCAGCGCCGATTACAATCCCATCAGAACCCTTAGACTCTATGGGGATTTGACCTATACCTGGTCTAAGGCCGAGGCCGACAACCCCCATTTCGGTGATCCTTCCCATGTTATCGACTGGACCTATCCCAGCAGCCTGGACGGTGGAAACACTCCCTGGTTTGTCATCACCTACACCAGTGACATGAACGACATGTCCGACTGGTACGACCTGAAGATGGAACGGGTGGACGCCTCAGTGGGCTTCGACTGGAACTTCTGGAAGAACTTCACCGTCACTTCCCGATTCACCTATCGGTGGTACGACGACGAGGAGGAGTACCTGTATGAGGATACAGACGGTGAGGCCTACATCATGAACGTCGGCCTCATGTGGAAGTTCTGACCCTCGCCTTACTCTCCCCGCTGGAGGAGCCGGAGGCTTTAGCCTCCGGCTCCTTTTTTGACAACCTTTCCTCCGGCGGCTATTCTTCTCGGTGGAGGGTGAGATGAAGGTTTCTGTCATAGAGGCCGGGGGAAACGTAGCCAAGAGTCTGGTCTCCATGATCCTGGCCCAGAGATTGGTGGCCTCCGGGGATGTGCTCCAGCTTGTGGAGGAGAGGGAGACCAGGAGCTTCCACGTGCTGGAAGCCTTGCGTTCCGATCTCCTGGATTCTGTGGGCGTGGGAGCCGAGCATCTGGAGCTGGCCTTCGGTCCCGAAGGAGTGGACGGAGACGTGGTGGTTTTCACTTCTGGCCTGGCTTATACCCCCGGATTTAAGAACATGGAGAGGGAAGCGGCTTGTAGGTACAATCTGGACTTGTTGCTGAAGTATGCCCGGGCCCTCCGGGCCAGAAAGATGGAGCCCCTCCTTATCGTGGCCACTGAGCCCATAGAGGCTGCGGTGGAGCTGTTGAGTCGGTACCTTCCCCCTTATAAGGTGGTGGGCATAGGCTCCCTTCTGGATTCCCTGCGGTTCAGAAAGGAGATTGCCCTGGCCTTGAACATTCCCAGGTCCCACGTCCACGCCATGGTGGTGGGGGAGCATGGTCCTTGCATGATACCCCTGTGGAGTTCTGTGAGGATTCTGGGGATGGGCAGGGAGGATACTAGAGAAGTGATCAACAAGCTCAGGAAGGGATGGCAGTACCGCACAGGGTGTCTGCTGGAGGCGTGGGACGATGTGGTCAGGAAGATGGAGGGGAGGGGCCTTGCAGGAGTATCCAAAGTCTTCAACGAGTTGCCCCTCTGCGTTAAGCTCTTCATACGCCCCTGGCTGTCCGATCAGTTGGGGGTAGACTCTTTCTTCGGCCCCGCCGGTGCCGTCTTCAGGGTGTTGTCGGCTTTGTTGAGGGGTGAGCCCTTCTTCGGTTCCCTCCAGACCAGGTTGAGGGGTGAGTTTTACGGTGTGGACACCGTGTTCGGGGCGCCAGTGGTGTTAGGGATAGAGGGTGTTTTGAAGGTGGTGGAAATACCCCTGTGGGAAGAGGAGAGATCCGTCTTGGAGGTGGCTTCCCAGGGTATCAAAGGAAGGCTGAAGGAGTTGCTTCCAGAGTGAGGTTGATTCTCTCTTCCCCTTTCCGGGATCTGAGGGCCAAGTACGAAGAAGAGCTGAAGGCCCTCTCTTTTAGTGCTTATGAGGGTCTCAAAGGGACAGGTTTCCTGGAGGACTTTCTCCTGGTGGTGACCCTGAGCCCCTGTTTCAAGAGCCTTTTCTGGACTTATCCCCAGTGGATCGGAGAGATATTTTCACCCCAGGGGTTGAAGGCCCGGAGGGAGGAGGATCATAGGAGGGCTGTCTCCAGTATTTTGCCGTGTCAGGAGACCTTGAGGGACCTTCGGTTGTACAAGAGGAGGGAGCACCTTAGGATTGGAGTGAGGGATCTCCTTTCTGTGGACCATGTTACCCACATTCTGGAGGAGTTGAGCCGCCTGGCCGATGTGGTGATAGACGCCGCTCTGAAAGTGGCAGAGCGGGAACTGGGGGCCACTTACGGGGTGCCAAGGGACCCTGAAGGGGAGAGGGTGCCCTTTGCCGTCATGGGCCTGGGAAAACTGGGGGGACTGGAGCTCAATTTCGACTCGGATGTGGATCTCATCTACGTGTACGGCACGGAGAAGGGCAGGACCACAGGTCCCAGGGTGGTGGACAACCACCAGTATTTCGTGCGTCTCTGTGAAAACCTCACCAGGAGCCTTTCAGCCATCACCCCCCAGGGTCAGATGTACAAGGTGGACCTGCGACTCAGGCCGGAGGGCAACAGGGGGGATATCGTGCTGCCCCTCAGGAGCTATGAGATCTATTACGAGTCCTGGGGTGAGACCTGGGAGAGGGCGGCCCTGGTCAAGGCCAGACCGGTGGCGGGGGATGAGGACCTGGGAAGGACCTTCCTGGAGACGGTGAAGCCCTTTGTCTACAGGAGGTATCTGGACTTCAAGGCCCTGGACGAGATCAGGGAGTTGAAGCTGAAGATTGACGCCCAGGCCAGGGGCAAGGCCAAAGGGTTCGATGTGAAGCTGGGGCGGGGGGGCATCAGGGAGATAGAGTTTGTCACCCAGGCCATTCAGCTGGTCTATGGGGGACGGGAACCCTGGATCAGGGAGACCAACACCCTTCGGGCCCTCCACCGGATTCTGGGTAAAGGTCTCCTCTCCCAGGGAGACTACCGGGACCTCACGGATGCCTATACCTTTCTCAGGAGGCTGGAGAACAGGCTCCAGATGGTGGAGTGCCTCCAGACCCATGCCATTCCTGCCGGAGAGCTGGAGAGGAGACGTATTGCTCACATGATGGGTTACGGCGGAGAGGAGGCCTGGAAGGAGCTTTCCGCGGAGCTGGAGGGGCGAAGGTCCAGGGTGCACTCCATCTTCGAGAGGTTCTTCTCCCCCGTCAGGGCCGAGGAAGAGCTGGCATACCTGGAAGAAGAGGAGCTGGAGCGGGTCTTGCTGGCCCATGGATTCAGGGACATCTCCAGGGCTATGAGGAATATAAGGCACCTGGCCGAGGGTAAGGCCTTCGAGCATCCCTCTCCAGAGACCAGGGTCCTCTTTTCCCGCTTGTTGCCCCTCTTGCTGGAAGCGGCTTCAAAAACGGTCAATCCTGACTGGGCCCTGGACCATCTCGAAGCCCTGGCTTCCGTTCAGAGCGAGGGGAGAAAGACCTTCTATGCCTTTCTTCTGGAGAACGAGGGGGTCCTGGATCTGTTGATGAGGATCTTTGGCAGCAGTGCCTATCTGGCCCACCATCTCGTTGCCCATCCTGAGCTCATGGACTACCTGGCGGACCCCGGTTTCATCTACAGCCTCAGCCCTCTCGAGGAGATGGAGGAGGAGCTGGAAAGGGATGTGGAGAGGGAGGGCCTGTACTCCTTTGCCGCCAGGCTGGAGGGATTGAGGCGCTGGAAGCACAGGGAAATATTGAGGATAGGCATGGGGGATCTCTTTGCCGGTTTTCCCATCCAGAAGGTCACCCATATGTGGTCCAAGGTGGCCGACGTGGTGGTCAGACGGGTGTGGAGCTGGTCCGGCATGGAGGAGGCCCCCATGTGCCTCCTGGCCCTGGGCAAATGGGGGGGAAAGGAACTCACCTATCATTCGGACCTGGATTTCGTTTTTATCTCCCGGGATGGGGATCCCTCTCTCAACACGGGGGCGGTGGATCTGGTGAGGGCCCTTTCCGCCGTGACGGCGGAAGGAGTCCTTTTCAAAGTGGACCTGCGCCTTCGCCCTCATGGGAGCCATGGAGAGATGATCTATCCCCTGAGGGACTTTCTGCGCTACATGGAGAGAAGCGCCCAGCTTTGGGAGAGGCAGGCCATGCTGAAAGTTCGACCCATAGCGGGGGAGGGTTCCCTCCTCGAAGAGGCTGTGGAGGCCATTCACCGGTGGGTGTACGAGTCTCCTCTCCCTCGGGATGCGGGTGAGCAGATCTGGAAGATGAGATTGAGGATGGAGAGGGAGCTGGCCCCAAAGGGGGAAGCATTGCACATCAAGTATAGCCCCGGGGGGCTGGTGGATCTGGAGTTTCTGGTCCAGTACTGGCAACTCCTGTGGGGAGGGGACCATCCCCAGGTGAGGAAGGCATCCACCCTGGGTGCCCTGGCCAGGATGGCCCTCATGGGTCTGGTGGATGGGGGGACTTACAAGCGCGTAAGGGAAGGGTACCTCTTCCTGAGGAGGCTGGAGAACCGCTTGAGGGTCGTGTACGACGTGCCTTCTTCCACCATCCCCAGAGGGGAAGGGGAGAGGGACCTCTTGGCCCGCTCCCTGGGCTATGCCCGGGGAGACCAGCTCCTGGGGGCCTACATGGAGGTGGTCCGGGAGAACCGGCGTCTGTTGAAGGAGGTGTTGATTGGATAAAGGGACCTGCCTTTTCACCTTGCCTTTCTCCAAGATCACCGGGGCTGCTGCCCCTACCCTTCTGCTGGCTGGCTCCTTGAAGTCCATGGGGTGGAGGGTGGTTCTCCTTTGCCGGGGGGGGAGAGTGGCCAGGGAGGCAAAGGCCAGGGGTCTGGATGTGGCGGGTCTCTCCCCCCTGACCATCGTGAAGTGGGGCAGGGATGCCAGGGTCATAGTCGCCTCCAGGTCCCAGGATCATCTCTGGGCCCTGTTGCTATGGGGAGGAGCCCGGCCCGTGTTCCGCCTGTGGTACAAGCCCAGCCCCCCTGGAGACTACCTCTGGGATCGATTCCTGGTGCCGTTCACCCGGGGGTTCCTCTCTCCCTTTCCCTTGGACCTGGGTAGAAGGGAGAGATGGCTTCCGGGAGGGGTGGATATCCGGGCCTTCAGGCCTGGAGAGAGGCTGGCGGGAGGGATGAGGGTGGTGATGGTGGCCCGGATGAAGGCGGGGAGGGGCCAGGAGGAGCTGCTCAGGGCCTTGGAAGGTCTGGAGGCTCCCTTGACGGTCACCTTCGTGGGGGCGGGGGAGACCCTGGATTGGGTAAAATCCCTGGCCCGGTCTCTGGTGGGGGAGGAGAGGTGTCGTTTCGTGGAGGAAAAGATGGAGGACTACGCTCCCTTCCTCAGGGAGCATCACCTTCTGGTCTACCTCTCTCTGGGTTCCGAGGCCACGGCTAGGACGGTGCTGGAGGCCATGGCCTCGGGATTGGTGGTTCTCTCCGGGGCCGGAGGGGGAGTGCCTCACTACCTGGGGAGGTGGAATCCCCCGCTGAAGGATGGAATGTTGAGGGAGGCCCTCTGGGATTACGCCTGGGCACCTGGGAAGAGGAGAAGGGTGGGGCTCTTGAACGCTGTCAGGGCCAGGAGGTTCTCTTCGGAGGCCCGGGGGGAGAGGTTTGGAACGGCCGTGGCGGACCTCCTGGGGGATGGGGCCCGGTGAGGATCCTCCAGATCATCTCTCGGCGAGACTGCGATACCGGTGGAGGGCTCCAGGCCCTGGAGCTGGCCAGGGCCCTCAAGGACCGGGGCCATGAGGTCTATCTCTGCGCCCGACCCGGGGGGAGTGCCCAGAGGAGATGCGCCGAAATGGGGTTACCCTTCTTTCCCCTCTCCATGAGGGGGAACTGGGACTTCTCCTCGGTGAGGGCGTTGAAGTCCTTTCTTCGGGCCAAGGGCATCCAGGTGATTCACTCCCATAAGGGCAGGGCCCACGGTCTGGCCCTCATGGCCGTTATGGGCGTGAGGCCTCAACCCGTGGTGGTGGCCAACAGGGGGGTCACCTTTCCCCTCTCTTTCTGGAACAAATGGAAATACATCCTGCCCCAGACCAGAGGGGTGGTGGCCGTGTCCGAGAGTGTGAAGGGGGTCCTGGAGGCCTCGGGGGTGCCTTCCAGGAAGATCCGGGTGATCTACGGGGGTGTGGACTTGGAGAGGTTTCGCCCCATGAATAGAGAGGAGGCCTGTAAGGGCCTGGGATTGGATCCATCCTGGGACTATGTGGCCATGGTGGCCCAGTTTCGCCCCTGGAAGGGGCACGGGATTCTGGCCCGGGCCGTGGAGGAGCTCATCTCTTCTTTCCCCCGTTTGCGGGTTCTGCTGGCAGGGAAGCCCACCGGCAGGACATACAAGACCTTCAAAGCCGGATTGGCTGAAGCCGGGCTTTTGGACAGGTTCCTGTTCCTGGGTTACAGAAAGGACGTGGAGATGGTCATAGGCGCCTCCCATCTTCTGGCGGGCCCATCCCTGGAGGGGGAAGGCCTGCCCGGTGTCTTCAGGGAGGCCATGGCCTGTGGCCGTCCCGTGGTGGCCTCCAGGGTGGCCGGTGCCCCGGAAATCGTGGTGCCGGGGGAGACGGGGCTCTTGGTTCCCCCTGGTGATGCTCAAGCCCTGGCGGAGGCTGTGGCAAGGCTTTTGGAAGACGGTGACTTGAGGCGATTCATGGGGGAAAGGGGGAGGAGGCTGGTGGAGGAGCGCTTTTCCCATGCTGCCAGGGCTGAGGCCATGGAGAGGTACTACCAGGAACTCCTTTCCCATGGAGGTTGAAGCATGGGGAGGGAGTGGTCTTGGAGGGAGGCGAGGGTGAAGGGACGGGAGGAGTGGGCGAGCCTTTTGAGAGGAAAGCTAAAAGGAAGGGTCCTGGGTCCCCTGGGTGGTGTGAGGGATGTGGCTCCCATGGCCCAGGGCAAGAAGGGGCTGGTCTTCCTGGTGGAGGGAGACCTGGGGCGGGGTGTCCTGAGACTGTACGGGGACCCCTTGGTCCTGGCCAGGACCAGGAAGGTTTACGGTTTGTGCCGGGGGGCCGGAGTCTCTGTTGCCCGGATCTGCCTCTTCGAGGTGGGAGGCAGGTGGCTTCGCCATGGTGTATGGGGTGTATCCCTGGAGGAGTGGGTGGATGCCTGGAGGGGAGGGGGAGAGCCGGTGCTTTTTGAGCTGGCCCGTCTCCACACCGTGCGTCGTTCCAGGTGGGGAGATCCCCTGTGGGGGCGGCAGGGGGAGTGGTTGGACATGGAGATGGAGAGGGTCCATTCCCGTTTGGAGAGGTGGTCTCAATGGCTGGGGGTGGACGTGAGCCCCTACAGGGAGTGGCTGGAAGAGATGCGCCGTTGTCTCACCCCTCTGGAGAGCTACAGTCTTGTCCATGGAGATGTGGCCCTTGCCAACTTGGGTGCCAGAGGGGAGGATCCTGTGCTGCTGGACTTGGACAGGGCCTTTTTCGCCCATCCCCTGCTGGATGTGGCGGCCCTGGTCCACCACTTTCCCGGGATTGGGAAGGAGAGCTTGGATGACTATCTCTCTGTTCTGGGATTCACCCCAAGGGACTGGACCTTTTTCCTCTTCCTCTTTCACCTTAAAAGGCTCGTCAGGGCTTTGAAGCATTATAGAAAGGGAGAGGAGGAGTGGGGGGAGGTGGTCCAGGCCCACGGGGAGTGGCTGGAGAGTGTAGTGAAAAATGGTGGGGACTAGGGGTAATTTTCCCATCTTTCCTTGACTTTTCCCGTGGATATGCGTTATGAATTTCACAAATCTGGGGAGATAGTATTCTCCTTAAGCGGCCTTTTATGGGATGGGTTGTTTGGAACCTTTGTTTTTGTCTGCCTTGGAGAGAGCTAAAGAGTCTATAAAAATAGATTGGGAGGGGGTCATGGAGAGAGAAGTCGGTGTGAAAAGGTTTTTCCTTGGAGTGATGGCCTTATTCTTCTTCGTTTTTGCCACGTCCCTTTCAGGTTCCTCGGCCTGGGCGGGAGAGAAGCTCTCCAATTCAGACTGTATCAAGTGCCATCCTACGGTGGTGGAACAGAACATGAAGGACGGGGGCAAGCACAAGACCGCTGTCTCCTGCCTTGATTGTCACCGGGGCCACCCTCCCATGGTGCCCAAGGAGAAGATCATTCCCAAGTGTTCCCAGTGCCATAAGGGGAAGCCTCACTTTGAGCTGAAGAACTGCCTGGGTTGCCATACCAATCCCCATACGCCCCTCAAGATCACCTTTGCCGGTGACATAACCAAGCCCTGCCTCACCTGCCACGCTGCCCAGGGCAAGGAACTGAAGGCCCATCCCAGCGAGCATACTAAGCTGGCCTGTACCGAGTGTCACGATGTCCACAAGAAGATTCCCAACTGCCTGGACTGCCACGATCCCCACCTCCAGGGCCAGAAGATGAAAGACTGCCTGGAATGTCATCCCGCTCACAGTCCCCTGGTGATCACCTACGGGCAGGACATTCCCAATGCATACTGTGGTGCCTGCCATGGAGAGGTGGCCAAGAAGCTCCAGGCCAACAAGACCAAGCACCACCAGCTGGCCTGTGTCTACTGCCACAAGCACCAGCATGGCATAGTGCCCCGGTGTCAGACGTGCCACGGGGCCCCCCATTCCAAGGAGATACTCTCCAAGTTTCCCAAGTGCACCACGTGCCATATAGGCGCTCATAACCTGGTCAAGTAGAAGGACGAAGGGGTTGGGGGTGTAGCCATGCCTGTACGGAGAGGGGTTATAACGCTTCTGCTGCTCGCTTTGGTGGCGTGCGCGCCCCAGACGCAGCAAGGTCTGGCTTCTCCTTCGCCGGAGAAGAAGGGGGTCTCTTATTACACCAAGGAGGTGCGACCCTTAACGCCGGAGGAGTGTGGCAGGTGTCATTACCAGATCTACCAGTCTCTGAAGAACTCGGGAGGGAAGCACCAGGGGGTTCTCTGTACCCAGTGCCATAAAGAGTATCACGTCTATAACCCTCAAAAGAAGAACTGGTCTCAGATCATGCCCAAGTGCCAGACCTGTCACAAATTGCCCCACGGTCCTTCCGTGGTCCAGTGTAGCGCATGCCATGTGAACCCCCATGCCCCTAAGAACATCCCCATGTCTGCCATAGAGGGTAAGTGTGCCCTGTGTCATCCGGGGCCGGTGGCAGAGTTGAAGATGTTCCCCAGCAAGCACACCGAAGTGGGTTGCACTGGCTGCCACGAGAACAGGCACGGTTATGTGCCCAAGTGCAGTGACTGCCATGAACCTCATGTTCCCGGCCAGAAGATGGCCGACTGTCTTGGATGCCACCCTGTCCATTCTCCCACCCGCATCTCTTACCCTGTGACCACGCCCAATCAGGTGTGCGGTTCCTGTCACAAAACGGAGTACAACCACCTGAAGGAGAGGATCACCAAGCACAGCGCTCTCACCTGTGCCAAGTGCCATCCCCAGCATGGTAAGATCCTGGCCTGTACCCAGTGTCATGGCAAGCCCCACAGTGAGGCCATGCTCAAGAGGTTCCCCAAATGTCTCCAGTGCCACATCGATCCTCACTATCTGCCGGAGACGGTGAAGAAGTGAGAATGGTCATGGTTGATAGTTCGTAGCTCATGGCCAAGAGTCGTGGGTGAAGGTTAAGGCCCGGGGAAACCCGGGCCTTTTGAAGTGGTGAAGGCTCGGCTCGGGGAAAGGGAGGGGTTACGAGCCATGGAACTATGAAGAACTATGAGCTGAACTGGGAGCCCGGGTGGGAGCTGGATTGGCTTCTACCCGGGCATCTATTTGTTGGGCACGGCGGGGAACCCAGGAGCGTAGTTGGGAGCTTCCTGGGGAGGACCGGTCTCTTCCACCTTCAGCACCTGGACCCTCTGGTTGAAGGTGTCGGCCACTATGACGTTGCCCTGGTCATCCACGGCTATGTCCGAGGGGTAGTTGAACCACCCGGGCCCCCAACCCCTCCCGCCGAACTCACCCAGGAATTTACCGTCCAGGCTATAGACGTTGGCCGTGTGCCTCATGTAGTCTATCACGTAGATCCTGTCCCTTTTGTCATCTACGGCTATGCCCCTGGGGCGGCTGAGCTTGCCTGTGCTGCCTCCTTTAGTACCAAACTTGAAGAGGAACCTCTCGTTTTTGTCATAGACGTAAATCCGACCCATCTCTTCGCTCAACAGGTAGATCCGCCCTTTCTTATCGATGGTCACATCGTTTATGGCCGCTACCCGGGCCATGTTGGGGGAGACGATAAAGTCCTTGGGTGCCAGGAGGTTGAGAAATCGGCCCTTCTCGTCCAGGACCACCAGTCCCCTGAAGTCTATACCCGCCACGTACATCTTCCCGTCTTCCCCTATGGCCATCCTCCGGGGAGTGAAGCTCCTGGCTTTTTCGAATCCTTCAAAGTAAATCTCTTTCACGGGCAGGAAGGCGGCATTATACACTGAGATCCTGGCCTTGGGGTTTTTGGTGCTGGGCCCCTGGCATATGTAGACATCTCCCTTTTTGTCTACATAGACGCTGTTGGCGCCCGTGATCCCTCTCCCTTTCCCCAGGGAAGATACGGGGAAGTAGTCAGAGGAATAGACAACGACCCTTCCGCTGCTCGTCACGTACAGCTCGCCGGCTCCGCGGTCGTAGAAGAGGGAGGAGGGATAGGAGAGTTTTCTGTTCAGGTCGTCCCGTTGAATTATGGCCACGGTTCTGGTTGTGAACCTGCCTCCTTCCTGGGCCTGGAGAGAAGGGAAGGGCAAGCCCAGAAGAAATGCCAGCAGAAGGGAGAGGGCTGCAGCTTTTGATACTCTGGATTTGCTCATGGGTCATGTTTATTGAACTTTCTGGAAAAGGGCAAGGGGGTTGCCCTGGGGGAGGCACTTCCCTTACCCTTGTCCCATGAAGGTGGGGATCCCTGAACGGCTGGTGATGAGAAGAACGCTCCTTCTCCTTGTTTCGGTAGTGGTTGTTCTTCTGGCCTATATAAACGTCTATTACGTGGGCTACATCTGGGACGACAACTTCTTCATGCTTCAGGGTATAAGGGGGTTTCAGCACTTCTCCCTGGTAGGGGGCACAGGTGTCTATTACCGCCCTCTGGTGGGAGTCACCCTGGGTGTGGACCATCTCCTGTGGGGCTGGAAGCCATGGGGTTATCACCTCACCAATCTGGTCTTTCATTGCCTCAATGTGCTTATGGTCTTCTGGGTGGTCACCATTCTCCTGGAGGGTGAGGAGCACAGGGACTGGATAGCCTTCTCTGCTGCCCTTTTCTTTGGCTTGTACCCTTTGAACACCGAATCGGTGTGCTGGATATCGGGACGGACAGACCTTTTGGCCTTCACCTTTTTCCTTCTGGGGGTGGCCCTCCATCTGCTCTATAGAAAGGATAGAAAGGGAAGGAAGGGATGGCTTTTGCTCCTGGCCGCTCTCTCTTTTCTTCTCTCTCTCTTCTCCAAGGAAGTGGGTCTGGCCTTAGTCTTTCTGATTCCCTTCCTGGACTTTGTGTTCCTTGGGGTATCTTCTTCTGAGAGGCGGAAGGTCATCTTTTCGTACCTCTCCTATCTGGTCATACTCCTTCTCTACTTCTACCTGAGGAAGGCTTCCCTTCATCCCGTTGAGGAGAGGCTGGCAGCCTATGCTTCGGTGAAGGTGGTCCACGGGGGCAAGGGCAGACCCCTCCTTGATGCCCTTTCTGCCCTGGGATTCTATGTGAGGCGGGCCCTCTTTCCCTTTCGTCCCAACCTCTTTATTGGTGCCATTCCCGGCGGCTACCCCATGAACTTTCTGACCCTTGCAGTCTTCGCTCTTCTCATGGCCCTTTCCGTGGCCTATGCTTTTGTAAGAGGGAGAGGGAAGGTTGTGGCCCTTTCTCTGGGGTGGTTCCTTTTTGGACTCCTCCCTGTTCTTCCCCTGGCAGCCACGGGAGTCGCCAAGACACCAGTGGCAGACCGGTACCTTTATCTCCCTTCCTTTGCCGTGGCTCTGGTTCTGTCATGGGCCATGTGGAGGGGAGGAAAGGCCTGGGGGAAAGGGGTAACCCTGGGCCTGGTCTTCACCCTTCTTGTGTCCCTCTCTTTCTTTGGGGTGACCTTTGGTAGGTGCGTCACCTGGACAGACAAGCTGGCCCTGTGGAAGGACACGGCCCGCAAGTCTCCAGGGTTCGGTACACCTCTCAATCAGTACGGGGTGGCTCTTATGGAGAGGAAGAGGATCCAGGAAGCGCTGCAGCAGTTTGCCCTGGTACTGAAGCCTGCTACCCGGGCTTCCCCTGAGACCAGGGCCCATGCGGCGGACAACATCGGTTTCATCCTGATGGGGCAGAGGAGGTTCGAAGACTCCATTCCTTATTTCGAGAAAGCCATAAAACTGGCTCCCTGGGATGTGATCGCATATCATAACCTGGGGATAGTGTATATGCAGATGGCCAAAAGGGGCAATAACCCGGAGTACCTGGGCAAGGCAAGGGAGTACCTGGAGAAGGCTGTCCAGGTGAACCCCACCATTATTGATACCCATTATTTTCTTGGTGTGGTTTACGCCCATTCAGGGGATGGGGAGAGAGCCCTCAGGGAGTTCAAGAGGGTGATAAACATGGATCCCCGCCATCCCTACGCGCCCAGGGCCAGGGAGTGGATAGTGAGGCTGTCTTCGAAAAAGGGCCTTGCCCCCGGGGGAAAGCGATAGCCGGTCCTTGTCAACAGTTGGCTTAAGGATCCCGATGTCAGATTTGATGCCGGAGCTGCCCGGTGCTTGCTATTGATCTTTTTCGGTGTGGCAGATGAAGCAGCCACAACTGGAGTTGGGTGTCCCTGCCTGGCATGTGGTGTAATCCCACCTGAGCATGTCTGGATAGGGGCTGCCATGGGCCCTGTGGCAGGAGAGGCACATGACCATGTCCCCCCCGCTACCCACTGTTACGCTGGAGGAAGGGGCGGTGTAGGAGTCTATGTTTTGCCTGCCCACCGGGGCCAGGGGATTGTATGGCCCGGGGACTCCCTCGGGGCCTGTACCGTCGGTGTTGTACTTGCTGGTTTCGCCCGTGCTGGGAAAGTAGATGCCTGCCGGGTGTCTCAGCCAGGGGGCGGCGAACCAGGCTCCCGCGTAAAAACCACCGTTGGCTGGCCCGTAACGGGTGGAGTGAAAGAGCCCGTGGCAGCCGGCACAGAACCGGCTGATGCCGTAGACCCCCCCAGGACCACTCACATAGTAGTCCCAGTACTCGTTGTGGTCTGTGGGGGATACGGACTGTTGCCAGTCGGGATCTTCCAGGCCTTTGATGTTTCTGTCATTGCTGGTGCCGTGTCTCTGGGCCAAAAAGCGGTACCAGCCGTCTTCTTCGTCGGAAATGGGTGTGGAGCTTCCCCCTTTGTGATGGGCGGGGGTGTGACAGGCGGTGCACCCATGGCCCTGGGAGTTGGGCCATGGAAAAGTCCACGAGTAGAGGGAGTAGTGGCAGCTGTTGGTGCATCCCTGGTTTCTTCCTGGAGCCTCGGTAAGAACGGCGTCGGCGTGGCTTATGACATTGTGGCCGTACTGGTCTCCCACCTTTTCCACCCAGTAGAAGTTGCCCCCCGCCAGGGTGACGGATGGGCCATTGGCCGAGGGGGTGGTGGGATAGGTGGGCTCCACAGTGTTGTACACCACAGGCACCCGGCTGGCTGTGGCCCCCGAACCCAGGGTCTTTATGGTCTCGGTGGAGGTATTGCTGTGGCACCCCACGCAGGTGTCGACGAGAAGATTCTGGTAGGGTCCCGTGGATCCCCAGGCGACCAGGGCTCCACCGTTCTGGGAGTAGTGCATGGTATGGCAGTTGGAGCATACCCCTGTGACCTTGGCCCAACATCTGGGAGCTGAAATCCAGAAAAAGAAGACCAGTATTGTTGCAACGAAGACCTTCTTACGTATGGACGAGATGTCAAGTATCAAGGCCTTGCCTCCGTGGTTAATCATCTTTCTGGGTGTGGCAGACGAAGCAGCCGCAAGCCGAGTTGGGGGTGCCGGCATTGCAGGTGTTGTAGTTCCAGCGCAAGGCGTCGGGGTATGGCCCTGCATGGGCGTAGTGGCAGGAGAGGCACATTACGGCATCGCTACCCACAGCCACCGTGCTGCCTGGGCTGCTTGGAACGGAGAGACGGGCCACAGGAGCCGCCAGGCTGTAGATCAAAGTGCCGTTGTTGTACTGGGCGTATTCTCCGGAATTGGGGAGACTGAGGTCTGTGGGGTGGCGGATGAAAGGGGAAGAGGCTGTTGGCCCCACTCCGTCGGATGTGCTTGTGGCCAGGGTATGGAAGTTTCCGTGGCAGGTGGCGCAGAACTGGCTTATGGTTCCGTCGGGGGCGTAGACACTGCCTGTGTTGGAGTCGTGGCACGAGTATGTACCCCCTGCACACCCCAGTTTAATAGGGGTAGCTATCCCGTAGTATTCGTTGTGGTCCGAGCTTGATACCGTGTACTGCCAGTCCGAGTCTTCATAGCCCTTTACGCTGAAGAGGAATCTATAGCTGTTGGCCACGGCGTCGGCGGTGTTGCAGGCTCCGTCTACGTTGCTGTGGTGGGCTCCTCTTATTCCTGAAATGCCGCTGTTCCCCGAGGCCCAGATCCTCCATCCATGGCAGCCGTTCTCTCCAGCACAGGTGAGATTGTCCGTGTTTACGTTGTAGCCGTTGTTGTGGAAGGACTGATTTATTCCTCCGGGAGGGGCATAGAGAACGTCGTCCCTGCCGGTGAGGGGAACAATGTTGTGTCCCCTGGCGTCTGATGCTCCGCTCCCTTTTAGACCGGTGATATAGGCGAAGTTGCCTCCTGCCAGATCTGTGGAGTCTTGGTGGTAGACCTGGGGAACGAGGCTCCCATTCCAGTTCACAATGGCCTGGGAGCCTCCCTGGGCATGGCAACCCAGGCAGTCCGTGACCAGTAGGAGCTGGTAAGGGCCCGATGATCCCCATGAAGATAGAACCCCTCCATTCTGGGAGTAGTGCATGGTATGGCAGTTGGAACACACCCCTGTGATCTTGGCCTGGACCCCGGATGGAAGTACGGTGATGATTGATATGGATGTGAGTACAACTATAGATAAAATATGTTTTCTAAATCCCGGGACCTGGCTGGATCCCATCTACCCCATCCTCCGGGTCAGTTGTCTTTCTGGGTGTGGCAGACGAAGCAGCCGCAGTTGGAATTGGGTGTCCCTGCCTGGCATGTGTTGTAGTCCCAGCGTAGCATGTCTGGATAGGGACTGCCGTGGGCCCTGTGGCAGGAGAGGCACATGACCTGGTCTCCGTCAGCAGTACCGTAGGCTACATAGACAGTGCTGGTGGAAGTGGTCATGGTCGCCAGTCTGTCCGGGTCTCGAGCTAAGGGGGCCAGTGGATTGTAGCCGTTGCCGTTGTTATAGTTGTGATACTCTGCCCCGGAGGCCGTGTCTGCCAGGGCCAGATGGGTGGGGTGGAGGAACCAGGGGGATTTGTTGTCTGCCAATACGGTTCCGTCAGTGTCCGTATAGTTGATGCCGTGGAATTTGTAGTGGCACCCTGCACAGTCGTTGCTGATGGAGTTGTCGTCATTGCCATAGGGATTGTTGCATCCATTGTACTCGTTGTGGTCTGAGGAACTCACCGTCTGTTCCCAGTCGCTGTCTTCGATGCCTTTAACCCCCGTGCTTGCAGTACCGTGCTCCGAGGAGTTGAGGAACCGGTACCATCCGCCCGAGGCCCCCACTACACCTCCCCCGGTGTCGTCGGCGTGGTGGGCAGGGGTATGGCAGCTGGTGCACGATTCTATGCGCCTGTGGCATCGGGCACAGCTGGAGCCTGAGGCAGAGTCGGGCATCCCGGGGGCCTGGGACAGGTGGCTGTCGGCGGTCATGCCGGGAATGGCCAGGCAGTTGTGGCCGCTGGTGTCGGGATCGGAGTTTCGGGAGGTGGCATGGAGGACCCAGTAGAAGTTTCCTGCAGCTAGGGCACTGGATGACGATCCGTCGGGGGGGTATGTGGGTTCTGTAGAGGTGAGGACTATGGGTGTGTTGTTGACGATGGTGGTGTTACCGCTGGGGTTGCTGTGGCAGCCCACGCAGGTGTTGGTGAGGAGGTACTGGTAGGGGCCTGTTGACCCCCATGCGGGGAGGACCCCTCCGTTCTGGGAGTAGTGCATGGTGTGGCAGTTGGAGCAGACCCCTGTGACCCTGGCTTCGGCGGTAGAAGGGCCTCCTAAGGTGACCATACAGGTTGCCAAGAGCACTATGAGAAACCCTTCCCTTCTCACCTTCGCCCCTTTTTAGAAAGGGCGGGGTTTTTTGATTTCCCCGCCCTTTGCTTTAGTCTTTCTGGGTGTGGCAGACGAAGCAGCCGCAGTTGGAGTTGGGTGTACCGGCGTTGCAGGTGCTGTAATCCCAGCGCAGGATGTCGTTGTAAGGGGATCCATGGGCCCTGTGGCAGGAGAGGCACATGACCACGTCGGTGCCGGGGGTCACAGTGCTGGAGGGGGAGGAAGGAATGGTTGTTCTCGCAACGGGAGCCAGCACGCTGTAGGTGGTGTAGCTGGCATATTCTCCTGAGTTGGGGATGACAGCGTCTGTGGGGTGTCTCAGCCAGGGACTGCCTGTTCCGGCGGTAACACCTGAGCTCATGTGAAAATCACCGTGACATTCGGCGCAGAGCTCACTGATGGTGTCTACAGTGGTCCAGCTCTGGCTGCTTCTGGATGCATAGGTTGCTCCCTTGTATTCGTTGTGGTCCGTTGAGCTCACCGTGGCCTGCCAGTCTGCGTCTTCCAGTCCAAGGACGTGGTTCAAGAATCTGTAGCTCTTGCTCACCGTGGAGCCGTCTATGGTGGAGTCATCGCCGTGGTGGGCTCCATGGATGGCAGCGAAGCTGGCATTCCATCCGTCGCTGTAGCTACTCCTGTCGATGTCCCTGTCGCCGTGACATCCGTTGGAACCTGCACAGGTGAGCCTGTAGGTAGTGTTAAAGCCCACGGTTGAGGGGTCGTAGCTGGAGTTGTAGCCAGGTGGAGAGTTTCCAAGGGTGCTGTCTTGAGCCACTATCCCTTCCACGTTGTGCCCTTTGGCATCCCCGCCTGTTTGGGCCACCCAGTAGAAATTCCCTCCAGCCAGCATGTTGGTGTAGCTGGGATCAGTAGAGGCCGGGTCAGTGGGTGCGGTGGCCGTCCACACCACGGGTATTTCGTGGGAGGTGCCTTTGCGGGTGGTGTTCCCGGTGCTGTCGCGATGGCAGCTTACACAGGTTCCTGTGAGGAGCACTGGATAGGGGCCATTGCTTGCTACAACACTTCCGTTCTGGCTGTTGTGCATAGTGTGACAGTCGGAGCACACTCCGCTCACTTTGGCCATGCCTACCCCTGAGAGAAAGAGAAGAAAGAGAGCCGTTACCAGTACAACCTCTAAGTGTCTCTTCCAGTTCATCCTGTTCACCTCCTCTCCTGAGACTCTGAATATAGTTTGTCTCTTTTCGTTCAAGGTAATCCTACTCCTGTGTCCAAAAGGAATCAAGATTGATTGTTGTAATTCAACGACAAATTTTGACAGTTTGGATGTCTGTTCTGCATTAGTATATTAGCATTCGCTAATATACTAATGCAGGCGGGGCTCCTTGTATCATACTGGGATTTTTGAGATATTGAATTTCCATGGCGTAATTGGGGCCGGTGGAGAGGGCTCCCGATATAAATATTATTAGATATGTTTTTTGAAATCGTGCTCTTTGACACCATTCATGTTTACGAGGTTTGTGGGAGTTTGGTTTCTGTAGTTTCTATGTGGCGTCCGTTGTCCTTGAAAAAAAAACCTCAATTCTTTATCTGATGAATGATGAGCAGGCTTTTAATCATAGTCACGTGTTTTGTGATGTTGCTGGTCCCTGCATCTCTAATGGCCGGCTCTCTGGGTTTTTCTGGAGACTGGAGGTATCAAAAATTGTCTACCAATGGTGAGAAGACCTGGTCTTTCATGGAGAACTATGCCCTCAACTTCAGCAGGGAGCTTACAGACACCATGAATTTGACGGGTTCTGCCAGGTATACCAAACATAGAAGCAGCTATAGGACCCTCCAGCAGATTGCTCCCACCCTCACCTTTAACCTCAACAACGACTTTTTTTTCTTCAACCTCAGTGGAACCTCCAACAGGAGGATAGACTCCAAAGGTCCCGATTACGTCACCAACACCTGGGAGACCTACCTCTCTAGCAACTGGGGGGATAAGTGGCCTTCCGTCAGGCTCGCCTATGGGAGGTCTTACGCCCACGACGATCAACACCCCCGACTGAGTGACAGCAGGAATGTCCACAGGGACCTCACCTTGAACCACACTCTTTCTATATTTAAGCTGTATTACAGCTACCGGGATTCCAAGAGCGAAGATCTGGTCTCTGATTCCACCACCAGGAATTACAGCCACTTCGGGAAAGTGGAGGCCAGCAAGAGCCTCTTCAATAACAGCCTCTCTCTGTCGGCTTCCCAGCAGTTCTCCTACAACAGGACGGAGACGGAGACCAAGGCCCATGAGGGGGTGGCTCTGGTCCCCATATCCGCGGCGGCGGCTTATTCAGGGGTAGACGACTCTCCGGACTCGGGGACCCTCTCTACCAATGCCCTTCTTATCGACGGGGACCGGTTCACCTCTGCCGGGGTGGAGATAGGTAATACCGATGACGAGAACCTGGGGCTGGAGACCGATTACAGGGAGTTGAACCTCATTTATGTGTACACCTTGGACGATGTCCCCGGTTCCTGGGTGGGCCAGTTCAAATGGAAATTATACAAGAGCGAAGATGGCAACAATTGGAGTCTGGTATCCTCTTCCCCCTCTTTCGGCTACAATCATTCTATGAAGCGCTTTGAGGTGAACTTTCCTACAGTATCTGCCAAGTACGTGAAGCTCTACGTGGCCAAAAACCCGGGATCGGGGAACGTGTATGTGACGGAGATGGAGGCCTATCATGAGATCCAGACGGGCCAGGGAAAAGTGACCACCACTAGCAGGTTCAAGGGGTACAGGACGGATTTCAATTTGAGGTGGCTGCCCTGGAGGAGTGTATCCCTTTCCTACAACTTCTCCAGGAACAGGTCCATGCCCGATCCCGGTCCTGATACCACAGATGTCTCCCATTCCGGGAGTGTGGCGTGGAGTCTCAGCCGGTACTTTTCCCCCACCTTCAGTGTGAGCCAGACCAGTAACAAGAGGGAAGGGGAAAAGGAGGATAAGAGCAGGACCTACTCCCTCACGGCCACTTCCTCTCCCCTGGATACCCTCAATATTTCGGGAGGAGCCACAAGAACTGAAAGTTTCAAGGGAGGGAATAGGGAGAACAGGAACGACACTTACAATCTCTATCTTACGGCTCTCCTCTTTCCAGACCTCAATGCGAGTCTGGATCTTATCCGTTCCATATCCAGGGACTACAGGGAGGGGAGAAAAACCCGGAGTTTCGACGGTAGATTAACCACCACCGCTAGGCTGAGCCCCAAGTTGACCCTTGATGGTACCTGTGAATATACCAGGACCAATGGGGAAGAGACTACCACGTCCAAGAGGCTGGGTTTGTCTGCCACCTGGAGGGTCTCGGATATCCTCCTTCTGAGAACCGCCCAGAACTGGAACTGGGAGGAGGAGAGCAACAACTTCAGTTCTTCCTATACTCTGTGGGTGGCCCCCACCTCCAAGATCCAGTTCAACCTTCAGTATACCTATTCCACTTCTTCTGATGGGGGGGAGAGCCATAACTGCTCCACCTTTGCCAGCTGGGCCATCAGCAGCCATCTCTCTTTGAAGACCAACTATTCCTACCAGAAAGCGGGTGATAACGAATCGTGGAACTTTGGGATGCAATTAACAGCGAGGTTTTAAAAGATGGGGGGTGAAGAGATGAAGAGACTGGTCCTTTTAAGCCTTTTGATTTGCCTTATATTTACTTTGGGATGCGGCGGTGTGAAGTACTACGTGAAAGAGGGGGCAGAGATCAGTTATGTGAAGCGAGTGGCTGTACTTCCTTTTCAGAACAATACCAATGAGAAGTACGCTGCCGAGAGGATAAGGGACCTGGTGAGCACTGAGATACTGGCCAGAGGGATCTTTGAGGTGGTAGATAAGGGAAGCGTGGATACGGCCCTAAAAGAGGAGGCTGTAGAGTCTCCCACCTCCCTGGACAAAAATACGGCCCGGCGTCTGGCCAGGATACTGGGGGTTCAGGCCTTCATAGCGGGTTCGGTGGACCAGTACGAGGATGCCAGAAGAGGGAGTTACTCTTATCCAGTGATCTCCTTGACCTTGAGACTTATGGATGCCCAAACGGGCACAATCCTGTGGCAGGCCGGTGGAAGTGCCAGTGGGTACAGCGCCTGGGGAAGGATCTTGGGGTTGAGTCCCAAGGATATGACCCAGGTGAGTATGGAATTGGTGGAGAGGCTCCTTTCCACTTTGAGATAGGAGGTGTGGTTGTTTGTGGGAACCAGGGTGCTGAAAGCGGCAGGGGCGGTCTTGTTGTTTTTCATCCTCTCCGGCGCGGTCTGGGCCGGCAGGATGGCCCTTATGCCTTTGGCGGATCTTTCCCGGGGTTCCAATGGGGTGAATCTGTCTTTGACCAGGGTTCTGTTCCATGAACTGGAAAAAAGGGGATTTAATATGATCCCCGAGAATAAGGTCCTGTCCTTCATGGTTCGCCACAGGGTGAGATGGACGGGTTATCTGGACAGCTTTGACGTTCTGGCCATGAACCGGGAGATAGGCGCTGATCTTGTGCTTCTGGGCACTGTGACCCAGTGGGGAGGTCCGGGTAACTCTGTGGGTATAGTCCTCTCTCTTGTGAAGGCCCAGGAGAGCAGGTTGGTGTGGTCGAAGACATCGGCCTATTCTGTCCAGGATGTGAGGCATTTGCTGGGTCTAGGGGACGCAAGAAGTGTGAATGATCTGGTCCCCCGGGTGGTGGACGATCTCCTGGCCACTCTGCCCAACGGGGTGAGGAGGTTTGCCAGTGCGGTACCTCTGTGCGAAACGGAAGGGGCCTTTATTGCCCCCAGATACGCCAGAGGAGGGGAGGAGGTCACCTGTTCCGTGAGGTTGAGATGTATGGGGGAAGACCCCACGAGCGTATATCTCAAATTTTCAGGAGACGGGACTATCCCCATGGAGAGGGTGGGGGCGAAGTACGTTGCCAGGTGGAAGGCTCCCATGGAGGATGGCAGGTACCCTGTGAGCCTTCTCCTGGAGTGGGACCACGGGAGCGGTCGAAAGAGGGAATTCTTTCTCTCCAGCTACTGGGTGGATAACCGGCCTCCCCGGTTCACCCTTGAGCTGAAAAAGGGTGTGACCATGGGGGACAAGGTGGTTTTCAGGCACCATATAGTCATGGTTCCCAGATTTCAGGACCCCGAGCCCCTTTCCCAGTGGTCCATCCAGATTCTGGATAAGAAGGGCAGTGCCGTGGTGGACGAGCACGGGGAGGGCAACTTGCCCCGGGTGCTGGTCTGGAGGGGTCAGGATGGTCATGGAGTCTCCTTGAACGATGGGGATTTCACCATCTGTATGAAGGTGTGGGACAGGGCCGGGAATGTGGCTTTTGCATCTAAAGAGGTGTTGCTGAGGAGGACCCCTCCCCAGGTGGCCATAGAGGCTTTGAGAGAGGGGAAAAAAGTGGAGGTGAGGGTGAAAGGAGGGAAAGAGGACATCCCCCTGGCTTACTGGCGACTGGTGGTGAGGGACAGAAAGGGCGAACTCTTGAAAGAGATGGAGGGAAAGAAGCTCCCCGCAAGGCTGGAGATTCCCGCAAATGGCGACAGGGAAGTGGTATGTACCGTGGAGGCCAGGGATCTCCTGGGCAACAGGGTGAGAATTGTTAATAGGACCTTAAAAGTGATCACCATGAGGGAGAAGGAGAGAAAGGAGAAGAAGGGGAGTTGGGTTGAAGAGTTCTAAGTCCATAAAGTGGGTGCTTTTGTCTCCCCTTCTGGTTGCGTTGTTGGGCTGTGGGAAACGTCTTCCCCTCACCTATGAATCTCCCCTGGCGGGTAAAGTGAGGGTGTGCAGGGTGGCCGTGTTGCCTTTTACCAACGAGACCACCTACCCCCTGGGGGGAACCCTGCTCTACCGAATCTTTCTGGGAGAGATGGTGGCCACCGGGAGGTTCAGGGTAGTGAATGAGGGAGACGTGAGGAGACTCATGCTTCGACAGAGGCTGATGCCGGGAGAGACCCCTGGTAAGGAGTTCTATAGGGCCCTGGTGGAGAACCTGGGAGTGGAGGCGCTCATCACGGGTAGGGTGGTGGAGATGGAGGAAGTGAGAAAGGGAAGGGGTGTGGAGCCCAGGGTGGCCTTCTGGCTGGAGGTGAGGGACGCCAGGAGCGGGAAGGTGGTATGGAGCACCTATAGCAGGAGGAGGGGCGGGGATTACAGGAAAGTGATGCATTTCGGGGTGGTGAATACTGTGACGGCCCTAGTTAAGAAGATGTGCGATGAAGTGCTCAAAAACTGGGAAAAGGAAGGATTGGGAGGATGCGAAGAGTGGTGAGGAGATTGATTGCTCCCCTGTTGATAGTGCTCCTTTTCTGGGGTAGCGCCTTGGGGTGGTCCTGGAATAATCCATGGCTGGTTAAGATCAACGGAGTGAAATACACGAAAGAGGACTTCGTCCACTGGTGGGAGAATTGGAGGGATGAGAATACCCCCTTTCCCAAAACCCTGGAGCCCTTCATAAACTGGTTTCTCCTCTTTCAAGAAGGAGAGAGGATGAGGCTCTTTGAAGACCCCACTTACAGGAAAAAAGTGCGGGTTTTCCTTGAAGCAAGGACATTGATGCTCCTGAAGGCGGAGGAGGTAGACAGGAAAATCAGGATATCCCAGAAGGAGGTCAAGGAGATATACGAAAAGGACTACGTGCCCCTTCTCCATGTGAGGGCCGTTCGTTTCTCCGACGAGAAGGAGGCCCGGGCTTTTCTCAAGGAGGCCGGGAAGGGGGGGTTTGAGAACCTGGTGGCTGAGAAGTTTCCCAAGACTGACCGGAGAGCCTTCGATTGGGGATGGAAACGGCCCTATATCTTTCCCGCCTCTGTAAGGTCCGGGTTGGTGAAGATGAAAGAGGGAGAGGTGATGGGCCCCGTCAAATGGATGGGTAAGTACTGGCTCCTGGAGCTGGTGGCGAAGAGGGGTGCCAGCGAGGAGGACTTCAAAAAGGTGAAGGGGGGGATAGAGAAGAGACTCAGGAGGAATCAGGAGGGGCGCCTCACCCTTGCGCTCATCAAGAGGTTGAAGAAGAAGTATCACGTGTGGGTGGACCGGGAGCTCTTTGAATCCCTGGATGTGGAACACCCCAAGAAAAGGGTCATGGATAAACCCCTGTTGAGAATGGGCAAAATGGAGTTGAAGGTGAAGGACTTCATTGCCTTGGTGAACAGAGAGTTGAACTTCCGGAGGAAGTATAAGTTTCCTGTCAGGGATATGGGGAAGATAAAGAAGATGGTCATGGGAAATCTCATCTCCCAGACCCTCACTTCCTGGGAAGCCATGAATCGCCACTATGAGAGGAAGCCGCCTTTCAAGTGGGTCTTCCGGTTCTACTGTCAGCACCGCATCATCAGGGAACTGGAGGATCAGCTCTTCTGGCCCAAGGTGAAAGTGACGGAGGAGGATGCCAGGAAGTATTACCAGGAACATATAAAAGAGTTTGAGCTCCCCCCTTTGGTGAGGGTGGCCATGATCCAGACCGGCGATGAGAAGTTGGCCGGAAAGATGGAGCGCGCCCTCAATAGGGGAGAGGACTTTTTCGACGTGGCCAGGAAGTACACCTTCCACTCCGCCCTTGTTAGGAGGGTACCCGTGGATCACCTACCCAAAGAGCTGAAAGAGGTGGTCTCCAGGCTCTCTCCCGGGGAGGTGGGCCCTCCGGTGAAGGTGGGGGAATTCGTCTATCTGGTGAAACTGGTGGATAGGGTCTCGGAGAGGAGGCGTCCCTTCCAGCAGGTGAAGGACGCCATCGTGGATAAACTGAGGAAGGAAAAGTTCAGAAGGGTGAAAGAGAAGTATATAGCCGAGCTGAAGAAGAGATCCCGTATAGAGGTGAACGAAAGGGCCTGGAGGAGGGTTCGGAAGGAACTGGGAAAAAAGTATGAAGAGGGGAAGGATGACGATAAGAAGGCTGCTTAGCGTTTTTGTCCTGGGCTTGTTCCTTCTGTATCTGGGGTGTGCCCCGGCCCCTCCCAAGAGGAGGGTGATCAAGCGATGCGTGGACTGCCACAAAGACATGCTCACCAGGTTTTCTACGGGAAACGTTCACAGCCCCATCAAAAAGGGAAACTGCGAAGCCTGTCACCGACCCCATGGTTTGATCGGAGGTGTGTACTTGAGGGGGCACGTTCCCCAGCTCTGTTTCCGGTGTCACGGGAGTGTGGGCCGGGAGATGAAGAGACCTTATGTCCACTCCCCCGTGAAGGAGGGCAGGTGCAACGACTGCCATGACTATCACAATTCTCCCAACCCCCATCTTTTGAAGGCCCCGGGGGAGGGGCTCTGCTTCAGGTGCCACAAAAGGGCGGGTTTCACCAGGAAGTATATCCATTCTCCTGTGAAGCAGGGGTGTGGTACATGCCACCTCTCCCATGCTTCGGACAACCCCTCTCTCCTCAAGAAGCCTCAGGGAGAGTTGTGTCTATCGTGTCACGACGTGAAGAAGGGCTCCTTCGTAAAAGCCCACTTCGGCTACGCGGTGACAGGTAGATGTACCCTCTGTCACAATCCCCACTCTTCCGACGCCAGGGCCCTCTTGAAAAAGGTTGTCCATCCTCCCATGGAAGAGGGGGAGTGCCAGGCCTGCCATCTGTCACCCTCTTCCAAGACGCCTTTCGTGCTGAAGGGCAGTGAACAGGACCTCTGTTACTCCTGCCATGAAGATGTGCAGGAGGAGGCTGCCCGGAAGGGCGCTCACCTGCCTCTCTCCAAGGGAAAGTGTTTGAAGTGTCACTCCCCCCATGCCAGTGCTTTCCAGGGAATGGTCAAGGAATCTCCCCGGTCTCTGTGCTGGAAGTGCCACACCGAAGGGAAGGGCAAAGGGGCCAGGACGGTCCATCCTCCCGCCAAGAAGGGTGAGTGTCTCTCCTGTCATGAGTCTCACTTTTCCAGGCTCTCTCCCCTCTTGAAGGAGACCAGGGAGAGACTGTGTTTTCGGTGCCATGAAAAGGGGGGATTTTCTCCCAGCCATCCTCCGGCCTTCAAGGGGGATTGCCTCAAGTGCCACGCTGCTCACCAGTCCAGGTTCAAAGGTCTGCTTGGGAAACAGGAGGGCAAGGTCTGTGTTTCCTGCCACACAGAGGCGGGAAAGGAGATGGGCAGGTTCAGCATCCATTCACCCTTTGCCAAGGGGAGGTGTTCGGAGTGCCACAATCCCCACGGCAACCACCGGAAAGCTTTACTGGTGAGACCGCCCCAAGAGTTGTGCTGGAAGTGCCACGGCAAGATGAAGAACCTGCCGAAAGGGGCCGAGCCCCATCCTCCTTTCCAGGAAGGGGATTGCATGGCCTGTCACGGTCCCCACTCTGGCGATGAGCCGTTTCTGCTGAAGGCCAAGACGGGAAAGGTGTGTTTCACTTGTCATGAAGACATGGAGGGGGTGGTCTCCTTTGCCAGGTTTCCCCATGAGCCTGTTGAGCTCCTCAACTGCACCCGGTGCCACGATCCCCATGCCTCCACCCACCAGGCCTTCCTGATAAAGAAGATCCCCCTGCTTTGCCTCACCTGCCATAGGGACGTGGCCAAGTACTGGGAGAAGGGAGTAGCCCACCCTCCCGCTGAGAAAGAGAGGGGGTGTCTCCGGTGCCATGATCCTCACGGATCTTCCAATAAAGGGATGCTCGTTGAAGGCCAGGGGACATTGTGTGCTCAATGCCACGAGGAGGGAAGCAAGGCCTTTCTCGAGAAACACAGTGGTATTCGCCCTTCTCGGGGAGGTTGCCTGAAGTGCCACGATCCCCACGGGGGGCTGGACAAGCGGCTCCTCCTCCCCGTGGAACACGTGCCCTTTGAGAAGGGACAGTGCAAGGCCTGTCACATAGGGGGTGCCTAATGGGCTGGAGGCGGATCCTGTTGTGCGTGGTGTTCCTCTCCCTTCCCCTGGCGGCTTACGGTGGAACGGTCTCCTGTTTCAAATGCCATAAAAGGGCGGCCTTCTTGAAGGCGGTGGTCCACAAACCGGTGAGAGGAGGGAAGTGTGCAGGCTGCCATTCGCCCCACGTGTCCCGTTTTAAAGGTCTCCTCAATCAGCCTGCTCCCAGGCTCTGTTATAGTTGTCACGCCAGGGAAAAGACCAGGTTCTCCCGGAAAGGGGTGCTTCATTCCCCGGTGAAGAAGGGGGAGTGCCTTGCCTGCCACGATCCCCATAGCTCTCCTTACAGGGGCCTTCTGAAGAAGGGGATACCAAGCCAGTGTCTCCAGTGTCATAAGGGTATGCCGAGGAAGTTTGCCCATACCCATGCTCCTTTCCAGAAGGGGGAGTGCCTTGCCTGCCACGATCCCCATGGCTCCTCGGACTATAGGCTTTTGAAGGGGGGCGATCCCGGCATATGCCTCAGGTGTCACAAGGATAGGCCCTCTCTCAGGAAGATGCATCTCGGATATGCCCTGAAAGAGATGAAATGCCTCTCCTGTCACAATCCCCACGGCAGTTCCAGGAAGGCCCTGGTGAGGAACGTACTCCATGAACCCTTTGCCCAGAAGGAGTGCGGTGAGTGCCACAACCGGAAAGACAAGGGGCCCGGGCTCTGCTTCCAGTGCCACGATGATATGGAATCGGCCTTCTATACCAACCATAATCACCTCCTGGCGGGGGGAGTGAATCCCTGCGTCAGTTGCCACAGTCCCCACGCTTCCGATGGGAAAGGACTGCTGGTGGGCAGAGAGGGGGCCCTGTGTCAGAAGTGTCATGGCTATACCTATGGGAAGAAGGAGAAGGCCCTCTATGTGCACCCCAACTGGGATCGGTGTACCGACTGCCATAATCCCCACGGTTCCAGTAGACTGGCCATGCTCCACGAGTCGGAGGACAAGCTCTGCGCCAGGTGCCACGAGACCCAGGGGAAGTTCACCCATCCCGTGGGGGAGAAGGTTAAAGATCCACGAAACGGGCAGCCTATCACCTGCGTCACCTGTCACGATCCCATGGGCACCATGTTCAAGTACAACCTGAAGAGGAGCGGCGAGAAAGACCTCTGTATCCAGTGCCACAAGAATTATTGAAGAGGGGTGAACAATGACGCCAAGGCGGATGTCGAAATGGTTTGGGACAATCCTCTTCATCCTTGTGGTGCCCTCCATCTCCATGGGAGGAGCACCTTGGAAGTGGGTGATGGGTATGGATAGAGACGGTGCGGGCGTCCACGTCAGGGAACCCACCAGTGTCTATTACGATGGAAGGGTGAAGAGGTACTACGTGGTGGACAGCGGAAACAACAGGCTCATCTCCTTTGATGACCAGGGTCGGTACGTGAGCCAGTTCGATGCGGGAGGGCAGTTGAAGGGCCCCTTTGCCATGGTGAAGGATGCCCGGGGTAACCTGTGGGTGGTGGAGAAGGGGGTGAACAGTCTCACCTACATCGATTTGAAGAAAAAGGCCGTGGAGAGGCATACCCTGAGCCTGCCCAATGGGGAGACCGTGTTTCCAGACCGCTTGGCCATGGATTCCCAGGGAACCCTCTATCTCCTGGACAGGGGAAGCGGGAGGATACTGGCCCTGAATAAGGAACTCAAGGTGGTGAGGCAGTATGGTGCTCCCCCCGGAGGGCGTTTTTGCGACTTCAAACTGAAAGGGGATGGTTTGTGGGCTTTGGAGCCCTTGTCCAGGAAGGTTTATCACTTTTCTCTGGGTGGCAAGCTCCTTGGCGAGACGGAATTGAAGGGTGGACTGGCCCTTCCCATCTCTCTGGAGGTGGGTTCTTCCGGTTTCATCTATGTTGTGGACAGACCCGTTGGGAGGGTGAAGGTTTTTGACTCCAGGGGCCGCTTCAAGTACGCCTTCCTGGAGAAGGGAGAGAGCAGGGGAAGGATCTACTATCCCTTCCAGCTTCTCTTCGACGATATGGGCAGGTTATGCGTGGTAGAGGAGGGCAACGGCAGGGTGGAGGTATTCAAGAGGTAGGGCATGGGCAGGCTCTGGCTCATATGGTTGATCGCGTCGGTGCTTTTGGTCTTCCCTCTGGAGGGATGGACCAGGGTGACGGGTCCATGCTCCAACTGTCACACCATGCACAACAGCCAGGGTGGGAGTGTTGTCAGTGCTGGTGGCCCTTACGAGGCCCTTTTGGTTAATGACTGTGTGGGTTGTCACAGTAATGCCTCAGGTGCTGATACTATAGTGGGTGGTACTCCCATAGTTTGGAATACCACTCCGCCCACTTATCCTCCTTCTGGTTCTTCAAGCACCAACACCCTGGCCGGGGGGAACTTCTACTGGGTGACCCAGAGTGGCGGGAATCCCAAGGGGCATAACGTGTCTGGAATTGCCAGTGCTGAAACCCGATTCTCCACCGTTCCTGGCTCAACTACCAGCTATTATCAGGTCACCTGTGCAGGCACATCGGGGTGTCATGGAGACAGAAGCAAAAGTGACCAGTATGAGGCTATGTACGGGGCTCACCACGAGTTGGATTCCACCATTGACGGAACCACCGTGGGTAGGAGCTTCAGGTTCCTGAACGGGATTCTGGGAAAGGAGGATGGGGATTGGGAGCAAAGCTTGAGCAGCTCCGATCATAACCAGTACAAGGGAGTGGACAGGACCAGCGAGACTCAAGATGATACCTCCACAATCAGTCACCTTTGTGCAGAGTGCCACGGGGATTTCCACAACGGTAGCGGTAACCTGACACCCAGTGGAGGCACCTGGGGGTCTCCCTGGCTCAGACACCCCACGGACTACGACATGGGGAACACCCCCAGCGGTTCGGAGTACAGGCAGTACTATTACTCCGCTAAGGGGGATAATCTTTACAATCCCCTGGTGCCCGTGGCCAGTAGCGATGTTTCCAGTGTGGTTTCCACGGTGACTTTCAATAATGATACCATAGTCATGTGCCTCTCCTGCCACAGGGCCCACGGATCTCCTTACGACAGCATCATGAGGTGGGACTATAAAGGGTGGCCTGGTAACGGTGGGACCAATGGATGCGTTATTTGCCACACCTCCAAGGACTGAGGAGAGAAGGGATGGCCTTTGACACGAGTATCCTAGACAGGGCTTTAAGGGAGAAAAGGGAGAGGTGGGAGCGGGAGAGAAGAGAGGTTCTTGCCAGGGTGGTGGAGGCCCTGAAGGAGATAAGGGAGCGTTTCGGCATTCGGGAGGCCTATGTGGTGGGGTCTTTACTGGAGCCTGGGCGTTGGGCGGACTCTTCTGACGTGGACGTGGCTGTGGCAGGGGCTTCCAGGTACGTGCTGGACATCATGGGCGTCCTGGAGGAGGCCACTGGCAGGGATGTGGATGTCATAGACCTGGACAGGCACCCTAGGGCTGGTTCCATAAAGGCCAGGGGGGAGAAGGTTTATGGTTGAGGGGAGGATGGCCCTATTTGGAAGAGTGGAGCTGGAGGACAGGTTTGAGGAGGGTCTTAGCAACTTTTTGAGGCTCCTTGGGGATGATGAACAATGAGAGTTGTAGCCTGGATGGTGGCTTTTGTTCTTTTGGCCGTGGCGCCTGGCCCTGCCCTTGCCGCTAGCTATACCTCTTCGGCCCACGGGGATTCCAGTTACGGGGTGAGCAGGTCCTCTATGTCCGGGTACTCCACGGGAAACTGTGCCCACTGCCACGAGATTCACGCCAGCGTGGGGGGAGTCACTTCCACTCCTTATCCATACGCCCTCTTTTACTCCAACTACGTCTCCCAGACGGACATGGTATGTCTCCAGTGCCATGATAACACTACCACCGTCTCTTCAAGGGCTATCACCAACAGGAGTTACAGCTACAGGGCCGGGGGGTGGACAGGGGATACCATAAGCAGCGTGAAGAGCTCCTTCGATACCAGTGTACAGAAGTCCGCTCATAATCTCAGCGATATCCTTTCTTTTATCCAGACTCAGAGCTGGGGGTTTAATTCTTCTTCCACTCCCTGCATTGCCTGTCATAACCCCCACTACGCCCAGGGGGATCCTTTCAATGCTCCCAATTCTCCCAAGACTTCATCCACCAGGGGCTGGCTTCTCACCAGGCCCAGCAAGCATGGAAGTACGAACCCTTCGGACTTTCTCTGGGGCGATGAGTCCGGGGAGAAGATGAGCGACTACGTGGGGAGTCTCACCTATCAGGCTCCCTACAGGTACGGCTCCACTTCTACCTATGAGCCTGACGGTTCTAGTTCTACCACTACCAACGGTTCCAACTTGGCTGACATGAACACCTTCTGCCTGGATTGCCATTCCTCCGATATGAGTTCCTACGGCCTGAATAACACCCCCATAGATTGGAGTACGTCGGGGGACAAGCACGGCTTGGCCGGAGCCGATGGAGGGATCGACATAAAGGCTCCTTATAGCGGTTCTAATTATGGTGCCTACGTCCTCGCCTGTACCGACTGCCACGAACCCCATGGCTCGCCCAACATCATGCTCATCAGGCAGGAAGTGAACGGTGACTATCTTAAGGATAGCAGTGGCAATCTGGTCCACATCACCAATTACGGGTCCAGTACCAATGTCTCTAACCAGCTGGGGTATCTCTGTCGCAGGTGTCACATAGACGACGCGGATTATTATGGCAACCCAAGCTATCAAAACAGGTGGGAGTATGTGCATCATTATGCTCCCGATCACCCGTATACACGGCGGCAATGTGGTGCGTGCCACTACTCATGGCCAATAAACTGCACCGATTGCCACTACCACGGGGCGGTGGATCCCAAAGGGACCGGGAGGAAGACGTTCTGATGTTGCGGATACCCCGTGTGCCGTTTTCTGTTTTGCTGGCGGTGTGTCTCTTCTCTTCCCTGGCCTTTGCCAGGGAAGCCAGGATTTCCGTCTATCTTTCCCTCAAGGAGCCTGCCCTTTCCCGCCTGTGGTTCCAGATTGAAGACGTCTCCGTCTCCCAGAACGGCCAGGACTGGGAGAACCTGATAGAGAGGCCCCTGGAGGTGGATTCCTCCAGGGTGGGCAGGGGGCAGATGTTCCTGGGTATCTTCCAGGTGCCCCGGGGTACCTACACCCGTCTGAAGCTCACCCTGGGAAAGGCTGCTTTGAAAAAGGAGGGAAAGCTGGTCCTTCTCTCTCTGGCCCAGAGGGAGGTGGAATTTAGGATTTCTCCTCCCCTCAACCTCAGGGAGGGCGACAGCACCTGTCTCTTTATCCAGTGGGACGTGGAGGGGTCGGTTAGGGCTGGGTTCTCTTTTGAGCCTTCCATCCGCGTCCGGGCCCAGGCCATTCCCTTGAGGGGGGAGCTTCTCTATGTCACCTGCGACGATATAGACACCCTCTATGTCATCAGGGCCGACAGGAACTGGGTGGTGGGCTCCCTGGGCATGGGTGATGCCCCCAAGGGTTTGAGGATAGACAGGGAACACAACAGGCTCTATGTGGTGGATTCGGGCAGCAGGGACATAAAAGTGGTGGAGCTCTCCACCAACAGGGTGGTAGACACCATCATGCTGCCCTTCGTCCTGGAGCCCACCTTCATAGAGCTATCCCCCGGGGGAGACAAAGGGTATGTGACCGACAGAAGGGCCAACTACCTTCTAAAGGTGGACCTGGCTTCGGGCTCGGTGGAGAGCCAAACCGAGCTGGGCCATGGCCTTTACTTCCCCTTATACGTGGCGGATCAGGGGGTTCTGGCTGTCTCCTCTTCCTTGTCCCAGGCGGTGTATCTTGTGGACCCTGTAGACTTGAGGGTGAGGGGAGAGATCAGGACGGGGGACGGCCCTGAGGGGCTCCTGGCCTATCAGGGGTACCTATACATAGCCAACAGGGGATCCAATACGGTGACGGTGTACAGTTTCAGCAACGGAAACGTGTTGGGTCAGCTCAACGTTGGCCTTCAGCCCCGCCGCCTGGCGGAGAACAATGGCAAGATATACCTGGGTAACTACGGGGATGGTAGCCTCTCCCTCCTCTTGCCCGGCCGCCTGGTGGTCATGAGGCGCATCGCCGTTGGGGGGTCCCCTTTCGCTCTGGCGGTGTGTGAGAGGCGCCGTTGGCTCTACGTGCTGGACAGAAAAGGCAAAAAGGTGAGGGTGGTGGGCCTCACTTCCGAGAGGCCTGTGGCTGCCATACCCCTGGGAGGCTCTCCTTTCTCGGCCCAGGTCCTGGAGTGAGGAGGACGGGGTTGGGGGACGCGGATCTTTTTGGGCCCGGGGTGCTAGCTCTGGGCTTCCTCGAACTCGAAACCCTTGGAGAACAGGCTGACACAGGCATCGGAAACCTGGGGATCGTAGGTTCTCCCTCTGTTTTCTTCTATTTCTTCCAGGGCTCTCTCGATCCCTAGGGCAGGCCTGTAGGGCCGGTGAGAGGACATGGCCTCCACCACATCGGCAACGGCTATGATCCTGGCTTCAATGATCACATCGTCACCTTTCAACCCTTCTGGGTAGCCGGATCCATCGAGTCTCTCATGGTGCTGAAGAACCATCTCGGCTATCGGCCATGGAAAGTCGGTGTCTTTCAGGATGTTGTATCCTTCCAACGAGTGCTGCCTGATGAGGGCGAACTCAAAATCGCTGAGGCGGCCGGGTTTCACCAGGATCTCCGAGGGGATGGAGATCTTTCCAAGGTCGTGTATCAGGGCGCCGATGTATATGCCGTGGACAAGGTCCTCATGGAGACTCATCTCCAGGGCGATGGCCCTGGCCAACTCCGCTACCCTCCTTTGATGGCCTGCTGTATAGGGATCCCTCTTGTCAATGGCCGAGGCCAAGGCAAAGACGGTACCTTCCAGAGCAGTGCGCACCTTTCTGTCAGACTCTCTAATCTTGGTGACATCCCTGATGATGAGGGTCCGATAGCTGGTTTCAGGGGCCAACTCCACGGGGTAGCATTTCACCTCGAATATCCTTCCCTTGGGCCCCCTGACTTCCCGCCATGCCTTTAAGGCAGATGGTCTCAATAGCTCGTCTATGGGGATGTCCCCCAGTTTTTCCAGCTTGTCCCCGGGGCCGATGCCTTCCAGGACTCCAAGGTATTGCCCGGCTGTCGGGTTGCAAAGGACTACATACTTTTCTTCATTCAGTAGCACGATCCCTTCTGGTAGGGTTTCCACGAGGGTCTGGAAGCGCTGTTCCTGGGTGGCCAGGAAATCCCTGAGTCGTTGTACCGCCACTGATGCCTGGCTCACCACGGTGTTTAGGAGTTCCACGTGGCCTTGGGAGAAGGCTCCCTCCCTTTCCGATCCAATGAGGAGCACCCCCCTGGTTCTGCTCTCGGGTCTCCTGGGCAAGGAGACATGAAAGGAAGAGGCCAGGCGTTTAAGAGGGGCGGAGGATCTGGTCTCAAGCTCCCGGACTTGGAGGGTGATCTTTCTGTTTGAAGGCTTTTCCGGAAAGGCTCTCAGCAGTTTCTCTTTTATCTCTTGCAGGACCTCCTGGGACAGGGGCTGGGTGGGGTAGATGGCCAGGTCTATCACCTGATCCGTTGCCAGCAAGGTGGCTGCTACGTCGAAATTCATGACATTCCGGAGCCGGCTTATGACGAGGCGAAAGAGCTCGTCGTAGTTCAGGGTGTAACCGAACTTCTTGGTCACCTCGTGGAGGGTTTGGATCTCATAGGTTCGCCGGCGGACACGCTCTTCCAGGGTGACGTTGAGCTCCACCAGCTTTTTCTCGTAGTGCTGGGCCCTTATAACGGAAGAGAAAGTGGGGAAGAGCTCTTCTAACACTTCCCTTTGCCTTTCGTTCAATGGGTTTGCCCGGCTGCCTATCAACCCCAGGAGCATCTTTTTGCTTTCTATCTGGAAGGGGAAGATGAAGGCGGATCGGAAGCCGTGTTTTGCCACCAGGTCAGCCGCAGGCCCGGGGAGCTGGCTGATGTCGGGAACATAGACGGGCCTTTCTTCTTCGATTGCCTTCTTGAAGCTCGATTGCAACCTGATGGGTGTTGAAAAAGCTTTGTAGGCTTCCTGGGCCAGGGCGTTGACCCTTTCTCTGAAACCCTTGCGAGTCCACTGGGGTGCGAACTTCATCTCCTCCCCTGTGATGGTCCAGAGAAGTATGGCGTCTATGGGAAGGTGTTCCCCCAGGAGCTGGTAGGCTTTTCCCAGGGCCTCCCCGGGATTCCGTCGCGAGAGTACCCGGTGGACTTTGTGAACCAGTGCCTCCAGCTTTCTCTCTTCCATCTCTTCTGTGACGTCGGTGACCACTCCCGTGAGGGCTTCCAGTTCTCCTTGAAACCTGTGCTCCCCTTTCACCTGGTCCCGGAGGTAGACCCAGCTTCCGTCCTTTCGCCGGAAGCGGTATTCGAGGATCACCGCCTCTTTTCCTGAAAATAGGGACAGGAGCTCCCGGATAACCTTGGGTCTGTCTTTGGGGTGGATGCTGGAATGCCAGAGATCTGGTGTATTTTTGAACTCTTCCAGGGTGTAGCCCAGTAGGTCTTCCAGGGGACCGTGGATTTCCAGTCCCTGGAGGGTGGGAGGCCTGATCCTGCCCCTGGAGGAGATGAGTTCTTTTGGCAGGATGTATCGCCACATTACGGCTCGAGTCTGGGAGAGAATGTCGCCGAGGCTTTTGCCCAGCTCTGCGGCTTGCCGAATCTTTTCAGCAATGGCATCCATCACCTCTCTGGGAGAGACCTGGCCCAGTAGTTTCCCATCCTCGACCACCAGGCCCATGGGAGCAGTGGCGCAGGCCAAAACTTCTGCGGCTTCCGCCAAGGAGAGGGTTGGAGAAAGTATTGGTGGATCTACCAGGGGCAGATCCACTACCAGGCGGGTGCTGGGATAGCTCACGGCCATCTGGGGAAGGAGGAGGCGCCAACGGCCACCCCAGAATAGGGCTACAGGGTGACCCTGGGCAAGGTCTTCCTGGACCTCTCTCAGGGTGGTCTTCTCGTGGCAGGTCTTCACCGGCTTGATGAGTTCTGCGACTACCACCATGCCTCCTTTCCCTTTCGTTACTCTCCCAGCTTCTCTTCAATCTCTATCTCAATGTCCAAGGTTACGTGGAGGGACTCTGTTTCATCCATGAGGTCGCCGGAGTGGCGAAGCAGCAGGGAGATGAACTCATCCTCTGGCAGTTTTTTAAGGTCTGCTTTCCTCACTATCAGCGCTTCTATCACGGGGTGTTTCACTGCGACTGTTTCATAAATCCCGGGGGTCATGTCCTCCAGGGCTCTGGAGAGGGCTATGGCGCCAACGGGGGCTCGCTTTCCAACCACCAA
>Ga0256830_1000284_pt1 | contig 44709 bp, 38 predicted proteins | sample 128326metaG_FD_190537 | JGI IMG/M metagenome (GOLD analysis project Ga0256830, IMG submission 190537) | Hydrothermal vent microbial communities from Lau Basin, Pacific Ocean - 128-326 | ecosystem: Environmental > Aquatic > Marine > Hydrothermal vents | place: Pacific Ocean: Lau Basin | collected...
GGGGTTTCTCCTGTTTTGACAACCAAGACAATACCGTCAACGGCTTCAGAAATGATACTCATGTCAAACAGCGGCAAAATAGGTGGAGCATCAACCCAAATGTAGTCAAACCACTCCCGAATTTCTTCTAAAATGGAGGTAAGACCGTTTTCTGTCCATATATGCGCATTTTCATTATGTTTCATCTGCGTCCGGCGACGGTTTGACTCTCGGCCCATTGTCAGCAGGCTCAGGTTCTTCACCGGTCCGTGTCGGACGGCACTTGAAAATGTACATTTTTCGGCAATGATGTTGAGCAAACCGACGTCGTCTTCGACCCCAAACCGTTTCGCGAGTGAAGGATTTTTATAATCCCCGTCGATAATTAAAACACGCTTGCCGAAATCGCGTGCGGAAACTACGGCGAGATTAGATGTTGTAGTGGTTTTGCCTTCTCCTTTAACTGAGCTTGTGATTGCGATGACCTTTTTGCCTTGTTTTTTGCTGATGAGATCCACTTTTGCAAAGAGCAGCCGATAGCGATCCGTCACAAAAGGGGCGGATTCATCTAAAACAATAATCTCTTGACCGAGCATATTTTCTTTGGAAGCACGCCGACTCATTGGTTTGCACCGCCTTTTCGCAGATAACGTTTTCGACCTAAGTCAATGTCGATAACTTTGCCTTTGGACATCTTCTCGTTATCTCTAAGCTGATCTTCAAAATCGGGAATAATCGCCAAGACAAGCACCGAAGTGATTCTTTCAACTTCTTCGGGCTTCCGTATGGAGTTGTCCAACTGCTCTCGGATAAAGGCCAAGCCAATACCAAGGCCCAAGCTTAATGCGCTCCCCATCAACACAATCATGATTTTGTCCGGTTTAATGGGTTTTTCGGGTAGATTTGCGGGGTCGATGATGCGAAATTGCTCCCCTTTTTGTCTTTTTTCAAGGTTTTCGGAGATTTCTGCGTTCAATTTTTTAGACAAAAGAGATTGGTAGCTTGCCGAAATATTTTGATAATCCCGCTGAATCGTGACCATTTCTTGTTCGCGTCTCGGTGTGTTTTCAACACGGCGCTCATAGAGCGCGATTTGCGCAAGCAGGTCTTTTTCTCGTTTTTCCAAGTCTCTCAACTCATTGTTTGCAGTTCTGATTTGACTTAACAATGCCATTGCAGGTTCCGAATTAAGCGGTTCGAGGTTTCCCTCCGACGGCTCCATTGGTGCTTCAGATGCCTCTGTCTTTTGGGGGAGGGGTGTGGATTGCGCGATTTTATTTTCCAGTTCGCTGATCTTTCGCCGAAGCACAATGATATCGGGATAGGTTTCGTTGTATTCGATGAGCAGATCATTCAATTCCTCCCTTAGTTGATTTAATCTGAGTTTCAGGGGAGAAGGTTGAACGGGCTCAAGTTTTCCCAGGGAAGGAGGCAGCAGGGCGGTATTTGCATTGGCAGCCCCTTGAGATTGAAAAAGCTCGTACATGCGCTCCAGGTTGACGATGCGGTCGTTCTCTGCTTTCTTCGAAAGACGGATGGTTTCCAGATTAGACTGGAAGCGGTCAAGCGCCCTTAAATTTGAATCCAATTGTTCCGGGAGTTCTCCCATGTGAGTTCGTTTATAGTCTCCGAGTCGTTTTTCCTGTGCTTCAAGTTTCTTTTTGAGATTACTTAACTCCATATCAAGAAAGTCAGTCGCCCCTTCTATAAAGCCTTCACGGATCTTGAGGTTTTCTTCAATCACGAGTGAGGCAAGCTCATTCGTTACATTCATGACTGTTTCGGGGTTTTCCCCCATGTAGGAAATTGAAAAACTCTCGAGACGCCTTCTTCCTTTGGTCTCGACCCGAATACTTTCCCGCATGCGTTTGATTTTGCTTCCCGTGCTGGGTGGAAGGGCTTCATCGCTCCTACCTGTGATTTTTTGTAAAAGAGTAGGATCGCTTTTTTCATATAAACCGAATTTCTCAATAATTCTAAGAAGAAAGGAGCGACTAAGCACCTGTTGTTGAATGCTTGAAAGACGATCCTGCGCCGTCCCTGTCACAGCAGACTGCACCACGGATTGCGGTACTTTTTGTGCTTCAACTAAAATCAGCGTACTTGATTCGTAAATTCTAGGCAGCACGGAGACCAAATAAACAGAGATCACGATGCCGAGAAACAGCGGCACTAAAACCCAAAATTTTCTCCGCCAGGCAATGCCGAGAAAATCCCAGATCAGTTGTTGGTAGTCTAGTTTTTTAGCCGGGGTTTCCACGTGAATTCAATCGCTCATTCGAAATGGGGGAAGTTGTGTATAAAATAAATTAAGGCACCAATATGGTATCGCCGCGCTTTAACATAATATTGCCATCAGGATCATCTCCGCTGACAATATCTTTATAGTTGATCTTAATTCGGTGTTCCCGGCCGTTTTCTCTTCTCAAAAGAACGATTTTTTTTACATCGGCAAACTCAGTAAAACCGCCGACCATCGTAATGGCTTGAAGAAAACTCGTTTCACTTTTTAAGTTAATCTTACCGGGTTGCGTCACTTCTCCGACAAAGAAGATCGAAAAACTGTTAATTTCCCGGACGATCACGGAAACCTCAGGCGTTTTTTTGTATCGCCTCAGCAAGACTTTAATCGAGTCTCTTAATTCAATAGAGGTCAGCCCCGCGGCTTGCAAATCCCCAATCAGCGGCAGGGAGATTTTCCCGTCGGGTCGAACAAAGACCGTGGTCGATAAGTCCGGATTTTTCCAAACCATAACTTCGATTAAATCTTCCGAGCCGAGAATATAGTCTGAAGCATCCGTATCAAGGGAGTCGGAGGGAAGAGAAGGCGCGATTGACGCCATCATTCTTCGATCCCCTGTACGGGACGTATCCGAAAGCAAGGCATTCTCATCCGACTTTGGAAGAACACGAACGACTCCACACGCATTGACCAGAAAGGAGACCGTCAGAAGTACCCCAAATAGTCTTTTACCCATCTTCATCATATCTCTCCTTTAAACATAAAACATCATGAAGCGATCCATAGGGACCCAATATGCCGGCGGATGAAAAGCTCGCTTATGGCAACTGAGGAAGCTCTGATTAAATCCCGAATTGTTTTTTCGAGGCAAAAATTCAACTCAAACTTAATCGGAACCCCTTGTAAGGATAACATGTTCTAAAAAAACAGAATAAAATAACGAATCTTTGTAAAATCCTGACTCTAACTTTAGGACATGCACCAGGAAAGGTCAAGCCCCTCAAAAGAGGGGGGTCACGCAAAAAGCACACATTTATATAGAATGAACCGGAACTTAACGGGAAAATTTTATCATGCCATGAGAACTTGAGAAAAGAAATTTAAGCGGGAAAATGATGTTGAAGCACTTTTGCGACAATCCCTGCACGTGTGGTGACATCCAGTTTTTTCATGATGCGCTTAATATGGTCTTTTACAGTATATTCTCCGATATCGATGCGAACCGCAATTTCCTTATTTGTTTTTCCCTCCAGCAACAAGTCGACGACTTCATTCTCGCGCGGCGTCAGCCTTGCCGTCCAGTCGATCTGGTCAACACGCACCCCTTGAGAAACCTTTTCGATGAGGATCATAAAATGAGCAGGCGTCTGTAATGCTCCCTCCGTTTGCAGTAATAAGGCCCGGAGCAGATAAACCCGGCCATCGTGAATACAAATTCGGTTGACCGTCGGCAGAGCCGTCTCAGATTCCATATCATAAGTTGAAGTCATTGTAGCAAACTGCGCATAAAGTTGATAGACAATTTCAGGCAGGGGAGAGCCCGTGGCATTTTTTATGCGATCCTCCGAAACCACCGATTCATTTTGTTTGAAACTTTCGGAGGGTTTATTCGTTTTTTTTGATCGCAGCGGGTGTGAGGTTTTTGTTAAGCCTTCCAGAAAAAGTTTGGCGTCATGATTAAGATAGAGTGTGTCTCCATTTTGATTTAAAATCAAAATGCCCGGCTGCGCCCTTCTGCGGATGAGAGAATAAAGTTCCTCCTCTTCAATCCCGCCCGTTTTTTCTATGGGATTAAATAAGCGGGCTTCTTGGGACTGTGCAGCGGAGTCGGGGCTTGAGGAGGGTTGGCTCCCGTTTGACTGCCGTAGCAGAAGGCGCGTTTTTGCAAAAAAATCGGATAAAAGCGCACAATCTTGTTCGGAAAAATGCCCCCAGGTTCTCTTTTTCCAGAGCACGAGGTAGGCGATGCATTCTTGATCCGGCCCGAATAGCAGAGAAAGGTACGCAAAAAAAAGCCCTTCCGGTTTTAAAACCTGTTTGTAGAAGGGATGTTCCATAAGATCGGCATTGCTCCACCAGTCTTCTCCTTGCACGGCAGCGCCTGGTTTTTTCTTGAGATCATCGACACCCGGAAACAAATGGTCATCCAAAAAGAGGGATCCCGTTTCCACTTGCGGTGGCTCACTGTTCCAAAGCTGGAGGCAATCCTCGGAGCGTTTCATTGAACGCGGATCGACAGGAAAGACCCAGCCGACGTGAAAAGGGATCTCTTCCCGGATAATCGAAAGTACATCCTGAAAAAAGCGGGCGTGGGTCTTTGCGGAAGGGTTTCGTGCTCTGAGTTTTTTTTCAAGTTGTGCTTTTCTTGAAAGAAAGTCACTCACATTCACAGTGTGGGAAGGTCTGAAAAATCAGAATATCCCTACAACTCCTTCAATGTTTGTTCGGCTGTTTCAGCCCCTGAAAATTTCGGGTTGAGTTTGAGGGCGGCTTCCAATTCCGTTTTTGCCCCTTCCTTTTTTCCCAGTTTGAAATAAGTCATGCCCAGGTGGTAGCGCACCACGGGGTTTTCAGACAGTTTTTCAGCACTTTCCTCCAAAAGGGAAGCCGCCTTTAAGAAGGCATTTTTTTTGTAATAAATCCAACCCAGGGTGTCGGAAATACTCGGGTTATTTGGGAATTGTTCTTTTGCAATTTGTGCGAGGGAAAGGGCTTTGTCGATGTTGCCGCCGTGTTCGGCATAAATCCAAGCCAGGTTGTTGGCTGCGGGTGCAAAGCGGGGATTGATTTCCAAAGCCTGTTCATAGGCGGCCCGGGCCGCCGCATGTTGCGCTTGCGCTTCAAAAATCACCCCTTTCAACATGTAAACCGGAACAACATTCGTGCTGATTTTGAGTGCCTCATCCAACTCCGCGAGCGCCTTGGCATAAGCCTTTTGTCGACCGTAAAGATTACCCAATGCCAGATAAGCCGCCAGGTCATTTCGATCCAAACGAATTGCGGTTTTAAGATCGGAAACGGCTTTTTTGTCAGAATTTTTGCGTACATAGAGTTCGCCGCGCAAACGATAAAAATCGCCTTTTTCCGGGAGCATCTTAATTTGCGCATTGACGCGCTTTAATCCGCCCTCCAGATCATTGTTCCTGAGATGCATCGACACAATCTGAGAAAGGGCTTTCAAAAAACCCGGATCAAAGGAGAGCGCCCGCTCAAAAAGTTTTTTGGCTTCCTGATCCTTTTTTGTGGCCCTGCGAAGCAAGCCCAAACGAAAATAAGCATTTGCATTTTTCGGCGCAAGCCGGATTACTTGTTGATAACTGTCCTCCCCTTTTTTCACATCCTGCATTGCGAGTGCGGCGTCACCGCGCATCATAAAAGCCCTGACGTTTTCCGGGTCTTTTTCGATCACCGCCTCAAGTTCTGTCATCGCAAGGTCAAATGAACGCGAGCGCAGATAACGCTCGGCGAGGGCCAGACGCGCAAGATGGTTTTCAGGGTCAAGCTTGACCGCCCGAATAAATTCCGAGCGGGCCTGTTTTTCCTCCCCTTCTAGTAAGTGGGCCAGGCCCAGATAATAATACACATTTGGATATTCGGCATTCGATTGAACGACCTGACGGAAATGCTGTGCGGCTGCTTTTCCCTCTCTCTTCGTCAGCAGCAAACGCCCTTTCATAAAAAGCGCATCGGCATCTTTGGGCGCAACATCAAGCAAGGTTTGCAACATCGTTTCCGCAGCATCTTTTTTCCCCTGCGTGAGATAAAGACTGATCAGGCGTTTTTGACCGACATGCGTTTCCTTTTCAAGCTCAAGGGCATGTGCTTTTTTGAAGGCGGCTTCCGATGCCGGAAGATCCTTCCGGGACAGGTAAAAATCACCCAGGGCAATGTGGGGGGCCGGGTCGAGCGCATCGATTTCCGCAGCTTCATTGAGTGTTTTGACCACATCATGAAATTGTTTCCGCCCCTGATAAAAGCGTGCGAGTGAAAAATAAAGCGACTTGTCTTTTGGCGCACGTGCGACGGCTTTCCGATAAAAGGCCTCTGCCTGCTTGTTTTGACCGGTGATCTCATAAAAACGGGCCAACATGACATGGGGTGCAACCGACCCGCTATCCAGCTTAAGTGCCTTTTGAAGCAAGGTTTCGGCGGCTTTAAACGCCTTTTTTTTCACATACAGGTCGGACAACTCAAAATAGATCCCTAGTTCAGCAGGGTCAATCTTTAACGCTTTCCGGTAGGCGGCTTCCGCCGCGGGCCAGTCTTCATTTCTTGCATGTACCCGCGCAAGAATCCGGTGGGCTTCTTTGTTTTCCGCATCATGGGCGAGCACAAGCTCCGCTTTTTCTCTAGCCGTTTTCAGGTCATTCGACAGCACATAAAACAAACCCAAACGCACTTGAGCATCCATCAATTCCGGATTGATTTCAACCGCCTCACTCAAGGTTTTAAAGGCTTTCCTTAGATTGGGCAGATCGCCTTTTTCCATGTAGGCCACGCCCAATTGATATTTGGCATCGGCGTGATTCGGGGCGAGTTGAATGACATTGCGAAATTCAATAATCGCTTCATCATACTTTTTGGCTTTTGCGTATTCGAGCCCTCTTTCATAATGTGCGTCTCTTTTTTCTTCTTCGGAGGCACAGGCGTAGAGTGCCCCGAAAATAAGAACAAACAACAGCACCCTGGCCCACAACCGGAAACGGATCAAAGAAAACATCAGGTCTATCCCGGTTTATATCAGAGGACGGCCCACGCTTGTGTATTGAAAGCCCATTTCCTTCATGCGCTTTGGTTCATAAATATTGCGCAGGTCAATGACGATGGGCGTTTTCAATTGCGCTTTAATGCGCTCCAGATCGAGATTACGATACGGATTCCATTCCGTCATGAGAATCATCGCATCGGCGCCCTCGATCGCAGCATAGGGATCATCTTTAAAGGTCACATTTTTTAGCACTTTGTCGGCTTCGGATATCGCAGCCGGGTCACAGGCCACAATCTCTGCACCCAAGGCCTGAAGGGCTTCAATAACCGCAATCGAAGGCGCTTCGCGCATATCATCGGTGTTGGGTTTAAATGCCAGTCCCAACATCGCGAGTCGCTTGCCTTGAACCTCCCCCAGTTCGGCTTGGATTTTTTCAACCATGCGGCTGCGCTGGTTTTGATTCACCTCCATGACCGCGTCAATGATGCTGAAGGTATAGCCGTTGTTTTTTGCGATTTGCGAGAGCGCCGAAACATCTTTTGGGAAACAGGACCCCCCATACCCCGGACCGGGATGCAAAAACTTGCCGCCGATCCGTCGATCCAGGCCCATGCCTTTGGCGACTTCCTGCACATTTGCGCCCACGGCGTCGCAGAGATTCGCCACTTCATTAATAAAAGAGATCTTGGTCGCTAAGAAGGCGTTGGAGGCGTATTTCACCAATTCGGCGGTTTCAATATCCGTAATGAGCATCGGGGTTTCAATCAGATAGAGCGGGCGATAGAGATCTTTCATAATTGCGGCGCCCTGCTGGCCGCTTGTTCCGATCACGACGCGGTTGGGATGAAGAAAATCTTCGATGGCCGAACCTTCTCTCAAAAATTCGGGATTTGAGACAATATCAAAATCAAAGTGTTCTTTCAGTCGGCTGCCGATAATCTTTCGAATCCGCTGCCCCGTGCCGACGGGCACCGTGCTTTTGGTGACGATGACCTTGTAGCCGTCCATGTGCTCTGCAATCGTTTCGGCGACCTTCTCAACATGTGACAGATCGGCAAAGCCGTCGCCTCTGGGCGGCGTGCCCACCGCAATAAAAATGACCAGGGCATCTTGAACGGCTTGGCCTAAGTTCGTCGTAAAATCCAGCCGGTTTGCCGCGACATTTTTTTTCACCAGTTCTTCAAGACCCGGTTCGTAGATCGGGATGATTCCTTTTTGCAAATTGGCGATTTTTTCTTCATCTTTGTCAACGCAGACGACATTCACGCCAAGCTCCGCAAAACAAGCCCCGGTAACCAGTCCGACGTAGCCGCTTCCGATAATTGCGATATTCATGAATCCCTCCAAAAATTAAATATTGAATGTGACAGATCGCGTATGTCTGTATATCATTGAGCTGATGTCAAATCCCGTAAGTCAATCAATTGACTCGGGATAAAGATAGCGAAGCATGACCGATTTTCAAGCAATTTACAAGAAATTTTGTCTTTTTCCTAGGGACGAAGGGCATGCCACCGGTCACGCAGATTGAAGGGACGCGATTGAATCCCTGCAATCGTTCCCAGTAGTTTATCATGCAAGTGCCGTCTGCGCTGGACTTTTTTAAAAACCCGGTCACGCAGCCAAACCAGGGGCGGCGCGCCTGCGTTCCAAAAAAAAACCATCTCATCTGCCAGGTTTTGCAAAACATTGATGTCCGGACGCCGCGCTTGTTCGTAGGCTGCCAAGGCCGTTTGTGAAAAGTCGTCTGTCTTAAAACAGTGCGCGATGACTTCGGCAAGGACGACGGCATCTTCCATCGCTGCGTTCCGGCCTTGTGCCACATGAGGATTCATGGCATGGGCGGCATCACCGAGCAGGGTGCCGCCGTGAGTAAGCCAGCGTTTGCATTTCACACGAAAGCAGCGCATATAGGCCGTTTGCTGCCACGAGGAAAGCGCGCGAAGCGGGGCCGAAAACAACGCGGCGATTTCAGGATGCAGCGAGAGCATTTCCGTTTTAAAGCTTTGCAGCCCGCGCGCTTTTATTGCTTCCAGTTGCTTTGTCGGCGTCAAATAAAAAAGGTAAATCTTCTTCCGCGAAACAGGAAAGGCGCCAAAAATCTGTTCTTTTCCCAGGTAATACCGTGAATCGTCTTCGAAGCCCAGGGGACGATCGACCACCATCGTGACATAACCGCCTGTATAAGCATGCGCCTGATAAGGCAAGCGAAAAGCATCTCTCACCCGGGATGCGGCCCCGTCGCTTCCGACCACGATGCGGGCACTAAAGTCCAGACCGGCCCCTTCACGGGAAGCCTTGGCCCCGGCGACGCAGTCGCCATGCCAAAGAATCGATTCGAAGGCCGTTCCCCAGTAAGTGTCGATATTCGGGACTGCGGCAACCCGTTGCAGCAAAATTTCTTGCAGTACTTCCGGCAGCAAGATCAGAGAATAATCATAAGGCGCGGGCAAGGTCGTATAATCGACCGAACAGAGGTGAGTGCCGCTTGCTTGATAAAAGTGTACCTGTTTATTCAAATGCACATCGGTATTTAAGAGTTCGTGCAGGAGTCCGAGTCGGTCCAGAATTTTTAAGCCGTTGGGCTGAAGGATTTCTCCGCGCGGCAAAGGCTCGGGCCGTGTCTGTCGATCCAGCACCGCCACTTGAAACCCCTTCTTAGCCAGAATCAAGGCCAGGACCAGTCCGCCTGCACCGCCGCCGATCACAAGCACGTCATATTTTTTAGAGGACATATTCCGCTTCCTTATGCTTGCCGCCTACTCTACTTTAGGGTGGAAAAGAGGTCAAGCCTCATGCGGCGGCTTGTGCCCGGATTCAAACACAGGGGTTTGTCCCAAATCAGCGTTTGATTTTCGGGTTTGACTTCACCGCTTATTTTCAGTAGTAAAGGGCGACTAAAAAAGAGCGGTGATTAAACCGCATCATTATGAAGAAAGGAAAGCCATGCCCGAAACACAGCCCGTTCAAATCCAGATCGAAATTGATGAAGTGACCTCCCAAGGCATTTACAGCAACCTGGCCTTGATGGCGCACAATGAAACCGAGTTTGTGCTCGACTTTGTTTTCATTCAGCCGCAGGCGCCAAAAGCCAAAGTGCGTGCCCGGATTCTCACCAACCCGATTCATACAAAACGGCTGTTGCAGGCCCTGCAGGAAAACATCCGCCGCTATGAAGAAAAATTCGGCACAATCAAAATGTCCGCCGCGCCCGAAAAAGAAAGTGCGCAATATCAGGGCCACTATCTTTAAAGGAAGTTCCGATCGAAGCTTAATAAAAACCGGATCCAGTCCGGGCCTTGATCTTCCGGAATAACAACTCCGGTCTGGGAAGCCGATTCCCTATTCACTCGGTAATGTTCTACATAAACACAGTGAAATTTTTCCATCCGTGAAAAAACGATACCCTTCATTCACACCAACTTGATACATAAAAATTAAATAATATTTGTTTTAATTCCATTTATTGATTTGAATGAGCTGCAAACGGCCCTCCTGGCTGCCCTCTCCGCAGATTAGGCATCCGGCTTGCGTTATCCCCCTTCAAAACAAAATCCGCACTGTAAGCCTTTGCACAGAGCAAACCCATCCAAAGATGGGGACGCAGAGCAACGGGGCTAAAGAAGGGGACGGACCGGAACGATCGCTTCGAGATACGTCATTCTTGAAGCGCAGGGGTTTCAGTTCACTCAAACGCCTTCCATGCCAGCCGGGCCGCCAAAGGATGCTTTGGCGGCCTTTTGAGCATGGAGGATATTTTATGGATGCAATTTTCTTAAGAAGATTACAGCGCAGACACCGTATTGCAACGAGTCGCTCTCATACCCTTTCTTTTTTTCTAAAAACCGCTTTCTTATTACAAAGTACGCTTGCCATTTTATTTTTTATTTTCAGCACCGGTGCTTTTGCGGCAACGGCCTCATTATCATGGGATGCGAATACGGAATCCGACCTTTCCGGCTACAAGGTTTATTTCGGCACAGCGCCCGGCAGCTACGGCACACCCGTCAATGTCGGCAATACCACGAGTTATACGGTTTCAGGACTCAGTGACGGCACCTATTATTTCGCAGTCACGGCTTTCGACACCTCCGGCAATGAAAGCGGCTTTTCGAATGAAGTCAGCAAAACCCTTTCAACGGCGGACACCACCCCTCCGGTGATTTCGAACATCGCGGCAAGTAATGTCTCTGATGATAGCGCAAGCATTTCCTGGACGACAAACGAGGCCGCAGATTCACAAATCGAATACGGCACAAGCACGTCTTACGGTACATTCAGCACACTCAATACAGCCCTGGTGACTTCGCACAGCGGGACCCTTACCGGGCTTTCTTCCGAAACCCTTTATTACTACCGCGTTTTAAGTCGAGACGCCGCCGGAAACCTCACCACATCCGGGGGCGATAGCTTTACAACCGCGGCAGGACCGGATACCGTACCGCCTGCCATAACGGCTGTCAGCAGCGGCAATCTTAGTGAAACCGGGGTCACGATCACTTGGACGACAGATGAAGTCGCCGATACACAGATCGAGTACGGCACCACGACATCCTACGGATCTTTCACGGCTTTAGATACCGGTCTTGTTACCGCGCACAGCCAAAATATAACCGGTTTGTCCGCCGGAACAACCTACCATTTCAGGGTGCTCAGCAAGGATATCGCCAATAATCTGGCCACATCCGGAGACAACACCTTCACAACAAACACCCCGCCCGGCGATACAGACGGGCCTGTTATTTCAGGCATTAATGTGGGCGACATCAGTGCCGACGGGGCAAGTATCACCTGGACCACCGACGAAGGCGCAAGCTCTCAAGTGGAATACGGCACGACAAGCGCCTACGGAAGCTCGTCCCCCTTAAGTACCGCCCTGGTGACGAGTCACAGCCGCAGCCTGACGGGACTGAGTGCGTCAACGGTTTATTTTTATCGCGTGCTGAGTAAAGATGCTGCTGGCAATCTCAGCAGCTCAGGAGGGGGCACCTTCACGACAGCGGCCTCATCCATCGACACCGTGAACCCGGTGATTTCCAATGTCGTAGTGCAAAACATCACGTCAGACCGCGCAACATTGATCTGGACAACCGATGAACCCGCGACCTCCCAAGTCGAATTCGGCTTAACGGAGTCCTACGGGTCAAGTACGACAAAAGACGAAACCCTCTTGATGAACCATCAACAAACCCTCACCGGGCTTTCGGCGCTTTCGACCTACCATTTTAGAGTCAAAAGCGGCGATGCCGTAGGCAATCTTGCGATATCCGGGGATGCCGATTTTAAAACTGCCGCCTCGGACAGTGCCGATACGACGGCTCCGGCGGATGTGGAAGACTTTACCGCCAACGGCGCTGCCGCCTCGGTGGTCTTATCCTGGACCAATCCTTCGGACAGCGACTTTGCCGGTGTGCGCATTCGCTTTAGAACCGATGATTTCCCCAGCGACATCAATGACGGTGAGCTTCTGGGCGATATCAGCGGTGGTCCGGGTGCGGCGATGAAAATGACCCACGACGGGCTGGCCGAAAACGTCACCTATTATTATCTGGCGGCCTCTTACGACGGAAACGGTAATTTTCAGACCACCGTATTTGCTTCGGCAACAACAAGCGCAGTGGCTAAAACGGATAATAGCGCCCCTGCATCCGGCGGAGGTGGGGGCTGCGGTATGATTCGTCCGGGAGGCGGAGAACCGCCAAAACCGGGGGATGCCGCCGCCATGCTGAGCCTCATGGGTCTGCTCTTTCTGATGCTGCTTAAAACAGTTTTATTCAAAGCAACGCGGGTCGTAAACGGCCCGCTGCACTGAACACAGGTTCGTTCCGGTGCTCAACAAGGTCTTCTTCCGGTTCTCCCGACCTCCCTACCCCCCAGGGTGAGGGCCTTGTTGAGCCCGGACTTTAGGACGTAATTCCTTTCTGTTCCGGGTGAAAGTCTGCTATAAAATGCAGACCTTTACCCGGAAACGCGTATGAAATCCGTCTCACCCGCATCACCTGCCTTGGCCGGCCGCAAAGAAATATGGGGCTGGTATTGTTACGATTGGGCGAATTCCGCCTTTGCCACCACCGTAGTCACTGTTTTTCTGGGGCCCTACCTCACTTCCGTCACAAAGGCCGCCGCCGACGCCGAGGGCTTCGTGCATCCGCTGGGGTTTGCAATCCAGGCGGGCGCCTTCTTTCCATACCTTGTTTCGCTCTCCGTCCTGCTTCAAGTATTCACCCTGCCCTTGCTGGGTGCCATTGCGGATTACACCCGTTGCAAAAAAAGCATGCTGGGCCTCTTTGCCTACATCGGGGCTTTTGCCACGATGGGCCTGTATTTTTTAGACGGACAATACTATCTACTCGGCGGGCTGCTTTTTCTCATCGCCAACGTCAGTTTTGGGGCCTCCATCGTTTTTTACAATGCCTTTTTACCGGAGATCGCCAGGCCTGAAGACCGAAACAAAGTTTCCTCTCGCGGCTGGGCCTGCGGTTATTTGGGTGGCGGACTGCTCTTGGCAATGAACCTGGTTCTCTTTTCCAAAGCCGAGCACCTGGGGCTTTCCACCGCACATGCCGTTCGGATCAGCCTCGGTTCCGCCGGACTTTGGTGGGCGTTGTTCACCCTCATCCCGCTTGCAAGGTTACGCAGTCGTAAAAACAGAAAAATCCTGCCGCCGGGGGAAGATTACCTGACGACGGGTTTCAAACAACTGCAACAAACCTTGCGTGACATTAGAAAATACCCGCAGACCTTTCTTTTTCTTGCGGCCTACCTGCTCTATAACGACGGCATTCAAACCGTGATTGCGCTCTCTTCGCAATTCGGGCAAGAAGCCTTGGGCCTGCCCATCGCAACACTCACCACCGTGATTCTCATGGTGCAATTCGTTGCATTTTTTGGTGCCCTGCTTTTTGAGCGCATTGCCCAAGCCGTCACGACAAAAAATGCGATCATCCTGAGTTTATTCATTTGGAGCGGCACCTTAATCTACGCCTACACTTGGCTTGAAACCGAAGCGCAGTTTTTTGCCCTGGCCGCCGTCATCGGCATCGTGCTTGGCGGCAGCCAAGCCTTAAGCCGCGCCCTCTTTTCCCTGATGATCCCCAAAGGACAGGAAGCCGAATATTTCAGCCTGTACGAAATCAGCGAACGCGGCACCAGTTGGATCGGGCCGCTGCTTTTTGGATTGGCCTTGCAATTCACCGGAAACTACCGTATCGCCTTGCTTTCATTGATTGTTTTTTTTATTGCGGGTTTGCTGCTTCTCTTAAAAGTGAACATCAAAACAGCCGTCTCGGCTGTCGGTAATCAAAATCCTCGTTGAAATTTGGCCTTAGTAGGACCTATAATAAAAGAGAAACAAATAACACGCTTCACCGGTTTTTTCGGATAAAGCCTTTTGGGGGCGACCGGAATCGACGGGGATGGGAGGCCAGAGAGCGCATGTCGAGGTCCCATTGGGCTCGTTAAACAAATGGGAAACGATTAATTGCTAATGATCAGCCATTAGCCCTCGCTGCTTAAAAAGCGGCGACATCGACCTTCCGATGCCTGTGCGGGAGCAAGATGACATTGAGCAGGCTGCTGCGCTTTTTGTGTTTCAGGGAAAGCGTTTAAGACATACTGGAACTGGCGGACGACGCACTTCGTCTTTGTAGGGCATCTGACGCGAGATTGAAACAAAGACTAAACATGTAGGGGTCTTTGGTTGAATATTTTCGGACGCGGGTTCGAATCCCGCCGCCTCCACCAATATAACATTCAAAGCCGTCTTCGGACGGCTTTTTTATTGCCTGTAATCAGTTAGGACGAGGAGGGGCATTTCATCTATCCCCCTTCACTTTTTGCAAACATTCAAAAATTGACACGCATCGGGAAAACCATTCGACAATAAATAAACTCATCGGCACTTAAGACCGACTGTTTCATTTCCGTTTGCCTTTTATATTCATAGCCATTAAATTATCCAAAGCCATTCAACCTGTAGAATACCGCTATGCCGCGAGCAGACCAAGCCATACGCCAATGGACCATTCTAAAGCTGCTTGAGGCCAACGGGCGAATTACCCTTCAACAAATCTCCGGCACGTTAGACGCCCCTTGCACTGAGCGCACCTTGCGGCGAGACCTCGTTGCGCTTGAGCTAGCCGGCATTCCAATCTACACGGAACGCGAGGACGGCAAGCGATACTGGAAACTGCTGGACAACTACCGGAACGTCCCGCTTCCCCTGACCCCCACGGAACTCTACGCCCTCCGGTGCGCGCAACACCTGCTTCAACCCTTGGAAGGCACCTTTATTGCGGAATCGATATCGGGTCTTTATCAAAAGATCAACGCCAATCTCACGCCTAAAAACCGCACTTATTTCTCGCTGCTTCAAAAAACCTTGCAGATGGGCACAACACCCCACACGGTCTATCAATCACACCGATTGCACATTGATCAAATCAAGGCCGCGATAGAAAAGGGAAGGGTTCTCGATCTGCATTACACCGCTTTGCGCTCGGCGAGATCGGCGAAACGGACAATCGATCCCTACGGGCTCTGGTATTACGACGGGTCGCTTTATCTTGTCGGATACTGTCATAAACGGAAAGCGCTTCGCACCTTTGCGGTCGAGCGGATTGAAAGCGTAGAAACAAAGGGAGACCGTTTTCAGATCCCGTATTATTTTTCGATTGCGGATTACTTTAAAAATGCCTTCGGGGTCTATCGCGGCGAGGCGGAGGCCGTGACCCTGCGATTCGACAAACCGGCCGCCCTTTGGGTGCCGTCGCGCCGATGGCATGCCACACAGACCGTGACCCGATTGCCTGAAGGCAAGATCGAACTGGCATTTCGGGTTGCCGTCACGCCGGAGCTGATGCAATGGGTCTTGAGCTTCGGGGCACAGGTGGAGGTGATTGCGCCGAAACGCTTGCGGACGATGCTGGAGAATGAAACCTGGCGCCTGTTGGGGCGGTATCAGAAAGTAAAGATGGGACGGATAAAAGGGGAGAGAAAAAAGACCGGATCATCAAGAAGGTGATCGCCACAATGCCGGTTATCCCGCCACGTGTTTCCTGAAAAAATCGGCAACCGCTTCCTTGGTGGTCTTCCCCCGGGCCGCGTCGAGAACAAGGTTTTCAAACGAGATGTCATCTGCATTTAACAAATACCCGTTGATTCTCATAAAAGTGAATGCCGCCATCGCACCGACCCGTTTGTTGCCATCGACGAAGGGATGGTTCTGAACGATATGGAAGAGGTAGGCTGCGGCCATCTCGAAGAGATCGCCATGCAGGTATTGATTTCCAAAAGTGGCCTGCGGCATCGCAACGGCGGACTGAAGCAGGGCCGCATCACGCGTGCCGTGGCTGCCGCCGTATCGTGCAATTTGGTCAGCCTGGATTTCAATCACCTGTTCGAGGGTCAAAAAAATAATTTCGTCCATTCAATCCGCCAGGCGTTTGAGCATCTTGCCGTATTTTCGGTTTCCCTCTGCCAGGGCTTCTTCAAATATCTTTTGCCGTTTTTCATCCTGGGTGGGAGAAACAATCAGAGACCGGCCGTCCGTGGTGATGGAAAGCGGGGTGTCGGCGGTAATGTTCAAAAGGTCCAGCACCGGCTTGTCGATAATCAAGGCCAGGCTGTTGCCATGTTTTGTCAGATGTTTCACCATAGTTCTCCTCCTCGTACACTATTCGTATCTACAGTGTATTACGATTGGTTTGGGGAATCAAGAAGGCATGTGCCCAAGAACAAAGGCCGAACTTGGGGCATGACGATTCAAATACAAGGTCTGGCGGCCGGTGGACCGCTGAAGGCAAGCATAAGGCGGAAGAAAAAAGTTTTAAAAAAGAAAAAAATGTGAGAATTTGTGACCTTATTTGTCAAACCGGGGGTTTAGAATGGGTGAAAATGCCTTTCAGGTTAAATAAGGGGTCGCCCAAAAGACATGGCCAAGAAAACCTCTGAAAAATTTTACCGCTACTGGGGCAAGGCGAACCCCGCTGAAGAAGGCGGCCCAGCCTACCATCTGCTGCCCTACCATTGTTTGGATGTTGCAGTGGTGGGGTCTGTCTGGTGGAGAAAAAGTGCAGTTATCCGCAGTCGGTTTATTGCCTCAACAGGTTTGGGGGAACCGCAAGTTAAAGCATGGGTGCTGTTTTTTCTCACACTGCACGACCTTGGAAAATTCGATGTTCGGTTTGTACAGTAACTGACTGTGGAAAAACGATGACGTATTTTTGGGCAAAGACAACACCAGAAGGAAAGCCAGGTATTTCTGTCTATGACCATATGATCAATGTCGGCTGCGTGGCTCGCTGCATGGCTGAGATGTCGCCGGAAATTCTGACACGGTTTGATTTACTTCCAACGGAAGTCGGCGCGCTTGCCGCGCTTCACGACCTTGGCAAAATATCACCGGGTTTTCAACGAAAGTGTGACCTGTGGCTTGAAGAGAATGATTTAGCAGGTGTTGCCCGAAAGGGATGTTGGGACACGACGATGGAAACGGATCATGGCAAGGTGTCGCATGCGGCGATTCAGGCCTTTCTCGCAGGTGAAGGCTTTGCTCGGAAAACCGCCAAGTTTGTGTCTGCCGTGGTCGGTGCTCACCACGGACGCTTAAATCCCCCCAATGATCGTGGATACCGTCCACCGAAGACAATCTCCGACCCTGCCAGCAAAATAAATTGGGACGCTGAGAGAACGGCAAATGCCCGAAAGATATGGAATTTTTTTGCGGGGTGCCGGAATACGCTTGATCTGAAGGATGACTCCCCATCACTCTGGTGGCTTGCCGGTCTTACCTCCGTTGCCGATTGGATCGGTTCCAACGAACAGTTTTTTCCAACAGCGCGTCAGGAAGTCAATAAAGATATTCCCGTTTTGGCGCGAAAAACACTCGACGTGATCGGCTTTCAAAAAACCAAAATTGTTCCGGGGCTTTCCTTTCATGCCTTGTTTCATGATACTGAAAGACCTGAAAAAAGGTGGACGCCCAATGAGATACAGGAGAAAACACTTGCCACTGTGGGCGGACCAGGCATTTATGTCATTGAAGCACCCATGGGAACAGGCAAGACGGAAGCGGCGCTTTGGGCAGCCTACCACTTACTTGTTTCCGGAAAAGCGAATGGGATCTACTTCGCCCTTCCCACGCAGGCGACAAGCAACCGCATTCACCTGCGCTTGAACGATTTTCTAAGACGCATTGCCCCGGAGACAGGAAAAAGCCGTTTGATTCATGGAAACTCGTGGCTCATGGATGCCGACTATTGTATTTCCCCCTCAGCAACCGACACAAAAACAAAGGCAGCCGAGGACGCACGGACAGGGCGGGACTGGTTCGCCTCGACGAAGCGGGCGCTCCTTTCGCCTTTCGGCGTCGGCACTGTGGACCAGGCCTTGCTCGGCGTGGTGGCGGCGAAGCACTTTTTTGTGCGTCATTTTGCCCTTGCGGGGAAGGTCGTGATTCTCGACGAGGTGCATTCCTACGATCTGTATACGGGAACGCTCATCCATGAACTCATTCTGACCCTTAAAGATTTGGGATGCACGGTTATTGTTTTGTCCGCTACCCTTACGAAAGAACGGCTCGGGAAGATCGTCCATCTTCCCGAAAACACCCCAGATGATGAACTGCCATATCCGCTCATCACAGGCTGCAATGAAGGCGTGGCACTTGAACCTGTGGCGGCAGCAGCGCCGGCATCACAAACCGTAAGTGTCGATTTTGTTTCCGGGGAAAGGGCCGCAGACGAAGCGGTGGCGGTTGCCCAAAAAGGCGGGGCCGTCCTCTGGATATGCGACACCATTGACGCAGCCCAAGAACAGTACAAACGATTTATGGATAAGAACCAAAATACGTTTCCCATCGGTCTTCTTCACGCCCGCTTTCCTTTCTGGCGTCGTGAACAACTCGAATCCCTGTGGATGGAACGATTCGGAAAAAACAATGCAAAGCGCTGCGGCGCCATCCTTGTTTCCACGCAGGTCGTGGAGCAGAGCGTCGATTTGGACGCGGACCTGATGATTTCGGAACTGGCCCCCACCGATATGCTGCTTCAACGCCTCGGGCGGCTCTGGCGGCACAAACGGAAAGAGCGACCGGTGGATGCGGCCAGACTGAGCATTATCAAAGAGACGAACAGCCTGGATGAATTCAGAAACATGAAAGCGAAGGCGATCAAGAAAGCACTCGGAGGAAAAGCGCGCGTGTACGCACCCTACATTCTTCTTCGTTCTCTTGAAGTCTGGGAGAATCAGAGGACTGTGTCGATCCCGTCGCAGATACGGCCGCTCCTTGAATTAACTTACGAGGATCGGGGGGGCGAACCTGAGTCATGGCAGGTGCTTTCCGATGAGTGGTTTGGCACCGATTCGGCAAAAAAGATGATGGCTCTACGAAATTGCAACTTGTGGCAAGTGGCCCTTGAAGATGAAGAGGGTGTTCAGACCCGTTTGAACGAGGTGCCGACCGTCTCCTTAATCCTTTGCCGGAGTGTGAGCAAAACGGAAGCGCTGTTTGTCGATAGTACTTCCGCGCGGCTTGGCGGAGAGACTTTCCGGCTCTCCACAGCACAAACGATCCATAAAAATCTGGTGAGGGTGCCGCGTTACTGCTTTGATTATATTGCATCGTGCTCGGCTTTCTCAGACTATGTATACGGAGAACAGTGTTCCGGAATTGTTCAGCAAAGCGGAAATGTCGAAGTAAAGGGATTAAAAGATGGTCACTCGCTTTTCTATTCCGACGAAATGGGACTGGTGATCAAGAAGAGATCAGTAAAGGAGGAAAAATGAATGTCGCTTTTGATCCGTGGATACCGGTGGTGACGACATCCGGTAAGCGAAATCTCGCTAGTCTTTGCGATGTGCTGACCGAGGGGGAGAAATTCGCCGACCTGGCGGTGCGGCCTCATGAGCGGGTTTCACTGATGCGGCTTTTTCTGTGTGTGGCGCATGCGGCGCTGGATGGGCCGAAGGATTATGATGAATGGTGCGACGTGCCAAGGCGTTTGCCTGATGCCGCCAAGAAATACCTGACCTCCTGGAAAGATTCCTTTGAGTTGTTTCATGAAACGAAGCCGTGGTTTCAGGTGGCGGGCCTTTCAAAAAGCGCGCATGGAAAATCGTCATCGTCAGAAACCATTGACTGGACTCCCGTTTCCAAACTGAATTTTTCCTTTGCCACAGGGAATAATACGACACTTTTTGACCATGATGGATCAAGCGAAGACCGAAATATCCCCCTTAATGAAACGATTCTTGCCATGTTGACTTATCAGTGTTTTTCACCGGGCGGTTTGATTTCTCAGGTTTTTTGGAACGGCGTTCAGAGTGGAAAATCTTCTAAAGATGGTCCTTGCGTTCCATCCTCAATGATCCACGCCTTGATTCGTGGGAAAAATCTTGTGGAGACAATCCATATCAACCTTCCGAACTATGAAGAGGTTAAATTCAGAAGCTATGGTGAACGGGATATCGGGCGGCCTATCTGGGAAAAGATGCCGGATTCATTAACCGACTCCGTCAATATTGAGAATGCAACAGGAACTTATATCGGCCGCCTGGTTCCGATGACCCGCCTTATTCGTTTGCATCCCGCGGGGAAGCGAATGCTTCTGGGTGACGGCCTGTTATATCCCGTATTTGCAGATGGATTCCCGGAAGAACCAACGGCTACAGTAGTAATCAGGCAGAACGGGAAAAAAGAAAAGCGGGCTGTTCTCTCATACAGGCCTGGGAAAGCCGTCTGGCGCGAACTGGCCGCAATTGTTGTAAAGCGAAAAGCGGGTGGCGCAGGCGGTCCCTTATCGCTGAGCAACATTCAAGATGGCGAAAACTGTGACCTGATTGTCGGCGCTTTAGCACGTGATCAAGCAACAATCGTTGACACGATTGAGTCGGTCTATCATATCCCCGCACAACTTCGTTCCCCCGAAGGGACGGCAGCTTATGAATCAGAGGTAAAAAACGCTGAATCTCGGGCAAGCCGTCTTGGCTGGGCTATCGAAATTTATCGACATGAAGTTGATAAGGGATGGGAAGGAAGGCTTAAAGCTGCCGGGGCGTCTAAAGGGAAGCTGAAGGCAAAGCTCCATTTTATTGCTACTACTCATTACTGGACCACCGTAGAAAAGAACCTGCCGTTGCTTATGGCCCACATCGAAGCCATCGGCTCCGAGGATGCCATCCCGACACGTGACGCATGGCGGAAAATGCTTTTTGCCTCGGCTCGCGAGGCTTACCGCATCGCCTGCGGACAAGGGACACCGCGACAAATGCGGGCCTTCGCAAAAGGCTGGCAGAAATTGACAGGGAAAAGAGAAGAATCTAAATCCAATGAAATCAATAAGGAGGTGAAGGGATGAGCTGGTTTCTTGAACGGCTTCGTAGGTACAAAGAAAACCGGGGGATGATGGCCAATCTCCGGTGCATCCTTGTGGACAACAAAAAACACCGCGCCTGGCCCGCGCTGAACCGTTTGGGGATCAAGACCAACGACGATATTTCAGCTTATGTCACCGGTCTCTATGCGGCCCATCCGGAAGAAGCGGCTACAGGAAATTTCGGTGCCACTTGTAAGCGTATCGAACAGCAGCGGGACGATATACGAAGCGATGACGGCAAGTTGACCCCGACGGAACGGCGGTTCCAGCATCTGCTTGCGGCTGAAGGATGGGAGGAAAGACGAAAGCGTGTTCTGAGGATGGTGTTGATGGCGAAATCGCAGGGTGTCCCGGTCAACTACGAAAAACTGGCGACAGACCTGAGGTACTGGAACGACCGCACCAAAACCGCCTGGGCAATGGCGTTCTGGACGCGGGCAGAAACGCCGGAGGAGGAGAACGAATGAACTGGCTGGCACGGATGGATGTGGATGTGGAAACACTGCGTTCAAAGGGGCTTTCTGATGATATCTACGCCTGGCATAAAAGGCTCTGGGAGTGTTATCCCGGCGTGCCGGATCAGAAGCGCGTTGAAATAGGTTTTCTCACCCGGATTGATCCGCTCGAAGGGGCGTTCCGTCTCTGGGTTTTGGCGAAGAGAAAACCGGTCTGTCCGCAATGGTGTTCCCCAGGACGTTTTGCCCTCAAGGAGATCGCCCCGTCTTTCCTCTCACACCGCTACTATGCCTTTGACCTAAAAGCCAATCCGGTCAAAAAAGTCGTGCAGCGCGGCCCGAACGGGGAGACCTTGTTCCGTCTCAACGGGAAAAGAAAATCCGGCAAACGCGTGCCATTGGTAAAAGAAGATGAGCTGCGTGCATGGCTCATTCGAAAAGGGCGTGTACGCTGCCGTGCCCAAAACGCAGAGGGTGTTCTGGTTGATATTCCAGGAGGATTCCGCATCGTGGAGGGAAAACCGCTTGAAATCAGCCCGATGGCCGAAAACCACTTCCGCAAGAAGGATAAAAGGAAGAATACGGAGCATTCGGCTTATCACGGGGGCGTCCGGTTTCGCGGAATCCTGGAGGTGACCGACAGAGATGCCTTTATAGAAACCTATCAATGCGGCATCGGCAGCGCCAAGGGCTTCGGGTTTGGCCTCTTGCTGCTTGCGCCAGTAAATTTTTGATCACTGCAAAACGACAAGGAGGAGAAGAGCCATGAAACATTTGGAATTGCACATCATTCAATCTGTTCCCGTCGCCTGTCTCAACCGCGATGACCTCAATTCACCTAAAACCGCCGTCTTCGGGGGCGTGCAGCGGGCGCGGGTATCGAGCCAGTCGTGGAAGCGGGCGATTCGGGAGTTGGCGAAAGAATTGGCGCCGGAATGTTTTAAGGGAAACCGCACGCGCCGATTTGTTTTCACCCTGAAGGAACGGCTTATTCAAAAGGGAATTTCAGAGCGATGTGCTGTTGGAATTGCCGAGCATGTTGCAGGGATTATCGAAACACTTGATTCGAAGAATGATGAAGCTGGTAACAAAAAGATAAAAACCTTGATGTTTTTTTCGGACGCCGAATATGATTCAATAGCGGAAGACATTGCATCGGCGGAAGATGTAAAGGGCTCGTTGAAGACGTTAGAGGGTGCTTTGGAAAAAGTGTCTGCTGCCGCAGACAAAGACGCTAAAAAGGCCGCGGAGAAAGAAAGGTTAAACGTTTTTAAGACGATAAGAACACTTTCAAATACGTCAATTAGAAAAATAATTAAGTCTGTTCAATTGAAAGATGCCGCCGATATCGCCCTTTTCGGCCGCATGGTCGCCAATGACCATTCTCTAACCGTTGAGGCGGCGTCCATGTTTTCCCATGCCCTTTCGACCCATAAGGCGGACAACGAAATCGATTTTTTTGCCGCCGTTGATGATCTGCAAACCGAAGCGGAATCCGGGGCAGCTATAACCAGTACGCTTGAGTTTAATTCCGCAACCTATTACCGTTTTGCCGCTTTGAACCTCGATATGCTGGCCGATGGGGAGCATCTGAAAAGCATGTCGCAAGAAGAACGTCAGAATGTGGTGCGCACATTCGTTAAGGCGACCATCCAGGCCGTTCCGGGGGCGCGCAAGGCGACCATGAACGGCAATACGCTTCCGGTTTACGTGCTTGGAGTGGTGAGGAAAAATGGTCATCCAATTCAGTTGGTCAACGCCTTTGAAAGTCCGGTGCGCCCTTCGATGAAGGGTTTTGTTGTTGAGTCGATTAAGCGTATGAACAGCGAATATGCCGATCTCAAAGATACCTGGGGCATCAGCGCTCAGTTTGAAAAGGCGGTGGTAAAGAACAGCTTGAAAGACGAGATTAAAGAAAGCTTAGGCTCCATTGAAACTTGCACATTCAATGACCTCATTGAAGGGATGGTGCAGCATGTTATCTGAAAAAATTTTTCTGGCCCTTTACCTGGAAGGCCCGCTTCAATCCTGGGGATTCGACAGCCAATACAGCCGCCGCAATACCGGACTGATGCCGACAAAGAGCGCCATCGCCGGGATGTGCTGTGCCGCGCTTGGTCTGCCGAGAGGCAGCGATAAGGAGCAAGCATTTCTTGAGAAATTCGGCGCGGTTAGGATGACCGCAATGGCCGTCCCCCGTAAGGTAGCTGAAAAAGAACTGCCTGTGCGGCGCCTTCAGGATTATCATACCGTCCGTAACACAAAAACAGCAAAAGGGGAAATTAAAGATTGTCACATTACCCATCGCCAATACCTTACGGACGCGGCCTTCGGCGTTCTGCTTGAGGGGGATCCGTCTTTACTGGAACAGATTGCCGAGAAGCTTAAAGACCCTGTCTGGGGCCTTTGGCTCGGCCGGAAAACCTGCATCCCTTCGGCGCCTGTCTTGGCCGGTTTGAAGAAAAGCCGGGAGGATGCCCTGCGTCTTCTCATTGGAGAGAACCCTATCGAATTGTTTACCAGGCAAGAAGAAGCAGAACATTTTGCAGAAGGCCGTGACACCCTTCCGGACTCACCCGTATCGTTTGCAACGGAACGGCGCCAGTTTTCTCCCAGAAGAGTGAAGATTTTGTTTGGATCTAAATCAAAAATGTGAAATCTATAGGCATACAATGAACGATCATAGCAGTCGCAATGTACTCATCCCGCCTCACGGAGGCTATCAGAAGCTTCAGTCTTACCAGATGTCCGAGATTGTCTATGACGCCACGGTCGCATTCTGCAACCGCTTCATCAACATACGCTCCCGCACGCATGACCAGATGGTTCAGGCAGCCCGGAGCGGAAAACAGAATATTGCCGAAGGCAGTATGGCCTCGGGCACTTCTAAAAAAACTGAACTGAAACTGGTTGGGGTTGCCAGGGCAAGCCTTGAGGAACTGCTGCTCGATTACAAGGACTTTCTCCGACAGCGTGGACTGGCGCTTTGGGATAAGGGTCATCAGAAGGCGACTAAGGTCAGAAATCTCTGCTATCAAAAGAATAGATCTTATTTGACTTACAAGACTTATATTGAGCAGTTACCACCTGAGGTTGCTGCCAACACCATGATCTGCCTTATCCACCAGACAAATTATCTGCTGGACAAGCAATTAAGGGCTTTGGAGAAGTCTTTTCTGGAAGAGGGAGGGTTTACTGAACGGCTGTATCATGTCAGGTCTAAGGCACGGAGAGACAAGAGGTAATTGATGGCCGAACCGATACTGCCGCCCTTAAAACCCATTCCGATGAAAGACCGTATTTCGGTCCTCTTCCTCGAAAAGGGCAATCTCGATGTGCTCGACGGCGCTTTTGTCGTCGTGGACAAAGAGGGTGTGCGAACGCATATCCCCGTCGGCGGGGTGGCCTGCTTGATGTTGGAGCCCGGCACACGGGTTTCCCATGCCGCCGTCACACTCGCCTCACGGGTGGGTTGTCTCCTTGTTTGGGTTGGGGACGGGGGTGTTCGGCTTTATGCCTCAGGTCAGCCGGGTGGGGCGCGGGCCGACCGTCTTTTGTATCAAGCGAAGTTGGCGCTGGACGACACGGCGCGGTTGAAGGTCGTTCGCAAAATGTACGCCCTCCGTTTTAAAGAAGAAGCGCCCGCCCGTCGCAGCGTGGCGCAACTGCGCGGGATCGAAGGCGTCCGGGTGCGGAAGATGTACGGACTGCTTGCCAAGCAATATGGTGTGCCTTGGAAAAATCGCAACTACGACCACACAAAATGGGAAAGCGGCGATGTGCCGAATCGCTGCTTAAGCTCGGCGACGGCCTGTCTTTACGGGATCTGCGAGGCGGCGATTCTGGCGGCGGGCTACGCGCCTGCGGTCGGATTTATTCACACCGGAAAGCCGCAGTCTTTTGTTTATGATATTGCCGATATTTTTAAGTTCGACACGGTTGTGCCAGTCGCTTTTCGGATCGCGGCGAAGAAGCCGCATGATCCGGAGCGGGAGGTTCGGCTTGCCTGCCGGGATGCCTTTCGGAAAACCCGCCTGCTTCGCCGCATCATCCCCATGATAGAAGAGGTCTTGTCGGCAGGGGGTTTAAAGATCGAAAAGCCTCCCGAAGAATCGGTGGCACCCGCAATACCAAACAAAGAAAGGATGGGTGATGCTGGTCATCGTGGTTGAAAACGTGCCGCCGCGTTTGCGGGGGCGATTGGCTGTTTGGTTGTTGGAGGTGCGTGCGGGTGTCTATGTGGGAAAGACATCACGACGGGTGCGGGAAATGATTTGGAAGCAAGTGACGGAAGGCGCAGAAGCGGGCAATGCCGTGATGGTCTGGACCACCAATACGGAATCGGGATTCGATTTCGTCACCTTGGGAAAAAACCGGCGGATGCCGAAGGAGATGGATGGAATTAAGCTGGTTTCCTTCTTGACGGAGGATAAGGCCGAAGATGAATCAATTCCTTTCTAAATTCGGGTCGGTTTCAGCCGCCAATTCTCCGGTAGGAAATCGCCTTCTCAAATAACCTCGGTTTTTCAGATAGTTAGGAGAAGAGGTGTTCCCCACACACGTGGGGATGAACCGTGACGGGTTGCCAATAATTATCGGCAGCGGATGTGTTCCCCACACACGTGGGGATGAACCGTTGGTAGATACATCCTCAAAACTGGGAGGCGGGTGTTCCCCACACACGTGGGGATGAACCGTGACGGCCCGCCAGCTATTATCGGCAGCGGATGTGTTCCCCACACACGTGGGGATGAACCGTAGATTCTCACAAGAAACCCTCGGATCAGAAAGTGTTCCCCACACACGTGGGGATGAACCGTTTTTGATATTGGTCTCAATCAGCCGACGGGTCGTGTTCCCCACACACGTGGGGATGAACCGGATTCCGGGAAAACGGGATTACCATCGAGAACGTGTTCCCCACACACGTGGGGATGAACCGCTTTGTCCCCTCAGGAAGACACCAATCTTTCAGTGTTCCCCACACACGTGGGGATGAACCGAGTGTTGATGGCAGGTCAGGCGGTTATGGCTGGTGTTCCCCACACACGTGGGGATGAACCGAAAAAACAGGCACGTCTGGACGAGCTATTTAAGTGTTCCCCACACACGTGGGGATGAACCGACATTGTGTTGTGCCTCTTTGATAACGTTTAGGTGTTCCCCACACACGTGGGGATGAACCGCGACCTTCATCGATAAAAATCCGCCATTCAATGTGTTCCCCACACACGTGGGGATGAACCGAACAATCGGCACCACAGCGCGGAATTACTCAAGTGTTCCCCACACACGTGGGGATGAACCGCCGATGCCGACAAAACCCTCGAATACGCAAAGGTGTTCCCCACACACGTGGGGATGAACCGCTCGAATCGAAGCTGAGCGCCAGTTGAATGCAGTGTTCCCCACACACGTGGGGATGAACCGCCAGTCTATGTTTTCAGGAATTTTCATTTTCAGTGTTCCCCACACACGTGGGGATGAACCGAGTTTTCGGTCTTAGATATCTCGCCATTTTTTGTGTTCCCCACACACGTGGGGATGAACCGTGCCTTATATCTGTTGTAAAAAACTAAAATATGTGTTCCCCACACACGTGGGGATGAACCGTAATGATGATCTTGTTGCGTCGGTAATTTTAGGTGTTCCCCACACACGTGGGGATGAACCGAAAATTCCCCTCCTTTTAAAAGCCGTCTACCTGTGTTCCCCACACACGTGGGGATGAACCGATCATTGATCTCACGGGGGCAACTGCGAAGCTGTGTTCCCCACACACGTGGGGATGAACCGCCGTAAGTAGCCCGTACCTATTTACAGATGCAGTGTTCCCCACACACGTGGGGATGAACCGGCTCCCAGTTGCTGATACGTTCGCAGCTAGATGTGTTCCCCACACACGTGGGGATGAACCGTAGTGACTAAGTGTGAATTGCCCGTAGGCAATGTGTTCCCCACACACGTGGGGATGAACCGATTCGGGGCGATACGGCGGGTATCTTGCCAGTGTGTTCCCCACACACGTGGGGATGAACCGGAGTCAAACCCTCGCTATCTGCGGGGCCTTGGGTGTTCCCCACACACGTGGGGATGAACCGTTCTGCCAATAGAAAAATGGTGGGGTTTAACCGTGTTCCCCACACACGTGGGGATGAACCGGACCAAGACGGTGATGAGCTGGAGTTTTTTTTGTGTTCCCCACACACGTGGGGATGAACCGAAGGCAATAACGCAAAATGAGCATGATAGATGGTGTTCCCCACACACGTGGGGATGAACCGCCACAACGCCTAGCTCACCGAGCGAGCGTTAGGTGTTCCCCACACACGTGGGGATGAACCGCAGAAAACAGAGCCGAAGAACGCCGTCACGCTGTGTTCCCCACACACGTGGGGATGAACCGGATCTTGCTTCGCTGATTACCGCCAACAAGCCGTGTTCCCCACACACGTGGGGATGAACCGCAACGGGTTTATTGTCTGGTTGTACTTCCGGAGTGTTCCCCACACACGTGGGGATGAACCGGAGTCACTAATAAAATTAAAATCGTGCGAGTGGTGTTCCCCACACACGTGGGGATGAACCGAAATCGATTGCACGGTTGTTTGTGAGCGTACGACGAAATCTCTCAACAGCGCCTAACTTTTACGAAAAGGACAGAATATCCAGCACTTCGATCAAAGCCTGATCCACCCGGCGCATGAACGCCGGGGTGCATTGCAGCAAGGGGCCTTGGGTCAGCCGTTTGTTGTCGATGGCGCGCAATTGGTCGAGCAAGAGGTCCGAATTTTTGTTGAGTTCCGCTTCTGCGGTGATGCGCAGGCGCAAGGGTTCGGCATCGTCAATCAAGCGGGTGGTAAGCGGCACAACGAGTGTGGAGGGATGCTCGGCATCCAGTAAGGCTTGGCTTTGCACAATCAGTACGGGCCGGATTTTCCCGGGCTCCGCGCCGCGGCCCGGATTGAGATCGGCAAGCCAGACGCTCCCGCGCTTACGCATTCGGGGCATCCTCTATCGCGCTGAATTCGGCGTTGACACGCATGCTTTCCGCCCGCACACGCCGGGAAGCGTTCATGATGCGGTCGCGGCGCTGCCGGGCGGTGCGCTCCGCATTCAAGGTTTCAATCGCCCGGCGGATGTATTCGGCCCGGGGAATGTGCAGTTCGCGGGCGTGTTTGTCCGCCTCCTTGAGCAGATCATCCGGCAGGCGAATGGAAACTGTCGTCATGTATATAGTCCATTATGTACTTAAAATAAAGATACAGATCTTATGTCAAAAAAGCAAACTTGCATAGATAAGCCGCTGATTCGCGTCATGGCCCTGCACGCGCTGGCCTATTATGAACGGCTTTTCTACTTGGAAGAAGTCGAGGAAATCCGCGTCGCCGACGCCTCCGTTTTCGCCGACAGACGGCTGCATGAAGCCATCCAGGCTGACGAGGGGGAGTGGCTCACTCTCGTGCTCGAAAGCGAAAAGCTCGGATTAAAAGGCAAGGTCGATTGCCTTCGCAGAAGGGACGGCAGACTCATCCCCTACGAACACAAACGGGGCCGGTGCCGGACGGGGAACAAAGGCGCGGAAACCTGGCCAAGCGATGCGCTTCAGGTCTCGGCCTATGCCCTGCTCCTTGAAGAACACACGGGCGAGCGCATTCAGGAGGCCCGTGTGCGTTATCATGCCGACAAGACAACCGTCCGTGTGCAGATCGACACATCCGCACGACAGGCGGTTCAAGACGCAATCCTTCGGAGCCGGGAACTCACAAGCTCGATCGAACGTCCCCCCATTACGGAAAACGAACGGCGCTGCGCGATCCGGGGTTTTGTTTGAAGCTGACACGAAAACTGGCCGCGGCGCGTGTTCAAAGCCAGCTTCGTTTTTTGTTGCGGGCCGCCCGCGGGGAAGATCGGGTGACAAAGGGTGTCTCAAAAGCCGTGTCGGCCATTCGCGCCGCGCTCAGGGCAATGGCGCATGCGGAAGGTATCCACAGCATCCGGGGACATGAAGGCGATGCGGGACGGGCCTATTTTTCGGCGCTACCTCAATTATTAAAAAAAGAAATTGATGCACGCCTTCGCTTTTCGGGCCGAAGCAGACGTCCGCCGAAAGACCGCTTCAATGCCATTTTGAGTTTTGGATACGCCCTGCTGTATCGGGACGTCATGCAGGCCATTCTGTCTGTGGGCCTGGAACCCGCCTTCGGCTTTTATCATCGCCCCCGTTCCGCATCCCACCCCCTCGCGCTCGATTTGATGGAACTCTTTCGTGTGCCGATATGGGACATGAGCGTGATCGGCTCATTAAACCGGATGCAGTGGCATGCGGAGAAGGATTTTACCGTGGCCGGGCCGCAGGTTTGGCTGAATGAGGCCGGGCGGAAAAAAGCAATCGGCCTTTATGAACAAAGAAAGGCGGCCAAGTGGAAACACCCGGTGATCGGCTATGCCTTGTCTTATGCGCGGCTGATCGAATTGGAAACACGGCTTTTGGAGAAAGAGTGGACGGGAAAACCGGGTCTGTTTGCCAGAATGCGTCTGAGGTGAGCTATGTCCGAAAGCAAGCTCTGGTATCTTGTGTGTTACGATATCCGCGATCCGAAAAGGTGGCGCAAGGCCTTTAAATTATTAAAAGGGTACGGATCCAGTTTACAATATTCCATTTTTCGATGCCGCTTGGCAAAACGCGAGTTGGAGCGAATGCGTTGGGAACTGGAGATCATTTTAGATGAAGAAGACAGCCTGATGATTATCGGTTTGTGCCGTCATTGTGTCTTGCGGCTTGTGGATAAAAATAGTAGTGTTCAATGGTTGGAAAAAGAACCGCATTTTCATATTTCGTAGCGCGATTAGGGCGTGTCGACAATTCCGCCTGATCCGGGTTCGTTCAAGCACCCGGTGCTGTTTTACGGCAAAACAGGAAAAATGATTCGTCATCGTTGTAAAGATTGAAATATGATGAATATTCCTAACAATGACATCCATGATTCAATTTCTCAGATAAAAAATCCCGTGATTTCAAAGATATGGGACGAACACGCGACAGCGATTATTCATCGTGCCATTCCCGAAAGACCAATTAAAAGGCGATCCTTGAAATGGCCCCATAAAAACCAAATAAAAACAATATATTATAATAAAGCAGTGAACCCATCTGTGATGCCGAAAGGCGTTGAGCACTATAGGATGGAATAATGCCGTTTTTGCCCTGGTTCCCATGCTCCTGCGTGGGAACCCATACTCTGTGTTGAGGTTTTATGAGGGTATGCATTTCCACGGAAGACCGTGGGAATGCATACGAGATAATAGAGAAAACCCAATGCCACGCAGAGTACGATTATGGCCCGAGAGGGCCGTCGTATTCAGGCTGCCGCCCGCCCGGTACGATCAGGGACATGAACCGGGAACATTTAGCGGGTCGAGATGATCCGCGCCGGCAAGCACTTCGCGTGCATTGGGGCAGCCATCGCCGTCGCTGTCCTCGAGATGGTAAGGGTGGCTGGCCACGATGGCGTTGACGAGCCAATCGTAAGCAAAACCCCAGGCGGGTAGCGCCGAGGTCTGCAACAGCGAGCAGTTCCCTTCCTGTGGAAGATCGAGGTCATCCTGGTCGGCGAAGTTCCACAGGAAGGTCGCATTGACTTCCTCGCATTGCGACTCATCGATGATCCAGATGTCGCGGAGTTTGCCGCCGGGCACCGAGCCACGGTGCCAGTTGACGATGTATTCCATGCCGTAGATCTTGTGCAGAAAGGCGCCATTGGCGGGCACCTCCGGCGCGGCGGCCAGGACGTTTCCGGTGACCCGCATCTCTCCACCGGGTGTCTCCAACAGGGGAGGAAGCAGGCGCCGCAGTTCGAGCTGGCTGAAGGGGCAGTTGCCCTGGTTACATTGGGCGTTTCCCACCCCGTTGCCCCATATGATGTTACCGATGATGTCGTTGCGGGCAAGCTTCATGATGTCACCCGGCGGCTCTGCGGGTAGATCGAACGGGTCTCCGTCACAGTCGTTTTCCTGTTGAGCCGGGGACGTTTTAATGGCAATACCGTTGGCACCGTTCCCCCATATCAGGTTGGCGGTCAATGTGTTGTTCTGGAAAACGCCGTCAGGAACATCCTCGATGGTTTCCAGGCACCGCTCAGTGTGTTGGTTGTTGTGGTTTGTCGGCTGACCCATCGTCACACCCGTCGACTCGATTGTCCAGCCCCAGGCCACATCGATACCGTCCCCCAAACTGTTCACGCCATTGTGCGCAAGGTAGTTGGCGGCCACGCGGTTGTTTTCCACCGGTCCACAGCCTATTTTGATTCCGTTGAATTTTATGCTGTCGCGGATGGTGTTGCGTTCCACGGTGCTGTGCGAAAGGTTAAGGGCCAGCAGCCCGTCCCGGGCCCGTTCTATGAGGTTGCCCTCGATGGTCCAGGATAAATTGCCCCGGCCGGTCGAACATGGGTCGTCTTCGATACGCAATATGTTGGCATTGTCACGCAGGGAAAAACTGGCCTGGGGGCCATGCAGGGGGCGCTCGAGCAGCGGTTGATCCAGCAGCGCGATACCGTAGGTGCCACCGGTAATGTGCAACCCCCTGACCGTGATGCCCCGGGTGTCATAGGCCGCGATGCCGCTGCCCCGGCGCCACAGGCACCGCCCGGGGTCCCAGGGGTTGAGTTGGCAGGAAATCCCCTTGGCGCTGGCGATATCCGGGTTCAGGTTATCCGGGTTCAAGTCAAGCCAGATGTGCGCGATCTCCACCCCCCAGACCTTCGACAGATGGAAGATGGAGGTGGCGGGGCTCATCTGCTGGATGGTGGAAAGAAGCTCCCCGTTTGCCTGTGCGCCGCTGATGGTGGTCGATGAATGGACGATCAGTGGCTGATCGATGCAGAACTCCCCCCGGGTAAGCAAGATATTGATCGGCGCCATGTCGAGCGCGGCCTGCAGCACCGCCCGGGTCTGGCGGCAATCGCCCTGGGGTTCCACGATGATATTCCCCTTGTCCGGCGGGGTGTTTGCAATGGGCAGGTGCGGGAACATCTGGCCTTCCGGGTATTGGCGGCTGGTTTCGCCGCCGGATGCAATCCGGCTGCCCCGCGGGTCAGGCTCGAAAGCCGACGCCGCAGTGGCCAGCAGCGTGGTGAGCATTATTGTGATCAGTGCGCTTGCGTGTTTCATTGTCTCCTCCATGTCGGTTTCGGACTTGCTGCCTTCAGGGTTCTTTCTGTTTTTTCCCACACCTTGGTGAATACTCCACCGGCTAAAAGCCGGATTGGTCGGCCATGCGGCCGACTATCACACAACATAGAAGTCATCATCCGGCTCCGGGGGTGTCTGATTCTTGATGTATTCCTTCCAGACTTCATCTGTCACATTACCGCTAGTTGCTACCCAATAGCCCCTCGCCCATAGATGCTGCCCCAGTACCGCTTCCTTAGCACCTGGTACTCCGACAGCAACTTATGCGAACTCTTCCCCTTCAGATACTGCATTGCACGCGATACCGATAGCTGGGGCGGAATCCCTATCAGCATATGCACGTGATCACGATTGATTGAACCCGCATAGATGATCATCTCCTTAACTCATCGCTATCTCTCGCAACAGCTCTCGGCAACGTAGCCCAATATCCCCCGCCAAGACCTGATAACAATACTTGGTTGTCCATACCAGATGGTGCTTACAATCCCATACCGTATGACTCCCTCGCTCATAATCTTTTATCCCCTAACGATATCATTCGATCTGTACCAACGGCAAGCCGTTGATCAGCAAAATGACATCATAGCGATGATGGCTGTTATCGGTGTTGATGCGCAAGGTCAGGGTCGCAGATTGGGTGGCGGCTATGGCTTCCCCATGTTGGATATAGCGAATACTGCAAATGTACTGCAATGTACAATAACTTCCCACATAATCCAAGGCCCACATTCCGCGACCGCGGGATGTGAAACCGCTGATTTGTCTGTTTATACGGCGTTATCGGTTATTTTGCCGCTTACCGTACAGGGGAGTAGGCCCCGGTCGCCAAAACGGCCGCAGGCCGTATCTTTCAGGCGACCGGGCGGTTTCCAAAATCAATCGCTGATTTTGGGGCAACTTTGTGACTTGACCTTATGAATGCCCCGTCCGGAAGGGCGGGGATATTTGCTTGCAATCACGGTATGAGGTTTGTTTCTCTCAATGAATCAATCTCGTTTCGAGGCGCTGGTGGGTTTGTCCGGTTCGCTTGCCGTGGCTGCTTTTCCTGAATTTTCGTCGAGTGTGAGCAGGAAGTTGACTAATTTATTCAATGCGCCGACGGTGAATTTTTTGCCGTAGTCTGTCGGCATGCCGTCTCCATCTCCATAGCCTGGCACGACAAAAGCGGCGGGGTCCAGAATCGATTCAAGCACGTATTCTTTGGGGGTCTCCGCGCGGGCGCGGTGGACACGGACGGCCTTGAGATATTCTTCGGAGTTGATCCGTTTAATCGCCTTGCTTTTCATTGTCAATTCGGGTCCGATCAGGCCGGTGTTGGCAATCGGAACGGTGGGGATTTTGTGGCAGACAAAGCAGCCCATTTTTTGGATCATGACTTCGGGGGAATCTTCCAAAAGGGCTGTTTTTGAGAGATTTTCAGATGTTTTGACGGCGGGTCTTCTATCTTCTCCGATCTCAAGTTTTTTGTTGAAATAACGTTCCCAGTCTTCCCGGGCGGTGACCTTTGAATAATCTCCGGGCGTGTCCATGGCTTGAAGATAGGCCGTGACGGCGACCATTTCATAATCATTCAGCATCATGGGCATTTCCGAGACAAAAGGCATTTTGCTGACGCGTCCTTGGCTGCTGGCTTCGCCGTAGCCCTCCACAACATAACAACTGGGACAATACAGGGATTCGATCAGGTATTCGCCGCCGGTTGTGGCTTTGGGTTTGAGCTTGGATTGCGGCTCCGGGTTATCTGCGTATTTCTCAATATTTTCTTTGTAGCGGGCTTCTTTGATGCGATCATGGGAGCGGTTTTCGATGTTGATCAGGCTGGGACAGCGGGTCGATTTTTGGCCTTCCACAAACAGATGGCAAAAGGCACACTGCCCTTTCCCGACGGGCAGACGCCCCATCGCGTTGAGTTGCGGGTCATCCGTCAGGTAAATGAGCTTTTTCCCCGCGGCAACAAGGGCTTCGGGAGTCATGGCGGCTTCGGGATCTGCTTTTTTCGCATCGACCAACTGTGGGCCGTCCGGTTTTTTTTGCAGAAGGGCGGGTTTTTGTTTTTGTGTTCCCGGTGATTTGAGCGGTCTGGGTTTGAATATGATGATGGCGAGGACCAGGATCGTCAGTCCGATGGTTGACCATTTCCAGAGCGTGATGAGTTTTTGAGTCCGCGATTTAGCCATGCACAAACAATCCTTTCAGAAACACGGTACGATAAAGCCTTAAAATAAACCGTATTGAGGGGGCTTCTGTCAAGTCTTTGTCCGTGGTGCGGGCGGATGTGTTTTTTCAGGGAGAGTTTTTGGGGGAGCCTCACAGAGGCTCCCCCAAAAACGGATGTTTTTTGTTAGTCGGCGAAATATTCTTTCAAACCGGAGTCGGTCGGTTTCATGGCTTTGTCGCCTGCTTTCCAGTCTGCCGGGCAGACTTCGCCGTGCTCTTCGGTAAACTGCAGGGCATCGACCATACGCAGGGCTTCTCCCACACTGCGCCCTAAAGGCAGGTTGTTGACGACCTGATGCTGCACGACGCCGTTTTTATCAATCAGGAAAAGACCGCGATAGGCGGCGCCGAGGCCTTCAAATAAAACGTCGTAGCTTTTCGAGATGCTTTTATTGAAATCGGAAACCAGCGGGTAGGTGACGCCTTCAATCCCGCCCTGGTTTTTCGGAGTATTCAGCCAGGCGAGGTGCGAAAACCAGGAGTCCGTTGAAACGCCGATGACTTCGACGTTTCTTTTTTTGAACTCTTCTAATTTTTCCTGAAAGGCGTGCAATTCCGTCGGGCAGACAAAGGTAAAGTCGAGCGGATAGAAAAAGAGCACAACGTATTTTCCACGCTGATCCGAAAGTTTAAATCCGTCGACGACTTGTCCGTCCACAACGGCTTTTTCTGAAAAATCGGGTGCTTCCTGGTTAACTAAGACCATTTCTTTCATTCCTCCTATCAAAATGTTGCTGTGTATGGTGATTGCAAGACACTTCAAGTATAAACGGGTATTTCTATTTCAAAATCTAGCGGATCGTTCTTCCCCTTGTCAAATAAAATGATGGGTCCAAATTAAGCGATCGCGGAATTCGGGAGAGGTGGTGTTGAGGAAATCTCGGGTCCTTGCGAGGTGTGCTGATCCGGAAATTTCCCCTGAACCCAAGATCAGCGATTGATTTGGGGGGAAAGCCTCAAGTCGCCTGAAAGATACGGCCTGCGGCCGTTTTGGCGACCGGGGCCTACTCCCCTGCACGGTGAGCAGCAAAATTTCTGATAACGCCGTATAAGCAGGCGAATCGGCGGTTTCAAATTCCGCGATCGCGGAATGTGGGCTGAAATCGGGTCTTGAAGCCGGAGGCTAAGCCGTGTTAGTTTAATTTTCTTTGAGGTTTAGATGCGCGCCAAAGCAGTTCTTTACGTTTTTCTCCCCTGTAAAAAAGTATACCCCTTGGGCTTGACTTATCTCGCCCATTTTCTGCACCGGCATCATCCGGAAGCCCCACAACGGATTTTGGATCTGTCTTTGATTCAACCGGGCCGGCGCCATGCGGCCCTGCTTGAGACGGTGGCTGATTTTAAGCCCGACTTGATTGCCTTTTCCTGGCGGGATATCCAAATGTTCGCCCCGCATGAAGGGGACGGTTCACTGCAATATGCATTTGATTTTTATTATTCCTTGAATCCGATTAAAAAAACGATTGCCGCGGTGCAAGGGCTTCGGGCGCTTTGGTTGTATTACAACAATCTCCGTGAACATTTTACCTATTTTAATTTAATTGCAAAAAAACATCCCGGCTTGCAGATGGTTGTGGGCGGCGGTGCTTTTTCCGTTTTTTCAAAGGAAATCATTCGACGATTGCCTGAAGGGGTGATCGGGATCATCGGAGAAGGTGAAGACGCGCTGCTGAATATTTACGAAGACCGCTCCATTATGAATGATCGCTGTATTTTCAGGAAGGGCAAGGAGTTGATCGCGGGGACGCAGGCCGCACCGGTGAAGCTTGAATCCTCCGTGCAGGACCCGGCGTATATTGAATCCGTCTTTCCTCAGTTTGCCGCCTACAAGGGTGAAACGATCGGCATTCAAACCAAGCGCGGTTGTCCTTATGATTGTCAGTTCTGTCTTTACACCTATATTGAAGGCAAGCGTGTTTATACCCGTCCGGCAGAAAACGTGGTTGCGGAAATGAAGGCCTTTTATGATCGCTGGGGCGTGCGGCGATTTTGGTTTGCCGATGCCCAATGGATTCCCGGTTCCAAATATTACCCGCATTGCACGGAGACCTTGGCGCGCATTATTCAAAGCGGCATGAAGATTGAGTGGGGCGGTTATATCCGGACGAGCTTGCTGACAAAAGAACTGACGCAGCTCATGGTCGAATCGGGTTTAGGCGATACGGAGGTTGCGATTACTTCGGGCTCGCAAGCGGTGCTCGACGGCATGAAGATGGGTTTTCAACTCGAAAAACTTTATGAGGGCTGTCGTTACCTTAAAGAAGCCGGCTACAAAGGGCGCATCATTCTAAATTATTCACTCAATTCACCGGGCGATACGGAGGAAACTTTGCTTGAGAGTGTGGCGTCCTATAAAAAGATTGTGGGCATTATGGGGGAATCCCAGGTCTATCCCGCACTGTTTTTTCTGGGCATTCAGCCGAATACCGGGCTTTCGGAACGGCTTGTTGAATCGGGTTATTTGCCCAAGCACTATGACCCGCTTTCGATGAATCCCCTCATGATCAAAAAGTTACTCTACAATCCGGCGCCGCTCGGAAAAATGATTACGAAGGCCTGTCTGAAGGCCTGGAAGGAAAAACCTGCGCCGCCGCGTGATCCCATGAAAAAGACGGCGGGTGCAAGCTACGCAGACGATTCCATTGCGAATATTTTTGAAGGCAATACAGGACGCGATGCCCTGCTCAACCTTGAGGCCGCCTTGGCGGAACGGGGGTTTAGCCGCCCGTCTTGACGGGGGATCGGTTTTTTGAGGTCTGACAGAGTATGTTTTAGCCCTTTTCCATTCCTTAGCGAGGATTGAACTGGGGCCGTGTGTCCGATATAATCGTTTTATTTTTTGGAGGAAAGTGAATCCATGCCCAAGGTTTTGTTTTATCCCGCAGGGAAAAGTGGCGATGTGCCTGAAGGGACGTCGATTTTAGATGCCTCGGAGCAACTCGGTTTGGAGTTGCGGCACGATTGCGGGGGCTTTGCGACCTGTAGTACCTGTCGCATTATGATTGTGGACGGTGTTGAAAATCTGACACAAATTGATTTAGACGAAGAAAATATGCTTGAAGAGGCGGAGTTGCCCAAACCTTTTCGTCTTTCATGTCAGGCCGTGATCCGGGGAGATGTGGTGCTGCGCATTCCCGATCCGGAGATGAATTGGAGCAAGGGTGCGCTGAGAGAACTTGATGCCTTGTCCGCGTCGTCGCGTGCCGTCATTCGTGTAATGGTCGAGGCCAGAGCAAGAAAGGCGGGCGAAGAAGTGATTTTGCCCGACACGGCGATTCCGGCTGTTGAAAAAGCAAAAGCGGAGGTTGAGGCGACCGGACAGGATGTTGCGGCCTTAGCGGCCTTAATTAAGCAGGTTTGCGGCGACCTTTAATCTTTGATTTGATAAGGGAGATGGGTATGAAATGCGTGAATCCGGTGCATCCGGGAACAATGTCTTTTAAAGCGTTGCGTTTTTTGACCGCCCTTTTATTTCTTTCGGGGGGCGTTGTTTCTCAGTCCTTTGCGCAAGGGATAAAGCCGGTTCCGCCGGATATCCCGGAAGGGGTTGAGTTTTTTGATAATGAAGGGCACGATCATCTGCCGGAAAACAGTATTGCTTTTTACAAAACAGACCCGCCGACTTCAGGCCCGCATTCTCCCCGATGGCTGCCGCCCAGTATTTATGAAGCCAATGAAACAACACGGGAGCTTCTGGTGCATAATCTTGAGCACGGCAATATCGTGATTTATTTTAACCGGGCTTTGTTATCAGACGCGGAGTTTAAGTGGCTGAGTGAATTGACACATCAGCACATTGGCCAGTGGGACGGCATATTGATGGTGGCACGGGATGATAAGGAACACCCTCTGATTCTGACGGCCTGGCGGGCCATGCTTCGGATGAAGGGATTTGATCAGGAAAAAGTCCTTAAATTTGTTGACGCCTTTCGCGGGCGCGGCCCGGAAAATCCGGTCCGTTAAAACCGTATTCCCCCTCGCGCTTTCTTCACGCTGCTTTCGCATCTGCGTATAAAAAAGCCCTCTCCAGGCTGCTGGCTGAAGAGGGCTCGGTGTCTGCTTCTTGCGTTCACAAACGTTAAGGAGAAATAACCATGAACATAGAAATTATACCGCTTTGTTTCGGGCTGTCAAATCCGGGAATCTTGTGAAGGGCGGTTTGCATTGGAGAAGGTGCGGCCCCCGGGTTTTGATGCGCCGGAGGTCATCATGGATCAGATAACAGCGGTGTGCAAGCGGCTTGCGGCTGCAAAATCGCTCACCGTATTAAGCGGTGCAGGTATTTCCGCTGAAAGCGGCATCCCGACTTTCCGTGGCGAAGAGGGGCTTTGGAACAAGCATCGTGCGGAGGATCTGGCGACGCCGGAAGCCTTTCGGCGGGACCCGGAATTGGTTTGGGCCTGGTATCAGTGGCGGCGGACCTTGATTGCGCAAAAACAGCCGAACGCAGCACATGATGCATTGGTATCACTTGAGCGGCGGCTTGCTGCGTTTACGCTCATTACGCAAAATGTGGACGGTTTGCATGAAAGGGCCGGTAGCCGGAGCATGATCGAGTTACACGGTAATATTTGGCGGATGCGATGTACCGGCTGCGGCCTGAAAACCGAAAGCGAGGCGGCCTTGCCCGCGCTGCCTTCATGTGCATCCTGTCACGGGCTTTTGCGACCAGATATTGTTTGGTTTGGTGAAGCCGTTGATCCGGATCATCTAATACGGAGCCTTAACGCGTGTCGGGATGCGGATGTCATGCTGGTCATCGGGACTTCCGGTGTGGTCCAGCCTGCGGCGTCTTTTGCCTCTGTTGCGAAAGAGGCCGGTGCTTTTATTGTCGAAATTAACCCGGTTCCGTCTCTTTCCAATCTGGCAGACCGGGTTTTTGCTGAAAAGGCTGCGGTTTTGCTCCCGAAAATTGTTTGAGGCTTTTTTAGATCTTCATCAGAGCGTTCTGTTTTGAAATCAGACCTTGACAAGGGCCGGGTTTTTATTCTACAAAGAAAAACAATGCGCGCCAAACAAGTAAGAAAAATTTTCCCTTGGTTTATCATCCTTGCGACAGCCATTTCCCTTTGCGGCCTAGACAATTTGGCATACGATACCTCACATGCCGCTGAATCGAGGCCTGTGGCGGAAAGTTGCATGCTCGGCTCTTGTGAGACACTGACCTCCAAAACCTTTTCCACCTCCGACGCCGTTGCGGGTTTTTCGTCGCTCTTGAGTCTGGCGCTGCTTTTCTTTTTATTGCCTTTTTCCCGCTTCGGAACACCGAGCGGCACTCTGTTTTTCCAAGTCCCACAGGCGCGCAAGCGCATCACGCGCCGGCTGTACCGGCTTCACGCCTCATTCCTGATCTGATCTTCCTCGCTGCCGCTTTTTTTAAGCGCGCGGTCAATCAGAGTTCAATTGTCTTCCTTATCCTTATCAAGGAATCCTTATCAAGGAGTGCGTGATGCGAAATTTTCCTCTAAGCACGGTTGTTCTGTTGTTGATTTCGGGAGTTCTGCTCCCGCTGTTTTTCACCGATACCGCAAAGGCCATTCCCGCCTTTGCGCGGAAGTACGACATGTCCTGTACTTCCTGTCATACGAAGCCTCCCCGTTTAAATGCCTTCGGGGAAGCCTTCCATATGGCGGGTTATCAAATTCCCCAAACAAAAGAAGGGGAGTTGCGGAAGAAACGGCAAATCGGCCGTATCCATTCCGAAAAAGAATTTCTGAATATCTTCGCCATGCGGACGACGGGCAACATCCTGGAGTCCTATTCCGGCGGCAAGCCGCCCGAAAGCAATATTGCCTTCCCACGCGAAATTGAGCTGTATTTTGCCGGGAGTTTTACCGATGACATCAGTTATTTTTTTAACCTGAGCAATGAAAGCAAAACCATTTCAGGACTTGAAAACGGCAAGTTCGAGGAGAAAGCCGAGTTCGGCCTCGGCAAAGAATTTTTTATCATGTTCAATCTGGCCCCCGCCAAAAAGGATATGCCGCATAAAAAGATGGGCCGTCCCATGATGATGGGGCCCATGATTATGCTGGGAAAAATCGATCCTTCCACAAATTTTTCCTATTCGACCAACCGGCAGTTTATCATCGACAACCCCGGCCGCGTGGACTCATCGGGCACAATCCAACGCTACACACTCACGCCGTACGCCTTTTCGGCAAAATTTTTCGGTTTGAGCACAGGGGACGGTATGGCCATCGAAGTGACAAAATCCGTGCTTTATAACACACCGGGGGATTTCGGCATCGACACGCATACCATGATCGGCCCATTCATGATCCAAGCCGGTATCATGCAAGGCATCTCTGCGGGGACCTCCGACGTCAACGAAAAAAAAGACCCTTACTTGATGACACGCATGAATTTCGGCGGCACGAACTACTTTTCCGGCAGCGTCTCCGGCCTCGTCTATTGGGGCAACGACACGGCAAAAGTGGGGACGGAACTCATCGATTGGTTGCGCTACGGCTTTGCAGGCAATGTGAAGTACAAGTTGCTCGACATTTACGGCGCGATCATTTGGGACAAAATCAGCGGACTCGCCGCTTCCGATGCCGCTCAATTTGACGATACGGCGATGGGCCTGACGCTTGAGGCGGATTTGCTGCTTACGGATCAACACCTCGTTTCATTGCGCTACGATCACATGGAAGCCGGAGGCTTTAATATACAAAAGGCCAACGGCAGAGTGCTCACCCTGCAAGTCCGAAAATATCTGAGAGACAACTTCGCGCTTTTTCTGCGGGACAGCGTGAACGTGGGATCTGTCAGTGATAACCCCCTGCAGAATTTTCGGAACTTGGTTGCAGCGGGCATCGATTTTGATTTTTAAGAAAAAATTCCCCTCAATCCCCCTTATGTAAATAAGGGGAGCGTATTTATCCCTCCCCTGAGAAGTGGGGGAGGATCGGGATAGAAATAGAGACCGTAATCAAGGAGGCCAAAATGCACCTTAATAAAATGCAAATGAAGAAATGGGGCCTGTTCGTTTTTGTGACCCTGCTTTTCATCACGGCACAAGTGGGATCTCAGGAAATGGACCACTCAAAAATGAACATGGACGACACATCAACAAGCGAAGCTGCGCCTGACATGAAGACGGAAGACAATGCCATGTCGGTCATGCGCGGAAAAATGATCTATGACATGAGTTGTTTTTTGTGTCACGGCAAAAACGGTGAGGGGGACGGACCCGCCTCCCGCTTCATCGGCCCTTACTCGCATCCGCGTCCGAACCGCTTTACCTCCGGCGTGTTTAAATTCCGTTCCACCGAATCGGGCGAACTGCCCATGCTCACAGACTTGATGCGCACCATCCGCGAAGGTATTCCGGGTTACATGCCCTCCTTTCGGAATCTGGGGGAAGACGGGATCAAGGACGTCGCCCTATATATCACCGAAGCCTTTATTCAGGAAGAGTTGCCCACCACCACCACGATCAAATACGCCAAACACGTCGGCCCCTATACCTATTCGGCCGAGAGTGCCTGGCGCGGCGGTCTCTTGTACAAGATTATGAAATGCAACGAATGCCACGGTGATGACGGCAAAGCCGGACGCATGGATCTAAAAGACGACCGGCAAATCATGGTGCATCCCATTGATCTGACGCGTCAGGAAACCTTCGGCAACGGCACCAGCCACGAAGACATCTACCGCACCATCATGACGGGACTTGACGGCACCCCCATGCCCGGCTATGCGGACTCCTTCGTCGGCGAAGAAGAAAGCGCCTGGGATCTGGTGCACTTTATTTTGTCCTTACAGGGACGGTAACAAAAAGGCAGGAAGACGCTTAACGGCAATCAAAAAACCGGGAGAGACATCCAAATGAAAATGCAGAGACTATTGCTCGCGATCTTCGCAACACTTTTTAGCTTTTCGGCAGTCGATGCCGTTCCATCAAGCAAAGACCGGCCGATCCACCATATTACGCTTCGCACGGAAGCAGAAGGGGAACGCCGCTACTTTGTCGGGGTCGGCGGGCCGGTTGACGGAAAAATCAATCCCAAGCTTTTTGTAAAGGCATGGGAGGTCGTGGAGATTACCTTGATTAACAATGACGGCCTTCGGCATCACATCGGTCTGCCCGATTTTTTTATCACCTCCCATGAAGTGACGGACAAGGGCGCAAAAACGGTCGTGACTTTTGTGCCGTTTAAAACCGGCGGTTTTACCTATCTCTGCATTCTCGACAATCACCGAGAGTCGGGCATGGAGGGAGAGCTTATTGTTATCAATCAATAAAAGCAGTGCCGGGGAGACAAAATGAACGGCACCGAAAAGGGGATGCAACACCTCTTTAGCGAGCGAACGGGCGGTCTTATGTTTCCGGACTGGGTGGCGCACGGGCTGGAAATGGTCGCCGCCGCGCTCATTGTGATTGTCGGGGTCGTCCTGCTTGTCATCGGCGTTTTGTTCATCATGGATATTACGCAGCACCGGAACGCCGTCCGGCGCAACTATCCGGTGCTGGGCCATTTTCGCTATCTCTTCATTCGGGCCGGGGAATTTTTCCGGCAGTATTTTTTCGCCATGGACCGGGAAGAGATGCCCTTCAACCGTGCAGAACGGGATTGGGTCAACCGCGCGGCAAACAATGCGGACAACACCGTCCCCTTCGGGTCTACAAATAATTTAAATGTTGTCGGCACGCCGATTTTCATGAGCTGTCCTTTTCCGGCATTGGGAAGTGACGCCGTGAAATCGCTGCCGATGGAAATCGGCCCCTATTGCGATAAACCCTACCTTGCGCCTTCCCTCTTCAACATATCGGGCATGAGTTACGGCGCCCTTTCCATCCCGGCGGTTCGGGCACTCTCCCTCGGTGCCAAAACGGCGGGATGCTGGTTGAATACCGGAGAAGGCGGGCTGTCCCCCTATCATTCGGAAGGAGGTTGTGATCTCGTTTTTCAAATCGGAACCGCCAAATACGGTGTCCGTGATCCTGAGGGCCGCCTGAATGAAGAAAAACTGCGCTTGCTTGCAAAGCAGGCATCGGTCAAAATGTTTGAGATCAAACTCAGCCAGGGGGCCAAACCGGGGAAAGGCGGCATTTTGCCCGGAGCCAAAGTCACCCGTGAAATCGCGGCCATACGCGGCATTAAACCGAGGGAGGATTCCATTTCGCCGAACCGGCATCCGGAAATCGATTCCGTCGGCGCGCTTCTTGATTTTATCGGGAGGCTTAGAGCGATCACCGGAAAACCGGTGGGTTTCAAAACGGTCGTCGGGGAAAGAGATTGGTTGATTGCGTTGTGCCGGGAGATCGAGATACGGGGCTTCGAAAGCGCACCTGATTTTATCACGATCGACGGCGGTGACGGCGGCTCCGGGGCGGCCCCGATGCCTTTAATGGACAATGTGGGGCTTCCATTGAGCGAGGCCCTGCCGATGGTTGATGAGATTTTGAACCGGCACCGGCTTAAAAAGCGCATCCGTCTGATTGCTTCGGGCAAACTGATTACCCCCGCCAATGTTGCCTGGGCCTTGTGCGCCGGTGCGGATTTTGTCAACGCCGCGCGAGGGTTTATG
>Ga0256830_1000285_pt1 | contig 44671 bp, 42 predicted proteins | sample 128326metaG_FD_190537 | JGI IMG/M metagenome (GOLD analysis project Ga0256830, IMG submission 190537) | Hydrothermal vent microbial communities from Lau Basin, Pacific Ocean - 128-326 | ecosystem: Environmental > Aquatic > Marine > Hydrothermal vents | place: Pacific Ocean: Lau Basin | collected...
GGGCGGTTCGGAGGATCCTGACCGCGATCTCTCCCCGGTTGGCGACGAGCAAGGACTCCATCGGTCGCATCCTACGGGATGGTCACAGCGGGATGTTCCCGTGTTTGCGGGCGGGGAGGGTCTCGCGTTTGGTGCGGAGCATGTCGAGGGCTTCGATCAGTTTGCGTCTCGTGTGACGGGGTTCGATCACTTCGTCGACCAGACCGAGTTCTGCGGCCCGGTAGGGGTTGTTGAACTGTTGCTCGTAGTCGGCGATCAGTTCGGCCCGCCGGGCGTCGGGGTCGTCTGCTTCGGCCAGTTCCCGCCGGAAGATCACGTTGACCGCCCCTTGGGCTCCCATCACGGCGATCTCGGCGCTGGGCCAGGCGTAGACGAGGTCGGCCCGGATGCCGCGTGCGTTCATGACGAGGTAGGCCCCGCCGTAGGCTTTGCGGGTGATCACCGTCACCCGGGGCACCGTCGCCTCGCAGTAGGCGTAGAGGAGTTTGGCTCCGTGCCGGATGATCCCCCCATGTTCCTGGTCGACGCCGGGGAGGAAGCCGGGCACGTCCACGAACGTGACGAGGGGGATGTTGAAGGCGTCGCAGAACCGTACGAACCGGGCGGCCTTCTCCGACGCCGAGATGTCGAGGGTGCCGGCGAGGACCGACGGCTGGTTGCCGACGATCCCGACCGCATGTCCGTCGAGTCGGGCGAACCCGACCACGATGTTCTTGGCGAAGTGTTCGTGGACCTGGAAGAACTCGCCGTCGTCCACCACCCGGGTGATGACGTCCACCATGTCGTAGGCCTGGGTGGACGAGTCGGGGATGATCTCGTCGAGGGCGTCTTCGACCCGGTCCCGGCGGTCGGAGGTGGCGAAGTAGGGGGGGACCTCCATGTTGTTCTGGGGGAGGAACGACAGGAGGTACCGCACCGCCTCCAAGGCGTCTTTGCCGGTGGGCATCACGAAGTGGGTGACGCCCGATTTCCCTCCGTGGGTGAAGGCACCGCCGAGCTCCTCGAACGTGACGTCTTCCCCGGTGACGGCTTTGATGACGTCGGGCCCGGTGATGAACATGTGGCTGGCGCCGTCGACCTGGAAGACGAAGTCGGTCATCGCCGGCGAGTAGACGGCACCTCCGGCGCAGGGACCCATGATCACCGAGATCTGGGGGATCACCCCCGACGCCCGGACGTTGCGTTCGAAGATCCGCCCGTACCCGTCGAGGGCCGCCACGCCTTCTTGGATGCGGGCCCCACCGGAGTCTTTCAGGCCGATGAGGGGGGCGCCCGTCTCCATCGCCAGGTCGATCACCTTGCAGATCTTGTCGGCCACCGCCCGACCCAGGCTGCCCCCGAAGACCGTGAAGTCCTCCGCGAACACGAACACGGTCCGCCCGTCGATCCGTCCCCAACCGGTGACGACGGCGTCACCGAGGGGCCGGCGATTCTCGATGCCGAAGCCGCGGGCCTGGTGGCGGACGAACATGTCGATCTCCTGGAACGAGTCCTGGTCCAGCAGCAACTCCAGGCGTTCCCGGGCGGTGAGCTTGCCCAGCTCGTGCTGGCGGTCGATGGCGCGCCGGCTCCCGGCATGCAGGGCTTCTTCCCGCAGCCTCCGCAGCTCTTCGATCCGCTCTTCGGTACCCAACCGAATCCTCCCGATAGGCTGGCCCTCGTTGGACTCCGCGTCGGGGCCGATGGCTACACCCTATTCCCTCCACATCTTCGAAGAGGTGACGTCCACCCAGGACGTCGCCCGCTCCCTCGCCGGTGCGGGGCCGGTCCTCGTCGTCGCCCACCGTCAGCGCCGGGGACGGGGACGGACGGGTCGGACGTGGGACACGGCACCACGGGCCGTCGCCGCCTCGTACGCCTTCGAGGTGCCGTGGCCGGAGGACCGGCGGGGTGTCCTCCCGCTCGTCGCCGGTGTCGCCGCCGGCGACGTCCTCGACGTCGACCTGAAGTGGCCCAACGACCTGATGGTGGACGGCCGGAAAGTGGGGGGGATCCTGGTCGAGGTGGCCGGTGACCTGGCCGTGGCGGGATGCGGCGTCAACCTGTGGTGGCCGGACCCTCCCGACGGCAGGGCAGGCCTCTACGCCGACGACCCCGGCCCGGAGGCCGCAGAACGTTTCGCCCGGGCCTGGGCCGAGCGGTTCGGCGAGCTGGTACGGCTCGGGCCGGAGTCGTGGCCCCGGGACTCCTATCGGCGGCGATGCCGGACGATCGGGGCCGACGTCGTCTGGGAGCCGGAGGGTCGGGGTCGGGCGGTCGACGTCGCCGCCGACGGGGGCCTGGTCGTCGTGACCGACGCCGCCACCGTCGTCCTCCACTCGGGTGAGGTCCGCCACGTCCGTCCGGCCGGCGGGGCCCGCAGGTGACGGTCTCCGGGGCCGGCCGGGACGTCGCCCGGCGGCGGGTCGTCGAATCCCACCGTCTCGCCCGCCGCGCCTTCCGCCTCGGGGCGGTCTTCGTCGTGGCCGCCGTGGCCTGGTCCGGGTGGGTTCTGGCCGGAGGAGGTCCGTGGTGGGGCCCGATCCACGCCTTCGCCGCCGGCGGAGTGCTGCTCGCCATCTCCGGAGCCACCCAGCTGTTCACGATCACCTGGTCGGCCGCACCGGCCCCGAGGCCGGCGGTGGCGGCCGTGCAGCGGTGGGCGCTGGCCGCCGGGGTCGGCCTCGTCCTCGCAGGACGCGTGACCGAGAGCCGATGGTCGCTGGTGGCCGGGGCGATGTCGGTCCTCGCCGGGCTCGTCACGTTGGGGTGGATCCTGGTCGGGACGATCCGCCGCAGTCTGCTTCGGCGCTTCGACCTCTCCTCCCGCTTCTACCTGGTCGCGTTGGCGGCCGGAGTCGTCGGGGTGGGGCTCGGCGGCTTCATGGGGAGCGGAGCCGCCGGGGATCGACTGGCCGGGATCCGTCTCGTCCACTACCACCTGAACCTGGTCGGGCTGGTCGGGTTCGTCATCGTCGGGACCCTCCCCACGATCCTGCCCACCTTCGCCCATCACCGGATGGTGTCCAGCCGGGAGGCGAAGGTGGCATGGTGGCTGGCGGTCGGATCGGTCGTGTCGATGATGGCGGGGCTGGTGTTCGGGGCGGTGGCGGTCGGGTTGGGCTCGGTGCTGGCCGGAGCGGCGTTGCTGCTCGTCCTCGGGGGAGTGGTGGGACGTCTCGGGCGTCGGGGGCTGCGCGGTGGCCTCGCCTACCTCCAGGTGGTGGCGGGCTGCGGCTGGCTGGCAGCGTGGGTGTTCGTCGACGGATGGCGTCTCGTCTCGGGGCGGGGCCCCGACCGCATCTGGGTGGGTGCAGCCCTCGTTGCCGGCGTCGGCCAGGTCCTCTTCGGGGCCTTGGCGTATCTCCTCCCCGTCCTCGCCGGGCGACCACCCCGCCTCGGCAGGAACCTCGATCGGACCCATCGCCGACCCTGGCTCCCCCTCGTGTCCGCCAACCTGGCCGGCGTCGGCTTCTTCGTCTCGGCGACGGTGGCGACGGTGGCGGCCGGTGTCTGGGTCGCCGACTTCGCGTACCGGATCGGACGGATGCAGTGGCGTGACGCCGACTGAGCCGTCTCGACGGTCGGTCCCGGCGCGGTGTCGGATCTGGAGGGCGGTCAGCCCAGATCTTCGACGTCGGCTGGGGGGAGGTGGGTCCGGAAGAACTCCGAGATCCGGACGCCTGCGTCGTTGGCGGCCGCCTCGTCGTAGTCGTCGGAGTCTTCGTCGGTGAAGAAATGGCGGGCACCTGCATACAACAGCCACGTCCCCGACGGGTTCCGCCGCTGTGCCTCGTCGACGGTGGCGGCGGCGATGAGCGGGTCGTCGCCTCCGTACAACCCGAGCAGCGGCACGGGGATCGAAGCCAGCAGGTCGGCGACCTGGAAGCGCCGGTCCTCGTCGCCGGTGAGGGGGGTGGAGACCACCGTCACCGCCCCCACCCACGGTCGTGACGTCGCCGCTATCAGAGCGAAGCGGCCGCCCACGTCGAGACCCAAGATCCCGAGTCGGCTCGAGTGGCACCAGTCGAGGTCGTCGGAGTCGAGGTATTCGTGGGTCTCGTCGAGGACCCGGAGGGCTTCGGGATCGGTGAGCTCGGCGTAGGCGGCGATCCCGGCGTCGACGTCACCGGGGGTCTCGTCGAACAGCTCCACCGCCAGGGCGGCGACACCTTGGCGGGCGAGCCGGCGGCACAGCGACTTCTCGTGGGAGGTCAACCCTCCGATGTCGGGAACGACGAGGGCGGTGGGGAACCGACCGGACCGGTCGGGGCGCGCCAGGTAGCCGCGCCGGTAGTGGCTCCCGACGGGCACGGCCAAGGTCCCGTAGAGCACCGGGTAGGTGCCTTCGAAAGGGAGGACGGTCACGTGGTTGTTCTCCTCGGTACGGGTCGGCGGGAGGGTAGCGGATGTCTCCGGCCGGTTCGGCACTCGGGAACCGCTGGTACCCTTCCTGACGTCTTCAGACCATGCCTCGACGGTCCTCCCCCTCCCACCCGTCTCGCCGTGGCCCGCGCCGCTGGTTCCGTCGCGTGGTCATCGGCCTGCTCGTGGTCGCCAACCTGGCGGTCCTCGCCGTGCTGTGGACGTTGCGGACCGCCGACACCACCCTCCGGGAGACCGCCACCCAGGTGGAGGAGGTGGTGGCCGAGCTCACCCCGGTTCCCGAGAGAGAAGAACCGGTCACCTTCCTCGTCATCGGCTCCGACAGCCGGGAAGGACTCGACGACCTCCAGCATTTCGCCAACGTCGGCGGCCAACGTGCCGACGTGATCATGCTCGTCCAGGTGCTGCCCCGGTCGGGCAAGGTACAGATCCTCAGCATCCCCCGGGACCTGTACGTCGACATCGAAGGCCGGGGCCGGAACCGGATCAACGCCGCCTACGCCTACGGCGGCGCCCCGCTCATGGTGAAGACGGTGAAACAGGTGGTCGGCGTCCCCATCCACCACTACGTGGAGGTGGACTTCGTCGGGTTCCAGGCGATCGTCGACGAGCTGGGCGGGGTCGTCGTCGACTTCCCCTTCCCCGCCCGGGACGTCCAGTCGGGCCTCGACGTCCCGGCGGGACGTCAGGTCCTCGACGGGCAGCAAGCCCTCGCCCTCGCCCGCTCGCGCTCCTACCAGGAGCTTCGGGACGGCACGTGGGTGGCGGTCGACGCCTCCGACATCGGCCGGACCCGCCGCCAGCAACAGCTCGTGTTCGCCATCCTGTCGCGGCTGAAACGGCCGTCGACCATCACCGGCGTGGGTAACCTGTTGGAGACGTTCGCCCGGTACCTGACGATCGACTCGACCCTCGCCGACCGGGGCGTCCTCGAGTTGGCGTTCCAGATGAGGGACCTGTCACCGGCCGACATCGAGGCGGCGACGCTGCCCGTGGTGGGCCGGACCATCGACGGGCGGTCGGTGGTCGTCCCCCGTGAGCCGGCGTTCTCCGAGGTCGTCGAGGCCTTCCGGAACGGAACCACCCTGGCGGTCCCCGTCGAAGGACCGACCCGTCTGGTGGTGCTCAACGGCAACGGTGTGGCCGGGGCCGCCGCCCGCTGGCGTGACGTGCTCCAACAGGCCGGGTTCGAGGTCGTCCGGATCGGCGACGCCGACTCGTCCGACTTCGCCGAGACCCTGGTGATCGTACGTCCGGGGGAGATCCCCCGTGGGGAGTCCGTCGTCGAGGCGTTGGGGTTCGGGACCGTCAGTGCGGGCACCGTCGAAGCTTCGGTCGACGCCGTCGTGATCGTCGGAGAAGACGCTGTCCGGCAGGCATCGACCGGGTAGCCTGAAGCCGTTCACCCCGAGAAAGGAACTGCATGCGCGCTGCCGTCATCGGTGCTGGATACGTCGGCCTGGTCCAGGCGGCCGGGCTCACCCACCTCGGTCACACCGTCACGGTCGGGGAGGTGGACGGTGAGCGGGTGGAGCGTCTCCGGGAGGGCGACATCCCGATCTACGAGTACGGGCTGGAGACCCTCGTCACCCGTGCCCTCGGCCACGGGCTGCTGTCGTTCACCGACGACAACGTGGAGGCGGTCGCCGGCGCCGAAGTGGTGTTCTTGACGTTGCCGACGCCCCAGGCACCCGACGGACGTGCCGACGTCTCCTACATCGACCAGGTGGTCGACGAGTTGGCGCCGGTCGTGGCGGAAGGAACGATCCTCGTCACGAAGAGCACCGTCCCCGTCGGGACCGCCGAGCGGCTGCGGCGGCGCCTGGAGGAGCTGGGCAGCGGCGCCCGGATCGTCTCCAACCCCGAGTTCCTCCGGGAGGGCACGGCAGTCGAAGATTTCCTCAACGCCGAGCGCATCGTGATCGGATCCTTCGACCGTGCCGACGGCGAACGGGTCGCAGCGCTGTATCGGGGTCTGGGATCGCGGATCCTCCACACCGACCCGACCTCCGCCGAGCTCATCAAATACGGGGCCAACGCCTACCTGGCCGCCCGTCTCACCTTCGCCAACGCCCTCGCCAACTTGGCGGAACACGTCGGGGCCGACATCCTCGACGTGGTGGAGGGCATCGGGCTCGACCGGCGGATCGGGCCGCACTTCCTCCGTCCGGGACCCGGATACGGGGGCTCCTGTTTCCCCAAGGACACGAAGGCGCTGGTGGCGATCGCCGAAGACGCCGGATACGACTTCGAGCTGTTGCGGACCGTCATCGAGGTGAACGAGCAGCAGCCCCGGATCGTGGTGCGTCGGATCGACGAGTTGGTCGGCGGCCTCGACGGTTCGGTGATCGGCATGTGGGGGGTGGCGTTCAAGGCGGGGACCGACGACACCCGGGAGTCTCCGGCGTTGGCGATCGCCCGACTGGTGCGTGAAGGAGGCGGGTCGATCCGCGCCTACGACCCCGAGGCGTCCCACCCAGACGTGGAGATGGCCGTCGATCCCGTCGACGCCGTCAAAGGGGCCGACTTGCTGCTCGTCGCCACCGAATGGCCCGAATTCATGCGGGTCGACCTGGAACAGGTGGCGGCGGTGATGCGTGGGTCGGTGGTGTTCGACGTCCGGAACCTGCTCGACCCGGAGGTGGTTCGCGCCGCCGGCCTGCGCTACCACGGCTGGGGTCGTCCCCGGATCTGACCCTTCAGCGGAACAGGTCGTCGGCCGCGGGCCTGATCAGGTCGGCGGCTCGGCCGTCCCCGGCCTGGAACCGGAACCCTCGGACCACGGCGGCGGGGATCCCCCTGGCTTTCCCCATCACCAGGTCGGCGGCGGCGGCGACCTCGTCCGCCACCGCCACCTCCGTCACGTCGAGGATGCGTCCGTGGGTGTCGGTGGTGCCTCGCAGATCCTGGATCGGTTCCATCCCCGACACGCCGATGGCGACGTCGGTGAGGCCTCGCCGCCACGGCCGTCCGAAGGTGTCGGTGACGACGACGGCCAGGACCCGGCCGGTCGCCCGCTGCAGCCGGAGCCGGATCCGGTGGGCGGAGGCGTCCGGGTCGAGGGGAAGCAGGATCGCCCGTCCCGGACCGGCGTTCGACCGGTCCACTCCGGCGTTGGCGCAGATGAACCCATGCCGTGTCTTGGTGATCGACAGGGCTCCCCGGCGGCGGAGGATCGTGGCCGCTTCCCGTTCGACGATCCGACGGTGGGCGTCGGGGGAGTCGTCGGCCAGCTCTTCGATGCGGCCTTCCGCCTTCGACACGATCTTGTGGGTGACGACGACGATGTCCCCGTCGGCGAGGGCAGGTCCGTGACGCTCCAGGGCTCGGAGGAGGAGCGCCGCCACGTCGTCGCCGGGCCGGACCTCGCCGATGCCTTCGACGCCGAAGATGGTCACAGCCATCGGAGCAGCCGTTCGGCGAACGAGCGGGACTGTTCGGGTCGGGCGATGTGGGTGTCGGTGACCCGGATCGACAGGGTCGCCGTCCCCAGCCGCCGGTCGGCTTCGTCACCGGTGTCGACCACCAGGTCGGTGAGGAGGCCGTCGTAGGCGGCGATCACGCCGGCGTTGCCCGCCGGGTAGCCGAGGGACGTGAGCACCTTGGCGGCGGGACCTTTCAGGGCTTCCCCTCCGAACAGCGGACTCACCGCTACCACCCGGGACGCCGCTTCGACCGCCTTCGCCACCTCGGCGACGGCGAGGATCGGCCAGATCGACAGCACCGGGTTCGAAGGGGCGATGACGACGGCGTCGGCCTGTTCGATGGCGGCGACGACGCCGGGGGCTGCCTGGGCCCGTTCGGCCCCCTCGAACCGGACGTCGGTGACCGTGTCGGCGTGGCGGCGGGTCACGAAATACTCCTGGAACGGCAGCCACCCGGCGTCGGGGGTGCGGACGACGGTCCTCAGGGGGTCGTCCGTCGCCGGGATGACCTTGGGTTCGACGTCGAACGCGTCGGCGATCTCGGCGGTGACCTGCGACAGCGGCACCCCCCGGTCGAGGCGGTCGGTTCGGAACAGGTTGGTGGCGAGATCGGTGTCGCCCAGGCGGAAGGTCGTGTCGATCGGGAACCGGGCGAGCGCCCTCATCACCTTCCAGGTCTCACCGGCCATCCCCCATCCGGCGGGGCCTTCGATGCCGGCGAGGGTGTACACGACGGTGTCGAGGTCGGGTGCGACGTGGAGTCCGTAGATGCGTTCGTCGTCTCCGACGTTGACGATCACGGTGAGTTCGACGTCGTCGAGGGCGGCGAAGCCGCGTGCCAGACGGGCTCCGCCGACTCCCCCCGACAGCATCGCGATCCTCATCCACCCTCCAGAGATTGCAGTGGTCGCTTCTCGGCTCCACAATGTGCGGCCGCATGGTCCCTGCCTCCACCACCGACCCGGCCGAACCCGGATCCCCGAGTCTCACCGTCGTCGCCGCGGTGCTGGCGCTGCCCGGCGTCGACGTCGCCGACGCCGTCGATGCGGTCGCCGGGCAAGTCTACGAGGTCGGTCGTATCGTCGTGATCGGCGCCGAATCCGACGAGTTCGACTCGTTCCCCGACCTGCGCCGGTTCGCCGCCACGCTCGGACCCGACACCGACCTGGTGTGGGTGATCCACGGCGACGCCCGGCCCCGGCCCGATGCCCTCGGGGCCCTCGTGGCCGAGCTCGTGCGCAACGAAGCGTCGGTGGTGGGCTCGAAGGTCCTGCGGGCCGACCGAGAGGAGCTCTTGGAGTCGGTCGGCGCGGCCACCGACGTCTACGGGGAGCCCTACACGGGCCTCGACGAAGACGAGATGGACCTGCAGCAGTACGACGTCGTCCGGGACGTGGCGTTCGTCCTCGGTGTCTCGATGCTGGTCCGGCGGGACCTGCTGCGGGGTCTCAAAGGACCCGACGAGCTGCTGGCGCCGACGGCGGCGGGTATCGACTTCTCCCAGCGTGCCCGGATCGCCGGCGGGCGGGTGATGGTGGCGCCGTCGTCGGAGGTGCTGCACGAAGGACGGTGCCGACACGGGGTGGCGCCGTGGCGCGAGCAGGCCGGGCGGATGCGGGCGATGCTCAAGGCCTACCGCCTCATCACGTTGGTCTGGGTGGTGCCGGTCGGGTTCCTGCTGTACCTGGCCGACGCCATCTTCCAGCTTCTGCTGGGACGGCCCCGACCCCTCGGCCAGCTCCTCGCCGCCACCGCGTGGAACCTCGTCCATCTCCCCTCCACCCTGCTCGCTCGGCGGGCCCTCGCCTCGCTGCGGGTGGTCGGTGACGAAGAGCTGTTCCGGTACCAGGTGTCCGGTTCGGTGCGGTGGCGGGAACGGGCCGACGAGATCGACGAACGGTTCGGATCGATCATCGACGAGGAGACCGAGGTCGGGATGGCGGAGCCGGCTGCGCCCAGTGCTCGGGGTCCCGTGGCCGCGGCGTTGCTCGCCCTGGTCGTGGTCGGGCTCGCCGCCCGGGGGATCTGGTTCGGGCGGCTCCCCGCCGTCGGGTTCACGCTGCCGTTCCCCGCCGACCCGGCCGCCGTCCTCGCCTCCTACGCCGGCGGTTGGAATCCGACGGGCCTGGGGAGTCCCCAGCCTCTGCACCCGGCGGTGGCGTTGGCGTCCGTCGTCAAGTTCCTGACGTTCGGCTGGGACGGCGCCGAGGCGCTGCTCACCGCCGGAGCGATGATCCTCGCGCTGTTCGGTACGGCGCGGCTGGCGGGTCGTCTCGGGCTCGGCCCGGCGGCCCGGTACGCGGCGGCGGTGGTGGCGGTGCTCGGACCCTTCGCCGCCGCCGCCGGCAGCGCCGCCTACTGGCCGGCGCTGGTCGGACTGAGCGGTCTGCCGTGGGTGCTCGACGCCATGATCCGGCCGTGGCCGTCGGGGTGGCGGGCACGGATCCGGCGGGTGTCGGTGATGGTGCTGGGGATGGCGCCTGTCGCCACCTTGGTTCCCCTCGCGTCGGCGGTGGTGGTGATCGTCGCCGTCGCCGGTGTCGTGGCGGGACGTCGACGCTGGGCGGCTCTGGGCAGGAGCCTGGTCCCGGCGGCGGCCGGGGTGGTGTTCGCGGGCGTGTACCTGCTGGGCGTCAGCCCTTCGGTGCTCCTCGACGGCGGGGGGCCGGCCGATCTGGTCGTCCAGCCGGTGTGGCTGGCCGTCACCTTCGGGGCCGCCGCGTTGGCGGTGATCCGAGGCGGACGGGGAGGCGAGCTGGCCGGATGGGGTGCGCTCCTCACCGGTGTCGCCCTGGTCGCGGACGGGATGCCCGGCACGGGAACCGAGGTCGCCGCCGCCGCCACCCTCCTCGGGTCGACCGGGGCGGCGTTGATGGTGGGGGGAGCGTTCGACATGGGGGCGGTGGACCGCTGGCGTCGGTTCGTCCATGCTCTGGCGGTGCTGGCCGCCCTCGCCGCCCTCGTGCCGGTCGCCGCCGCCATCCCGGGAGGCAGGGCCTATCTCCCCGACGACGTCTGGTCGGACCGGCTGGCCTTCTCTACGGCCCTGGCACCTGCCACGGGACCCGACCGGATCCTCCTCCTGGGTGACCGGGGGACGATGCCGGGAGCCGTTCGGGAAGGAGACGGTTTCGTGTACCGCCTGGTGGCGGGGGGCGGACCCACCTTGGACGAGGCGTGGCTCCCCACCGAACGGGTGGGTGACCGTGCCCTCGACGCGACCCTCGCCCGCCTGGCCCTCGCCGAAGGGGTTCGCCCAGGTGCCGCCCTGGCTCCGTTCGCCATCCGGTGGATCGTCGTCGCCGGCGACACCCCCTTCACCGACGCCTTCACCAACCAGGTGGATCTGGCGCCGGTCCCCTTGGGGCCGGACCTGGCCGTCTACCGCAACGAAGCCGCAGAACCCCGGGCGACGGCGTCGGACGGGTCGGCATGGACCTGGGCCTACGCGTCGGCGTCGGGTCCGGCCTCCGACGGCGCCCGGATCAGGATCGCCGACAATGCCGACGGCCGGTGGCGGCCCGACTGGGTACGCGACGACTGGGCCAACTCGGTGTCAGGTCGGACCGGGGAGGCCTGGGTGGCCACCGACCCGCTGGCACGGACGGCCGCCTGGGCAGCCCTGGGTCTCGCTGTGTTCGCCGTGGCGGGTACGGCGATCCGCCAGCGGGAGGAGCCATGAGACGGACGTTCGCCCTCGTCGTCGGTGCGGCCCTCGCCTTCGCGGCGTGGCCGTCTCCGCCTCCGACGTCCCTTCCCGACCCGGTCCCGACCCAGACGGTGGGCCAGGCTCGGTTCCTCACCTGTGTGGCCCGGGCCGACCGTGGGGCCGATCCGCTGCTGGCCGTGGCTGCGAACCGGTCGGGGCCGCTGGATGTGTCGGTGACCGGCGCCGGTGAGCTCCTTCCGGTGGCGGACGCCACCATCGGTGTCGCCGGGGGAGCGGTGGTGCCGCTGGCGGACTCGGGGCTCGTCGGGTTCGGCACGGTCCTCGCCGAGCTCCCCACCGACGTGGTGGACGGGGCGGTGGTCTCCAGGGGCGAACGGGGCCGGACCACCCGCCGCTGCCTGGGCCGTCCGGAGCCGGTGATGGCGTTGTCCGGCGTGTCGAGCCTCGACGGTGAACGCCTCACCATCGTGTTGGGCAACCCCTTCGCCGCCGACGCCGTCGTCGCCGTCACCGGGGCGAGCGAAGTGGGCGAGGACTCCCCCGGCGAACTGGCCTCGGTGCTCGTCCCCGCACGTTCGACGGTCACCGCCGAGCTGGGACGGTTCCTCCCGCTGCGTGAGTACCTGTCGATGGTGTTGACGGCGGAACGGGGAGCGGTGGTCGGACTTCTCGCTCAGGCCGGGGACGGCGACGTGGCGACGGCGAGCTTCGCGTCGCCGGCGGCCGACTGGTGGCTCACCGTCCCCGACGTGGGCCAGCAGTCGGCGACCCTCACCTTCGTGTCGGTGGCTCCGACCGAAGTGGAGTATCAGGTGGACGTCTACGAAGGGGGAGTCCTGAACGCCGGCTTCGACACGGGACGGGTGGCGCCGGGCCGCCAAGTCGTCGTGGATCTGTCGGAGGTGGCCGCCCCCGCCGGCGTCCGGGTCACCGCCACCGGCCCGATCGTGGCGGGCCTGTCCCTCGCCGGCGAGCATCTGCGTGCCCTCTCCCCGGGGGTGAACGCCCCCGGTGATCGATGGCTGGTCGCCGGGCCGGGTGTGGGGGGACCCTCGGTCCTGTGGGTCCTCAACCCGGGACCCGACGACCTCGACCTGGTCGTCCAACCGGTGAGGTCCGGAGCGCAGGCCCAGGTGGTGCAGGTGCCGGCGTCGACGGTCGCGCCGGTCCCCGTCACCAGCGGGTCGGGGGGCGGCTACCTGGTCGAGGCAGTCGGCGACGTCGTGGTGATGTGGACCTTCGGTGGGGAAGGTCCGACCGGATTCGGGACGGGAACGCCCCTCGATGAGTGAGATCTGGCTCCGTTTGGCCGGGGTGGTCGGTGCCGCCGCCGTCGGCCTGGCATGGGCCTGGGCGGCTCGGCGCCGGGCGGCGACCCGGCCCCGGAAGGTGCGGATGCCCGGGCTCGGGCCCGGCGTGTTCCTGTTCACCTCCGAGACCTGCGAATCCTGCACCCCGGCCCGGGAGGCCGTCGCCCGGCACCTCGGCAGCGACGGGTTCCGGGAGATCGTCTGGGAGCAGGAACCGGCGATGTTCGACCGGTATGCGGTCGCTCGGGTCCCGACGGTGGTCCGTCTCGACGCCGAAGGCAACGGGGTCGCCTTCGAAGGCGTCCCCGACCGGACGGCCCTCGACCGGATCGGGGGTCCTTGAATGGAGGCGACCGCCGCCCTACCGTCCCCGTCCATGGTTGCATCGTGTATCCGGTGCGGCGCTCCCGGTGCCGCCTGCATGACCTTCACCTACGACGAGCGCGCCGTGTGGCTCGGCGACCTGGAGGCCGCCCGCGACCGGGGAACCGGGTACGTGCTGTGCGGCGAGCACGCCGACCGCCTCACCCCTCCCCTCGGCTGGACCCTCACCGACCAGCGCAACGTGGCACGTCTGTTCGCTCCCGTGGACGTCGACTCCGGCGTCGCCTGAACGTGCCCCTCGACCGCGACCTCATCGACGCGGTTCGGGAACTCGACACCCACGAACTGCGACGGCTGCTGATCCTCGCCCGCGCCCGGCTGGAGGCGGCCGGGGCGATCGCCCCCGGCGACCAGGCCCGGGTGAGCCTCCACCAGCGGATGGTCCGCTGCGGGAAACCCGGTTGCACCCGCTGTCCCCACGGGCCCTACTGGTATGCCTACTGGCGCGAGGGGGGCCGTCGCCGCAGCCGGTACGTGGGGCGCCTCCTCGACGAGGAGCCTGGCACACCGCCGGGCGGCGGTTAGCATGACCGGCGGGTCGACAGGGGATCGAAACATGGACTGCCCGCAGTGCGGCGCCAAGGACGTCATCGAGATCAAGCACCGGCTGGCCGACCACGTCGAGCTGTATTTCTTCTCGTGCCACCGCTGCGAAGAACGGTGGTGGGACCGGAACGGGCAGAAGCTGGCTCTCACCGAGGTGTTGGAGCTGGCGCGCCGCACACGTCGCTGACCGTCCCTCCATGCGGAGATCCTCCTGGCTCCCCGTGGTGGTGGTCGCCGCGGCGTCCCTCGTCATCTTCGGGGTCCTCAACCCGCCGCTGATCTTCACCGCCAACACCCCGACCGGCGGCGACATGGGCGCCCACGTCTACGCCCCCGCCTACCTCCGCGACGTGTTGTTGCCGTCGGGCAGGATCCTCGGCTGGAGCAACGACTGGTTCGCCGGATTCCCGGTCTTCTACTTCTACTTCCCCCTCCCCAGCCTGGTGATCGTCGCCCTCGACGTCCTGCTGCCCTACGGCGTCGCCTTCAAGATCGTGGCGGTGGCAGGTCTCCTCGCCTTGCCTCCCGCCGCCTACTTCCTCGCCCGTTCGATGCGGTTCGGGCAGGGGGTGGCGATGGCCGCCGCCGGTGCGTCGACGGCGTTCGTGTTCATGGAGAGCTACTCGATCTACGGCGCCAACGTCGCCTCGACCCTGGCGGGCGAGTTCGCCTACGGATGGTCCTTCGCGCTCGGTTTCTTCTACCTGGGTCTGCTGATCCGGGCGGTGCGCGACGACCGCCGGTACATCCCCTGGGCGGCGGCGGTCCTGGGTCTGACCATCCTCTCCCACGTCCTCACCACCATCGTGCTGGCGTTCGCATCGCTCAGCGTCTTCCTGTGGAAGCGGTCTTTCCGCCCGGCGGTCACGGTCGGGCTGTGGGGTGGGGCGATCGCCGGGTTCTGGGCGCTGCCGCTGATCACCCGGATCGGCTACAGCTCGGACATGGCCTGGACGCCGCTGAACCGCTGGGAGGAGATCTTCCCGATCGAGATCTGGTTGCTGCTCCCCCCCGCGGTCGCCGGGGCGCTGTGGGCGGGACGTCGGACCAGCCGGATCCTCCCCCTGGTGGCCGCCACCCTGCTCCCCGTCATCTACTTCCCGCTGCCCAACATCCTCCCCGACCTCCTGCCCGAGCTGTTCGCAGACCAGCGATGGAAGCTGTGGAACGGCAGGCTGTTGCCCTACTGGTATTTCGGGGTCGGGTTCTTCGCCGCGGTCGGGATCGGAGCCTTCGCCACCGCGATGGCCCGACGGCTCCCCGAACGCATCTCCGCGCACTGGCCGAGGGCGATCGCCCTGGTCGCCGTGGCGATCTCGGTGGGCCTCGTGCGGGAGAGCCGTGCCGCCGAATGGGTGCCGTACGTGGTGGGTGCGGTCGGGGTGGGCCTCGTCGCCCTCAGCCTCCTGTGGAAGGGCCGTCCCACCTCCCGGGGGGTGGTCACCGCCACCGCGGCGCTGGCCCTCGTCTTCGGCGGGTTGGCGGGGGTCACGTTCGTCGACGGCTGGGCCCGATGGAACTTCGAAGGCTACGAGGCCAAAGAGCCCTACCCCGAGTACCGGAGGCTGATGGAGACGGTCGAGACCCTTCCCCCCGGCAGGATCCAGTGGGAGGCGAACCGGGAGCTGGACAAGTACGGCACGCCGATGTCGCTGATGCTGTTCCCCTATTGGACGGGAGGCAACCACCCGTCGATGGAGGGGCTGTTCTTCGAGTCCGCCCTCACGACCCCGTTCCATTTCCTCAACACCGCCGAGATGAGCCGTCGCCCCTCCAACCCGATCCCGGGACTGCGGTACCGCACCTTCGATTTCGCCCGCGGCATCGTCCATCTCGGCGTCTACGGCGTCCGTTACTACGTCGCCTACACCGACGAAGCCAAAGCCGAAGCCGACCGTTGGCCGGAGCTGGTGAAGATCGCCGACGCGCCACCCTTCGCCCTGTATCGGCTCCCTCCGACCGACCTGGTGGAGGTGGCGACGATGCAGCCCGCCGTGTTCGAACCGAGAGCCGCAGCAGGGGACCCGGACGCCGGGGATCGGACACCCACCGAGTTCGGCGAGTTCGCCCTCGACTGGTACGACGACATCTCGCTCGTGGACCGCTGGGTGGCGGCCGACGGCCCTGCCGACTGGCCTCGGGTGTCGAGGCTCGACGAGCTGCCGGAGATCCCCCTCGACCCGCCTCCGGCTGCCGTCTCCGACGTGGTGATCGAACCCCACCGGATCTCGTTCCGCACCACCGCCGTCGGATACCCGCACCTGGTGAAGGTCTCGTATTTCCCCAACTGGACGGCGACGGGTGCCGACGGACCGTGGCTGGTGACCCCGTCGCTGATGGTGGTCGTCCCCACCCAGGAAGAGGTCACCCTCGAGTTCCGGCGGGCCTGGCCGGAGCGGCTCGGCTGGTTGCTGACGGTGATCGGCGTGGGGGGACTGGTCGTCTGGCGCTACCGGGACCGGCTCAGCCTTCGGCGGCCAGTCGACGTCTGATCCGCCACAGCCCGGCCAGGGTGCGGGGGACCCGCCTGGCGAGGGACGAACGGGCGGCCCGGAGCTCCTCCACCACCACCGGCACCTCCACGATCCGGAACCCGGCCCGTTCTGCCCTCAGCACCAGTTCGGTGTCGAACAGGTCTTGGCGGGATTCGACCCGGGGCACGATGCGTTCCACCACCTCCCGCCGAAAGGCCTTCATGCCGTGGGTGTCGGACACTCGTGAACGGAACAGGGCCCGCAGCAGCAGATTGAAGACACGGGTCGCCAGCCTGCGGGTGAAGGGACGCCGATCCTGGGAGTGGGGGTCGCGTTTCGAGCCGATGACGATGTCGGCGTCGGTCTGGGCGAACACCTGGCGGAGGAACTCGGCCGAGAAGTAGTCGATGTCGAAGTTGACGACCCAGTCTCCTCGGGCCCGGACGAACCCTTCCCGCATCGCCGCGCCGTAGTCTGCGGTGTCCAGGCTGAGGACCGTCACCGGCTCGTCGCGGCCGACGTCGGCGGCGAGGGCGGCCGTTTCGTCGACCGACCCGTTCTCGACGACGATGAGCTCGAAGTCGACCGCCACCTCGTGGAGGGCCCCGAGGATGCCCTCCATGCCTTCACGGATGAACTCCGCCTCGTTGTGGACCGGCACGACGACGGAGAGGGTCGGTGACATGGTCGACGCAGTGTAGGGGGCGGGGAGGAACCGGCCCTCCCGTACAATGCGCGGGCTGGCGCGCGAAGGAGGAACGTCCGTGGGTGACCCCGCCGCCGTGTTCAAGGCCTACGACATCCGAGGGCGGACCGATCTCGGCGAGCTCGACACGTCCCTCGCCGAAGCGGTGGGTGCCGCGTTCGCTCGCCTCACCGGGGCCTCCCGCATCGCCGTCGGCCGTGACTGCCGGAGCTCGTCGCCCGACCTGGCAGGGGCGGTAGCGGCAGGGATCACGAGCCAGGGAGTCGACGTCCTCGACGTCGGCGAAGTGCCGACCGACTGCATCTACTACGTGTCGGGTTCGCGTTCCGTCCCCGGGGTGATGATCACCGCCTCCCACAACCCTCCCGAATACAACGGGATCAAGCTGTGCCGGGAAGGGGCGGCCCCGGTCGGGGAGGAGACCGGGCTCGCCGAGATCCGGGCGATGGTCGAACGGGGCGTCCCCGCCGGGCCGGGAGGCGGGCGAGTCGAGCCGTTCGACGCCATCAGCGGATACGTGGATCATCTCCTCTCGGTCGTGGACCCCGACCGCATCGGCGGCCTGCGCGTCGCCGCCGACGGCGGGAACGGGATGGCAGGGGTGGCGATCGGGCGGATCTTCGAGCGGCTCGACGCGGAACTGATCGGTCTGTACCTCGAGCCGGACGGCACGTTCCCCAACCACCCGGCCGACCCTCTGAAACCCGAGAACCTGCGTGACCTCATCGCGTTGATGGAACGTGAGCATCCCGACCTGGGGGTGGCGTTCGACGGGGACGCCGACCGGGCCTTCTTCGTCGACGATCGTCTTCGGCCCCTCTCCGGCAGCACCACCACCGCGCTCATCGCCCGGTGGTTCCTCCAGCGGAACCCCGGCGCCACCATCGTCCACAACCTCATCACGTCCCGTGCGGTCCCCGAGACGATCAGGGCCCATGGGGGAGTGCCCGTCCGTACCCGGGTGGGGCACTCGTTCATCAAGAAGGTGATGGCGGAGAGCGGGGCCCTCTTCGGAGGCGAACATTCCGGGCACTACTACTTCGCCGCCAACTATCGGGCCGACTCGGGGATGCTCGCCATGCTGGTCCTGCTGCAGGTGGTGTCCGAGGCGGGCCGGTCCCTCTCCGATCTCCGTCGGGAGGTCGAACCCTATGTGGCCTCGGGTGAGATCAACTTCGAAGTCGCCGACCAGCAGGCGACCATCGAGCGGGTGGCCCGAGCGTTCGCCGACGGCGAGCAGGACCGGCTCGACGGCCTCACCGTCTCGTGGCCCACCAAGTGGTTCAACCTGCGCCCTTCCAACACCGAGCCTCTGCTCCGTCTCAACGCCGAGGCCTCCGACCCCGACGAGCTCGCCGAGTTGGTCGCCGAGGTCGAGGCCGTGATCCGAGAGGAGGTCCGATGATCGACCCCGACCTGATGGAGATCCTCCGCTGTCCTCTCTGCCACGGTGAGCTCGACGAAGACGAGGGGGCGTCCGAGCTCCGATGCGTCGAATGCGGGCATCGGTATCCGGTGATCGACGGGATCCCCGACATGGTCGTCGACGAATGAGCGGCGAGGCGATGCGGTCGATGGCGGCTCGCCTCGGCGAACAGCTCGCCTGGGCTGCCCGGCTCGACGTCGATGGGGTACCGGCCCACCACGAGGCGCTGATCTGCGGGATGGGCGGGTCGGGTATCGGTGGCGACTTCGCCGCCGCCCTCGCCGACCTCGAAGGTCGCAGGGTCGGAGTCCACAAGTCGTACGGGATCCCCGGTTGGGCGAAGGCGACGCCCCCGCTGGTGGTGGCCGTGTCGTATTCGGGAAACACCGAGGAGACCCTGTCGGCGGTCGAGGAGGCGGTCGGGGTCGGGGCACCGGTGGTGGCCGTCACCTCCGGGGGAGCCCTCGCCGACGTCGCCCGTACCCGGGGGCTGGCACTGGTCACCGTTCCCGGCGGTCTACAACCCCGGGCCGCCCTCGGCTACCTGCTGGGTTCGATCCTCGAGGTCCTGGCGGGGGCCGGGATCCTCTCGGACCCCACCGACGCCTTGGAGGAGGCGGCGAGCCTGGTGACGTCGCTGTCGGGGCCGGACGGTGCCGCCGAAGGTCTCGCCCGGGACCTGGCGGAACGTCTCGACGGTCGTATCGTCGCCGTGTACGGTTCCGTGGGTCTCACGGCGCCGGTGGCGCAGCGCTGGAAGACCCAGATCAACGAGAACGCCAAGTGGCCGGCCTGGTGGGCGCTGTTCCCCGAACTCGACCACAACGAGATCGTCGGATGGTCGGGCCGGCCCGACCTCTCCCGGAGGGTCGGGGTGGTCGCCCTGGTGGACCGCGACGACTCCGAGCGGGTCTCCGCCCGTCTCCGACTCACCGAAGAGGTGACGGCCGGTCAGGTCGAATGGGTGGGGGAGGTCTACGCCCAGGGGAAGTCGCCGCTGGCGCGAATGATGTCGCTGGTGGCCGTCGGCGACCTGGTGTCGTTGGAGCTGGCCAAACTCGCCGGGGTGGACCCGGTCCCGGTGGACGTGATCGAGAACCTGAAACGACGACTGGACGAGGAGACCTGATGGACTACGACATCGCAGATCCGGGGCTCGCCGACGACGGTGCCCGGCGGGTGGCATGGGCGGGACGTCGCATGCCGGTGCTCGCGACCATCCGTGAGCGCTTTCGTCGGGAACGCCCCCTCGAAGGCAGGAGGGTCGGCGCATGCCTGCACGTGACCGCCGAGACCGCCAACCTGATGCTCGCCCTGCGTGACGGCGGCGCCGACGTGGCCCTCTGCGCCTCCAACCCCCTCTCCACCCAGGACGACGTCGCCGCCGCTCTGGTGGCCGAAGGGATCCCCGTGTTCGCCGTCCGCGGCGAGGACGCCGACCGCTACTACCGGCACATCCACGCCGTCTTGGACGTGAAACCCGACATCACCATGGACGACGGCGCCGACCTGGTCACCGTGCTCCACACCGAACGGACCGAGCTGGCGCCCATCGGCTCCACCGAAGAGACCACCACCGGGGTGATCCGGCTCCGGGCGATGGCCGAGGACGGGACGCTGCGTCTCCCGGTGGTCGCGGTGAACGACTCCGCCACCAAGCACCTGTTCGACAACCGGTACGGGACAGGCCAGTCGGCCCTCGACGGGATCCTTCGGGCCTCCAACATCCTCCTGGCGGGCTCCCACGTCGTCGTCGTCGGGTACGGGGACTGCGGGCGCGGGGTGGCCGACCGGGCCGACGGCATGGGAGCGAAGGTGATCGTCGTCGAAGTCGACCCGATCCGCGCCCTGGCGGCGGCCATGGACGGTTACGAGGTGATGACGGCACGCGACGCCGCCCCGATCGGCGACGTGTTCATCACGGTGACCGGCAACAAGCACGTGCTCCGCATGGAGCATTTCGAGCGGATGAAGGACGGGGCCATCCTCGCCAACGCCGGACATTTCGACATCGAACTCGACCTCGACGCCCTGGGGAAGGCGGCCGTCGCCCGACGGCCGATCCGAGCCAACCTGGACGAATACGAACTGGCCGACGGTCGCCGACTCCTGGTCGCCGCCGAAGGGCGGCTCGTCAACCTGGGTGCGGCCGAAGGCCATCCGGCGGACGTGATGGACATGTCCTTTTCGAATCAGGCGCTGGCGGCCGAATGGCTGGTCGGCCGGGCCGGGTCCCTCGAACCGAAGATCTACACCCTCCCCGCCGAACTCGACGAAGAGGTGGCTCGGATCAAGCTGGAGTCCATGGGGGCGGGTCTGGAGCAGCTCACCGAAGAGCAGGAGAGGTATCTCTCCGGCTGGCAGGAAGGGACCTGAAGCCCCTGGCCGACGGGCGGCGGCCGCCGCCTAGGGGGTCACGGTTCTTCAGGGAGGGGTCCGGGCTGTCGGTGGCCGCCCGTATGTTCGCTCCATGCCGTGTCTGTGTTGCCGACTCCCCACCCGGGAGGTGCTGTGCACCCCGTGCCGGGGCGGGTTCCGTCCCGCCCCCGACCGTCTCCTCCCGGGAGGGTTGGGAGCCCACCCCGCGTTCGTCCACGAGGGTCCGGCCCGCCGGCTCGTCCACCGGCTCAAATACGAAGGCCTCGTCGAAGCGGCCATGCTTCTGGCCGGACCGATGGCACACCGCCTCCCCGTCGCCACCGTGGCCCTCGTTCCCATCCCCCGGGTCCGGTGGCGCCGGGTCCGCTACGGGATCGACCCGGCCGCGACGTTGGCGGCGTTCCTCGGTCGCCTCACCGGCCTCCCCGTCGTCGACGCGTTGACGCCGTCGTGGACGGGGCCGGTCCATGCCGGACGCGGACGGGGCCGCCGACACCCGCCCCGGTTCGGCCGACGTCTCGACCCCGGACCTGGCGTCGTCCTGGTCGACGACGTCGTCACCACCGGGATCACCATCGTCGAGGCGGCGAAGACGGTGGGCGGGGGCGTCGCCGGGGCGGTGACCGCCACCGGCGCAGTGACTAGTCTCATCGGTGACGGGGCTGTCTAGCCCCTCGGTACCCGAAGCCTTGGGAGGGCACGTGGAAGTTCGGCTCCATGCCAGGAACACCGACGTCGACGACCAGTTCCGCCAGGCGGTGGCCGACAAGATCGGTCGGGCCGCCAAAGTGTTCGACGGTCTCGGTGACGTCGACGTCGAGCTCAGCCAGGAACGCAACCCCCGGCTCACACAGGCTCGCTACCACCTGGAGGTGACGGCGGCCGCCAACGGGAGGATCGTCCGGATCACCAGCGACGCCTCCACCCCCGAAGCGGCGCTCGACCAGGCCGCCGACCGGTTCACCCGGCGGCTCCGGCGGCTGAAAGAGCGTCTCATCGACCGGAACCGCCGGGCCGCGGCGAAACCGACCGCACCCGAACCGGCGGCGACCGGAGAAGAACCCGAGATCGTTCGGGTCAAGCAGTTCGTGATGAAGCCGATGACTCTGGAAGAAGCCGCCCTGCAGATGGAGATGCTCGGCCATGACTTCTTCTTCTTCCGAAACGTCGCCTCGGACGACTTCAACGTCTTGTATCGGCGCAAAGACGGCCGACTGGGGTTGATCGAACCGGCATGAGTCGAGCCACCATCGTCATCGTCGACGACGCTCCGCTGTTCCAGGCGGGGCTGTCCGCCGCCCTCACCGCCGAGGGTTTCGACGTCGTGGGTTCGGCAGAGGACGCGTTGTCGGCGGTGACGGTGGCCCGGAACCTCCGCCCCGACCTGGTCATCCTCGACGTCCTCATGCCGGGGATGTCGGGCCTCGAGGTGGTGGACAAGATCCTGCGGGCGTCCCCGGCCACCAAAGTGATGCTGCTCACCTCCTCGGAGTCGGAGGAGGACCTGCTCAAAGCCATCAAAGCCGGGGCGATGGGGTACATCGTCAAAGACACCGGGCTCCCCAACCTGGTGCAGGCGGTACGGGACATCCTCGACGGCGGGGCGGTGGTCTCCCCGGCGATGGGCGGGAAACTGTTCCGGACCGTCGCCCACCTGCTCCGCCACCGGGACCTCAACACGGCTCGCAAGCCGACACTCACCGGCCGTGAGATCGAAGTGCTGCAAAGCGTCGCCGAAGGCCTCACGTCGAAGGAGATCGGTGAACGCCTGTTCATCTCCGAGAACACGGTGAAGAACCACGTGCGGAACATCCTCGACAAGCTGGGTCTCCGGTCCCGGAACGAGGCGGTCATGTACGCGATCCGCGAAGAGCTCATCTCCATCGACTGAGCCACGCCGGACACAACCGTCGATAAAGGTCTCTCGCGCCGATAGGATGACGACGTCATGTCACTCCTCACCAAAGTCCTGCGCGCCGGTGAGGGCCGCATGCTCCGCACCCTCCAGGAGCTGGCCGTCGCGGTCAACGAGCGGGAACCGGATGTAGAGGCCCTCTCGGACTCCGAGCTCGCAGCCAAGACCGTCGAGTTCAGGGAGCGGCTCGCCAACGGGGCGTCCGTCGACGACCTGGAGGTCGAGGCCTACGCCGTCGTCCGGGAAGCCGCCAAACGGGTCCTCGGTCAACGCCACTTCGACGTCCAGGTGATCGGGGCGGGTGCCCTCCATCGGAGGATGGTCGCCGAGATGAAGACCGGTGAAGGAAAGACCCTCGTCTCCACCATGCCGGTCTACCTCAACGCCCTGGAAGGCAAAGGCGTCCACGTCGTCACCGTCAACGACTACCTCGCCTCCCGGGACGCAGAATGGATGGGGGCGATCCACCGGTTCCTGGGACTCGAAGTCGGGCTGATCCAGGCCGGCATGACACCGGTCGAGCGCCGCCCCGCCTACGCAGCCGACATCACCTACGGCACCAACAACGAATTCGGGTTCGACTACCTGCGGGACAACATGGCGATGCGTCCCGCCGACATCGTGCAGCGGGGCCACCACTTCGCCGTCATCGACGAAGTCGACTCGATCCTGATCGACGAAGCCCGGACGCCGCTCATCATCTCGGGACGGCTCGGCGACTCCGCCAAGTGGTACCGGGACTTCGCCCGGATCGCCGCCCGTCTCCGCCGGGACGTCGACTACGAGGTCGACGAGGCGAAACGTCAGATCCTCGTCACCGAAGAAGGCATCGCCAAGGTCGAATCCATCTTGGGTGTCGACAACCTCTACGACCACACCGCCGTCGACTTCGTCCACCACCTGGAGACGGCGATCAAGGCGAAAGAGCTGTATCACCGTGACGTCGAATACATCATCGACCACGGCGAAGTGAAGATCGTCGACGAGTTCACCGGCCGGGTCCTGGAAGGCCGCCGCTACTCCGAAGGCCTCCACCAGGCGATCGAGGCGAAGGAGGGGGTGGCGATCAAAGAGGAGAACCAGACCCTCGCCACCATCACCCTCCAGAACTACTTCCGCATGTACGACAAGCTGGCGGGGATGACCGGCACGGCCGAGACCGAAGCCAGCGAATTCGCCCAGATCTACGACCTGGAAGTCCTGGCGATCCCCACCAACAAGCCGGTGATCCGTATCGACCAGCCCGACCTCGTCTACAAGACCGAGGAGGCGAAGTTCCAGGCGGTCGCCGACGACGTCGCCCAACGTCACGCCGCCGGGCAGCCGGTGCTGTTGGGCACCGTGTCGATCGAGAAGTCGGAGCGGCTGTCGTCTCTGCTCAAACGGCGGGGGATCCCCCACGAAGTCCTCAACGCCAAACACCACGCCCGAGAAGCCGAGATCATCGCCCAGGCGGGACGGCCCGGAGCGGTCACGGTGGCCACCAACATGGCAGGCCGCGGCGTCGACATCATGTTGGGAGGCAACCCCGAAGGGATGGCCAAGGTGGAGCTGCGCCGCCAAGGCGTCTCGCCCGACGACCCGGAATACTCGGCCCGGCTGGCGGAGCTGACCGAGAAATACGCCGAACAGGTGGAGCCGGACAAGCAGAAAGTCATCGACGCCGGCGGCCTCTACGTCATCGGGACGGAACGCCACGAGTCCCGCCGGATCGACAACCAGCTCCGGGGACGTTCCGGCCGTCAAGGCGACCCCGGCGAGTCCCGCTTCTACCTGTCGCTCGAAGACGACCTGATGCGGCGGTTCTCCGGCGACCGGGTCCACGCCATCATGGAGCGGCTCAAGATCCCCGACGACGTCCCCATCGAACACAAGATGGTCACCCGCGCGGTGGAGCGCGCCCAGCGTCAGGTCGAAGCCCAGAACTTCGAGATCCGAAAGAACGTCCTCAAATACGACGAAGTGATGAACCGTCAGCGTGAGGTGATCTACACCTGGCGTCAGGGCATCCTCATGCGTGACGAGACGAAGGACCTCATCGAAGACTGGCTCGACGAGGTCATCGAAGGGACGGTCGTCGGCACCCTGGGTGAGGACACCGCCCCCGCCGAATGGGACTGGGACGAACTGAACCGAGAGCTGGGGACTTTCTTCCCCGCCGAGCTGTCGCGGGAGGATTTCGGTGAGCGGGTCTCCCTCGACGAAGTGGTCGACGCGGCCCTGGACGCCGCCCGGGAACACTATGCCCGCCGGGAAGAGGAGCTCGGCTCCGACATCCTCCGCCAGGTCGAACGGACGGTGGCGCTCAACGTCATCGACAACAAGTGGCGGGAACACCTCGCCGACATGGATTATCTGCGGGCGGGGATCGGGCTGCGAGCGATGGGCCAGCGAGACCCCCTCGTCGAATACCAGCGGGAGGCGTATGACATGTTCGCCGCCCTGGTGGATTCGGTGAAACGGGACGCGGTGCGCTACCTCTTCCACGTCCAGATCGCTCAGCCGAAGGAGCCGGCCCTGCGTCCCCAGGCAGTGCCCAACGTCGGCGGTCCGCGGTCGAAGAAGCCGGTGAGTGCCGGCACCAAGGTGGGACGAAACGACCCCTGCCCCTGCGGGAGCGGCAAGAAATACAAGAAGTGCCACGGGTCGGTCACCGGCCCGGCCGCGCAGGAGGCCTGAATCTCGCCCCCCTCACCATCGCCTGCGGCGATGGTCCCCTCCCCCCGTTTCGCTTCGCTTCACGGGGGGAGAACTCTGTGGTGTTCGAGTTCTTCCCCCTCTTGAGGGGGAAGTGGCCGCCGACGAAGGAGGCGGTCGAAGGGGGTGGAGGCGGCGCGTGGCGGCATCAGGCCCCCCTCCCCCGGCGGCGGAGCCGCCGGGTACTCCCCCCGTTTCGCTTCGCTTCACGGGGGGAGAAGTGCCCCCCTCACCATCGCTTCCGGCGATGGTCCCCTCCCCCCGTTCCGCTCCGCTTCACGGGGGGAGAAGGGTGTGACCGGTCGGGGACACTACAATCGCCGTATGACCATCGAGACCACCGACCCGCGCGCCCTCATCGCCGAACTTCGGTCGCGTCTCGACGAGGCCCGGAGGTTCCTTTGACCTCGACGCCAAGGCCGACGAACTCGCCGAACTCCGGGAGCTGACCTCCGAACCGGGCTTCTGGGACGACCAGGACCGAGCCCGGGCGGTCACCCAGAAACTCTCCCGATACGAGCGGCTGCTCTCGACCATCGAAGACGCCTCCCGACGTCTCGAAGACGCCGAAGTGCTGTTGGAACTGGCCGAAGAGGCCGACGACCCCGAGACCCGTCGCGAAGTGGAGACGGAACTCGCCGGCGTCCAGGACATCCTCGACGACCTCGAGATGGAGTCCCTGTTCTTCGGCGAATACGACGACCGTCCCGCCATCGTCTCCGTCCACGCCGGGGCGGGGGGTGTGGACGCCCAGGACTGGACGGAGATGTTGATCCGGATGTACCTGCGTTTCCTCGACGACCGAGGGTTCGACGTCCGCATGGACGAGGTCACCGAAGGGGAGGAGGCGGGGATCAAGTCGGCCACCTTCACGGTGTTCGGCGACCACGCCTACGGGATCATGGAAGGTGAACGAGGGGTGCATCGCCTCGTTCGGATCAGCCCCTTCGACGCCAACTCCCGCCGGCACACCTCCTTCGCCGCCGTCGACGTCGTCCCCGACGTCGGCGACGAAGTGGACATCGAGATCAAAGACGAAGACCTTCGGATCGACACCTACCGGGCCCAGGGGGCGGGAGGCCAACACGTCAACAAGACCGACTCGGCCGTGCGGATCACCCACCTGCCGACCGGCATCGTCGTGCAATGCCAGAACGAACGCTCCCAGCTCCAGAACAAGGCCCGGGCGATGGCGATCCTCAAGGCGAGGCTCGCCGACGAGGCCAGGCGGGAACGGGAACGCCAGCTCGCCGAGATCCGGGGCGAACAGAACGAGGCCTCCTGGGGCCGTCAGATCCGCTCCTACGTGCTGCAGCCCTACCAGATGGTGAAGGACCTGCGTACCGGCGTCGAGGTGGGCAACGTCCAGGCGGTGCTCGACGGCGATCTCGAGGCCTTCGTGCAGGCCTATCTGCGGTGGCGGCGGGGACGCCACGAAGTGTCCGCCGACGATTGATTGAGGTTCTTCGGCGGCGGTTGGTAGCCTGACTCCCCGCGCCTGCTGCCCAGCGCGCCTTCCCACCATGATCCGGCTCGAATCAGTCACCAAGATCTACGAGGGTGGAGTGGTCGCCGTCCGCGACGTGACCCTCGACATCCAAAAAGGGGAGTTCGTCTTCCTCGTCGGCCCGTCGGGGTCGGGGAAGTCGACGCTGATCCGCCTCATGCTGCGCCAAGAGCCCGTCACCCGGGGACGGATCTGGGTCGCGGGCAAAGACATCACCCGCCTGCCCAACTGGAAGGTCCCCTACCTGCGTCGCTCGGTGGGCACCGTCTTCCAGGACTTCAAGTTGCTGCCCAACAAGACGGTCAGAGAGAACGTGGCGTTCGCCTTGGAGGTGTTGGGGCGGCCCCGCGGCGTGATCGGACCTCAGGTGGACCAGGTCTTGGAGCTGGTCGGGCTCGCCGACAAGGCGGATCGATATCCACGCCAGCTTTCGGGAGGCGAGCAGCAGCGGGTGTCGGTGGCCCGGGCCTTCGTGAACCGCCCACCGATCCTCCTGGCCGACGAACCGACCGGCAACCTCGACCCCGCCACCTCGGTGGGGATCATGCGACTGCTCGACCGGATCAACCGGACCGGCACGACCGTCGTGATGGCGACCCACGACCATGCGATCGTCGACGCCATGCAGCGGAGGGTGGTGGCCCTGGAGCAGGGTCGGGTGATCCGGGACCAGCGGGCGGGAAGGTACGAGACGGCCCTCCGGGACACGATCGAGATGCGGACATCGAAGACCGACCAGGAGGGACAGGGCGAGCCCGAGGTCACCGACGCCGCCGCCTCGGCGGCGTCACCGGTCGCCACCGGGACCCGTGAGGTCGCCGCCGAGACCCCTGAGGCCGGCGTCGAGAACGAAGGGGAGGCTCCGTGAACCGGGTGGGCTTCCTCGTCCGTGAAGCGGTCGTCAACCTCCGGCGGAACGCCCTGGTGGTGACGGGCGCCGTCCTCGCCGTCTTCATCTCGCTGTCCCTCGCCTTCGGTGCCCTCGTCCTCAACCAGATCGTCCGGGTCAACACCTTGGCCTGGCAGGAGGGCGTGCACATCATCGCGTTCCTCAAAGACCCGCCCGAAGGCGGGCTCGACGTGGACGGCCAGCTCGCGCTCCTCGCCGAAGTGCAGGGATGGTCGGAGGTGAAGAACGCCTTCTACGTGGACAAGGCCGCCGCCTTCGAGGAGTTCAAGGAGATCTTCGCCAACGAACCGGAGGTGGTCGACCTGGTCAACCCGGCCGAGCTCCCGGCGTCGATCCGCATCGAACTGGCGGACATCGACACGTACCGGGACGTGCGGTTCCGGCTCGTTGCCAACCCGGCGGTTCGCCGAGTCAGCTCCCTCGGTGACCAGATCGAACAGCTCTCTTCGTTGTCGCGGATCCTGAACTTCCTGGGCCTCGGCATGGCGGTGGTGCTCGGATTCTCGGCGGTGGTGCTCATCGCCAACACGATTCGGATGGCGATCTACGCCCGTCGCGACGAGGTGGCGATCATGAAGCTGGTGGGGGCCGGCAACTGGTTCATCCGGGTCCCGTTCCTGTTGGAAGGGTTGATCGAAGGTGTGCTCGGAGCGGGACTGGCGGTGCTGGTCGTGTGGGTGGCCAGCCGGAACTTGGAGTCGGTCGACCAGTCCATCCCGCTGATCAGCCTCTCCGTGCCGGTCGAGTTCGTCGTACGGTGGGGCGTCGTCTTCATCCTGTTCGGGGCCCTCGCCGGGGTGCTCGGCTCCCTCCTCGGCCTCAGTCGCTACCTGCGGGAAGCCGACAGCTCGGGTTCTCCGCCGGTCAAACGGACGGTGGAGGTGTGATGCGGCGGCTGGCGGTCCTGACGGCGGCCCTGGTCGTCTTGGCCACCGTCTCACCGACCGCCGTCTCCGCTGACCCCGACGGCGAGCTCCAACGGGTTCGTGAAGAGATCGCTGCCCTCAACAGCCAGATCAAAGAGGCGAAGAACGAGCAGAGCCGGGTGGCGGCTCAGCTCGCCGCCGTGCAGGCCCGGCTCGACGAGGTGCTGGCACAGCTCCGGGAGGTGGAGGGTCGTGTCGCCCAGGTCGAGGCTGCGATCGCCGCCGAGGAGGAGGATCTGGCCGTGTTGACGGATCAGATGCAGCGGATCGAAGACGAGCTCCGCCGCACCCGACTCCGGCTCGCCACCATGCGCGACGACGTGCGCCGTCAAGCCGTCGCGATGTACATGAACGCCTCCGGCGGGACGGCGGGGATGGTGTTGGAGCTGGAGGACTCGTCCGATCTGGTGGTGAGTCTCGCCTACGCCGACGACGTGCTGGGCCGGGGCCAGGACCTGATCACCTCCTACGAGATCCTCCGACGCGAAGAGCAGCGTCAGCAGGAGGCAGTCGCCGCCCGCCAGGCCCTCGTCGAGGCACGGATCTCCACGCTGGAGGAGAAGCGGGCCGAGTTGGAAGCCGACAAAGCCGAAGTGGAGGCCCTCCGGGCCGAAGTCGACGGCGACCTCCACGAAGCGAAGGCGCTGCTCGAATCCATCCAACAGGAGATCCGAGACTGGGAGGACCACAAAGAGAGCCTCGAGGCCGAGTCGAAGCGTCTCGAAGAGGAGATCCGTCGGAACCAGGCGGGTGGCGGTACGAACCCGGGCGCCCTCGGATGGCCGGTGAACGGTCGGGTCACCTCCCTGTTCGGACCGAGGGTCCATCCGATCTTCGGGACGACGAAGATGCATCGGGGCATCGACATCGCCGCCCCCTACGGGACCCCGATCGTGGCGGCGGAGGACGGGACCGTCATCCTCGCGTCGGTGTGGGGCGGCTTCGGCAAAGCCGTCGTGATCGACCATGGCGGGGGGCTCAGCACCGTGTACGCCCACCAGTCACGTATCGCCGTGTCGGTCGGCCAGAAGGTGAAACGGGGTCAGGTGATCGGCTACATCGGGTGTACCGGCTACTGCACCGGGCCGAACATCCATTTCGAGACACGGGAATGGGGGACGCCGGTCGATCCCATGAAGTACCTCGGATGAGCAAGAAGGTCGTCACGACCAACCGACGGGCCCGCCACGACTACGAGATCGTCGACCGTTTCGAAGCCGGGATGGTCCTCCTCGGTTCCGAGGTCAAGTCGCTCCGACAGGGCAACGCCAACCTGAAGGACTCCTTCGCCCACGTGAAAGACGGGGAAGTGTGGCTGGTCGGCGCCTACATCGCCCCCTACTCGTTCTCCCGTGGAGGCGGCCACGACCCGGAACGGACCCGGAAGCTGCTGCTGCACCGCCGGGAGATCGACCGGATCGCCGGGAAGCTGGCCGAGCGAGGGTTCACCCTGGTGCCGTTGTCGATCTACTTCAAGGACGGGAAGGCGAAAGTCGAGCTGGGGCTCGCCCGGGGACGGCGAACCGTCGACAAGCGGCGGGCTCTGCGAGAACGGGAGCAGCGACGGGAGATGGAGCGGGCGCTGCGTCGACGCCACCGCTGAGGGTGGCCGATCGGGGCGAGCATCGGCCCGCCCCGACCCGCCCCACGTGGCGATGCGACCCGGGTCGACGGTTCCGGCCGGGCCGTGGACGACCCGGCGCCCGTTTCGGGGCCGGCGTCACTTCGTTCCCGGCCGGGGGGGTGTGGGACGATCCGCACCCGGTCCGCACCGCGCCTCGTGTGTCGCCGAGGTGGCGGGGCCGCCACTCCGGCATCGTGCAAGACCCCGGTGTCCCGGGACGGTTACCGGACGATTCGGGGTGTGCACGGCGTTTCCCGAGGTAACATGGAGTGTCCCCATGGGGGTGAAACGGTTTCGACGTCGAGTGTCGAGGTGTCGGAAGCGAGCCGAGGTGTTCGGAACCTCGTTAAACCCCGAAACACCAACCAACAAGTGCCGAAGACGACTTCGCACTGGCTGCCTGATCGATAGGTAGCTCGTCCGCCCGGCGGGTTCCCGCCTCGTCGGGACCGGGCGTCGCACAGCGGGATGCCGTCGCCGGGGGCCGGGACCGGCGGCGAAAGACTAACTCCGGCTAGGCCGAGGGGAAACTGGCCGTCAGAGTCCCCCAGGCCGAACGCTCGCTGACGGCTGCGCTCGGAGATGCCGACATCGCGGGCTCGACGGACCGGGGTTCGACTCCCCGCACCTCCACGACGGGTCTCGGCCCGCGTCGCTCCGTGGCCGCCTCTCCTCTTGAGGTTTCCGGTTCCGTGCCGATGAACACGCTAGGCCATGAACGCGCGACTCACCATCGGACAGGGCGGCGCCGGGTTGCCGACCCGACCTGCGCTCGTACGGACCGGTGCCGCCGTCTGCGCCGTCGCCGCCGGCGTCATGGCCGGGGTCGGAACGGTCGCGGACGACCCGAGCTGGTTCATCAGGGCGGCCATCCCCGCCCTCGTCGGTGTCGCCCTCCTCGGCATGATGCTGTTCGCCCGGTACCCGGTCGTGCCTTTGGCGTTCATCGTCGGAGGACTCATCGCCGGGTCCCACTGGCTGTACGGGTCGGCCATCACCCGGGTGCCGGCGATGGTGGGGATGGTCGTGGTCGGGGCGGTGCTCGCCGTGCTCGTCGACCGGGAGCATCGATGGCGATACCTGGCACCGTGGGGGGTCGGCGTGGCCGTCGCCCCGTACCTCTGGCTGGGTGTCGGCGTCGAAGCCTCCGCCCTGGCGGCGTTGGGTGTGGCCTCGTTCCTGCTGTCGGCGTCCCTCGCCGTCACGGTCCGCAACGTCCTGGTGCAATCCGAGCGCAGGTACCGCAACCTGTTGAACGCCGTTCCTGTCGCCGTCTTCGAACAGGACTGGGCCTGCGTCAAAGCCGAACTCACCCGGCTGCAGGACCAGGGGGTCGTCGACCTCCGAAGCCACCTTCGTGACCGTCCCGACGTGGTACGCGAGCTGGTCGGCCGGATCAGGACCATCGACTCGAACCCCGCCGCCGTCACCATGTTCGGGGCGCAGGATTCCGCCGAAGTGTCCCGCTTCATGGACCCGAGCCGCATCGCCGACGACGACCTCCGGTACTACGTCGACCAGTTCGTCGCCATGGCGGAAGGGCGGACCTCGTCTCGGGGGATCTGGCGGACGAGCCGATTCGACGGGCGGGAACTGTGGCTCGACGTCCACTGGGTCGACACGTCCGCCGATACGGCGAGCGGAATGGGCAGCGTCGTCGTCGCCGCCACCGACGTGACCGCCCTCAAGATGTCGGAGCGGTCCAAGGATCTCCTGATCGAGTCGCTCTCCCACGAACTGCGGACCCCGCTGACGGCCGTGCTCGGGTTCGCCCGGCTCCTCAGTGACGGGGCCGAAGGCATCGACGAGGCGGAGCGAGCCGAGATGCTGGAGTCGATCACCCGGGAAGGCATGGACCTCGCCAACATCGTCGACGACCTCTTGACGATCGCCAAGATCGAACGGCGGGCCGTCCGGGTCGTCCACGTCCCCGTCGACCTGCGAGCTCAGATCGCACAGGTCCTGGAGGCGTGGGATCCCGCCGACGGTGCCCGGATTCGGGTGGTCGGGCCGAGATCGCGGGCGTTGGGAGATCCGGCCCGGATCCGCCAGATCCTCCGGCACCTGGTCACCAATGCCCGGCGTCACGGCGGGTCGGACATCACCGTGGAGCTGTGGCGGGGGGACACCGTCGTCGGCGTGCGGGTCTGTGACGACGGCCCCGGAGTGCCCCCCGGAGACGAGGAGCGGATCTTCGAACCGCACCATCGCGCCCATGAAGCTTCAGGGCTGGCGCCGTCGCTGGGCGTCGGGTTGACGATCTCGCGGCATCTGGCCCGGCTCATGGACGGCGACCTCGGCTACCACCGAGAAGACGACCGAACCGTCTTCGAGCTCGCACTGCCGGCGATGACGACGAGCGACCCCGACGGGCGTGCGGACGCCTGCCCGGCCGAGCGACCGACCGCCGACCGGTCGGGGGTCGGCACCGACCCTGCGGCCACCGGTTCCCAGCAGCGGCGCGGCTGGTGATACGACCGGCCTCGCGATAGGCTCCGACCGAACCGATGCCTCCACACCGCCGACGTCGACGGTTCCGCCAGGTCCTCCTCATCGCCGTCTGGGCGCTGGGTGCCGCCGCCATCGTGTCGGTCGTCGTGTTCGCCTTCTCGGATGCGGGTCCGTCGTCCACACCCTCCGACCCGGAGCTGATTGCCGCCGGAGCCGAGGTCTTCGCCGCGAACTGCGCCGCCTGCCACGGCGCCAACATCGAAGGGACCGACTCGGGACCGTCCCTCCTCGACCCGATCTACGCACCCAACCATCATGCCGACGCCGCCTTCTTCCGGGCGGTCCGCCAGGGAGTCGTCCCCCACCACTGGAACTTCGGGCCGATGCCGCCCCGTCCCGGTCTGAGCAACGAGGACATCGAAGCGGTGGTGGCGTTCGTGCGTTCCAAACAGGCCGAGGCCGGAGTGACCTTCGATCCCCGCCACGGATGAGCGGCGGATAGGCTGAGGTCATGGACATCCTGTGGGCCGGGTGGCGCAGCGACTACGTCCGGTCGGCCGAGGCCCTCGACGCCGCCGGGTGCCTGTTCTGCCGGCTGGCGGAGGCAGATTCGGACGAGGAGGCCCTCGTGTTGGAGCGCACCGGTCTCGCGTTCAGTGTCCTCAACCGATTCCCGTACACGAGCGGGCACCTCATGGTCGCCCCCTACCGGCACGTGGCCACCCCCAAGGACCTCGCCCGGGAGGAACGTCTCGAGATCTGGGAGCTGATCGCCCGCAGTCAGCGGGCCCTGGAGGCGGAGATGAGCCCGGCAGGCTTCAACCTGGGGGCGAACATCGGCAAGGTGGCGGGCGCCGGCGTCCCCGGGCATTTCCATCTGCATCTCGTGCCGAGATGGGCGGGGGACACCAACTTCATGTCGACGGTGGGCGGGACCCGCGTCGTGCCCGAAGCCCTGGAGGAGACGTGGACGCGGATTCGAGCTGCGTTGGTGGCGCTCCGAGACCCCGACCGGCGCTGACGTATCGGGAGAGGAGGGGACCGATGTCCCTGGCGGCCGACGACCACATCCGACACACTCCATGACGATGCGCGGTCGGTTCGAAGTGCTGGATCACACCGCCGACACCGCGGTGCGGGTCGAAGCCGCCGACATGGAGGGCCTCCTCGCCGTGTCGGCCCGGGCGATGTTCTCCCTGATGTTCGACCTGTCGGCGGCGGTGCCGTCGAGCCTTGGTCGTACGGTGCGGGTAGACGCCGCGACCCCCGAGGAGATGCTGGTGGACTGGCTCTCCAACCTGCTGTCGTGGAGCGAGATCGACCGGGTGGCCTACTTCGACGTGGCCACGCTCGACGTGACCGACACGCAGGCCCGAGGTGAGGTGCGGGGCGCACCCGTCGAGACCCTCACCCTGATCGGTCCGCCGATCAAAGCGGTCACCTACCACGGGTTGGAGATCCTCCGGGACGGGTCCCGGTGGGAAGCGACGATCGTCTTCGACGTGTGAGGTGGAAGATGCAGCTCCGAGAGGCGACCCCAGGCGTCTGGGAGATTCCGAAGGAAGGAGACATGCACGTCCCGGGGCGGGTGTTCGCCACCGAGGACCTGATCGCCGCGGCGTTGGACGACCAGGCGCTCCAGCAGGTGAGGAACGTCGCCACGCTCCCCGGCATCGTGGTGGCGTCGATGGCGATGCCGGACATCCACTGGGGATACGGTTTCCCGATCGGTGGGGTCGCCGCCACGGACGTGGAGGCGGGCGGGGTGATCTCGCCGGGGGGTGTCGGATTCGACATCTGCTGCGGTGTGCGGCTGCTCACCTCGAACCTGGTGGCCGACGACTTCGAGCGCCACCGGACGGCGATCATGGATCGGCTCGACCAGGCGATCCCTCGGGGGCTGGGGGAGGGGGCGATCGCCGGTCGGGGGCTCTTGGCCGACGTACTGGAGCGAGGGGCGGAGGCGGCGGTCGACGCAGGCTTCGGCACCGGCGACGACCTCGAACGGTGCGAAGAGCGGGGACGCTCCGCCGGAGGCGACCCCGGGGTGATCAGCGAACTGGCCCTCCGGCGCGGTGGCCGCCAGCTCGGTTCCCTCGGAGCCGGCAACCATTTCCTCGAAGTGCAGATCGTCGAGTCCGTCCACGACGAGACCGCCGCCGAGGCGTTCGGGCTCGCCGAAGGAACCATGTGCATCATGATCCACTGCGGCAGCCGGGGTCTGGGCCATCAGACCTGCACCGATCACCTGAAGGTCCTCGGTGCCGCCATGGCCCGTCACGGGATCACCGTCCCCGACCGTCAGCTCGCCTGTGTGCCGGTGAGGTCGGCGGAGGGGGAGCGGTACCTGAAGGCGATGAACACCTCGGCCAACTTCGCCTGGGCGAACCGCCACATCCTCGCTCATGCCGCCCGGGAGGCGGTGGCGAAGGCCCTCGGGGTCGATGTCGACTCGTTGGGGATGCGTCTCGTCTACGACGTGGCTCACAACCTCGCCAAGCTGGAGCGGCATCCCGTCGACGGGACCGAACGGTTGGTGTGTGTCCACCGCAAGGGAGCCACCCGGGCTCTCCCACCGGGACATCCCGACCTGCCGGAGGACTTCAGGTCGGTCGGTCAGCCGGTGCTCATCCCCGGTTCGATGGGTACGGCGTCGTGGGTGCTGGCGGGTGAACCCGACAATCCCGCCTTCAGGTCGGCCGCCCACGGCGCCGGACGTCTGATGAGCCGGAAGAAGGCCCTGAAGGTCAGTTCCGGACGGGAGGTCCGCCACGACCTGGAGGCACAGGGCATCAGTGTGCGCCCGGGATCCACCAAGCTGTTGTCGGAGGAGGCCCCGTACGCCTACAAGGACGTCGACGCGGTGGTGGACACCTGCCGGCTCGCCGGGCTGGCCCGCCCGGTGGCCCGGCTACGGCCCGTCGGCGTCGTCAAAGGCTGACCGCGGCCGGCTCTAGCATTCGGCCGCGATGGTCATCTACGAGAACGAAGATCTGGCGGCGGTTCGCGCCCAGACGAGGCGGTACGTGGAAGAACGGGTCGTCCCCGTGGCCGAGACATGGGAGACGGAGGGTCGGGTACCCAGGGAGGTCCTCACCGAGATGGGGGAGATCGGGTTCTTCGGTCTGCGGGTACCCGAAGAGTACGGGGGCGTGGGGATGGGACCCCTCGCCTCGCTCGTCTTCGCCGAAGAGCTGGGCCGGTCGACCTTCGGGGGGTTCTCCATCACCGCCCTCGTCCACACCGACCTGGCGATGCCGTATCTGCTCAACTACGGCTCGGAGGAGCAGAAGAAGCGGTGGTTGCCGGCGATGGTGAGCGGGGAGATCATCACGGCCATCGCCATCACCGAGCCCGACGCCGGTTCGGACGTCGCCGCGATCCGTACGAAGGCGGTCGCCGACGGGGACGGTTTCCGGATCTCGGGGACGAAGATGTTCATCACCAACGGCGTGAACGCCGACCTCGTGTTCGTCGCCGCCCGTACCAACCCGGACGTCAAACCTTCCCGAGGGATCTCGATCTTCGCGGTGGAGCGCGGTGCCGACGGGTTCGGCGTGGGGCGGGCCCTCTCCAAGATGGGGTGGCGTTCCTCGGACACCGCAGAGCTCGTCTTCGACGACGTGTGGGTGCCGGCCGACCACCTCGTCGGGGAGCTCGACAGGGGCTTCTACGCCATCATGCGCAACTTCCAGAACGAGCGTCTCGTCCTCGGGGGGATGGCCCTCGGTGAGTCGACCAAAGCCCTCGAGCTCACGGTCGCCTACACGAAGGAACGACGTGCGTTCGGTGAGCCTCTGTGGTCGAAACAGGCGATCCGCCAGCGGCTGGCCGCCAGGTCCGCCGAAGTGGAGGCGGGCCGTCATCTCATCTACCACGCCGGCTGGCTGATGGAGCGGGGGGAGGACGCCACCAGGGAGATCTCGATGGCGAAGGCCTACCTCGGTGAGCTCGTCAACCGTGTCCTCTACGACTGTGTGCAGTTCCACGGGGGGATCGGCTACATCGCCGAGACGGCGATCGAACGGATGTACCGGGATGCTCGGATCCATTCGATCGGCGGGGGGGCCACCGAGGTGATGCTCGACGAAGTCGCCAAACGGATGTGAGGGGAGCGGTATCGTCGGGGCTCGATGAGCCGACCCGCCCTCTCCCGCCGCGACCTCTCCGACGACCCGATCGTCCAGTTCGGACGCTGGCTGGAGGACGCCTCCGCCGCCGACATCGTCGAGCCGACCGCCGCGGTGGTCGCCACGGTCGGTCCCGACGGCAGACCTTCCGCCCGGGCGGTCCTGCTGAAAGGTCACGACCGTCGAGGATTCGTCTTCTACACGAACAAACGCAGCCGCAAAGGTCGGGAGATCGCGGCGAACCGGCACGTCGCCCTCACCTTCGTGTGGCCGTCGATCCAGCGTCAGGTACGGATCGAAGGCACCGCGGAGGACGTCGCCGACGCCGAAGCCGACGCCTACTTCGCCACCAGGCCGCCGGGGGCGAGGATCGGAGCGGCCGCCTCCCCCCAGAGCGAAGTGATCCCCGACCGGGCTTGGCTGGAACGACGGGTGGAGGAGCTGTGGAGGCAGCATCCAGACGGGGACGTGCCCCGACCCGCCCACTGGGGTGGCTACCGGGTGGTGCCCGAGACGATCGAGTTCTGGCAGGGGCGGGAAGACCGCCTGCACGACCGTTTCCGCTACCGGCGGACCGACGGCGGCTGGATCGTGGAACGGCTCGCTCCATGAGTCCGGTCCGTACACTCGTCCCGACATGCAGGTGACCGTGTTGGGTTCCAGCGGCTCGTATCCGGCACCGGGCCGCCCGGGATCCGGATTCCTGATCGAACAGGCCGCCACTCGGGTGTGGTGCGACGCCGGGCCGGGGACGTTCGGTGCCTTGGGTCTGCACATCCCCCTCGACGACGTCACCGCGGTGGTGATCTCCCACCGTCACGTGGACCATTGCATCGACGTCCTCGCCGCGTTCCACGCCTGGGCGTACCGCCCTGAGCCGCGTCACGGTGTCCCGCTCCTCGCACCGCAGTCGGTGATCGACGCCCTCTCGGGGTTCGTCGACCCGGGGTCGGGTGGCCCGTTCGCTCACGTGTTCGACCTCCGACCGGTCGAAGGGGGCGAGCGGCTCGTGCTCGGCGATCTCGACGTCGAGTTCTTCGAGACCGACCATTCGGTGCCCACCGTCGCCAGTCGCTGGACCGACGGGTCACGGACCCTGGCGTACTCGGCCGACACCGGCCCCCGGGGCGACTGGCCGCAGGTGGCCACCGACGCCGACCTGTTCCTCTGTGAGGCCACGTACCAGGCCGACACCGAAACCGACTACCCCCATCACCTTCGGGCCGCCGAAGCAGGGCGCATCGCCCGGGCGGTGGGAGCTCGCGCCCTCATGTTGACCCACGTCCCCCCCGACCTCGATCCGCTGCGGTCGGTGGAGGAGGCGGAGACGACCTTCGGGCGCGAGGTGGCGCTGGCGGTCCCGGGGACGAGACACCGAGTATGAGGGAGTGGCGATGACGAGGGAACGACCCCCCGACGAGCTGAGACCGGTCCGGATCCACGTCGGCTACACCGACATGACCCCCGGATCGGTGCTGGTCGAGATGGGGCGGACCCGGGTCCTCTGTACCGCGGTGGTGGAACAGGAGGTGCCCCGCTGGATGCGGGATTCGGGCCGTGGCTGGGTCACCGCCGAATACGGGATGTTGCCGGGGTCGAGTCCCGAGCGGGTCCGTCGGGACGCCTACACGAAAGGGAGGGCCCAGGAGATCTCCCGGCTGATCGGACGGTCGTTGCGGGCGGTATGCGACCTGGAGGCGATGGGGGAGGTGATGGTGCGGGTGGACTGCGACGTCCTCCAGGCCGACGGGGGAACCCGAACCGCCGCCGTCACCGGGGCGTGGGTGGCCCTGTGGTATGCCTGCGTGGACGCCGTCGAGTCGGGCGTGCTGGCACGCAACCCGGTGCTGGACCAGGTGGCCGGCGTCTCCGTCGGGGTGGTGGACGGCGTCGTCCTCATGGACCTCGACTACGAGGACGACGTCGCGGCCCAGGTCGACATGAACGTGGTGATGTCGGGGTCGGGAGGGCTCATCGAGATCCAAGGGACCGCCGAGACCCGACCGTTCTCCCGCGCCCAGCTCGACGAGATGCTCGACCTGGCCGCCGGCGGCATCGTCGAACTGGTCGACGCCCAACGGAGGGCGACCTTCGGATGAGGCTCGAGCGTCTCGTCGTCGCCTCGAAGAACCCGGACAAGGTCCGCGAGGTCGCCGAGATCCTCGCCGAGCTCGGTCTCGGCACCGCGGTGGTGGGCGACCTTGACTGGCCGGACGTCGCAGAGACCGGCGACACCCTGGCGGAGAACGCGATCTTGAAGGCGCGGACGGTGGCCGAGGTCACGGGGGTGGCGGCCCTCGCCGACGACACCGGTCTGGAGGTGGAGGCCCTCGGGGGAGCACCGGGGGTGCGGAGCGCCCGGTACGCCGGCGACGACGCGACCTACGCCGACAACGTCGCCAAGCTCCTCCGGGGCCTGGAAGGTGTCGAGGACCGCAGGGCCCGGTTCGTCACCGTCGTGGCCCTGGCGACCCCCGAAGGTGAGGTGGTCACCGCCGAAGGGGTGCTGGAGGGGCGCATCACCACCGAAGGTCGTGGCGACGGCGGTTTCGGGTACGACCCCGTGTTCGAAGTCGACGGCCGAACGTTGGCGGAGATGACACCCGAGGAGAAACACGCCGTCTCGCACCGGGGACGTGCCCTGCGTGCCCTGGTGGCGAGACTCCGCGACGACCACGACCCCGCCGGATCTCGACGGTGAGGCCGGGGGCCGGCCGAGGTGGTGCGCGTGGCGGGAATCGAACCCGCAGGTCCCGGGCGGTGGTCCCGGTAGCTCCACCAGGGGCGCACGCGTCCCCGTTCCGGTCGGCTGGTGCGGCCACGGGTTGAGGGGTGCGGGCGAGAGGACTCGAACCTCTACGGGCAGTGCCCACCAGGACCTAAACCTGGCGCGTCTTCCAGTTTCGCCACGCCCGCAACCTGGTGGGTCGCCAGGGACTCGAACCCTGAACCTGCGGGTTAAGAGCCCGTTGCTCTGCCAATTGAGCTAGCGACCCGACGAGCAGTGTAGCCCGCCCCGCGGGCGGTCCCGAAGCCGGAATCCTGCGGGGAGCGCCACCTGTTGACAACCGTGGAGACCCCGGTGGGCTTCCTCGTCTGCGACAATGGGCGCTCCACGGGCTGTGGCGCAGTTTGGTCAGCGCACCTGCTTTGGGAGCAGGGGGTCGCCGGTTCGAATCCGGCCAGCCCGACCGGTTCGGCCGCGCCGATCGGCACGTTTCGGCGCGGCGAGCTGTCAACCGGAGGGAGAGATCCCGCTATCCTGAGATGCCACGCGGGTGTAGCTCAATGGTAGAGCCCCAGCCTTCCAAGCTGGTGGTGAGGGTTCGATTCCCTTCACCCGCTCGAGGGTCGTCGGTCGTCCCCGATCTGTGCCCCCGTAGCTCAGCGGACAGAGCAGGAGCCTTCTAAGCTCTTGGTCGGGGGTTCGAATCCTCCCGGGGGCGCCGACCGCGGCCCTTGCATGGTGGCCGTAGCTCAGATGGTTAGAGCGCCAGGTTGTGGCCCTGGAGGTCGGGGGTTCGAGTCCCCTCGGTCACCCCACCAGCCCGAGAGGTTCGTCCGCTCGGGCCTGGAGCGTCCCCACCGATAGCGTCCCCCACCGACCAGGAGAAGAATCCCCGTGACCCCAACCGTCGTCGACGCCGGGCCCTTCGAGAAGCTCGTCCGGTTCACCCTCAGCGAAGAGGAACTGGAAGAGGCCAAGACGGCCGCTGCCCGTCGACTCGCCAAGGACCTCAAGATCAAGGGTTTCCGTCCCGGCAAAGCCCCTCGTCCGATCGTCGAGGCGACCGTGGGGAGGGAGCGACTCCGATCCGAGGCCATCGAGGAGGCGCTCCCCGCCAAGTTGGGTGAGGCCCTCGCCGAGGTGGATCTCCGTCCTGCCGTCACCCCGTCCCTCGAGTCCGTCGACGAAGGCCAGTCCGGTGTGGACGTCGAGGTACGGGTCACCCTGTGGCCCACCCTGGAGGACGTCCCCGAATACCGGGACCGCACGGTGGAAGTCGGATCTCCCGACGTGACCGAAGAGGAGGTGGAAGCCCAGATCGAACGGATGCGCGACCAGTTCGCCCAGGTGGAGGTCGTCGACCGGCCGGCCGCAGAAGGCGACTACGTGACGATCGACATCGGTGCCACCTACGAGGGGGAGCCGGTGGAGGAGGCGGCGGCCCACGAGCTTCTCTACGAGGTCGGCTCGGGCGGGTTCATCGAAGGCATCGACGAGGTCCTCGTCGGGGCCTCCGCCGGTGACCAGGTCGCGTTCGAGGGTCGCCTCCCCCAGGGTTTCGGCGACAAGGCGGGCCTCGAGGTGACCTTCGTCGTGGATGTACGCGACGTGCGGGCGAAGGTGCTTCCCGACCTCACCGACGAGTGGGTGTCGGAAGTCACCGAGTTCGAGACGGTGGACGAGCTTCGCGACGCCCTCGCCGAACGGCTCGGCCTGGTGAAACGGAGGCGCCTCCAGGCGCTGTTCCGGGAACGGGCGCTCGCCCAGCTCGTCGACGAGGTCACGATCGAGCTCCCCGATGCGCTGGTGCGCGCAGAGATGGACGAGGTCCTCCACCGCTTCGCCCACCGTCTGGAGGAACAGGGCATCTCGCTGGAGGACTACTTCCAGGTGACCGGCCAGGACCGCCAGGCGTTCGTGGACGACCTGCGGGCCCAGGCCGAACGGAATCTCCGAACCCGGCTCCTGCTGGAGGCAGTCGCCGCCGACGCCGGACTCGAGGTGTCGGACGAGGAACTCGATGAGGTCGTGTCGGCCATCGCCGCCCGCACCGAGGAGCCGGAGGCCTTCCGGGAGGCCTTCGCGGGATCGGTCCAAGAACAGTCACTCATCGGTGATATCCTGCGGAGCAAGGCACTGGACGCCATCGTCGCCGGGGCCACCCCGACCGACGAAGAGGGAAGACCCGTCGATCTCACGATCCCCGATGAAGACGAGCACGGTTCCGCCGACGGGGGAGACGACCTCGAAGAGGGCGTCGTCGAAGCAGAAGTGGTGGAGCCCCGGCCCGCCGAGACAGGAATCGTCGAAGCCGAGATCATGGACGAACAGGAGTGAAGACATGCGGGCAGATGGATACATCCCCGTCCCTTACGTCACCGAGCAGACCAGCCGGGGCGAGAAGACCTACGACATCTACTCGCGGCTCCTCAAAGACCGGATCATCTTCCTGGGTACCCCCATCGACGACACGGTCGCCAACCTCATCATGGCCCAGCTCCTCCACCTCGAGTCGGAGGACCCGGACAAGGACATCTTCCTCTACATCAACTCACCGGGCGGATCGATCACGTCGCTGTTCGCCATCTACGACACGATGCAGTACATCAAGCCGGACGTGAACACCGTGTGCATGGGGATGGCCGCCTCGGCGGCAGCGGTGGTCCTCGCCGGTGGAGCCCCGGGGAAACGGTACGCCCTTCCCCACGCCCGGGTGATGCTTCACCAGCCCCACGGCGGTGCCCAGGGCCAGGCCACCGACATCGAGATCCAGGCCCGTCTCATCGTCCAGATGCGGGAACAGCTCAACCGGATCCTGTCCGAGCACACCGGCCAGCCCTACGAGAAGGTGTCGGCCGACACCGAACGGGACTACTGGATGATGGCCGAGGAGGCCAAGGAGTACGGGGTCATCGACCAGGTACTCACGCGGCGGGAACTCTCTGCGGTAGCCTCCAGCTAGAGGAGGTACCGAGTGGCCAAGTTCGGTGAAGGCGGCGATCTGCTGAAGTGCAGCTTCTGTGGCAAGTCCCAGAAGCAGGTGAAGAAGCTGATCGCCGGGCCCGGGGTCTACATCTGCGACGAGTGCATCGACCTCTGCAACGAGATCATCGAAGAGGAGTTCTCGGGTGCCGAGGAGATCTCTTTCGCCGAGCTGCCCAAGCCGGTGGAGATCCTCGAGTTCCTCAACGACTACGTGGTCGGCCAAGACGCCGCCAAGCGAACCCTGGCGGTGGCCGTCTACAACCACTACAAGCGGGTGCGGACGACGTCGCCCCGTCCCGAGGACGTGGAGCTGCAGAAGTCCAACATCCTGTTGGTGGGTCCGACGGGGAGCGGGAAGACCCTCCTCGCCCAGACCCTGGCTCGCCAGCTCAACGTGCCCTTCGCCATCGCCGACGCCACCGCGCTCACCGAGGCGGGCTACGTGGGCGAGGACGTCGAGAACATCCTCCTGAAGCTCATCCAGGCGGCCGACTACGACGTGAAGCGGGCCGAACAGGGGATCATCTACATCGACGAGATCGACAAGATCGCCCGCAAGTCCGAGAACCCGTCGATCACCCGGGACGTCTCCGGTGAAGGTGTTCAACAGGCGCTGTTGAAGATCCTGGAAGGGACGGTTGCGTCGGTGCCTCCCCAGGGGGGACGCAAACATCCTCACCAGGAGTTCATCCAGATCGACACGACGAACATCCTGTTCATCTGCGGCGGAGCGTTCGCCGGTCTCGAAGAGATCATCGCCAACCGGATCGGTCGCAAAGGTATCGGGTTCGGGGCCGACGTTCGGTCGCGCAAGGACCGCCGCTCCTCGGAGTTGCTCCGTGAGGTGCTGCCCGAAGATCTGATGAAGTTCGGACTCATCCCCGAGTTCATCGGCAGGCTCCCCGTGGTCGCCACCGTGGAGGACCTCGACCGTGAGGCTCTCATCAGGATCCTCACCGAGCCCCGGAACGCTCTCACCCGGCAATACGCCCGGATGTTGGAGATGGACGGCGTGGAGTTGGTCTTCACCGCCGACGCCCTCGAATCGATCGCAGACCTGGCGATTCGCCGGGGCACCGGGGCGAGGGGTCTTCGGGCCATCCTCGAAGAGGTGCTCCTCAACACCATGTTCGAAGCTCCCTCTCGCTCGGAGGGAGGTCAGGTGGTCATCGACGCCGAGGTGGTCGCCAATCGGGTGAACGCCACCGTCCTGCCGATCGAAGACGTCGAACGTTCGGCTTGACCCCGGATAGGGCCGGGGACCCATTGTGCGTCGTTCCGGGATGTGGTGAAGTGCGGGGGGATTCGAGGTTGAACCCGAACGAATCCCTGCTACACATAGTGGTATGACGACCACAGATCGTGGTCGTTTGGGGCAGTGAAGGGAGGCGTAGACCTCCGACCCGAGTGCGGTCACCGTGGGTCGGAGCGAGCCAGTGGTGAGACCGGCCCTCCCCACAGAACGCGGGCTATGAACGGGGAGGCAGGATGGAGAGGCTGACGACACGCCGCCTGGCCGGCGCAGGCGTGGTGGCGTTGTTGGTGTTCACGATTGGGGCGACGACGGCGACGGCCGTCGAGGACATCCCTCCGCAGGAGCCGGTGTGTCCGGCGGCGCCGGCAGGTTCGATCGTGGTGGACCTGACCGCCTCGGGTAAGTTGTTCTCCTGGGCCAGTGTGACCCTGGCGACGGGCGTGCGGGTCCCGGTGACGGTCCCGGCGGGGACCTACGACATCCGGCTGACCTCATTCGACCCCCACGTCAACGCCGAGGGTCACGTCCAAGAGTCACAGCTCGCCGAGGTCTACCTGGTGCGCGGCTTCTCGGGCGGCAGCCAGGTGTGGCAGTCCGGGTCGATCGGCGACCTCCCCGACACCGAGAACCTCCTCACCCAGACCGTGAACGTCGGGGTGAGCGTGCCGGCCCTCGATGCCGTCGAACCGTTCCAGTCCGCCTACCCGGACAAGTCGTCGCCGAACTCGATCGAGCCGGTGTGCATCGCCTTCATCCCGGTGAGCCAGCCGACCACGACGACGACGACGGTGCCTGAGACGACGACGACGACGGCTCCGACGACGACGACGACGGCTCCGACTACGACGACGGCTCCGA
>Ga0256830_1000286_pt1 | contig 44385 bp, 30 predicted proteins | sample 128326metaG_FD_190537 | JGI IMG/M metagenome (GOLD analysis project Ga0256830, IMG submission 190537) | Hydrothermal vent microbial communities from Lau Basin, Pacific Ocean - 128-326 | ecosystem: Environmental > Aquatic > Marine > Hydrothermal vents | place: Pacific Ocean: Lau Basin | collected...
CGGGAGGGCCGCAGGACGCATCCGGCACCACGCCGAAGTCTCCCAGGCCCTGCACATGATCCTTTGTCTTCGCGTCGCCGCGGAGCTCTCCGCCGAGCGCCGGCTCACCGAACCCCGGAAACACAGCTTGATGCTCGCGGTCCTCTGCCACGACCTGGGCAAGGGCAAGACCCCGGGATCGGCGCTTCCTTCCCACCACGGACATGGAGCCGCGGGGGTCCCGATCGTCGAAGCCTTCTTCGACCGCTTCCCCGGTCTCGGCAATCGCAGGGTCCGCCTCTTCTGCAAGGCCCTGGCCCGAAACCACCTCATACTCACGAAACTTCGGCGCTTGAGGCCGGGAACCCTGGCCGACCTCTGGGAACGGGATCTCCGGCCGTTCCGGGAGGAACTCGATCTCTGCGCCCTTGCGGTCCGAAGCGACAAGGAGGGCCGCCTCGAAGCCGCGGACATCGGTCTCCCCCGGCATCCCGAACACGAGCGCAGGGAAAGCCCCGAAGAACTCGAGAACCGAGTCCTCAAGGATCTCGAGGAGATCGATGCGATCTGCCGATCGGTCGACGGCGGGGAATCCGCCGCGAAGTTCGAAGGGCGCCCCGAGGACATCCGCCGGGATCTCCGCGACCGGCGTATCGAAGCGATCGTCCGGGCGGGTTATGTCCGCTGACCGGATCCTCACGGCGCTCCTCGCCCTGATCCTCGGTGCCTGCCGCGGCGGACCCGTGGTCTTCCGGGATCCGCAGGGGGAGGGGAGCCTCCCGATTCGGGCCATCTACGACGGGGCGGAGAGCCTCGCGCCGGGGATCCTCGACGAAACGATCCGCCGACATCTCCTTGCGCTCTCCCGCGACCCCCGGGCCGGCGGGGAAGGGCGGGCGGCCGCCCGCGCCCTGGAGGACCGCTACCGGAGAGCCGGATTCGCGAAGGTCCGCGTCCGTTGGGAGGGGCTATCGCCGAAGGAAGAGAATGGGATCCGCCGGGCCTTCTTCCGGATCGAGGAAGGACCGCTTCTGCGGATCGAGGGTCTCGAGATCGAAGGCGCCGGGGACGTCGAAATCGGAGCGCTCCTCGCGCGCACCCCCTGGAAGGACGGTCTCCGCGACCTTCCCTACGACCCCGCCCTGCTCGAGACCCTCCGGACGGGAATCCTCGAGGCCCTGCACGGCCGGGGCTTCCTGGAGGCCTCCGTGGATCCGCCCGGGATCGAGGAACTCCCCGGCCGCCGCGTCCGGATCCGGATCCGCATCCGGAAGGGCCCGCTCTACACCCTCGCCGGAACCAGGCTCCGGCCCGAACTAAAACGCATCTTCGAAAAGGAGGGGATCGAGGTCCCCGAGGGACCGGCTCCGGGGGGACCTTTCGATCTCGAATCCCTGGAACGATGGTTCTCCTCCCTGTCGGCCCTCCTCCGCGAACACGGTCACCCGAGGCCCGTGATCCGTCCGAGGATCGGAAGGAAGGTCGAGAGCAGGGAGGCCATGGTCGAGGTCGGGGGGGACCCGGGTCCCTTGCGCTTCGTTTCCGAGGTCACGGTCGAGGGAGCGGAGAGGATCTTCCCCGAACGGATCCTCGCCAGGAGCAGCCTGAGACCCGGAAGACTCTATCGCGGCTCGGACGAGGACCGGACGGTCCGCGCGCTCCTCGAGGAGCCGGGGATCGAGCGGGTCGAGATCCGGGACGAGGAGATCGGCGGCCGAAAAGCCCGTTTCGTGATACGGATCGAAGAGACGAAGGAGCCCCGGCTCCTCGTCCTGCCCCGGTATTACGACTACGAGGGCTACGGCGTCGATCTCGAGTTGACGGAACGGAGCCTCCTGGGGGGGGCGAGAGATCTCCGCCTCTATGGTTCCGCCGACCGGAAAGGGCAGAGCGGGGGGGCGGGCATCACGCTCCATCGCTTCCTCGGAACCGGAACCCGCCTTCTCCTCGACGGAGGCTTCTCCCGCCTCGAGAGGCCCGCATGGTCCGCGAAGGAGGCCCATGGCGAACTTCGCGCCGTCCGGCCTCTGCATGGATCCTGGATGCTCGATTTCGGCTACCGATTCACACGCGTGTTTCGAACCGGACCCGACTTGAAGGATCCGTCGATCCTTCGGAACTTCGACGAAGGGAGCCTGAAGGTCTCCCTCGCTCTCGACGAGCGCGACCGGGAACTCCTTCCGACGAGAGGGAACGAAGGACGACTCTCCCTCGCCCTCGCCGACCCCGCCCTGGGCGGAGCCATCGCCTGGCGGCGTCTCTCCCTCTCCTGCGTGATGCGCCGTCCCTTCGTCGGATCCTCCAGACTGGAGTTCTCCTACGCGGGGGATCTCCTCTGGACCGACGAGGGCTCGAACCGGCTGCCCGTGCAGCGCCGCCTCTACCTCGGAGGCCATGAAAGTCTCCGGAGCTTCCGCCAGGATCGGGCCGGCCCGAGGTCCCCCTCGGGCGATCCGACCGGAGGGGAATACCGGAACCTCTTCGAACTCGGACTCCACGCCCCCTTCGCCGAAGGGGCCTTCGAGTTCGTGCTCTCCGCCCAGGCCGGCAACCTCGGACGGGCGGTCCAGGACTATGGACTCGACGGAATGCAGTACGCCCTGGGGCTGGGTCTGCAGGGGATCCAGCCCGCGGGCCTCGTCCGCATCGACCTCTCCTTTCAACCCTCGCGCAGGCCCGGGGAGCGGGAATGGCTGTTGCTGTTCCGTTTCGGAGGCCGCTGAATCGGGAACGGCCTCACCAGCCGAGGCTGCGCGCCGCCTCCGCCGCGACTTCCCGGGCGGCCCCCGGGAAGACCCCGAACCAGAGCGTCCCGAAGGCCAGGAGGAGGAGGACCGCGGCGAGCCAGGGCGCACGCGGGGCCTCGAAGAAGGCCTCGCTCCCGTCGCGAAGGAAGAGCATGCGGCCGATCCTGAAATAGTAGAAGAGGGAGATCACCGTGTTGATCCCGGCCACGACGGCCAGCCACAGGAATCCTCCATCGATCGCGGCCCTGAAGACGTACCACTTCGCGAAGAATCCGGCGGTCGGAGGGATCCCGGTCAAGGAGAGGAGGAAGACGATGAAGGCCCCTCCGACCCAGGGAGATTTCCATCCGAGCCCCCGGATGTCCTCGATCTCCTCGGACCCGGTCCGGTTCGCAAGGAAGATGACGGCGCCGAAGGCTCCGAGGTTCATCAACAGGTAGGCCCCTAGGTAGAAGAGGACTGCGGCGTAGCCCTCTCCGAAGAAACGGCCCTCGCGCAGCAACCCCGTCGCGGGGTCCTCCATGAACTGGAAGACCGTGACGACGCCGAGAAGCATGTATCCGGCGTGCGCGATCGAGGAATACCCGAACAGGCGCTTCAGATTCGACTGGTGGAGAGCAGCGAGATTCCCGTAGGTCATCGTCACGACCGCGGCCAGGGCCGCCAGGTGGACGAGCCCGGGGGCCCAGACGATGTCGCCGGTCAACATGTGCAGGAAGCGCAGCATGATGCCGAAGGACACGGCCTTGCTGCCGACGGAGAGGAAGGCCGTGGTCGGGGTCGGGGCCCCCTCATAGACGTCGGGAGCCCAGAAATGGAAGGGGACGAGGGTCAGCTTGTAGGCGAAGCCCGAAAAACTCAGGAGCACCCCGACGGTCATCAGGACGCCTTCCGGAGAATGACGAGGCATCGTCTGCAGGAACTGGCCGATCTTCGGAATCGCCAGCTCGCCCGAGAACCCGTAGAGGAGGCTGAACCCGAAGAGCATGAACCCCGAGGCGACGGATCCATAGATCAGATACTTGAGCGAGGCCTCGGACGATCTACGGTCCCCCTTCAGCATCCCCACCTGCAGATAGGAGCAGAGGGACAACAGCTCGAGGGAGAGATAGATGAAGAGGAGGTTCTCCGTCGCGACGAGGAACATCCCTCCCGCCGCCGCGGCCGCGAGGCAGGCCAGGAACTCCGTCACCCCCTTCGCGCCGGGATCCCGGCGCATCGGGGCGTAGAAGATCGTGAACCACGACGTCACCAGGAGGGTCAGGCAGGCCAGCCCGCGAAGCAGGACCCCGAAGGCGTCGACACGGACGAGCCCGCCCCATGAGAATGCGGCGGCGCCTTCTCCGAAGACCTCCACCCCCTGCTGCCAGAGACGGAGACAGGCCAAAGCGGCTCCGATGACGGCGACGGCTCCCGGGACCCAGCGATCCCGCCCCCTCCACCTGAGATCCGCGACCGTCACGACCGCGTAGACCGCGGTGAGTCCCAGGAACTCCGGCCACAGGTCGACGTCGATCCCGGTCGTCGCAGGCACGAGATAGAGCCCGTAGCAGGCCGCGAAGGTCACGAGCGGGGCGAGGACCCAGGAGATCGTCCGGTTCCGTCCGATCCTCCACAGATCCACGAGAAAGAGGACGAGGATCGTTCCGCATAGGATCAGTTCCGGGCCGATCGTCCGGAGGTCCCGCAGGTAGCTCGCGAAATCGTAGTCCACGCGGCGGCCTCCCCGATCAGTTCAATCCCAGGAGCTGTCGAAGCCCGGCGATGCTCGGATCGAACACGTCGAGAAGCAGCGCGGGGGCGATCCCGAAGAGCAGGGCGAGCGCGGCGAACGGCGCCTGGCAGAAGATCTCCCGGGCCGTCATGTCCTTGATCTCCCTGTATTTCTCGTTCAACGGCCCGAGGAATACCCTCTGGATCGCCCAGAGGATGTACCCCGCGGTCAGGACGATGCCGAGCACGGACACGACCGCCATCCATCTCGTGACCGGGGAGTTGTAGGCCCCGATGATGACCATGACCTCGGAGACGAAATTCGCGAGCCCCGGCAATCCCAAGCCGGCGAAGAGGCCCAACGTGGCGAGCCCCGTGTACACGGGCATCTTCACGCCCAAGCCTCCGAACCCGTTCAGGTCGCGGTGATGCACCCGGTCATAGACGACGCCGACGATGAGGAACATCATCGCCGAACTCGTCCCGTGGTTGAACATCTGGGCGGCCGCGCCCTCCATCCCCATCTGGGTCATCGCCGCGAAGCCGAGCAGGACGAATCCCATGTGGGAGACGGAGCTGTAAGCGACCAGTTTCTTGAAGTCCGTCTGCGCCATCGCGACGAAGGCGCCGTAGAGGATCGAGACGAGCCCGATCAATCCCAAGGCGGCCTGGGTGCCCTCCAACCCGATCACCGAGGGGCCGAGAGGGAAATTGATCCTGAGCATCCCGTAGCCCCCGAGTTTCAGGAGGATGCCCGCAAGGATCACCGAGATCGGGGTCGGGGCCTCCACGTGCGCGTCGGGGAGCCAGGTGTGCAGCGGGACGATCGGAACCTTGACGGCGAAACCGATGAAGAGGAACCAGAAGACCCAGTAGCGGAACGGGATCCCGAACAGGGCCGGTCCAGTATCCAGCCCTCCGCTCCTCGCGACCTGCGCAAGCTGCATCAGATCGAAGCTCCCCGTCTGGAGATAGATCGCGACCATGGCCACGAGCATCAGGACGGAGCCCGCGAGGGTGTAGAGGAAGAACTTGATCGCCGCGTATTCCCTTCTGGGGCCGCCCCAGATTCCGATCAGGAAATACATCGGCAGAAGCATGATCTCCCAGAACACGTAGAACAGGAAGAAGTCCAGCGCCACGAAGCAACCGTTGACCCCGACCTCGAGCAGGAGGAGAAGAGCGAAATACCCCTTCACTCCCTTGTTGATCGTCCAGGACGAGAAGACAGCGATGAAGAAGAGGATCGTGCTCAGGAGGAGGATCGGCGTGGACATCCCGTCGACCCCGAGGAAGTACTGGATGTTGAAAGCGGGGATCCAGGGATACCGCTCGACGAACTTCATTCCCGCGAGCGTCGGCCCCGCGGTCTCGCTGTCGAAACCGACATAGAGGAACACGGCCAGCACCAGGGGAAGCAGGGTCGCGGCCGCCGCGACGGTCTTGATCACCTCCTCCTTGTTCTTCGGAATGCAGAAGATTGCGGCCATCCCCAAGAGCGGGATGAAGGTGATCAGCGTGAGCAGCATGTTCTGCCCCGGCACGTCCTGGATGATGGATGCAAGCATCGCTTCTCGGCTCTCCCCTCGCTCAGAGGAACCAGTAGAAGATGACCAGCACCGCCGTCGCTCCGCCCGCTAGCAGGGTGATGTAGTGCTGGAGATATCCGGTCTGGAAAATACGCGCGATCGCGCCGAAGACCTGGGTCAGGAACGCCGCCAGGTTGACGAGACCGTCGACGATGTTCTTGTCGAACCATCCCTGACCGTCCGCGAGCCTCCGCGCCGTCCTCCCGACTCCGTTCACGACGCCGTCGACGACGTATTTGTCGAAAGCGGCGCAGAAGACGTTCCAGTGGAACACGAGGGGCCGGACGATGAAGCGGAGATAGAACTCGTCGATCCAGTATTTGTTGTAGACGGCCTTGTAGATCGGCGCGATCGCGGCCGCCACCTTCTCGGGACGGAAGACCTTCCACTGGTAGAACAGGAAGGCGAGCAGGATCCCCGACCCGGCGACGACAAGGCTGATGATCAAAGGCGCCCAGCCGTGCCCCTCGTGCCCCACCTGTTCGGGGAAGGAGACGATCCCACTCGCCGCATCGAAGACGGGGTTGTGCACGAGTCCGTTGAACCAGATGTGTTTCCCGAGGAAGTCTCCGTTGAACAACCAGGGGGATCCCCCGAGAACCGCCAGGAGGCCCAGGACGAGCAGCGGGACGGTCATGTTGGAGGGCGACTCGTGCGCACGCTCCGCCTCCCCGCTCCTCGGCGTCCCGTGGAAGGTCATGATGACCAGGCGGAACATGTAGAAGGCCGTCATCAAGGCGGCCAGCGGGATCAAGAGACGAGGCAGCGACCAGAGGAGGCCTCCGGCGTGCGGAAGGGCCAGGGATTCGTAGCCCGGGGCCGGATGCAGGGTCGCCGCGACGATCGCGTCTTTGCTGTAGAACCCCGAGAAGAGCGGGACCCCGGCGATCGCGAGGGTGGAGGCGAGCATCGTCAGGTAGGTGATCGGCATCCTGCGGCGGAGGCCTCCCATCTTCCGCATGTCCTGCTCGTGGTGCATGCCGTGGATCACCGAGCCCGACCCCAGGAACAGGCAGGCCTTGAACCATGCGTGCGTCATCAGGTGCATCAGGCCCGCCCCCAGGGCTCCGCAGCCCAGGGCGGCGACCATGAACCCGAGCTGGCTGATCGTCGAGTAGGCGAGGACCTTCTTGATGTCGAACTGCGTGATGCCGATCGTCGCCGCGAAGAGGGCCGTGAAGGCCCCGACAAGGGCCACGACGAGCATCGCGTCGGGGGCGAACATGAAGAAGGGGAACATCCTCCCGACCAGATAGACGCCGGCCGCGACCATCGTGGCCGCGTGGATCAGGGCCGAGACCGGCGTGGGGCCCTCCATCGCGTCCGGAAGCCAGACATGCAGGGGAAACTGCGCGGACTTCCCGATCGGCCCCATGAAGACGAGGATCGCGGCGATCGTCATCCAGCCCGGGGGGACCCCCCCGTTCGCGATCACCGCCTGCCCGGCCTTCTCGAAGATCTCGACGAAGTCGAAGGTCCGGAAGTTCCACCAGATCATCATCATCCCGATCAGCATCCCGGTATCGCCGACCCTCGTCGTCAGGAAGGCCTTCTTGCAGGCGTTCGCCGCGGAGGGTTTCTCGAACCAGAATCCGATCAGGAGGTAGGAGGAGAGGCCGACCAGCTCCCAGAAGATCAGGAGAAAGAGGAAGTTGGATGTCAGGACGAGCCCCAGCATCGAGAAGGAGAACAGCCCGAGATAGGCGAAGAAGCGCGGGTACCTCGGATCCCCCTTCATGTACCCCATGCTGAAGACATGCACGAGGAAGGAGACCAGCGTGACGACGAGGAGCATGACCGCCGTCAGGTTGTCGAAGAGGATGGCGAAGACGAAGTTCCCCTTGCCCGGCGTCCCCTTCGACCAGAGCCAGTTCCAGGCCAGTCCGTCCTCGTCCGCCGGGGGACGGGCGCTGTGCAGGAAGAGGGTCGGATCGGGATGCTGCACCGCGGTCATGAAGAGGGAGAGCGCCAGGACGAAGGCGCCTCCCATCGCGACCGTCGGGAGCCAATCGCCCCGGCGGGGGAGCTTCGCTCCGAAGAAGATCTGCACCGCGAAGGCCATGAGAGGCAGCAACAGGATGCAGAGCATCAACCGGAGATGATCGTCTCCGAAGAGCCCCCAATCCGTCTGCATCAGGCCCTGCATTCGGGTTCCTCCGTCCGCGGATTCACGCTCATTCCTTCAAGAGATTCGGGTCTTCCGGCCGCACGCTGTGGAACGTCCCGAAGATGTTCAGGACGATGGCCAGCGCGATCGTCGCCTCCGCTGCGGCCAGCACGACGATGAAGGTCCCGATCACCGTCCCGTCGAGAAGCCCCTTCGCCCCCCGGTAGCTGCCGAAGGCTACGAAAACCAGGCTGGAGGCGTTCAGGATCAGCTCGACCCCCATCAGGATGTAGATCAGGTTCCTGCGGCTGAGGACCACGAGGAGGCCGAGCACGAAGAGGAGAAAGGCGACGGCCAGATACCAATGCAGCGGAACGGGACTCATGATCCGCGCCCTCCCTCGCGCCTGGCGATGAAAACGGCTCCGACGAGAGCGACCAGGAGAAGGACCGAGGCGATCTCGAAGGGGAGGAGATAGGCCTCCTTGTCCATGAAGGCGTTTCCGACCTCCCGGATGACGGCGCCTCCCGAAGCGGGCCCCCGATCCGGATCCACGCCGTACCAGCGTCCCTCCATCCCGAAGACCGCCTTCAAGAGGACGACGAGGGCTGCGACCGCGAAGATTCCCGCGACCGCGATCCGGCGGATGCTCCGCTCCTCCCGGTCGGGCGGAGTCAGCATGACCCCGAACAGATAGAGGACGACGACTCCGCCCACGTAGACGACGACCTGGGTGACCGCGAGGAAATCGGAGCCCAGAAGGACGTAGAAGCCGGCGACGCCGAGCAGGGAGAGCATCAGGCCGAAGGCGGAGTGGACGACGTATCGGCTCCAGAGGGTCACGACCCCTCCCGCGACGGTCGCGGTCGCGAGGACGAGAAAGGCCAGGATCTCAGCGCTCATCCCCGCCCCCCTCCGGGTCCCTCTTCCCGGGAGTTTCCTTCTTCCGCGGCTTCCCCGGATCCCCCTCCTTCGCGGCGGCCTCCTTCTTCGCCTTCTCCGCGGCGCGCCGGGCGGCGGCTTCCGCGGCCTTGCGCTTCTTCTCCTCCTCGGCCTCCTTGATCGTCCGGAGATCGACCTCGCGCATCCCCTTCCAGGTCAGGAGATCGAGCACGAGCTCGGAGCGGTCGTAGCGGACCATGCTGTATTCGCGGCCCTCGTGGATGCAGCTCTTCGGGCATGGGATGCAGCACAGCTCGCAGAACATGCATTTGTTGTAATCCAGCGAGAACTCGAACCACTCGTTGACCCCGCCGGGGTGCCTCTTGAAGCGGATCTCGATGCAATCGATCGGGCAGGCCTTCTCGCAGACACGGCACGCGATGCAGAGATCCTGCTCGAGATAGTGGATGCCGCGATACCTGGGCGCGACCTCCATCTTCTCCTCGGGGAACTGGACCGTGACCGGCTTCGTGAAGAAGTATCGGATCGTGATCCCCATACCGACCATCGTCGAGAAGACCCCGTCCCAGAGGTTGCGGACCCATCCCGCGAATCCGTCCCGGCGGTTCATGCCTCTCCTCCTCCGGCGGACCCGTGCGCGGCGGCGGACATCATCGAAGCTCCCACCAGCATGTCCCGATCAGGCATACGAAGGCGATCGGGGTCAGGTACTTGTAGCAGAGGTTCATGACCTGATCGATGCGGATGCGGGGAAGCGTCCACCGGAGCCAGATCATCACGAAGACAAGGGCGAAGGATTTCACGATCAGGACCAGGGCGGCCAGGATCTCGGCCCCCACCGACCCGGTGACCACGCTCCCCGGAAGGAACGGAATGTTCCAGCCCCCGAGGAACATGCAGACCGCGAGAGCGGAAACGAGGAACATCGACGCGTATTCCTCGAGGAAGAAGAACGAGAACCGTATGCCCGAATACTCGGTATGGAACCCGCTGACGAGTTCGCTCTCCGCCTCGGGGAGATCGAAGGGCGCGCGCTTCGTGTTCGCGAGCAAGGCGACGTAGAGGACGACGAAGGCCGGGAAGGCGAACAGCGGATTGCGGAAGATCAACCAGTTCCCGACGTTCAACCAGCCGTCGGCCTGCGCGAGGCTCATCTCCCTGAGGCTCAGGGTCGAAAAGCTGAGAACCCCGATCAGGAGACAGATGCCCATCGGGATCTCGTAGGAGACCATCTGCGCGGCCTCCCGCATCGCCCCGAGGAGAGACCACTTGTTGTTCGAGGCCCACCCCGCCATGACGACCCCGAGAACCTGAAGGGAGAGGAGGGCCGCAAGGAGATAGACCCCGAGCGGGGCGTCCACGACGATCGCCCTCTCGCTGAAGGGGATCAGGGCGAATGCGGCGATCATCCCCGCCAGGACGAGGCCCGGGGCCAGGGCGAAGAGGAAGCGCTCGGCGTTCGCCGGGATGATGTCCTCCTTGAACATCAACTTGACCCCGTCGGCCACGGCCTGCACGAGCCCGAAGGGGCCGACCCTGTTCGGCCCCCTGCGCTGCTGCATGCGCCCCGAGACCCTCCGCTCGGCCCATGTGAACAGGACGGGGAGCGCGGAGGCCACGGCGAAGACGACCGCGAAACCGAGCACGGCGGAAGCGAAACTCCCCCAGCCCGACCCCGCGCCGAAGAGATCACGGAACAGGCTGCGGGATTCCCCGCCGGTCCCCTGCGCGAGGAAGATGGCCGCCGCCGGCGGAAGCGCGGAGATCACCGGTCCACCTCCCCGAGTACGATGTCGATCGAACCGATGATCGCGACCGCATCCGCGATCATCGTCCCGGGAAGGATCGCCGGAATGATGCTGAGGTTGCAGAACGAGGGCCCCCGGATCTTGAGCCGGAAGGCCTTGTCCTTGCCGTCCGTGACGAGGTAGTGCCCGAGTTCCCCCCGCGGGTTCTCGACGCCGACGTAGACCTCCGTCGGGGGGATCTTCAGGGTCTTGGGTTTCTTCGCCATGACCTCGCCCGGAGTCGTCTCCGCCAGACAGAGTTCCACGCACTGTCGGATGATCCTTGTGCTCTGCAGCATTTCCGCCATCCGGACGAAATACCGGTCCCAGCAATCGCCCACCGTCCCCATCTCGCCCTGTCCGACCGGAACGTCGAAGGAGACCCGGTCATAGAAGAGGTAGGGCGCCGACTCTCGGAGATCGAATCGGACCCCGCTTCCCCGGAGACAGGGGCCGGTCAGTCCGTATGCCTTGGCCATCTCGGCCGGGATGACGCCGACATCCCTCGTCCTCTCGATGAAGATCTTGTTCCGGGTCAGAAGAGCGTCGTATTCCCTCCATTTACGGTCGAAGACGTCGCAGAAGCGGAGCACTTCGTCGAACCATCCCTCGGGAGCGTCGTTCGCGAGCCCGCCAGGGAACATGAAGGAATAGGTCAATCTCGCCCCGCAGATCTTCTCGAAGAGGGACATCATCCACTCCCTCTCCCGGAATCCGTAGAGGAAGGGAGTGAAGGCGCCCAGATCGAGCCCGTAGGTCCCGAAGGCGATCAAGTGCGACCCGATGCGGTTCAGTTCCGCGCAGATCATGCGGATCCACGTGGCCCGGGGAGGAACCTCCAGCTCGGCGGCCTTCTCGACCGCCAGGCAATAGCCGAGGTTGTTGTTCATCGCCGCGAGGTAGTCGTACCTGTCGGTGTAGGGGACGAACTGGTCGTAGGTCACGCACTCGGCGATCTTCTCGGCGCAGCGGTGGATGTATCCGACATAGGGGCGGGCCGAGGTGATGATCTCCCCGTCCGCGGTGATCACGACCCTGAGCACCCCGTGGGTCGAGGGATGCTGGGGGCCCATGTTGATCTCCATGTCCTGGGTCCTGACATCCAGGACGATCTCCCGTGTCCCCTCCTTCGGCGTCGATTCGAGATCCGTCATGGCCCTACTCCGCGGAGATCCCGTGGAACTCCTTCGGGAAGACGTAGTCCTTGCGCAAGGGGTGTCCGACCCAATCCTCGCAGCAGAGGATCCGCCGGAGATCCGGATGCCCGAAGAACCGGATCCCGAGGAGGTCGAAGGCCTCCCGCTCGTGCCATTCGGCCGCGGGATGGACCTCCGAGATCGAATCGCAGGAGGGGGCATCCTCGTGCGGCAGGCGGACCTTGAGGACGAGCCTGCCCCCGGTCTTCGTGCTCAGGAGGTGATAGACCAATTCGAAACGGCCCGGAACGACCTCCGACTCCGGCGCGGGCTCCCCCTTCTTGGCCTTCTTCTTGACCTCCCGGGGAGGATAGTCGGCGCCCGTGATCGAAACGAGAAGATCGAAGGCGAGAGAGGAATCGTCCCTGCAGAGCGCCATGACCTCGCGGATCCTCGACGCCTCGACGACGAGGAAGGGATCCTTCGTCCCCTCGGTCACGATCTCGAGAACCGCGTCCCCAAGTCTTTCGGCGATCGTTTCGAGTTCCATCGCGCCCACCTCAGGAAGCCCTGGCCTTCCTCAGGACCCTTTCCCGGTCGATCTTGGCCTGGAGGGCCATCAGGGCGTCGATCAGGGCCTCGGGGCGGGGAGGACAACCGGGGAGATAGATGTCCACCGGAACGATGCGGTCGACCCCTTTCACGACGTGGTAACCGAACTTGTAATACGGCCCCCCCCCGGTCGCGCAGGCCCCCATCGCGATCACGTATTTCGGATTCGGCATCTGTTCGTAGAGCCTCCGGATCTGCTCGGCCATCTTGAAGGTCACGGTTCCGGCCACGATCATCAGATCCGCCTGCCTCGGGGTCGCCCGGAAGGCCCCCGCCCCGAAGCGGTCGAGGTCGTGATGCGAACAGCCGACGGCCATCATCTCGATCGCGCAGCAGGCGAGCCCGAAGGTCATCGGCCAGACCGAGGAGCGCCTCGCCCAGTTCACGAGGCGGTCGACCGAGGTCGTCAGGACGTTCTCCTCGAATCGCTGCTCGAAGAATCCCATGCTCCCTCCCGAGTCAGGAAGTTCCGGCCTCTTCCCCCCCCCCGTTCCTCTCCGGACCGCCCGAAAGGCCGGACTCGAAGACCCCCTTCCGGACTTCCCGGGAGGGGGGCCCATCCAGGACCTCCGGGATCCTCCCCTTCGCGAAGGCCTTCACCCAGTCGAGATCCCCCTTGGCCCAGACGTAGAAGAGCCCGAGGAAGAGGATGCCGACGAAGATCAACCCCTCGACGAAGGCCAGGATCCCGAGGGAACGGTAGACCACGGCCCAGGGGAAGAGGAAGGCGATTTCGAGGTCGAAGACGACGAAGATCAGCGCGACCGTATAGAAGCGCATGTCGAAACGGAGCCAGGAGGAACTGAAGGCCTCCTCGCCGCACTCATAGGTCGACAGCTTCAGATCGCTCGGCTTGTTCGGGCGGACGAGCGAGAGGATCCACATGTTCGCGTATACGAACAGGATCCCGCCCACTAGGGCCACGGCGATGGTGAGGTAATCGAAGGACATGATGCTTCATGGGCTCGAAGGCCCGCGGTCCCGAACCGGAATCCCTCGTCCGACTCGACGAGGCCATGAGCCGGCAAGGCTAGCCCTCGGTCCCGGGCGTAACAATCGCGAGCCCGGGCGCTTTTCGTCGCGGGATCAGCGCAAAGCCCTCCAGGGGACGAGGGGATCGGGGACCTCGCGATCCGGGGAGAGTTCCAGGCTTCGAAGCCGCGTCCGTCCCAGATCGAGGGTGAGCCGTCGCCCCCGGCGTTCGAGCCGGAGGTCCCTTCCGCGAAGCTTCAGGCGCAGCCGGAAATCCCCGGGCGCCGGAAGGGGCGCGAGCCTGAGTCCGGCGGCCTCGGGGACGAGCCCGCAGAATCCCGTCAGGAGGTTGTCGAGCATCCAGGCGTGCAGATAGTCGTCGATCCCGCGGTAACGGGAAGGTCTCCCGCTCGACGGATCGTAATGCTCGAAGCTCTGGAGCCGCCCGCCGTCCCCCTTCCCGGTCAGCAGGCCGAGGCTGCTCTCGAGGATCCCGGCGGCCAGGACCGCGGCCCTCCGCCTCGCGGCCGGATCCAGGTCCCCCCGGTTCGAAGTCCGCTGGAAGGCCTCGAGGAGATGGGAGTTGAGCATCGGCCAGACCCTGCCGTTCCAGGGGCAGACCCGGCGGACCCCCTTCCAGCGTCCGCCCGGATCGAAGGCCGGGTCCCGCCGGCTGAGGCTGGGAACCGGAAAGGGGGTCCCGAAATCCCCGGGATCCTCGAGGGCCCGGCAGAGGGACTCGACCTCGAAAAGCCCGGGCAGATCGCTCAACAGGGGATAGAAGCCGGTCGCCGCGCGGACCCGGACGGACCGGGAGGTCCGTGGATCGCGATCGAAGTAGAAACCCTCCCCCGGGTCGAAGAGCCCCCGGATCGCCTTCCCCAAAGCCCTCCGCCTGCGCGCCCAGACCGTCCTTCCCGTTCTCCGTTCGAGCCGATCGAGAAGCCGGAACAGATAGACCGAGGCGTCGACCGCCTCGAGGCGCAGACTCCCGCCCTCCCATTCCTCGCGATCCGCGCGGGGGTCGACGGCCGTGTAACGGGGATTGAACTCCTGACCGGTCTCGAAATGGCTGCGGACGACGACCAGACCCGATCGACTCGTGCGGCGCTTCAGGATCCAGCGGGCATGGTCCTCGAGGCCCGGCTCCACCGACCGGAGATAGGCGGCGGAGGGATGCAGGAGGTCGAGGGCCTCGACCCCTCCGGCCCAGTCCGCGAAGTAGAAGTCGGCCCCCTCGAGGGATTCGAGATAGAGCCGGCCCGGGATCCGGCCCCGGTCCGGCCCCCGGGTCTCCCGGGCGCGGAGGAAGGAACGGCAGAGGCCGCGGGCGAGCGAGGGATCACGGCTCCACCTGAGGTCCCGCATCGCCGCCGGGGCCGAATAGGCGATCGGCTCCCGAAAGAATCCGGGACCCTCGCAGACCACGGGTTCGGCAATCCGCCCGAGCCCTCCGGGGATCCGTTGGAGATGGAGGACTTGGATCCTGTGCTCGAAGCAGGCGGCGACGTCCTCCCGTTCGGTCTCGAGCACTGGGAAGTCCCCGCGGAAGACGCGGAATCCGCTTTCCTTGAGGACCGAGAACGGCCTAACGGGCTTTCGGGCGAGGATCTCGAGGCGGGTCTCGACATGGAATCTCCACCTCCGCCCGCCTGCCCGGAACCTCCGCCGGATCGCGAGCATGCAGGCCGCGCGGGAGGGGAGGTCTTCAGGCCCGGGCGGCGGGGGATGGCCGAGGGGCTCGTCCCACCAGGGCGTCGACCTCCAGTCCGGGTTTCCGGGCCCCCCCTCGACCCAACGCGGGGGAAGGGGCCGGAAGGCCCGTCCCCTCAGGACCTGGCGGACCCTGACCTCCGGGAAACGATGGGAACGGATCCTCCGGACGACCGCGAGGCCGTCCCCGAGGTCGAGGACGCCCCCGTTCGCGTCCCGCTCCCTGCTCTTCTCGGGGAGCCAGGTCCAGGCGACGCAGACCAGGGGTGGAAGGACGGTCTCCGCGGAGAGTTCGAGTTCGCTCCGGATCCTCCCGCCGGGGAGGAGGGTTCCCCGCTCGGCCAGGAGGATCGCGCGGCCGGATCCGTCCTCGGCCCGGAACCTCCGTTCCCAGTATTCGGGGGTCCAGAGGCTCTCCGAGAGCCGGAAATCGAGGGGCTCGCCCTCGGGGACCTCGAGAAACGAAAGGGCGTGGACCGGGGCGAGTTCGGCGTTGAATACATGCGCCCCGTCGAAGAACCCGGGCTTGTCGAGCCAGCGCGGATGCGGGGGTTGGAACGTGACCCAGCCGCCTGCGCCGAGCGCGCATCGCGCCGAATCCCTCCGGATCAACGCGGGCCCTCGAGAACCCAACGGGCCTCCCCCCTCTCGGGGACGCTTTCCTCGAGTCTCCGTTTTCCGAGCGTCGTGCATTCGATCTCGAGCCGGTACCTTCCCGGCGCGAGCCGGCCGAGAGGAAGGCCGCCCTCGGCGATCCTCCCTCCGGCGAAGGCGGCCGGGAGCGCGCCGTGACGAAGGATGCTTCCATCGGGTCCCCGGATCACGAAAACGAGGACCTCGTTCGGCGGAATCCGGGGCGCTCCCTTCCCGAGGAGCAAGTAGACCGGGCGGCCGGATTCGAGGTCCAGGTCGATCCGCTCCTCCCCTCCCTCGAAGATCCGGAAGACCCCGCTCCGGGCGGGCGCGGCCTCCTCGGCGTCCGCGCCCGCCCGGTATTCTCCCGGCGCGAGGTTCGACAACTCGAAGACCCCCGACGCATCCGTGACTCCCCGGTGGAAGGCGTCGAACGGGTTGCCGCGCGCGTCCAGGATCCGGACGAGGGCACCGGGGAGGACTCGCCCGTCCTTGCGGACCGAGACCCTGAGCCGACCTCCTCCGCGGAGTCTGAGTTCGAGGCCTTCCCGCACCTCCCCCTCTCCGAGCACGAGTCCTTCCAGGCGCCCGGTTCTCGGGCTCCCTCCCGGCCCGAACTCCCGTGCATGGATCTCGTAGCGCCCGGCCTTCAAGCCCTCGAAACGGAAACGCCCCTCCCCGTCGCTCAGGACCTGCCCCTCGCCGAACCAGAGGTCGAGATTCCCGGTTCCGCCCTGCTCTTCCGGAACGAGGGCTAGGAGGACCGAGGGAACCGGATCATCGCCCCCGCTTCCGAGAACCCTTCCCGCGAGGACGCCTCCGGGGAGGTCGAGGTCGATCCGGAAGGACGCCTTCTCGGGAATCTCCACGACCTTCGGGGTTCCGAGAAAGCCCCCGAGGAGGCCCCGGCGGATCTTGAGCCGGTAGGCGCCCGGCGGGACCGCGCCGAAATCGAAATCCCCGTTCCGGACCTCGGTGATCGTGGGAGTCCCCGCCCCGGTCCGCGCGCCGAGTTCCGCGATCCCGGAATCCAGGGGAACTCCGGCCAGACGCACGCAACCCCGGACCTTCGTCCCCACCGCCGGGGACTCGCCCCGGTAGACGAGCCGGAGTTCGGTCGTCTCTCCATCCCGGATCACCGCGCGATCCTGGACCGTGAACTTCAGGATCGACTTCATCTGGGCCGTGAAGTCGGGGGACCGGCCTCCCCGGCCCGCGCGCTCCGTTTTCCCACTCTCCCTGAGAACCTTCCCGGCGAGCCCCTTCGGGAAGGCGGCGCAGCGGTAGTGCCCCGGCTTGAGCGCCTCGACCCGGAAGCTTCCGTCGGCACCGCTGACCGCGTACCGCGTCAGCGACTGGTCCTGGGCGTCGACCTGGATCCGCCATCCCTCGAGAGGCTTCCCCTCTCCGTCCTCGATCCTTCCGGCGATGCGTCCTCCCCGCCCCAGGACGATGCGGACCCCTTCGGTGATCCTCCCCGGACGAACACGGAGGATCCCCGAACGCGACGGGGCGAAGCCTTCCTTCGTCGCGAGGAGACGGAACCTCCTCGCGGGGAGACCGGTGAGCCGGAAGGCTCCCTCGTCCGTGGTCTCCGCCTTCGGTCCCTCCCCCCCGAGCATCCTCGCGAGGACCGGATTGTCCGCGGTCCCGCCCCTCGAGGGGCGGACGAGCGCTCCCGGGACGGGCCTCCCCGTCCGATCGACGACGATCCCCCGGACCTCGGCCGGAGGTTCGAGCCGCAGGTCCCCGAGGTCGATCCGGCCCGGCTTCAACACGATCTCCCGCCGGAGTTCGGCGCGGCCCTGCGCGCGCAGCTTCAAGACGACGCGCCCGCCCGTCAATCCCTCGAGCCGGAACCGCCCGTCCTTTGCGCCTTCGAAGCGCCGGGTCGCCAGGGGACGCTCCAGGACCATCCAGGCCCGCGTCGCGACCTCGATCCGGAACACCTCCAGGGCCTCGCCGTTCTCGGCCGCGAGGACCCTCCCCTCGATCGTGCTCGCCCTCTCGAGACGTAGGACCGCGTCGGTCTCCCCTTCCCGAAACGGCCCACTCCTCCCCGGAGCGAAGCCCTCGGCGACCGCGAGCAGCGAAATCTCGGCGCCTTTCTCGAGACCGCGGATCTCGAAACGCCCGTCCCGGTCGCAGCGGAAGCCCTTCGCCGCCGCCATGCCCGCGATCAGGTCCAAGCCGACCTGGCCCGCGAGATCCATCCCCATGAACTTCCGGGCGAAGGGGCCGAGGTCCATGACGGCGGCCCCAGGCACCGGACGCCCCTCCGCATCCAGGACCCGACCCCGGATGCGTCCCCCTTCGTCCAGGACGATCCGCTCCAGGCGGCGTTCCCCGGGAAGGAGCGAGGTCTCCCCCCGGAACGGCAGGTATCCATTCTTCTCGACCTCGAAGCGGAGGCACCCTCCGGGCAGGCCTCCCAGTCGGGCCCTCCCCTCCGCATCCGCCCACACCTTTCTTCGTTCGCGCCCGACACCGAAGGACATCGTCCCCGGCCCTCCGAATCCCGTCTCGTTCTTCTCTTCCTCGGGAAGCGAGACCTGGGCCTTCGCGATCCCGGCTCCCGAAGCGTCCTCGATCCGAAGTTCGAGGACCGCCCCGGGCGTCATCCTGACCGAAAGGCGCAGTCGTTCCCCCGCTCTCGGGGACACCGGCCTCGTGACCCTCGCGAAGCCCTCGGCCTCGACCCCGAGCTTCCAGCCCTTCCCCGGCTCCAGGTCCCGAAACTCCGCCGTTCCCGACGAACCGGTGACCTTCTTCCTCGGCACGAGACTCCGGAAAAGCCCCGCGAAATCCTCGAGCTTGCCGGGATCCATGAAGGCGTCGAGATCGATCTCCGGGGCGAGTTCGACCGAGGCCCCCCGCACGGGACGTCCGAGCGGATCGAGGACCAGGACGACGAGGCCCGCTCCCGGAAGGGCATCGATCACACCGAGGTCGAGGGAGCGGTCCTCGGGGATCCGGACCCGGAGGGGATTCTCGAGTCTCGCGAGCGGATGAAGCAGGCGGAGTTCGAAATCCCCGGAAGGAGGATCGCCGAACACGAAGCCCCCGTCCGGGGCGAGGGGCGCCCTCGCGACCGCCTTCCTCCCCGAAAGCCAGCGCCGGAAGGCCTCCCGGGCCGACCGGTCCCCCGAGAGGAAGAGACCCTTCATGACTCCCCCCTCCACCTTCGGGGCTCCGCGCTCCAGGACCGCCTCGCCTCCGATCCAGGGCCCCCCGCCCGGGAAGCGGAAGCGCCCCCTGCATTCACGCTTCGAGGACGCCGGCGCGCGGGAGGGGATCCGGGTGGGGCCCTTCCCGCCCTTCGGAGGGGCTTCGATCCCTTCCACGCCTCGATCGTGCTCCTCGAGGCCGGCCGCATGCCCCCCGGCCTCCGCGGCCGGGAGAACCTCGGATCCGTCTCCCTCCCCTCCGATTCCCCTCAGGAAGGGCCGGAGGCCGAGCACCAGCGCCGCCGCGAGGACGAGGAGAAGGAAGGCGACCGAGAACCGGCGGCGTCCCGCCCCTCGATGGTTCTCCTCGGCCATTCGTCACCTCTCCGCCGGGATCCCGGACCGTACCCTGAAGCCCGGAGGATACCGGCAACGAAGGATGGCGGAGAGGGGCGTCCCGAGTTCGGGCGACTTCGTGTCCCGGGTCACCGGGCCCGGAGGAGGAAGGCCCGGAACGGGCCGGAGGAGACCTCGACGAGCTCGAAGGACCGCCGCAGGGATTCGAGGAAGATGCGGCCCCGAGCCTCGAGGGTCGCGAGAAGGAGTTCCAGCAGTTCCCCCCGCTTCCGGTCCCCCGTCGAAAGCCGGATCCTCGAGGCCGCCTTCGCGGGATCCGTCAGGACCTCGAACGCCCGGGCGGTCAGGAAGGTCGGGACCTTTCGAGCGGCGAGTTCCCGGATCCTCGCCTCGAGGAGTCCCGCGAAGCCCTCGACGGGGAAGGAGGGATTCGCGAGGAAATCGGTCAGGTGGAAGGCCCGGGCCCTCGGAGCCTCGAGCAGGACCGCCGAGAGATCGTCCAGTTGTCCTGTCAGGAACAGGGCCTCCCCGTCCCCGCCGACGGCCCGGATCCCGGCTCCCATCTCCGCATAGGGGCGGACATCGTGATCCCGGACCTGCTGGACCGCGCGCAGGAGCCCGGCGAGGCAGAGGAGCAGGATCAGAGTCGGGGCGGGCCTCCTCCCCTCCCGGGGCCCGATCCCCGAGAGGAGCCAGGCGGCCGGAAAGACGAGCGGCATCAGGTAAGAACCATGTTCGTAGATCGGTTCGCCCGACAGGGGATCGGGCAGCCCGAAGACGATCAGGAAGGCGTAGGGCGTAAGGCCGAGAGCACCCCAAACCAGGCGGCGTCTCCCGATGGAGGGGAAGAGGTTGAAGCGGACCGCCCATGGAAGGAGGCAGGCGAGCCAGAGCGGGAGATGAGAGATCAGGACCTCGTCTCGAAGGGCGGTCCAGACGCGGAAGGGCACCCGGTCGAAATGGAGCTTGTCGAGTAGCCACTCCCAGGACTTCCCCGTCGCGACGGAGGCGTCGCCGCCGAGCAGGGAGAGGAGCAGGGGGGTCCCCAGGAAGAGGAGGACGAAGTGGACGAGGGCCATCGCGACGAGGGGGGGCAGGCGGCGACGGAAGCCCGCCCGCGCGGCGATCCAGGCCCCGAGGAGAGGAAGCTCTAGATTGCCGGTGGAGTGGGCGAGGGCGGCGACCCAAGTCGCGAACCCCAGGAGCATGCCGCGAGGGATCCCTCCGGATCCCCCGGGCCCTCCCTCCCCACGGCAGAGGGGTTCGGCGAGGAGGAAGGGGATCAGGGCGAAGGGCAGGAAGAAGGCGTGCAGTTCAACGACGGTCCCGAAGAACACGACCGCAGGGGAAAGCCCCGCCAGGAACTGGAGCGCGAGGACGCGACCGGGCCCGAACGAGGCCCGCCGGCCCCACAGCCCGACGAGGAGCACCGCAAGGGCCGTGCAGAGGGCCGAGAAGATCGTCAGGAGACGATGCGTGCCGAGACCGGTGAAGGCCGTCGCCTTCCACCACAGGAAGGCGAAGGGAAGATAGAGGGGGTGGTTCGGATGAAGGAGGTTGCCCCGCTCGAGGAAGTTGTAGATCAGTTGAAGTCCGTCCCACTGGGTCCCCTCCCTCGGATAGAAGGTCGTCTGGCCGAGGGCCAGACAGAGCAGGAGGACGACCAGGGGCGCGAGGAAGAGGAGGGCCCGAGGGAAGGCCTCCCGGACCATGACCCTCTCCCGGATCCTCCCTTGGGCATCCGCCCGTTCCGGCGGGGCGGGATCTCCTTCCAATCCGGGAACCACGCCCACAAGGTGGCCTCCGACCAGGCGCCGAAAAAGAGAATTTCCCCGAACCCCGCCCCCTTCCGGATCCGCTCGCGACGCTCCTCCAAAGAAACGAAAATACGGGAAACCCTCAAGATGGCCGGAAGGGGGACTTGCGCGGGGAGCCGCCGGGACCTATCGCATGGCTTCCGCCGTCCAAGGAGTGGAGAAACATGCAGATCCTGCGAGTCGAACCGACCCCGAATCCGAACGCGATCAAGTTCGTTCTGACTCTTTCCCTGGCTCCCGGCGCCTCACGGGAATTCCAGGACGCCGAAGCGGCGAAGGGCGACGAGGTGGCCGAAGCCCTCTTCGGAATCGAAGGAGTGAGCGCCCTGTTCTTCAACGAGAACTACATCACGGTCACGATGTCCTCCGACGCCGACTGGCACAAGGTCTACCGGGAGGCCCAGCAGAGAATCGAGGCCCAGGAGCCTCCCGAGGAGGCGGTCGAGGTCGGAACCACCGAGAGCCTCCTCGCTCCGGGCGTCCTCGTCGAGGGGAACGAACTCATGGAACGTATCCTCGCCGTTCTCAGACAACGCGTCGTGCCCGCCCTATCCGCCGACGGCGGAGGCCTCCAGGTTCTCGGGATCGAGGACAAGACCCTGTCGATCCGCTACCAGGGGGCTTGCGGAAGCTGTCCGAGTTCGATCGCTGGAACCCTCCAGGCGATCCAGAATCTCCTCCGGACGGAAGTGGATCCCGAGCTGATGGTCGTTCCCGCCTGAATCCCAGCCCCGGAGATCCGATGTTTCGTTCCGCCGCCGTCCTCTCCGCTCTTTCCTTCGCGGTCATTTCCGCCTCGGGGATTTCCACATCCCTTCAAGAGCCAGGCGGGGAGCCCACGACGAAGAAGGAATCCTCGAGGCCCGAGCGTTACGAGATCGACCCGGTCCATTCGACCGCGATCTTCCGGGTCGGACACCTCGGGATCAGCAAGTTCTACGGCCGCTTCAACCTCGTGAAGGGGACGATCCTCTTCGACGAGAAGAACCCCGGCCGCTCCAGGGCCGAAATCCTCGTCGACGCCGCCAGCCTCGACACGCACGATCCGAAACGGGATCGACACATCAAGGGGCCCGACTTCCTCGACGCGAAGCAGTTTCCGGTTCTGCGCTTCGTCTCCACCGAGGTGGTCCTCGCGCGACCCGATTCCCTCCGGATCCGCGGCAAGCTCGAGATCCACGGAGTGGAACGGGAGATCCGACTGGACGCCGTCCGCACGGGCCGGGGAGAGGATCCCTGGGGGGGCTACCGTTGCGGCTTCGAGGCCCGCTTCCGGATCAAGCGCAGCGATTTCGGAATGAAGTTCATGCTGGGTCCCGTCGGGGACGAGGTGGACATCATCCTCTCCGTCGAAGGGATCCGGAAATAACCCAGGCCCCCTCGACGGGGACGCTTCGGGAACGAGAGGCGACAGGGCGCGGCGCCGGGAAGGGCAAGGAATGGGAGAGATGCTGATCCAGGCCGCGCGGGGCCTGATCCCCCCGTTCCTCCTCGCCGGAACCCTGATGCTCCTCCTCGGAAGGCGTCGGGGCGGACGGGGAGAATGGCCGCCCTTCGTCGCGGGGCTCGTCTACCCGATCGGCCTGCTGGGAGGATCGATCCTCCTCCAGGGCTTTCCGCCCCTCCCCCCGGTCTCCGCGAGCCACCGTCTCGCCCTCGCCGCGATCCCGCTCGCCTTTCTCGGTCCGCTCTGGAAAGACCTGGAGAATCACAGGGGACGGGCGTGGCTCCTCGGGGGAGCGGCCGCCCTCCTCTGCGGGCTCTATCCGGTCTGGATCTCGTTCGCCCGCTCCCCGTGGCTCCCCTCGGAAACCGACCCGGGAAGCCTCATCCTTCTCGCCCTCCCGATGCTGGCCGGGGCGGCCGCCTCGACCCCGGTCCGCGAAAGGAGTAAAGGGGCACGGGGGGAATCCCTCGTTCTCGTCCTGCATGCGACGACGGCGGCGGTCCTGGCCGCAACCGGCAGCATGCTCTACGGGCAGATCGCAGGCACCCTGGCCGTCGTCTCCACGATCTCCCTCTTCGCCGCCCTGACGAACAGGCCCAGGCTTCTCGGCGCCTCCTCCCTGCCCCAGGGGGCCATTCTCGGCATCGGGCTCTGCCTCGCCGGGCTCGCCTACAGCGAGGTCACGACGACCGAAGCGATCCTCCTCTGCCTGTCCTGGGCGCTGACACCCTTGGCGCTCGGCGAGAGCCGACCGCTCTCATGGACCTTCCTCTCCGCCGGACCCGCGATGGCGGCGCTCGTCCTGTCGATCCAATCGCTGTTGTCCGACTCCAACCCCTACGGGTATTGACCCCGGGAGAATCGGAAAGCCCTGTCTCCTCCTTCGTATCAAGGGGAGGGACACGGCCCGGAGGGCTCCGGACCGGCCTCCCGCGAGAGGACTTCCCGCTTTTTCGGAAGGCCGCGGCGGAGGGCCGCCTCCAGGACCTTCCGGAGCTCCCGGGCCCGGAAGGGCTTCGGAAGGAGCGAAACGAAAGCCCCGTACTCCTTCAGGATCCGTCTCAGTTCGATCTCCTCGAGTCCCGTCGTGATCACAACCGGCACCTGGAGACCCCTGCACGCACATTCGTCCAGGACGGCCGTCCCCGGCCGGCCCGGCAGGGCCAGGTCCAGGAGTAGGACATCGAAGCCCCCCTCCTTCTCGAGCCTCTCGATCCCCTCCTCCGCGCTCGCGCATTCGACCAGATCGAGATCGTAGGGCCGTAGGACCCGCCGGACGAGATCCCGGAGGAGAGCGTCGTCGTCCACGAACAGGATGCGAATCCTTGCATCCTTCTTCTCCCTGGTCCCGTCTCCACCCTTCTCCTCGCGGGCGACGGGAAGAAGGACCTTCAGGACCTCCCTGTCCGGGGAAAGAGAGGACTGGCAGAAACCGCCTCCGTGTGCTTGCACGATCGCGAAGATCGAGGAGAGAACCTCCTCGCGGTCGCGGTTCTTCTCCTGGAGAAGCTCCCCCTTCTCGGCAACGACCTCGACCGCGATCTCGAGGAAGGGGCCGGAACCCTCTTCCTCCAGGAGAACGAGGTTCCCCGGATCTCGGGGCGAGCCCTCCACGCGCTGCACCGAGAACCCGATCCGTCCGCGGGCGTCCTCGAGGAGTTCCTGCCCTTGCCGGAACAGGTTCAGGACGACCTGGCGGAGCCGCAGTGGATCGCAACGGACCTCGGGAATCCCCTCCTCGATCCTGCATTCGAAATCCTGGTCCTTCCTCGAGATCCTCCCGAAGATCCGGCCGAGGTCGTCGAGGAGATCCCCGGCGCGGACCGCCTCCGTCCGTAGCCGCACCCGCCCAGAATCCGCGAGAATCCGATGGACGAGATCCTGGCCGTGCCGGATCCCCGCACACAGGCCTTCGAGCCGGGACCGTAAATACTCGTCCCGGATCTCCGGGAGGGCCAGATCCTCGATCTGGGCCTCGAGGAGGTCGAAGACCGTGTCGAAATCCATGGCCAGCCTTCCGGCCTGGATGCCGAGGCTCTCGAGCTTGGCGGCGCGTTCGATCTGGACCTCGAGGCGGCGGCGTTCCTCCTCCACGCGTTCCCTCTCCCCCATCTCGCGCCCCAATCTTCGATTCAGGCTCAAGGCGTGTCGCAAGGCCCTGTCGGTCTGGGCCCTGGAGAGGAGACTCATCTCCCGCTGCGCGCCGAGAGCCAGCCCGAGCCCCGCAATGATCACGAAGAGGGCCTGGAGCACCACGACTCTCTCCTGGACGAAATCGATCCTCATGCTCTCCGCCTCCCAGAGGAGATGGACCGTAAGCCCGAGGTAGAGAGAAAGAAGAAAGAGGGTCGACCCGTGATTGCCCAGCGCCAGAGCGCCCCATACGACGAGCGGGATCGCCAGGAAGACGAAGGGGTGTTCCGGAGCATCCAGAGGATGCTCCCAGAAGAACACCAAGCCGCTGATCAGGACGGAGATCCCGATGAGGAGCAAAGCCTGACGGATCTCGGCGCCGCCCCAATCCGGTTTCCGGAGGATCCAGAGAAGGAGGAACGGCGCCAGGATGGCGACGGCCACCGAATCCCCGAGCCACCAGGTCGCCCACAGCCTGCCGATGAAGAGCGGATCCGAAGAACCCTGGAAGAGTTCCGGGGAGATTCCGATCAAGGCCCCGATCGCGGTCGCCCCGAAGACCGAGAACGTGAAGAACACCCCAAGGTCCTTGAGCCTCGCGAAGGGTAGGCGGTGTCCGACGAACCTCTTCAGGGCCAGGATGCCGAGGAGGGGCATCGCGGCGTCCCCGAGGCCGGCAGTCACGGCCCTCAACAGAAAGTCCGGGTCGAGCAGCGCCTCCCCGGTCAGCGAAGTGACGAGGTTCGCGAGCAGCGAGCCCAAGAAGATCGCCGGAACGAAGCGGAGGCCGTAGAGCCAGATGAAGGCGAAGGCGACCCCCGCGGGCGGCCAGAAAGGGGAGACGTTCTTGAAGAACGTGAATTGCAGGCAACCCCATGCCGTCAGCCCGTACAGCAGGGTCAGCCCCGCCCCCAGGAGGAAGATCCGTTCAGAACGTTTCGGGATCCATGGGAACATCGGCGGCCCGAGGGTTGGAAGGAACGAACACGCAGGACTCCCAGTTATCGGCACTCCGCCATTCGGGACTTTCGCCCGATCCCCAGGAGAATCCCTGGGCCGTCCGGCGGTCGCTCGGCCACGGACGATCCCACCGGGAGGGCGGCTCCGCCCCTCCCCCGCCCGCCCGCCTCGTCCCCTCAGCCCTTGACGGTCCCCTCCGAGATCGAACGGAGGAACCAGCGCTGCCCGAGGAGGAAGCACAGTATGCAGGGGAGGATGACGAGGGTGCTCGCAGCCATCAGGACATGGACCTCGGACAGTCCGTAACGGCTGCCGCGGAAGGCCGCGAGCCCGAGGGTCAGGGTGTGCTTCTCGGGCGACTGCAGAAAGAGGAGGGGATGGAGGAAGTCGTTCCAGGTCCAGACGAAGCTGAAGACCGCGCAGGTCCCGGCCGCGGGAAGGGAGGCCGGCAGGAAGATGCGGAACCAGGTCCGGAAGGGACCGCATCCGTCGATCCTCGCCGCTTCCTCGAGTTCGACGGGCAGGGTCCGGTAGAACTGGCGGAACAGGAAGATGAAGAAGGCGGACATGCCCGATCCGGCGACGAAGGAGGGCGCCGTCAACGGAAGGAACGTGTCGATCCAACCGAGTTCACGGAACAGGAGGAACTGGGGGATCATCGTCACCTGGGCTGGCAGCATCATCGAGGAGAGCACGAGGAGGAAGACGAACTCCCTGCCGCGGAAGCGCAGGCGCGCGAACGCGAAGCCGACGAAGGACGAGGCGAGGACCGTGCCCGTGACGACGAGGGCGGTGATCAGGATCGTATTCCGGGCCTGGAGGCCGATCGGCATCCGTTCGACCGCTTCCAGGTAGTTCTCGGGATGGAGGGTCCCTTCGAGAATCCTTCCCGAAAGGGCGTCCTCCCGGCTCGCGAGGGAGGTCAGGACCATCCACAGGAACGGAAGGGCGAAGGCGGTCCCGGCGAGACAGGCCGCGACCAGGGCCGGAGCGCCCGCGGAGAGGAGGAACGAAGTCCGTCTTCCACCGGAAACCTTCACGCCCGCATCTCGCTCGAATGGAGGAAAGGCCTCGAAGCCTTGAGAATCGCGAGCGTCATCAGGAGTACGACCATGAACAGAATCCAGGCGAGAGCGGCCGCGTATCCCATGTCATGGAAACGGAAGGCCTGCCTATAGACGTAGAGAACGTAGAACAGACTCGCGTTGTCGGGTCCCCCGTCGGTCAGGACATAGCTCTGAGTGAAGACCTGGAACGAACCGATGACGAGGGTGATCAGGTTGAAGAGAATAACGGGAGAGAGCATCGGGAGGGTCACGTGCCGGAATCGGTGGAACGCACCGGCCCCGTCGATCCTGGCCGCGTCGTGGAGGGAGGACGGGATCGTCTTCAATCCGGCCAGGAAGACGACGACGGTCCCTCCGACGAACCAGAGACTCATCAGGACGAAACTCGTCAGGACGGTGTCCGTATTCCCGAGCCAGTCGGGCCCGGAAAGGCCGAACAGGGCCAAGCCCCGATTCAACAGGCCCCCGTTCCGGTCGAAGATCCATCCCCAGAGAACGGTCATCGCGACGCCCGAAACGAGACTGGGCAGGTAGATCAGGGTCCGGAAGACCCCCCGGAACGGCAGCGGCCGGTCGAGGAGCATGGCCAGCCCGAGCGCCAGCCCGAGTTGCAGGGGAACCGAGAGGAGAACATAGAGCCCCGTCACCTTCACCGCCTGGAAGAAGAGAGGATCCTCCCCGAAGAGCCGTATGAAGTTCCCGAGCCCCGCGAACCTCGCCTCGTCCAGGGGCTCGAGGGCGCTCCAGTCCGCGAATGAGAGGCAGAGGGTCAGGTAGACCGGCCCGAAAACGAAGATCGAGAAGCCGAGGAACCACGGGGCGAGGAAGAACGCGGCAGCCCTCCGCTCCCTCCTCTCCGCAGGCGGCCCTCCCCGTTGGGCCCTCAGAAACAGGACGAGAGCGCCCGCGAGAAGACCCAGGAAGACCCAGAGCGCCGCCGCCAGGGGGAAACGGGGAAGGGCCTTCCGGCGGGAGTCCCGTTCGAGGAGGGCCCGGATCCTGCGGGCCCCCTCGGCCAAGGCCTCCTCGGGTTCGAGTCGTCCGGTCACGAGGCAGGCTTCCAGCGCTTCTCGGACGAAGTTCTTGACTTCCTCCCAGCGCGGGAAGGTGGAGACGAGACGGGCCTCCTCGAGGGCCCGTAGGAAAACTTCGTCATGGACGGGGTCCCGTTTTGGATCGAGGAAGGCCTTTCCGGCCGCGACCTTCTTCATCGCGGGAACCGCGATCCCGCGGGAGGCCATCAGGCGGGCCCCCTCCTCCCCGGCGAGGAAGGCGAGGAGGGCGAAGGCCTCCTCGGGATGGGAGGACGCACTCGAAAGGCAGTAACCGGTCTCCGCCAACGCGGTCGGACGCCTACCCTCCGGCCCTTTCGGGAGGAGGGCCACGTCGAAGCGGATCTTCGCCCCCCGGTTCCGGACGCGGTCGACGACCCAACGCCCGGCGGGGGCGATCATCGCGATCCTCCCCTCGGCAAAGGAGACCCTCGAGCCGAACGAGGCCTCCCGGTGCACCTGCCTCGGGGTGACGCCCGCGTCGACGAGCCTCTTCAGGAACCTGACGGCGCGAAGGACCTCCGGCGAATCGAAGACGCAGCGGCCGTTCCCGTCGAGGATGTCTCCTCCGGCCGACCAGATCCAGGGCATCAGGGCCTGGACCCACCAGTTCATCGAGAGACCGAACCGCTCCCTGGATCCGAGGGCGTTCGGGGGTCCCGTGAGCTTTTTCGCGGCGGAGAAGAGGTCCTCCCAGGTCCAATCGGGGCCCGGGGGGTCGAGACCGGCCTCCCGGAACAGGTCCCGGTTGTAATAGAGGACATAGGGCGTGCAGTCCTTCGGAAGCGCGAACTGGCGGACGACGCCCTTCGGATCGGGGGCCCGGAAGGCCTCCAGGGTGACCGGAAAATACTCCTCCGGGTCGAAGCCGCTCTCCTCGAGCTTCCCGTCGAGCGGAGCGAGAACCCCGGCCGACAGGTAGGCCGGAAACATCTCGACGTCGATCGCGAAGACGTCCGGCGGGGATCCGGAGGCGCAGAGCGTCTTCAGAGTCTCGTTCTGGTCGGCCGCCCGGAGGATTTTGACACGGATTCCCGGATGGCCCCGCTCGAAGCGATCGATCAGGGGCCCGATGAAGTCGTAGTCCTCCTGCCAGGGCAGAAAGCGGATCTCGATCCCTCCGTCGCCGCCGGAGGACCCGCAGGCCGCGGGGAACAGGAGGGATAGGGCGACGAAGGGGAGGAGCAGACATCTCACCTCCGGCCTCCCCCCTCCTCCCTCCATCCCTCGGGCAAGGCGATCTCGAACTCCAGGACTTCGTCGGCCCGCCCTTCCCCGGGCGCGAGAGCCAGGGTCCTCGCCCGAAACATTCGCCCCCGGAACCGGACCAAAGGAGTGACCTGGAGGGTCGCCTCCTTGGACACCGGGATCTCGAACTCCCCGTTCCCGTCGGTCGACTTCCGGCGCCGAATCGTCCCGAGGAGCTGCATCAGGAAGCGGCGATCCTCGTTCTTCTTCATCGACGGGATCCAATACCAGACTTCCGCCCCGGGGATCGGGGTTCCCTGGCCGTCCGTCACCCTCCCCCGGACCCTCTCCCCGGGACCCAGGGAGATGGATTTCGTGAGAGCCCCGCTCGTTCCGCCGGGAATCGAGATTCGAACGGATCCGACGCCTCCGTTCCGGCCGAGGGCGAAGAAGAGCCCCTCGAAGGGAGGGAGAACCCTGAGGACGAGGCGTCCCCTTCGGTCGCCGAGAAAACGAGGGCCGCTCCGCAGCAGGGGGGACTTCCCCCGTTTCGAGGGCAGGAGGAGGACCTCCGCACCCCGGGCCGGGGCACCGGAATCCTCGAAAATCCCGAGTTCGAGACGGACGCTCCGATCCAGGCGGTAGTCCGGGCGATCCTCCTTCCTTCCCGTTCCGACTTCGAGAAGGACCTGCGGCGCGGATTCCTCTTCCGGAAGGAGGCAGCCGAGGATCCGTTCGACTCCCTTCGCGAGCGGAGGGAGGACGAAACCTCCGTCCTCTCCGCTCCGCGTCTCGAAGAGCGGCCCTTCTGAGAGGAGGGAGAGGGAGGTCGAGATCTCGAGCGGCGCCCAGGCAAGGACGAGCGCTCCGCGCAGCGGTTCTCCGTCCCTCCTGAGGAGCCTGCCGGAACATTCCCTCCCGTCCCTCAGAAACAGCCTCATGTCCGGCGTCTCGGTCCGCCGTTCCACTTCGAACACCGGGATGGACCGCGCCCGGCCCCTGATCGCCCGGCCCGGAGCCCAGGCCAGGATCCTCGCTTGGACCCGACCGAGGCTGGGGTCCTCCCACCAGCCTGCGGGGATCCACGCCTTGCGGAGACCGTCCTTCCCGGCCGCTCCGAGTTCCCTGAAGACGAGAGGCCCGATCGGAGGGCTAGAGGGATCGTAGATCGCGAGCCTCGCTCCGGTGATCGGCCCCTTCCCCGTCGAGACCTCGAGGAGGACCGGAAACTTGAAGCCGGGGTCGAGCATGACGGTTTCGGCGGGGAGGGCCGCGATCACGGCCCTTTGTCCGGCCGGGCGGCGGGGCCATGCGCAGTCGATCTCCCGGCTCGCGCAGAGCTTCCCACCTGCTTCCCGGAGCCTGAGCCTTCCAATCCCCGAGGGGATCGGAGGAATCACCCCCCCTCCCTCCGCGTCGAGGGGGATCGGCAATTCGCAGACGATACGGACCCCGAACTCCACCCTGAGCCGAAAGGGGACTTCGTAATCCTTCCGGTCGGGGACCCTGACCCTGCGCTTGCGGAAACGGCGTCCCAGGTCGCGGAGCACGCAGATCCCCCCGGCCGTCAGGTCCTCGCGCAGGGCGCTCGTCCGGTAGAAACCGTCCTTCGACTCCTCCCAGGCGAAGGCCGCGTATCTCCTCCCCTTCCGGAGGAACACCCGGAACCGCCCCCGGTCGTCGGCCCGCGCCCTGAGGACCTCGAGATCGCCGACCCGCGCCCCGTGCCTCCTCCCGAAGAACAGGATCTCCGCACGCTTCCAGGGGCGGCCCGCGAGGGTGCGGGTCCTCCCCAGCGTCGGGACTTCCCCGACCCGGTCGCGGGGAACCCCTCCGCCGCCCCGGACCCGGACCTCCCCCTGCCCCGGCAAACCGGAAACGAAAAGGGCGAGGAACAGCCAGCAGGCCTTCATTTGTGTTTCCCGTCCTCCCGTCCCGGGACCTCGGAATCCTTCGGGAGGGGGATCTCGAGTTCGATCGGCTCGGGATCCTCCTCCTCGCCCGCCCGGATCTGGGTCGCCCCCGAGTAGAACCATCTCCCTCCCGCCTGAAGACTGGCCGAGAGATTCACCATGACGTTGGCGGGGACCCCGACCCGGAACCTGCCGTTCCGGTCCGTTCGCACGATGTTTCCTCCCTGGTTCCCCAGGAAGGAGTAGAGGCGCCACTCGCCTCCGTTCCCGGTGAAGTTGAAATAGACATTGACCCTGGCCTCCGGCAAGGGCTTTCCCCGCGGATCGAGGACCCGACCGGCGACCAGGAGGGTCTTCTTCATCTCGAGAAACAGGGCCCTTTCCTTCGCGCCGTCACGGGAGGGAAGCTCCTCCCCTGCATCCTTCCCCAGGGCCACCTGGGCGTATCCGCCGTCCTCCGCGCGGGCCCCGAGGATCATCCCCTCGCTCTCTCCGCACAGGAACCCGAGTCTCCCCCTGCCGTCCCCGAGAAAAACCGCGGGGTTGTAGACGCCTATCAGGCCGTTGGGGTGGACCTGGGTCTCGCCGAATCCGAAAAGGGGTCGGACCACGGGGGAGCCATCGGAATGCACGGCCCGCACACGGAGGATCGAAAGCTTCCTCAGATCCAGATCTCCGAGTTCCAGGTTCCCTCCCTTGCTCTCCGTCCGGAAATGGAGCCAGGCGACGGGGGAGAGAGGAGGTCCGTCCCCCTCCAGCGTCCTCAGGATCCCGTCCGGGAGGAGGGCGGCGAGGAACAGCGTGCATCTCGGATCCTGGGAAGGAAGGACGAAGTCCCCCTTCGCATCCGTCGTCAGGTGGAAGCTCGGTCCCCGGCGGTGCGCCCAGCTCGACCACCCCGTGGGCCGCGAGGCCCATACTAGAAGCGGAAGGCCGGCCAGGCCGCGGCCCTGTCCCATCAGCACCCTCCCCTTCACGACGAAGCCGGGTTTCAGGGTCACGATGAAATCGGGCTCCTCTCCCTCCCCGACTCGCTCCTCCTCCCCGAGGCTCAGGGAAAAACTCGCATAGGTCTCCGAAAACCCGGGGGCCGTGACTCTCAGGGGGATCGGGGAGAGGGTGGAAGGGATCCGACACCGGGCCACCCCCTCCTCGTCCGTCTTTCCGCTCGGATAGAGCCGAGGAAGACCGGAGGACCCTGCAAAGGTCTTCACGCAGAGTTCGATCCTCGCCCCGGCGATGGCCTCTCCATCCATCTTCGAGGGCTTCCGATTCCCTCCCCCCTTTCCCTTCAAGACCCCGATCCGAACCTCGACGGGTCTTCCGAGGGGCAGGGCTTCCGGGCTCTCCTCTTTCTCCATGCCCCCCCTCGGAACTTCGTCCTCCGTTCCGCTCCCTCCCCGTGCTCTCGTGTCCACCCTCCGGGAGAGGATCGGCATCCCCTCCTTTCCGAGGACCTGAAGGACCACGGTTCCGGGAAGCGGGGGAACGACGACCTCGTCCCCCTCGAGAAGGGCGAGAGGAAGTCGATCGGGGATCCTTTCGTTCCCGTAGAGGACCTCGACTCCGAGAGGTTCGTAATCCTTCCAGACCTTCCGACCTTCCAGACGGAACCTCCGAACCCGGATCCGGGCTCTCTTCTCCGTGAACTTCAGGGGAATCCCGGCCACGACATCGTCGAGAATCTCCGAAACCCGGAAGAGGCCGGGCGAGACCTCTTCTCGGGCCCAGGCCATGTAACGCCTTCCGGAAAGCAAACGGGTCCGGAACCGCCCTCTCCGGTCCGCCCGGACCTCGAGTCGGTCGGCCGTTCCGATCCCCGGAGCCAGGCGATAGGGCCAGGAAACGAAGGCGATCCTCGCTCCTTCCCAGGCCTTCCCTCCTCGGAGGACGACCTTTCCGATCGTCCTCCGGCGCCGGTCTCCTTCCCTCTCCGGGCCGTCCTGCCCTCTCGAGGGTCCGGCGAGGACCATGAGGCAGAGGAAACCGGGGAAGAGGATCGGGAAAGGGCGCGCCGGCATGCGGCCGTTATACCGGATCGGGAACCAGCCGGGTGCGCAACCCTCGTAAGGAGCCGTGGGGGTGGGACTTCCCCTCCCACCCGGGCGTCAATTCGGGAGTTCCCCGTGGTCGATAAGCCCCTCCGATGGACGAAGCCTCCCCAAACACTCGCATCCGCAGGGATCCGGGTCCAGGATACCCCTCCTCCGCACCGCCCCCCCGCCGGAGAACCCGCGGGATCGAACCTATGCTTGGACTCCTTCTTCTTCCGGCCCTCGCCGGGATCCCCCTGCTCGGCCCGCCTCCTTTTTTCCGAAAAGAGCCTGGGAAGGAGGTCTTCCGCCCCGGAGCCCGCATCCTCTGGCTCGGGGACAGCATCACCCACGCCTGCCGCTACACGCGCTACCTCGAGGACTACGCCTGGTCCAGGTATCCGGACAATGACCTGCGATTCCTGAACACCGGGGTCTCCGGAGATCGAGCCCTCGACGTCCTGTTGCGATTCGACCTCGATGTCCGCCCCTTCCATCCCGATACGATCTTCCTCTGCCTCGGAATGAACGACGGGGGGTTCACGACCGAGGGGAAGGAAGAACGTTTCGCGATCTTCCGCCGTCACATGAGCCTCCTCCTCGACCGCATCCGAGACGGTGGATCCCGTTGCGTGTTGATCTCCCCCCCTCCCGTGGACCCCGACGCCGTCTTCCCCCTGAAGGGCCTTCCGATCCCGCGGAAGGTCGGTCCCGGGTACGACCGGGTCCTGAAGGATTTCTCCGAGTGGCTCGAGGACGAGGCGAAGCGGCGCAGGATCCCCTTCGTGGACGCGCACGGGGCCCTCTCCTCCTTCACGAGGAGACTCCGCTTCGCGAATCCCGCCTCGACCCTGGTGCCCGACGGAGTGCATCCGGGCCGGATCGGGGCCGCGTTGATGGCGCTCGAAGTCCTGGACCGGATCGGAGAGCGGGGTCCGCGCTTCGTCGTCGAACTGATCCGCGGCGTCGGAAGGGGAAAGATCCGGGGAGCGGATCTGAGGAAGCTCCGCTGGCCTCCGTCGGGAGTCAGGTTCGTCCTGAAGGCCCGCTCCCTTCCCTGGGTCCTCCCGAGGCCCGCCCGCGGCGCGGCTCCGCTGGACCCGCGATACGAAGCCCTGAACCGTTCCGTCCTGAGGATCCGGGATCTCGTTCCGGGGCGCTACGGCCTCTACATCGACGGCATCCGCATCCTCTCTGCGACCTCCAGGGACCTCGCGCGGGGGATCGATCTCGGTCTCGAGGATCTCCATCCCGACTGGAGACAGGCCGAATCCCTCACCGAGGAGAACGGACGGAGGAACGCGGTCATCCGCACCGGGATCCTGGACCTGTCCGAAGCGCGTCAAACGGCGCGGAACCTCGAGGCGCGGGGCCTGACCGCGGGTCCGGCCTACAGGAGGGCGAAAGCGAGAATCGAGGAGCTGAACGCTCTTCTCGCCGAGGTCGGAAGGAAGGTCGTCGCCTCGGAGAAACGGATCGCCCGCCTCCGCACGCCTCGCCCTCACGACTACGAGATTCGACTCGAGACGAGAAGAACCCGGATCCCCGGAAGGTGAGGGGAATCAGTCCGCGCTTCTCCTTGCGCTGACGACTCGGATCCTCCCCTCCTCGTCCGGATGGGTCCGGATCTCTTCATACTCCGGACTCCGGTCGATCCTCCTCGCGATACGTTCCCCCTGTCCCGCTCCGACCTCGAAGGCGAGCACACCCCCCGGACGTAGGAATCGGGGGGCTTCCCGGATCAATCGATGCAGAAGATCCAGGCCGAAGGGGCCCGCCGCGAAAGCCTGCTTCGGCTCGTACCCCGCGATCTCCGGCTCCATGAGCCCGACCTTCTTTTCGGGAATGTAAGGAGGGCAGCCGGTCAGTACGTCGACCTGCCCCAAGAACGAGGGGTCATCGAAGGGCTCGAGCAGGTCGCCGACCCGGAACAGGACGCGGCCCTCGTGTCCCGTGTGGAGGGCGTTCCGACAGGCGAGCCTAATCGCCTCCTCGGAAATATCCACGCCGAAGAGGTCGGCGTCCGGTTCGTGGTGCGCATAGGCGAGTACGAGGTTCCCCGAGCCCGTGAAGACATCGAGCACGAGAGCGCGCCCCCGGGTCTCGACGCATTCCCGGATCGCCGAGAGACCGACCTCGGCGAGGAGTTCGGTCTCTCGGCGGGGGATCAGCGCTCCGGGACCGGCGAGGAGATCGAGGCCCATGAAGCTCTGCCGTCCCGTCAAGTAGGCCAGGGGTTCCCCTTCGAGGCGACGGCGGATCAGACTCCTGAGCCTCGCGACCGCGAGGTCGTCGATCCGGGGCAGAGGACGCTCGAGAGCCTCCTCCATCGGGAGAGGGTTTCCCGCGGCCGTGTGCCAGAGGGCATGAAGGTTCCCTTGCGGAGTCTCCCCGGGCTTGTCGGGAAGGACCCGCAGTCGTTCTTCCAAGATCTCCAGGAGTTCCTTGTAGGGCTTCGGCGGATGCATCGGATTCTCGTTCCGCCGGCCCCTCGAGGCCGGCCCGCGGGGCTTTCAACCCCGCAGGGCCGCCGCGTTGTCCCGAGCTTCCTCGTAGCTGGGATCGACCGCAAGCGCCTTTTCGAAACAGGCGACCGCCTCGGGGATCCTGCCGAGCTGGTATCGCGCGACCCCCAGGTTGTTCCAAATCTCGGGATCGTTCGGCTGGTGCTCGGCAGCCCTGGCGAAGGCCATCTCCGCCTCCTGGTACCGCTTCTGGCCGAATCGGATCATCCCGAGGTTGAAACTGGCCTCGGCGTTCGTCTCGTCCTGGGCGAGGACCCACTCGAAATCCTCGGCCCCCCCGTCATCCCCGCAGATGTAGCGGATGAAACCGAGTTGGTGCCGGTATTCGGGGTTCTCGGGATCGAAACGGACCGCCGCCTCCTGGTGAGGCAGGGCCTCCTCGTAACGGCCCAGGGAGCAATAGGCCTCGCAGGCCTGGCGGTGCACGAGAGCCAGCTCGAGACCGAGATTCGTCAAGCGTTCCTCGATGCCGGGCTGGTTCTTCGTCCAGTCCAGGAGCCCCTGCCTGGGGTCCTCGTTCGAGATCCGGGTCGGGATCTTGGGAAAGCCCTCCGCATCCAGGGTGGACGTCGAAGGGGGGTTCGCATTGCTCAGATCCGTGGTCATGTTCAACCTCTCCTGTCAGTTCCGGACCGCTGTCCGGAGGGGTTCCTCGATCACATCGCTCCAGGAGTCCCGCTCCCGCGGGGTCCTGGCGGAATCGACCGCCAACTTCAGGGCGGCGGCATGTCGTCTCACGGAATCCTCGTCCACGCCCCCCGCTTCGAGGGCCTTCGCGAGCCATGCCCTGGCCTGGTCCACGAGTCCGAGGCGGGCGAGGATCAAGCCGCCCTGGAGACGAACGGGCCCGTGTTCGCCCCAGGCCTCCAGGTAGCGGATCAGGATCTCGAGGGCTTCCCGAGGCTTCCCGTTCCGGATCTCGAGCCCGGAGAGGACGAGATGCGGAACGGCTTCCTCCGGAGCCGCGTCCATCGCGCGGCCGAGGAGTTCCCTCGCCCTCTCGAGGTTTCCCTTCCCGATCCAGCAGGAAGCCATACCGACGAGCGCGATCCAGGAGGTGATGCCCTCCTGCACCGGCACGACGAGGTTCACGCCCCGGAAAGCGAGAAGGCGCTCATAATGCTCTAGGGCTTCCTCGAACCTCTCGAAATGGGAAGCGACACCGGCCGCGATGTAGTGGAGGTTCGGAGTCGGCATGAAGCGGGCCAACCCCGTGCGCAGGATTCGATCGGCCTCCTCCGGACGGTCCTTCTTCGCCAGTTCGAGTCCTAGAAGCGCGCAGATCTCGCCGGCGAACGGCATCTGCCTCCACTTGGAAGGAGGTTGCACGGTCGCTAGACGGTAGGCCTTCGAAAGGACTTCGATGATCTCTTCAGGGGGTTTTTCGATCTGCCGGAGGAAGTCCCCGTACTTGTAGAGGCAGTAGACATCCTCCGGGTATTCCTCGAGCTGGAGACGGAAGAGCCTCAGGTTCCGCTCGATCTTCCTCCTGCTCTCGATCACGGCCTCCGAGTACCCGTAATGGACGATGACGACATCCGAAGGATGGAGGTCGAGCCCGAGGGGTTCGGCCGCGGACACGAGGGAGGGAATCGCCTGTTCGTGAATGCGGTAACGGTACTGGAGCCCCGGGAGATTCCGGAACATCCGGACCATCATCACACCTCGGGTACGCCCCTCCTCGAAGTCGTTCCGGAAGAGCATTTGGTAGCCCGAGGCCCGCCCATTTCTCGCGATCTCCCGCAAGCGTGGAAGCGAGTCCGGCTCCACGTACTCGTCCGCGTCGAGGACCAGGATCCAATCACCGCCGGCCCTCGAAATGGCCAGGTTCCGGGGAGCGCTGAAATCCTCGTCCCAGGGCCGTTGAAGGACCGTCGCCCCATGGGACTTCGCGATCTCCATCGTCCGGTCCGTCGAACCCGTGTCGACGAGGATGATCTCGTCGACAAAGGGGCGGACCCGCGAAAGGCAGCCATCGAGGAAGGCCTCCTCGTTCCGCGCGATCATGCAGAGGGAGATCCGCGGCTCCCTCCCTTCCCGCTCCCAGGGAGGGGGGGGAAGATCCGCGGCCATGGCTTCACCCGGATTCGGGAGGGACTCGATCCCCTCCCACCGTTCGAAAAGGGCCCTCGCCTCCTCGGCGTCCCGCGTCCCTTCCGAGGGGCCTCGCCCGTCGAAGGGACGGTCCAGCCGGCATTCGACGACCGGGAGCCCGCAGGCCGAGGCGCGCAGAATCCACTCCTCCCCCGCGACGATCTCGGAGTCGATCTCCTCGGGCAGGGGACCGATCCTGAACCAGGCCCTCCGGGGAACGATCATCCCCCCGAGCCCCTGACGGAGGGTCCCGTCGGGATCTTCGGGCACGGAGGGTCTGGGGTCTGCCTCGGCGATCAGGCGTTCGAAATCCCCGCGTTCGGGGAGATCCCCGGCCCTGAGCAACCAGCAGGCATCACCCGACGACCGCCGGAGACTCTCGTTCCAGGCCCGGAGGCAGGGGAGTCCCGGGGTCGCGGTCACGATCTCCCAGGCCTCGGGAAGGAAGCGGCACAGAGCGGCTCGGGTCCTGGCCACGGCCTCGTCGGACTTCTCGGGATCCGCGATCAGAACCGATCCCCCGAGGGGAACCCGGCGTTCCGCCAGGACCCACAGCCTCTCTCCCGGCCGGCGATACATCAATTCGGTCGCAGCAAGTCCGGCGTCCACCAAGGGCTTCAGGGCCTTGCGGGGGAGCGGGCCGTCCCAGGCCGCGACATGAAAGAGATCGAGGATGACGAAGCCCGCCCTCGGGAGGGAGGAGGCCACTCGGTCGAGGTCGAGAGGAACCTCCCTCTCGAACGGCGCCGGCCGCGAGTCGAGTCCGGAGACCCGCCCCTCGAAGCTCTTCCGGACCGCGGAGGGAGCCATCATGTGCCAGAGATCGAGGACGAGCCGGCCTCCCTCCGGCAAGGCCTCGGCGAACTCACGCAATCGCGCTTCGAAATTTCCGAACCCCTCGACCCAACCGTCGATCAGGATCCATTCGGGAGGGGATTCCGGATCGAGGAGAAGAGCCACCGGCGGCAGGCAGGCCCCGATTTCCTCCGCCCGGGGGGAAGGTAGGCGGAGACCGGGGCCGTCGGGCAGCCAATCCGTGATCGCGGACGGGGCTCGTCCGAAGCCGCGAATGCTGTGCGCCTGGGTCCCGGAGGATTCTTTCATCGTCGGGGAATTTCAGGGGATTCGAAGGGGAAATCTCGGGCAACGCCTGCCGCCGATGGCAGGGGCTTCTCGGAGCCCCTATCGGCAGGCCTCCGGCGAAGCTGGAGAGAAACCCGACATTCAGGGGCCGCGGCTCAAGATCCCCACCTTCCCCCTGGGGGCCCCGCCCCCCCGGAGAAGGCGGGGCGGGGCCTTCCGCGAGGATCTCCCCCACCTCCTCCGGAAGGGCTTGCCCCCCCACCGGTGAGGTGCGCAAGCTCTCTCCATGCAGGGTTTCACGGAAGAGGAGAAGGCAAGGATCCGAAACGCCCTCGAGGGTGCTCGGAGCCCTTGGAGGATCGAGTTCCTCGACCTCGTCGGCTCGACGCAGGACGAGGCTCAGATTCTGCTCGAGACGGGTTCTCCGCCCCCCTTCGCCGTTCTCGCCTCCGAACAGACAGAGGGCCGCGGCCGGCGCGGCCGCGCCTGGAACCAGGACGGGGCGAAGGACCTGAGCCTCTCCCTGGTCCTCCGTCCCGGGGATTCGGTGCCGGCCCTCCTCCTGCCCATCCTCCTGGCAGGCGCCCTCCACCGCGGGCTCGAAGCCTTCCTCCCGGGAGGCGGATGCCGGATCAAGTGGCCGAACGACATCCTCCTCGGCGGGCGGAAACTCGCCGGAATCCTGATCGAAGGGGCCGGAGAGGGGAGCTGGATCGCGGGAATCGGGGTCAACGTCGGCAGGCGGACCTTCCCGGCGGACCTCGCGAATCGGGCGACGAGTCTCGCCCTCGTTCTCCGGCGACCGCCCGGAAGGGCCGAGGTCGCGGCCCGCTTCCTCCGGGAGACGGCCTCCCTGCTCGAAAGAGCCGAGGGCGGGGACCCCGGGCCCGCCCTGGAGGCCTTTCACCGGGGGTTCGCCCTTTTGGGGAAGGAGGTCGTGATTTGCAGCCGGGGAGACGAATCCCGGGGACGGCTCCTGGCTCTCGACCCATCCGGAGCGGCCTTGGCCTCGGGCCGGGTCTTCGCGCTCGGTGAGATCGAGAGTCTCCGGGGAGCGGAACCCTGAGACCGGACACCGCCGGGGCGGAACTCTGGAAGTTTCAGTTCCTCCAGGGAACGACGACCCCGTTCAGGGACGGTGCGCCGGAAATACCGATCCTGACCGGCATGTCGAGAAACCATTCCTGCGGGTCCCCGAGCTTCCCGTTCCCGTTCTGGTCGACGCCGGCCACGAGACGATGGAGCCCGAGGGGAACCCCGGAAAACCGGAAGTTCCCCGCACCGTCGGCCTTCGTTTCCGCGAGGACCCTGGTACCGTCGAGAAGGCGCACGACCAAGGGTCCCTTCGGCGTGGGAATCGGACTCTCGAAGACGTAATCGAGGAAGACCGAACCCGCGTTCGTCCGGAGTTCGTAGCGATCCTTGAAGAGCCCGGGGAGGAGTCCCTTCCTGTCGAGGGCGACGGTCAACACGGCGGGAGCGAAGAAGCGGTCGAAGTCGAACGAAAGCCGGCCGCTGGGTTTCCCGACGGGAAGGAGACGGAACCTCGCGAGGGCACCGCCCCCGGAGTTCCGGATCCTCACGGTCCCCCGCGACTTGTCGGTCCCGAAATCGATCGTCAGGGGGCTGACCGCCGCGCTCGGACTCCGCCAACGCCGGGCGGCCTCGGCGACCGCCCTGCCCGCGTCCAGGAGTCCGTAACCGTAGGACGAATCCCAGCCGCTCGGCCCCGAATCATGGACGGTCGCCCGGAGCACCGAGCGGGCTTCGGCCATCGTGATGTCCGGATAGACAGCATCCATCAGGGCGAGAGTCGAGAGGACGTGGGGAGTCGCGACCGAGGTCCCGAGGAAGGAATTGTAGCCGTAAACGAGCTTCCCGTTCCGCGGATCCGAATAGGCCCAGGTGGAGACGACGCCCCCCGGACCCGCGATCGTCGTCCCACCTGGAGCGGCGATCTCGATAAAGGGGCCGGTGTTCGAATAGGCGGTCTTTCTCCCGTCCGGCCCGACGGCGCCGACCGCGATGACCTCGGGCCAGGCCGCGGGATAGACCGGGGTCGTCAGGTTCTTCGCTTCGTTCCCCATCGCCGCAACCATGAGGACGTTCCGCCTCGCTAGCCCCTGGATCTCCTCGTATTCGGCCTTCGTCGGGGAATACAGGAGGTAGCTCATGTTGAGCAGGCGGGGACGCTCGGAAAGAGGAAGGATTCTTTTGGAATCGTTCGGCAGCCCCTGGAGATAGCGAAGCGCCTGAATCCGGTCGTAAGAGGTGCTGCCGCGCACTCCGAACACCCGGAGCCCGAGGAGCTTCGGATTCCAGGTCGCCCCGGCGACGCCGATCTTGTTGTTCGTCACCGCACCGGCGATCCCCGACACGTAGGTTCCATGGAAGAGGGTCGCCTTCCCGAAGGGGGTCGGCTCGCTGGGATCGGGATCCACGCCGTCCCCGTCTCCCGAGTTCAGGGGATCCGAGATGAAGTCGTAGCTCGACTTCAGGAACCTAGGGGCCAGGTCGGGATGTCCGATCTGGAACCCGGTGTCGAGGAAGGCGAGGACCTGCGAGCTCTTCCCCACCGTCCTCGACCAGGCGGCGGGGAAGGCGGCGAGCCTCATGTTCCATTGGAGCGAGGTGTAGAGCTGGTCGTTCGGCGAACCGCCGCCCTGCAGGAACGGCAGGAAGGTCGAGGGGAGCACCCCACCCGCCAGGGAGGACAGGGGGGACCTGAATTCCGGACTCGCGTAGCGAAGCCCCGGGACCTTCCTGCGGATCTCGCGCAGGCGGGCGGCCATCAAGGCCCTCCGGCGGAGGGGATCGGAAAGACTTTCGAGGATCGGATCGGTCCAGAGCTGCGTGGACTCCCCCCTGAGCTTTCGGAGTCCCAGGGAGGTGACGAGGTCTTCGATGCGCCTGCGTTCCTGCGGAGAGACCCGTTCCGGAAGGCCGAGGAGGAAACGCCCCTCGAAGCGCTCGGGAGCGGCGGTTCCGAGCCATTCGGCCCTCTCGGCCCTAGCCGCGGAAAGTCCCCGGGCCGATGGTCTCCGCGCCGCGGCCAGCGGAGCCCCGGATCCCGGACGGTAGGGACGGACTCGAAGGCGGTAGCGGACGGGGCTCGGGCTCTTCAGGGAGAAGACGACCTCGGCGCCCGGTTTGAACGCGACGAGACATGCATCCCCGCCCCGGAGATCCAGGGCCGAGGCCGCGGGATCCAGGAGATCCCCCTCGGCCAACTCGAGGGTGAGACCCCGCGACGCCTCGATCGAGACCTCGAAGGTCGAAGCCGCCGGATCTCCTCCCAGCGGCCCCATCCGAAAGAGATCCCTCGGGTCCACGCCCCCCCCGACCCCTCCGGTCACGAGGGTCGCCTCCGTGCCGGCGCCCAGGTCCCCGGCGGAATAGAGATGATCGTTCGGTTCCTCGTCGGAGATCCGGTTCGGAGCCCCGATCGATCCTCCCGTCGTTTCGGATCCGCCCGTCCCCCCGGAGATCCGGGCGTTCCTCGGGAAGCTCGTCTGCAACACGAGCCTCCCGGTGAAATCGGCGGTCCCCGGAGTCGAGCCGCCGCCTCCCCCCCCGCAGGAGCCCGCGAGGAGCAAGGCCAGACAGGCGGAGATCCGGAAGGGCCGGACCTTCGCCCCGCATTTGGGAAGGATCATCTTCGAGGGTCGTAGCATCGAAACTGGGTGCTGGGAACGCGATGGTTCCCACGAGACGGACACGACGGAAGCGGGCTCGACGAGCCGCGTGGTGGGGCCTGCGAACTCCGGAGGCTTCGAATTATGCCACACGGCCTAGGAAGTTGCGCCCGAGATCCGGGATTCCCGAAATAGAACGAGGCCCGGCCTCTCCGGACCCCCCGCACCCCGTCCGATCCCGGCCCCCCGCCCCCCCCGAGGTCGAGCGATCCCCGGAATTGCCCCGCCCCGACCCGGAGAGTTCAAACCGCCATGACATCAGGACTTGCCCCGTTTCCGGAAGGGGAGCCGGAAACGGACCCGGAACCCTTCCCGGCGGAAGGATCCCGCCCGGGCGGGAAAGGCCCGGGACCGCGCGCCCCTCCATTCCCGGACTTGAATCCGAAGCGGAAAAAGATTCCGCCCTCGCCAGCGGACGGAAGGACCCGCGGAGAGGCGGAGCGTACGTTTTTTCGACGCGGCCAGCCGATGAAGTCCGGGCAGGGAGCCCATCGGCTCGGAAGGGATGAGAAGCGGTGATCTTGGATCTGACCCGGAACGCTTGGACATGGCTGGAACCCGGACGGCGGAACACCCACTTCGGCGCTCGATGCCGTCCGCCTCCGCGGTGAGGCCGCGGGGAATCGATGGATCAACGGCCCCTCGAGGGGTCATCTGATGAGTTGGTGCGAGGGCGCCACGATCGGACAGTGAGTGACGACACGGGGGGGGACATGGGTCTCCCCCCGCGTTTTTTTGGGGCCGATTCGCCGTTTGACAGCCTCCCCCGGAAGATCGAAGATCCAGCCATGATCCCTCTCGCGTTCTTCCCGAATCTCGGAACCCCCGAGATCATGGTCATCCTCCTGGTCGGCCTCCTCCTCTTCGGCGGACGCCTGCCGGAGGTCGGGAAGTCGATCGGACGGAGTCTCATCGAGTTCCGCAAGGGATTGAGGGGGATCAAGGAGGAAGCGGGCCTCTCCGAGATCGAAAAGGTCCGGGACGAACTCCGGGACCTGACCCGCCTTCCCTCCATCGACATCGAGGAGCCGGAGAGCCCCGGACTCGAGATCGAGGTCGAGTCCCCCCCCTCGAAGGAGGAGGCGATCCGGCGGGACCTGACGGAGGCGGCGGAGGAGGGTCTCGCGGCCCTGGAGGAGGATCCATCCGCTTCGGAAGCTCCGCCGGAACGGACCTCCGGGGAGGACGCTCCTGACACCCCGCCCGAGGAAGACCGGCCGGAGGCCGACGAGGAGTCCTCTCCGGAGGGCGAGCCGGGAGGACGGGAGGCGGAGGACGCCCCCCGCCCCTTCGGCTATCGGAGCTGAAAGACGGCCCCCTATCCCTCCCGATCCTCGACCAGGGAGGAGTAGTCCGCTGCGACCGGGTATCGGCGGCCGACCCCGAAGGCCTTGCTCGTGATCTTGAGTCCGGGAGCCGCCTGGCGCCTCTTGTATTCGTTACGGTTGACGAGGCGGAGCACGGCCTCCACGGTCTCCCTCGGGTGCCCTCTCCCGACGATGTCCGGGAGGGCGAGCCCCTCCTCGACGTAGGCTTCGAGGATGTCGTCCAGCACCTCGTAGGGAGGCAGGCTGTCCTCGTCCCTCTGTCCGGGCCTGAGTTCGGCGCTCGGCGGTTTCTCGATCGAGGCTCGGGGAATGACCTCCCCCTCGCGGTTGATCCACTCCGCGATCCGATAGACGAGGGTCTTGGGCACGTCGCTGAGAAGGGCGAGGCCTCCGCTCATGTCCCCGTAGAGCGTGCAGTAGCCGACGGCCAGCTCGGACTTGTTGCCGGTCGTGAGGACCATGGCTCCGGTCGCGTTCGACAGGGCCATGACCAGGTCGCCGCGGATCCGCGCCTGGAGGTTCTCCTCCGTCACCCCTTCCGGAGGCCGGCCGAGAACCGGCTCTAGGGTCGCGTTGTAGGCTCCGACGATTCCTCGGATCGGGGCCTCGTGCAGGACGATGCCGAGCTTAGCGGA
>Ga0256830_1000287_pt1 | contig 44361 bp, 47 predicted proteins | sample 128326metaG_FD_190537 | JGI IMG/M metagenome (GOLD analysis project Ga0256830, IMG submission 190537) | Hydrothermal vent microbial communities from Lau Basin, Pacific Ocean - 128-326 | ecosystem: Environmental > Aquatic > Marine > Hydrothermal vents | place: Pacific Ocean: Lau Basin | collected...
TTAAACGGCATCGGATATTAAATTCTGCAACTCCCCAACGGTCAGGTCCTTAACCTTTGTCTCCATAACGTCACCTATAGGTAACATAATATTTCAACTACTTAAAAAATTTCGGCTGTTGCTATTTCTTTTTTAATAATTCCCCTATTTCGCTCACTATCAATTCACCTTTTGTGTTGTTCCTCCTCTCTCTTCGCCTCCTCCAGCTCCCTCTCCACCAGGCGGAGCAGCTCCTGCACCCGCTCCTGCGTTTTTGCTTCAATGCTCGCCCTTATAAGCGGAGAGGTGTTGCTCGGCCTAAGGAGAGCCCAGCCGTCCTCAAACACTATGCGCGCGCCGTCGGTGAGGTCGAGCCTGTAGCCCTTCTCCTTAAGGCTCTGAATAATCCCCTCCATCACCTTGAACTTGATGTGATCGGCGCAGGGGAAGTTTTTATGGAGCTTCGGGTAGCCGGGTATCTCATCCGCAAGCGCGGAAAGCCTTTCCTCCCGCTGAGAAAGAATCGAGGCCAGCTTCAGGCTTATGAGTATGGGGTCGTCGAAGGGGTAGAAGTCGGGATAGAAGTAGTGGGCGCTCGTCTCCATAGCGAAGACTGCGTTGTAGCGCTTTATCGCCTCGCACACAAAAACGTCGCCCACGCGCACGCGCTTCACCTCTCCCCCGTGCCTTGAAAGCTCCTCCTCAACTATGCTGGAGCACTCCACATTTGCTACTACCACGCCTTTGCCCTTCTCCTTCAGAATTTCGCGGGCTATTATTATCCCCACCTTCTCTGTCTGCACCACCCGCCCGAGGTCGTCCACGAAGACCACGCGGTCTGCGTCGCCATCATAGCCAGCGCCGAAGGCTGCGCCTGTGGCTGAGACGGTTTTTGCCAGGTCAGCCAGGCTCTCGGGTGTGGGTTCGCTCTCCCTCCCGGGGAAGGTGCCGTCCGGCTGAGCGTTCAGCGTCGTAACCCTCGCCCCAGCCTTTCTGAACACGTAGGGCGCCACCACACATGAGGCGCCGTTTCCCAGGTCCAGCACGACCTTTAGTCCGCGCTCAAGGCTAAGCCTCTCCAGCAGGTAGTCCTCATACTCGCGCAGCACCTGCTTAGGGTTGAGCTCCACAATCTCTCCCACCTCGCTCCACCTCGCAAGCTTCAGCTTATCGCTGAAGAAGAGCTCCTTAACCTCGAGGTTTTCCCCGGTGTAGCCCGTACCATCGCCCCGGCGGAAGCGAACGCCGTTGTACTGGGGAGGGTTGTGCGACGCAGTTACGTAGGCGCCAGCATCGTATTCGCCCTTCGCTATGGCGAAGTTCGCCACAGGTATGGGAAGCATCCCCGCCAGGTGCACCTCAACGCCCGTCGAGGCAAGGCCGGCGCAGAAGGCGCGCTCAAATATCTCGCTCGTCGTTCGCGTATCTCGAGCCACCAGCACCTTTCCCTCGCCGACATATGTGCCGAAGGCCATGCCTATCCGCGCCGCCGTTTCTGCAGTTACCTCCACGTTAAAAATCCCGCGAACGTCGTAGGCGCGGAAGATGTGCTCCATACTAAGCGATCCCCTCCTTTGCCATTATGCCCCTCGCGGCCAGCACACCCGTGGCGGAGGCTATGACTATGCCCCGGGAAACACCTACACCGTCGCCCGCGACGAAGAGGTTGGGAATGCTGGTCTCCATGCTCCTGCCCACCTCCACGCGCATGGCGTAGTACTTTATCTCGGGTGCGTAGAGCAGTGTGGAGTCGCTCGCCACGCCGGGGATTACCTTATCCAGGCGCTCCAGACCCTCCAGGATGTTGGTCACGATGCGGTGGGGCATCACCATTGCTATGTCGCCCGGCGTAACCGCGCGCAGCGTCGGCCTCACCAGGCCGGAGTCTATACGCTTCCAGGTGGAGCGCCTCCCTCTGCGCAGGTCGCCAAGGCGCTGGATGAGCGGATTCCCCCCGCCCAGCGTGGTGGCGGTCTTGGCAATGCTCTCCCCGTACTCGGTGGTGTTCTCAACAGGCTCTGTGAGCTCTATTCGCGTGAGAAAGGCGAAGTTGGTATTGTTGCTCTGCTTGTCCCTGAGCGAGTGCCCGTTTACCCCCACGTAGCCCTTGTAGCTCTCCTTCACCATAAATCCGCGGTGATTTACACAGAAGGTACGAACAAAGTCGTCGTAGGTTTTTGTTATTATATGGAACTTGGGGTCGCGGTTTATCCTGCACACGGGCTCCATTATCACCGCGGGCACCTCCACGCGCACACCCACATCGATAGGCCCGTGGCGTATTTTCAGCCCGAGCTTCTGCGCCTGCTTCACCATCCAGGGTGCACCGCTCCTGCCGGGAGCGGCTACCACGTACCTTGCCCTGAGCCTTTCCCCCGTGGAGAGCTTCAGCTCAAGCCTGGGGGTTATCTCCTCAACCCGCGTCTGAAGCAGAAATTTAACCCCCCTGCTGCGCAGATGCTCTGCGATGCTCTTCACAACCTCGGGCGTGTGGTCGCTGCCTATGTGCCTCTGGGGTATCTGCACGAACTCTATGCCTGCGCTCGCCGCCTTGCGCGAGAGCTCCTCCTCCTCTTCGCTTGTCGCCTCGTAGAGCTTTTCCGGTGTGCCGTGCCTCACGTATATGCCGTCAACATAGCGGATTAGCTCCCATGCCTCGCTCTCAGAGAGGAATTCGTACAGGTTACCTCCTATGTCCGGGCGCAGATTTAGAGTTCCGTCGCTCAGCCCGCCGGCACCGCCAACACCGCTCATCACATTGCATGGCTTGCAGTTCACACACACCCCTGTCTTCTCCATCGGGCAGGTGCGCCTGTCCACATCCTTCCCCATGTCGATGACGACCACCCTGAGGCTGCTCCTCTCTGCGAGCTCATACGCTGCAAAGAGTCCTGCCGGACCCGCGCCGATTATCGCTACGTCGCACTCCATGAAACCACCGGGCGAGCACACTATGGACGAATTCCTATTTTAATGTTACGCTTCTCGATATTTGAGTGGGGTGTGCTTTATGGCGGATTCGGTTCTGTTCGCACTGTATGTGATTACCGCCGTCCTGCTGTTGCTGAACGCCTGCCATTACATGAAAGTCAGGTCACTGGAAAGGCAGATCTCGAGTCTGCGCAGGGAAAGCGAGCAGCTCAAAAAACAGCTGCTCAAGCTCAGGCGGATGCTCAGCGCCTCATGAGCAACTCGCCTATCTGCTTTTTCACCTCCGCTATATCGCGGCTGAAGCCGAAGTAGTCAGAGAACTTCTCTGTCGTGGTAAGCATCTTTGTCCTCCCTGCGGGAGAGGCGGAGACGAAGCCCTTCGCAACCAGCTCCTTAACATGGGCATACGCGGCGCTTCCCCTCGCCTTCACCACCTCAGCCTGGGTAACCGGCTGACGCAGCGCTATGAGAGAGAGTGTCTTGAGCACCTCCTGCGCCACCGCCGGCTTTACCAGCTCGATTAGCAGGCCTGAAAGCGCCTCCCTGGCCTGCATCAGGTAGTAGTCCCCTCCTATACTGCGGATCTCAAGGGCGCTGTCCCGGGCTGCATAATCTCTTCTCAGCTCCTCAATGAGGGCGCGAACCTCGTCGGGAGTCTTTCCGGTAAGTTCAGCCAGCTTATCCACTGAAACGGGGTCTGAGGAAACAAAAAGCGCCGCCTCGATTACCTGCTTCGCATGCAAGGCGCTACTTCACCTCAATGAGCTCCTCGGAGTAGCCGTGCTTTATCAGAAACTCCTTCACGCGCTGCCTGTGGTCTCCCTGCAGCTCTATCCTGCCGTCTTTGACGGTGCCCCCGCAGGCAAGCTCACCCTTGAGCTTCTTGGCCAGATCGGCGATGTTTATGGACTTCTCGCTTATCCCCTCTACCACCGTCATCGACTTGCCGAACTTGCGCTTGGCTAAGGATATGGTGATTTTCTGGGTTTCCCTCGCAATCTCTTCACAGATGCACAGGTCCTCTGGCAAGCCACAAACAGAGCAGATCTCCATTCCTTATCTATCCCTTCCTTTCGGTTTTTTGGGCATCATATTTTTGGCCGAAGGGGTTTATAAATTTATCCCCATTGGTCTGAGCAGCTGCCTCTGCACCTCTCTTCTGAGCAGTGCCTCATCTCCATTTGTTCTGTGGACTATCTCCACCAGGGTCTGGATGCAGCGCAGTGCTCTGCTCCTGGCATGCCGCATCGCCTCCTCAACTGCGCTCCAGTCGCCCTCCCTCGCCTTCTCATACGCCCCCCTAACCTCCGGGAAGAGCTCCCTCCTGAATCCCGTCAGGGAGGCGACGTAGAAGGCAAGGGAGGCGATATTCCTGCGCCTGACTATTTCGGACAGCGTCCCTCTCCTGTGGGTGTCTGCAAGCAAATCTTTAAGCCCGCGCGCAAGCTTCTCAAGAAAAGGTGAATCCGCCATCTGGTTCCACAGTTCCTCAGGAAACTCCTCCTCAAGCGCCTCCCCGAGCTCGTGGGCCACCAGCGTGTAGCTCTCCTCTCTTGCTATGTGCTCTATCCTGGGGGCAAGCTCTTCGCCACCGCGTCTCAGCTCCTCCTCCGTCAGACCGTAGCAGGCAAAGGCCTCCCGGAGCGCCTGTCCGGCTCCGCCAAAGCGAATCTCCTCCACCCTGTCCCAGAGGTACTCCCTGAAAACCTGCATCCGCAGATATATCCTCCTGCCCCGTAGCATTGCCGGCGCAGCCAGGAGGTCCCTCACGCACTCCCTCTCAACCACATATACACGGAATCCGCCGAGTTTGCGCTTCTCCTTAAGCCTGCCCAGAAAGAAGCTCGGCTTCATTCCAGTCGCGTACCCGGCGCCGTAGCACAGGTGTGCGGGAAGGTGCTCCTCAACGCTCTCAACGTCGTAGGCGTCTATCCGCCTGCCGTCTATCTGCAGCGGACGTATGCTCTCTTTCCTGAGCTCCTGCCACAGTCTCTCCTTTTTGCCTATCCACTCCATCAGCTCAGCGGAGTGGATGCTGTCCCATGGGTTGAGAGAGTGCTCAAATCTGTACAGGCTGCGAAGGCGCATCAGAAGACCGCAGATGGAGTAGATCCCCCAGAAGTGGGCATTGCTTATCTCGCAGTTAAGCTTAACCTGCTCCTCAATCCCGCCGGTTCTGCGCATTACCACAATACCCTGCATAATTAACAATGGTAACGTTGTTACCGGGCAAGGGCAGCGGCAAGGCCTGCGAGGGCACCCAGAAGTACCGCACCCAGGAAGCGCACCCCGGGACTCCTGCATCTGGAAATAGCCACGCGTGCAGCGCCGAGAGCTCCTCCTGCCATTGCAAGTACGCATGCTGCTGCTGCAGTATCTGCCTCAAGACGCCCCAGCTCCACGAGCGACGCCAGCGAGGCAAGCGACGCAGGTGCCGATGCCCATCCCCCAAGGAAGGCGACCGGATACAGGGCAGGCGAGTTCGGACCAAGATATCCCGCCACAGCCACCACCACAGAGAAAAGCAGCGCAAAGCGCAGACTTGGAAGAATGGCGAAGGGGGACCTCAGGGACAGCTCCACCCTATCCTCCCCCTCCCGTCTGACAAGCAGAAGTGCGCTCACCGCCGTGGCAGCCCCCATGACCAGGGCAGGTAGCCACAGCTGTTTCAGCAGCGTCACACTCAGAATGCCCACCAGCAAAAGATTGCGGAGCACCCAGGTGGAGTTTGCCAGGAGCATTCCTCGCAGCATGTTGCGGACAGCTTCTTCCTGCTTTGCCGCTTCTGCGGACAGAACCCCGGCGGTAGCTCTCAGACTTACAATCCCCCCCAGCGCTCCGCTAACATCAGAGCCCAGCTCCCCACCCAAAAAGCGGAGCACAAGAAAACCCGCAAAACCGGTGGTGGAGACTACTATAACAGCAAGCAGCAGCATCCTGGGATTTACAACACCCAGGGGGTCCACCGGGTAGTCGGGTGCAACGGGATAAAGCACAAAGGCGATGAGGCCGAACTCCATGGCGGAGCGCATCTCCTCGTGACCCAGCGCCTCTGACAGTATGGTGGTGTACTTCTTGAAGACCAGGATGCTCGTGACAAGTATGCTCGCTGTAATTGCCTCAATGTACTGTCCCAGGCCAACAATGACGCCTATGAGGTATGCCAGAAAGAAGGCGACGGGTGTGGTAATACCTATGTCGAAGGTTCTGAAGTTCTTTATTACGCCGAGAAGCAGCACCAGAAGCACAAGGCCGAGCATGGATACGATGAGAATCCAGGGAATTGACGCCACGCCTGCAAGATATACACTCAGCGTGCCTGTTATGGATGCGAGCATGAAGGTGCGTGTTCCCGCGATGACCTGCACCTTGAGTTCACGCTCAACCCCCAGGAGGCCGCCGGCAAGGGCGGAGATGAGCAGCATTTTTATAAATTCTGTGTCAACCATCAAATTAAGCTATGAAAAGCAAAGTATATAAAGGTTCGATACCTTTTATATACCTGTCTGAAACTTCCGGTGGGGAAGAGATGATTTCAAAGCGGAACCTGATAAGAAGGCTGGAGAATATCGCAGTGCTGGAGGATGAGGGGGTAACACTGATAACCCGCTCACTGATTAAGCTGATTAACAGGAGCACACTCCCGGAGGACAGAAAGAAGCGCATACTGGAGATAGCTGAGATAATAAGGAGGGAGTCGGAGGGGCACAGGAAGGTGATACTGAGCACAATAGGCAGAATCAAGATGGAGGCACGGGATGAGTTCTAATGACGTAATCCTGGGCGTGCTTAAAAATCTGGCGGAGATAGAGAAGAACGCCCGGGATGTGTATGAGGAGCTGTACGGAGAGCTGGAAGATGAGGGGCTGAAGGGGCTAATAGGTGAGCTTATAAAGTCTGAGGAGCGCCATCGCAGGCTGGTTGAGGAGGCAATGAAGCTGGTGAAGGACACTTCACAGGAGTAATTCACCGCTCCGGTTCAGAAGCGCGCAGCAGTATCTCCAGAACTCTGCGCCTCACCCTCCGGATTGGCCTCAGACCGTACATCTCCCTTATTGCATTGACGCCCTCTGCCGGCATGGCATACCCTGTGCTCTGAATGCGCCTGACTGCAGCCTTATAGCTTTCAGGAAGCTCTCTGTAGCGGCGGGACTGCATCATCAGCCCGTATATGTCAACGCCCTCCGGACAGGCCTCAACGCACTTCCAGCATCCCGCACAGGTAAACCTGTCACTGCGCTCAAGCACACTTGCCCCCGTGGCGAGTCCCTGCCTGGCCGCTATGCACACGCGCACACAGGCGCCGCAGCGGGTGCATTCACCCAAGCTCAACCCCCCTTATCTCCAGGCCGAGCTCCCTCCCGTGCATGCCAAAAGCCAGGCCCAGGAGCTGGGGCAGGAAGAGCACGGGAAGCTGCGCTTCCCTTCTCACGGCAGCAATCCTGTCCCGGTGTCTGTCGAATAGGTAGGCACAGTTGCCACAGGCCACCACCATGGCCTGGGCACCGGCTTTCCTGGCGGATAGGAGCTTGTCGGCGCCCGAGGAGATGCCCATGCTCTCAGAGGTGATGAGAAGTGCGGAGCCACAGCACTCGTACTCCAGGGGATAGCGCACCGCCTCAGCCCCTGTCAGCTCCACCATCTCCCGCATGGCTGAGGGTCTGACCGGGTCGTCGAAGCGTGCTATCTCGCGGGGACGGAAGACGTTGCACGGGTGCTGCAGTGCCACTTTTAAGTTGAGAGGTGAGCGTATCTCCCTCTCAACCCTTTCCCTCTGCTGTGTGAGCACCTCCAGCAGGTGGCTCACCCCAGCTCTGCCAGAAACGCTGAGGTCCAGCTCCGCCAGGCGGGTGTTCACCCTCTCCCTGAGAGCCTCGTCGCGGAGCATCAGCAGTGCCCTCTTGAAAACGCCGGTGCATGTGCCGCAGAGGGTTACGATATCCATTTCCCGCCTTTCGGCCAGGGCAAGGTTGTAGCTTGCCAGGTAAATCCAGGTATCACCCACAGAGGGCATGAAGGTGGAGGAGCAGCAGCTGAACTCGTGGAAGTCCCTTAGCTTTATCCCGAGCCTGGAAAGCACCGCCTTCGCGGCAATCTCATAGTCAGGAAAGCGGTTGTACACCATGCACCCGAGATAGAGAAGCCGCTCCATTTCAATAATACCCGCGATGATTAACGTTTATCCTGAGAATATGGGAAAGCGCTGGCTCTGGGAAAGGAAGAAGGACTACTACTACAGGAAGGCAAAGAGGGAGCACTACCGCTCCCGTGCGGCGTACAAGCTAAAACAGCTCAACAGACGCTTCAGGATTCTGAAGCCCGGCTTTCGCGTGCTTGAGCTGGGATGTGCCCCCGGCGGCTGGAGCCAGGTTGCGAGGGAAATTGTGGGCAGCTCTGGCTTCGTCATCGGCGTTGACCTGCACAGCGTCGAGCCTCTGGGCTATGAGAACGTGGTCTTTATTAAGGGCGACTTCACCGACGGAGAGGTGAGACAGAGGCTCAGGGAGCTCGTACCGGAGTGCGATGCGGTGATAAGCGACGCCTCACCTGAGATAAGCGGTGTGTGGAGTGTTGACCACGCGAGGAGCGTTGAGCTGTGTGAGAAGGCGCTGAGCATAGCCGAAGAGCATCTTGTTCCCGGAGGTGCACTGCTGCTGAAGGTCTTCCAGGGGGAACTCCTGCAGGGACTCGTCGAAAAAGTTAGGCGGAGTTTCGCGTACGTGAAGCTAACAAAGCCGAAGGCAAGCCGCAGCGGGAGCGCTGAGGTTTATCTGATAGCGAAGGGTTTCTCACCGTTGAAGAAGGGTGATGTGTATCCAGCCACAGTGGTGGGGAGAACGGGACGCGGGGACGGAGTCGCCTACATAAAAGGGATGAAGGTCTTTGTAAAAGGTGCCGGGGAAGGGGGCGAGCTGAAGGTGAGGATTACCTCCCTGAAGCAGGGGTTCGCAGAGGCGGAGGTCTGCTAAAGCTTCATAAGTAAGGCGCAACAAAGTATCCCCATGCACCGTGTGCTGCCTCTTCTGATGCTGCTGTTCCTGCTTCTGCCTGAGCTGGAGGCGTCGTGTCCCGAGAAGGTGTACTATCTGACCCCGGGAGGAGAGACTGAGCTGGTTACCCTCTCCGCCATCGACCTGAATGCGGGGGCAGAAGGTGTGCAGAGCAGCCTGAGCGCGGCTCCGCTGCAGTACATTAGAGGCACCGTCGGCTGGCGGTTTGAAGAGCTCGCTTCAGGCACCGTTGAGGTCGCACTCACAGGAGACTGGAGCGATGGCGAGCTGGCACAGCTATACACCGGGAGGGCAATCCCGGGGCAGAGTGTAATCTCCGAGTTCGGCTTCTTCGCACCAGAGCGTGCGGGGAGCTACACACTGAAGACTGTTTTCAGCTTCAGGGAGGGTTGTGCCACTGCATACGCTTTGTCACGGCTGGTGGTGAGCAATGCCTCACCTGCGGTGCATGTGGAGATACTCAGCCCTTCCAGGGGAAAGGTCTTCGGCAGGGGCGAACCCGTGGAGATAAGAGCCCTGCACACTCCAGGCGCAGAGGTGGCGCTCTACATAAACGACACCCTGATGGGGAGAACCCTGCCCTACATCTGGGATACCTCCGGTCTGCCACCCGGGAGGTACTCTATAGGAGTTAACATCAGCCTCGCAAACAGCAGCGCCGCTGCACAGGTGGAGGTGGAGCTGGTGAACGGCTCGCCATCAATACCAGGGCAGCTGGTGATTAATCTGCCTGAAAGTGTCCGGGGGGTGGAGAGGTATGCAGACGGAATTGTTGCGGTGTCGGAGGGGAAGCTATACCTGCTATCATCATCGGGAGAGATGATAGCAGAGCTGAAAACCGCCGCACCTTCTCTGATTGCGGCGGGTGGCAGCGGCTTTGCCCTGGCTCAGGGCAGGCTGCTGAGTTTCTACAGGGGGACACAGCAGCTCTGGAACGTTACCCTGCCTGCTGAGGCACAGCTCATCGCTTCATCATCAGATAAAATTGCCGTGCTCGCTGGGGATGAGGTTTACCTTTTCAACACCGCCGGCGCACTGCTGTGGAGCAAGCAGTCCGGCATCTCACCCGCACTGCTGGATATGTCGGAAGCCGGTATAGCGGTGGCAGGGCGCTCTGGAGTGCAGCTGCTCTCATACAACGGGAGCCTTCTCTGGAACCTCACTCTGGAAGCGCCGCCCGCAGACATGGCCATTAACAGCAGGCTGCTCCTCCTGCTGATTGACAACGAGCTACGCGCCTTTTCCGGGGGCAGGCTTCTCTGGAACAGGACCCTCAGGCACAACGCAAGCATGGTGGAGGCCTCCGATAAATACCTGGCCGTGGCCTCGCCGGAGGATGTGGTCCTCTACACAGCGCAGAGTGGTGAGCCCCTGTGGGTGCTAAGCCCCCCGGGTGGGGTGCACCACATCGCCATGGCACGGGATGGGGCAGCACTCCTGGTGCTTTCAGGAAAGGAGGTCATCAGCATACCTCTCCTGCGTGAGAAACCGCTGAAGCCGTGGAAGGCACTGGCGGGTGTGCTTGTGGCAGGAGTGCTGGTAATTGTGGCTGTGCTTCTGAGGCGCACACGGGATGCCAAGTCCCGGGTAGAGAGGGCCTCAGAGCTCAGGGTGAAGGTCACGAGCACTGAGGGTGCGCCCCTCGGGGGAGCGGTGGTTGAGGCAGGTGATAGAAAGGCCGTCACCGACAGCTCGGGAGAGGCACATCTGCGGGTCACTGGCAGGAGGAGTCTGAGGATTGAGAAGGAGGGATTTGTCCCCGCGGAGGTGGTGATTCATCCAGGGCAGGAGGAGCTGGCGGTTGAACTAACACCGGAGCGCACACTTACACCCGGGGTCGAGGAACGCCTGGAGGAGCTGCGCAGAAGGGTGGATGAAGCCCACCGGCGCATCTCAGGGTACGACCCATGTCTTCCCGGTTTTTTCAGAGGGGTTGCTCACCAGATTATAGACGGTGCAGCAGCTCTTGCCAGAAAACCCCGGCCGGGAAGCAACGCCGTTGATGCTGCAGAGTACACTGTATCTCTGCTCTGCGAGGCGATGCAGGACTGGAAGAATGTCGCCCTCTACAGGTCGCAGCTGCGCGATGCAGGCGGCTGTGAAGCCCCGCCCTTCGATTACACGGCAGCCGCGGAGCTGCTCGGGGCCGAGAACCCGTGGGGCAGGGTAAAGGAAAAGCTCGGGAAGGTGGACAGAAGGCTTACCGCCATGGTGGGTGAGGTATCTGTGCACCCGCCAGCCTCCCTGTGGAAGGTCGCCCGACTGCTTGTGGAGAGGGCCGAGGAGGCTGCGGAAGGTGAGGCAGCAGCCCTCTGCGCCTACGCCGCATACCTGCTGGAGTGCACCATTGAGATGCTGGAGAGGGAGGAGCTCCTCATGAGGCTGAGGAGGACGCTGCTATAGTTCGGTCTTCCCGCCCAGCACCACATCCCCCTCGGCCAGGATTTCAGAGTCTCGCATCCAGCGAAGCATGCCCAGAGTAACCCTGGCCACAAACCACAGAAAGGCGGCGGTTAGGAGTCCAAGGTAGGCGGTGAAACTTCTCTCTATACCCCGCTTTGCCATGGACAGCTCCTCCACCCGCGATGCCACAAGCTGTGCCTCCTCAACCTCACCGGCCTTCTCCAGCTCACCAATCGCCTCCTCCGCCAGGGATATCGCCCTCTCGTACCGGCTCACCACCTCCTCATAGTGGAAGGGGTTGAGCACAAAGGAGGCTTCCTTCAAATTCAGTGTCAGCATTTTTGCCTGCGAAACCTCCTCCTCGGAACGCCTGAGAAGCTCTGCCGCCTTTCTGAGCGCATCATAGTAGGCCCTCTCCAGCTGCTCCTGTTTTGATGAGTAACTCTCCGCCTTTTGCGCATCTCCGAGAAGGGAGTACAGTGTGCTCAGTCTCCTGCTGTCCAGAGCAGCGCTCCTGTAGTCCCTCTCCTCCTTCAGACGCTCCTCCAGGGCTGCAACCACCGCACCTGCCTGCTGCTCCCAAACTGCCTCCAGCGCCTCAACCGCCGGAATGGCCAGACTTCTGAGCTCTCCATCCTGGAGGGAGGCCGCACCTGTTTTCGCCCTGCTGAGACTGCTCCTGGTAAGCAGGAGAACATCCACCTTCTCCTCCAGTGGCTGCTCCTCGAGCCCGGAGAAGCTCTCAACAAAGGCCACCACACCGCTGTACACCGCCATGACCATGGCTATCTCCCTGAGCTCCGTCACCTCCTTTGAGGCTGATATGAGCTGCCGGAGACTGGCGAGCACCTGCGTGTACTCCGGCTCCTCCAGAGCTTGCAGCCTGCGCTCCGCATCCTCAAGACCTGGAAAGTAAACAGTGGCGCTGGCCTCCAGACGCAGGCTGCCCGCATACCCGCCTTTCAGCACGAACACCCAGCTCTTTTTTCCAAGGCTTGCATCAGGAGGCAGTGCCAGGGAGAAGTTCAGGGAGATGCTCCCGCCCGGGGGGACGTAGTCAGCGCCTGACACAGATATCCAGCCTTCCTCTCCCTTCTCAAGAATCACCTCAAGCCCCTCTATTGGAGTATAGCCGCCGGTCTCGTTCACGCTTATGCTCCTGGTGGAGGTGTCCCTGCCGGCCTCAAAGGTAATCTTCCCGAAGTCCAGGGCAGTGGTGGATACTGCCATCACGGGCTCCGGGATGGTGTAGTTCGCACTCTGCAGCTGCGCCACATCCACATCGGACGGCTTCACAAAACGGGGTACAACGCTGTAATCCCCGGGTTTCAGGTTTCTCTCCGGCACCCTCACCGCCACAGACAGCCGCCTGGAGCCACCAGCGGGTACCTCACCAAGCAGCGGCGTGTAGTTCAGCTCCGCGGGACCGGTAATGGAGAGATAAACCGATATGTTTTCAGCCGCCGCATAGCCGAAAACCTCCCTCACAGTGAGGGTGCGCTCAAAGCTCTGCCCGGCGCGCAGCCTGCCCCAGTCTGCCAGGTCCCAGACTGCGGACAGCGTGGGCGGTGGATGCTCCACATTTACACTTATATAAAACTGGTTGAGAAGCAGATGGCTGCCTCCTCCGCCCACGTAGGTGTAGTTTCCAGTGACGGTGAGCTCCGCATCGTAGCTGCCCTCCGCCATCGAAGACGGAGCCATAAAGGTGATTCTGAGGTAGGCAGAATCTTCCGGCTCCACCCGCACATAGCTCTTCTCCAGGGAGACTGTGACTCCCCTCTGTGCTGCCTCTCCGTCAAGCTCTGCCTTCAGGTCGGACACAAGGGCGGCGCTTTGATTGTTAAAGTTGTACAGCATAAGCGTGAGGTTTACCTCGAACCTGTCCACCTGGTCTCTGGGAGCGTTGAAATAGAAGTCCACGTCGGTGTAGATAAACCCCGCCTCTACCTGCGCCGCCACGGGAGGAAGCAGCAGCAGTGACAGGAGGAGCACGGCATACCAGCCCATTTCAGTCACCCACCAGCTCATTGCCCAGGCTGCAGTCGTAGCTGTCCTTTTCCCAGCTCAAAATTCTGCTCTGAATGTACACCGCCAGCGACGTAAGTACTGCGGATAGGACACCGAACAGAAGAAGAATTCTGTTGCGGGTAACGCTGTAGATCTCCCTGGCTCTGGAGAGGCTCTCTTCCACCTGTATCAGCTTCTCCTTTTCGCTGTGGAGTGCGTAAATCTCCTGCGCCCTCCTGAGCTCCGCAATCGCGTCCCTGGCAAGACCATAGGCGTCTATGAAACCGGGAAAAGATGTGGAAAGCCCTTCAGCAATTCTGAGCCCTGAAACAGCCGAATCCAGGTAGCGAGAGGCTTTCTCCATGTCGGAGGTGTACCTCTCCTCCAGGTTCTGTCTCCTTACCGCAAGGCTCTTCGCCTGAAGCGAATCTGCGGCTCCGTAGCTGAGAATGGCAAGCTCCAGCAGCTCCAGCCTCTCCCGCGTGCTTTTCGCCTCCTCCGCACGTCTTTCGAAGAACATGCCACTGGCCAAAAGAAGACTTCTCCTGCCCTGCTCAGCCGCAAAAACCGCATCCCCCGCCACTGGCCCAAGCTCGGCGGCGAGTGACTCCATTTCCAGTATTATCCCCTCCGCCCCAATCGCCTTCTCCACCCCCTCCCTGTGCTTTTCCGTCTCTGAAGAGCTCAGCAGAACAAATGCTGCATCCATGGTTTTGAGGTACTCAAGCGTCCTGGAAGCAAAGTTCGTGAGTGCAGTGCTGCACACAGCGCGCTCCCTGGAGTAGAGGAGCAGGAGCACATCCTGCTTTACCTGCACAAACTCCGAATGTGAGGCGAACAGAGGGGAGGTAAAGCCCCGGAGCTCAGTGAGTACTGAAGTACAGTCCTGGGCCTCTGCCGCAGGGAGCAGCAGAAGCGCTGAGAGGAGGAGCAGAAGCCCGCGGCTCATGCAGTAATGTTTTATATTGACCTTGGTAATTAAATATAAAAGCCTGGTCTCTGAGGTCCGGTGGAATGCCATACCTGTTTGTGGGCGTTGGACAGTGCGGTGGAGCGATAATCGATGCTGCTTTTTACGATGAAGTGATGTTCAGGATAGCTGTGCCGGTGGCGATTAATTCTGCGACCCTCGACCTGCAGACTCTGAAGAACCTGGGGAGAGAGCACTGGGTTGGAATGTCCAGGGACAGGGGATTTATACCGGGAACGATGACGGGATTTGAGCACTTTGTGAGCGGTGGCTACGGGAAGAACCGCAGTAAGGCGGAGGAGGATGCCCTGCGCTTCAGGGACAATCTGAGGGAGATAATTGCAGATAGGGTAAAGGTGGATGAGAGCTCCGGTATAGGCGTGCCGGTTGCCTTTGTGGCCTTTGCCCTGGGCGGAGGCACCGGCAGCGGAGCAGGGCCCGTGGTGGCAGGGGTTCTCAGGGAAATGGGCATCCCGGTTATTGCCATAGTTGTCCTTCCCGCGACCCACGAAGGCGGACTCACAGCGAAAAATGCCGTGGAGAGCCTGAATGTGCTGATAGAGCATGTGGACTCGGTTATCCTGGTGGACAATCAGAGACTCGCGTATGCGGAGAGTGCCGAGAGCCTGTTCCAGAGGTACAACGAGTATGTGGCCAGAAGCATCCGGGACATACTCATTGGCACCGTGATAGAGCGCGTAGACCCGTCGCAGTACGAGGGCTATGCCCCTGTGATAGACCTGAAGGACATGATAGCGGCCACCAGCTTCTCCTTCGGGAAGCGCACCCGCCCGGGTTTCGCTGCCCTGGGAAGAGCCTCGGAGAGGACCAGGAACTTCCTGCACTACATCTTCCCCTTCGGAGGATACCGCGAGATAGATGTGATTTCCCTGCTGTACAGGAGCTTTATGAAGCTCACTGTGGCGGAGCTGAGACCGGAACACGCGGAGAAGAACCTCGTGCTGCTCCGCATCCCGCCGGTGTACCTCACAAAGCGCGGAAGAATCAACACCAGCATGGCAAAGCAGGTGATGGAGGAGCACTCCCGCCTGGGTGAGACCCACTTCGGCGTGGCCCTGACGAAGCGCAACCTGGCCACAGCCACGGTTCTGCTAACCTACCGCCCGAATCAGATATCCAGGCTCAGGACGCTGAGCCAGCTGGCGAGCCAGTACAAGGACATCTCCCTCAGGGTCCTGGAGGAGTACGAGAAGGACTTCCTGGAAAGCGAGGCGGGTGTATGAACGAGTATGTGGTAACTGCTCTGGTGGTGCTCGGAACACTGGCAGCAGGCCTGGTCCTGCTGCTGAGCTTCGGGATAACCTTTGTGTCCTACGTGGCCGTGGGTTTGATTGTGAGCGTACTGCTGCTGAGCCTGGTGTATACATGGTGGAAGAGCAAAACAGACAGGACTGTGACGCTTCTGAAGGTTGAGATTCTGAACAGGATAAAAAGCACCGTGGAGTCCCTGGAGGAGAACCTCAGGACCGCCTCCACGACGGTGGACGTGGAACCCTTCCTCAAGGAGCTTGCAAGAATAAAGAGGGGGCTCATATCCAGGGGGCTCTTCAGCAGAGACTTCGAGATAAATGAGGGGAAAATAGACAGGATGACCCTCACCGCAATAGAAGTGGAAAGCCGCAAGGTGGAGCAGCAGCTGCGCAGCCTGGAGTCGCTGGTGGTGGCAGGCTACGGCGAGGCGGTTGCACGGCGTCTGCGGGAGCTTGTGAGTGCGGCGCAGATGCTGGCTGAGGGGGGCTTCTCGGTAATGCAGGAGTACGAAGAGCTCAGGAGAATCGGGAGCATGCCCGCCACAAGCCTCTCGGAGCTTATAGAGAAGCACAGGCGCGCCGAAGAGGAATTCCTCAGGCTGATGGACAGGTGCCTGAGGGAGGCTGAATTTCTTATAAGCACAGCAGAGGGCGTAAAAGAGGTTTCCCATCTGCGGGAGGAGCTGGAGAGGATTAGAAAGGAGAGAGACAGGGTGGAGGCGGTGTACAGACTGCTGAGGGTGAGGAGCGAGGTCTCGGGATACCTGAGAGAGCCCTTCCTCAGGGCCAGAGAGGAGGTGGTGGACTACCTTGACAGGCTTCTCGAGTTCTGCAGGGAATTTGAGAGGGAGCAGCAGGCACTGAAGAGGCTCAGACAGCGGGCAGCGGGTTATGCGGACCCGGGGTATCTGGCAGAGTTCAGTGATATCAGGGAGGAGGCGAAGAGGCTAACCCTGGAGCTTGCCAGAGCACTCGTCAGGGAAATCACCGCTCTGGAGGAGGAGCTCAGGGAGCTGGGCAGGTCGCCCGAGAGCACAGGTGCGGGCGGACGTATATCTGAGCTTGACCCCAGACAGGAGTTCCGGGAGTTTGCAAAAAATGCGCTTGAGGTAATTGAAACGCTCCACAGTCACTTTGACAGAAGATACAGAACTGTGAAGATAGCCAGAAGCTACGCTGCTGTGGAAAGGATAATATCCCGCAAACTGGCCGAGAAGGGGGAAGTGTCGGCAGAGGAGCTGGGAGTGCGGTACGCGGAGGAGTTTCTCAGACAGTACACCCGGGAGCATCCCGAGGCTGTGCTGGAGGATAATGTACTCAGGCTGAGGGACTGATGCGATGCATACGAGATGGGGTATAATAGCAAGCGGACAGGGTGCCAATCGAATAGCCTTTCTGTACTATGCAAAGTACAGGACCCCGGCTATCGGCGACAGGGTACTCCTGCTGAATACAACACCCGCGGACGTTAAGCCGGAGGCTCCGCTGGAGCAGGTGTTTGAGTCGGAGCCCGGGCTCAGGGAAGTGTTCCAGGAGATAAGGAAAAGGCGGGTATGCATCTTCGGAAGGACCCCGAGCGGCGCAGGCAACAACTGGATACTGGGGGAGAGGGAGGCAATGGCCGACTACGACAGCATCAGGAGGTACATCGCCGCCCTGGGACTCAGGAGAAATGATGTGCTTCTCGGAGTAACCACCCTGGGGGGTGGTACAGGCAACGGGTCGCTGCCGTATATTGTGCACAGAGTCAGAAGGGACCCGGGGGAGGGACTGGAAAGAATAAACAATTTCCTGGCCATGGGAATACTGCCCTACGACTTTGAGGCGCCTCAGAGGCATTTTAATGCCGTGTGCGGTCTCGCAAGACTGCTGCGCTATAATGGTGAGCAGAATGCAGCGCTGGTTATACTGGTTGACAACTCCCAGGTGGAGAGGGTACTGGGAATAAAAAAAGGTCAGCGGGCGGAGCGCTACCACAGGATAAATCAGGAGGTTATAAAGACAATCCACATGATGATCGCCCCCAGCAGCAGGGGCTCCAGGGGTACAATTGACATAGCCGACTACTGCCAGCTGCCGGGTAATATAGGCACTGTGCACTTTGCACCCTGCCTCAGCACCGGCAACGACCCGGAGGTGCTCAGCCTGAGGGCAATGCTGGAAAGCGCCTCGGCCAATCCGCTGGTGCCCCTGGAAACAGAAACAGGGACAATGGCATATATAATAGTGGCGGCTCCCCGGGAGAAGGTGGAGAGTGGAGAGATTACACAGGAGGACCTGGAGGAGGTGTCCCGGGAATGGGCTGCACACCATCTTGCAGGAGAAGGTCTGCTCAGATACACAAGTCTGATAGCAGAGCCAGAAAGAAGGGATGTGGATGTGCTTATCCTGCTGGGGGGCTTCAGTCTTCGTGGAATAATGGAGAAGAGCCTGCAGAAGTACCGCATATTCAGGGATTCCCTGGGTAAAGGGAGCGGCGGCTCCCGGATAGAGCTCAGGATGATTCAGAATCTGGAGGAGGAGCTCAGGGAGTATATAGCCATTACGGAGGAGAGAATCGCAAGGCTCAGAGAGGGTCATGGCAGTGGAGGGCTGGAAGAGTGGGGTTTCTCAAACACGCGGTGATGGAAATCCGCATTAGCGCTTTGAATGATAAATATTTAAAACCAATGTAAAAATTTTTTAAATAGTGAATGCATAATAATATACGGTGGCAGTGCTGGAGATCCTTCCAATAGGCGTGGTGGAGGAGCTGTGCCTCAGCTACCTCAGGGATAGGCTGGGTGAGCTGTTCGGAGAGGTGGTGCTTTCCCCACCGGCGGAGGTCCCTCTGAAGCTGAACTCCAGGGGACAGGTGCTGGCTGACCATCTGCTGGACAGCCTCTCCAATTATCAGTGCAGAGCGGATAGAGTACTGGCGGTGATAAACAGGGACATAACTGTGCCCGGGGTGGACTACATCTTCGGGCTTGCGGCTCTGGGCGGCAGGTGGGCGGTGATATCGCCAGTCCGGCTGAGAGAGGCGTACTACGGCAGGGAATGCGATACAGGGCTGTTCCTGGAGCGCATCCTGAAGGAGGCGCTGCACGAGCTCGGTCACACCCTGGGTATGGTGCACTGCAGCAATGAGGAGTGCAATATGAAGTTCTCCAGCACAGTGGAGGAGATCGACAGGAGGTCTCTGCTCTTCTGCGAAAGCTGTCTTGGCAGGGTGTGCAGCCCCCGAACAGAGATAGCCTACGCCACCAACGGTGATGGCAGGAGGCACATTGTAAGGGCGCTTCTGGACAGGCTGAGGCTGATAAGCAGGTAGTTTACCTGTACAGGTACAGCAGGTAAACAATCAGCAGCACAATCTGAAGCGCCAGTGTGAGTTTTATGGGCAGGGCGAACTCCTGGGGTACCTGACCGCCGTACTTCCTTCTGAGAATCAGCATCAGGGACACAAGACCTGCAATAAGCAGTCCTATTATGATAAGAGGAGTCCTGGGCTTTTCAATCTCCACCGGGGCGAAGAGCTCCTCTTCTTCGGTGATGTTTCTTTCAAATTTTTCCACAACCTCAGGGCTCTGGACGAGTACAACCTCACTTAGGGTTGAGTTGACCAGGGATATCTTCCAGGCACCTTCCGTCAGGGGCAGGGTAACATTGAAGACCACAGTTTTAACCACACCCGGCTCTGCAAAGACGGTTTTGCGCAGCCGGTAGCCCTTCCTCTCACCCCTTATGTCCATGAATATATCCACCGTCCCCTCGCGGCCAACATTTTTGAACTTCACCTTCACAGTGAAGGGCTCGGAGATGTTCAGTATGAAGTCGCTGGGCTCCAGCGACAGGAACTCTAAAACAGGTACCGTAAGCCGCTCTTCCTTCAGCTCTCTGACCACCTCAAAGGGAATTCTGGCGAAGTACACCAGATTTTCCTCACCCGAGGACTTCAGAATTCCCAGGGTGGAGTAGGGAGCATCGTCAACGTTCCTGCCCTCCCTTATGCGGCGGTAGGCGTCTATTTTCCTTATGTCGTACTCCTCAGCATACCCGCTGAGGCTGCGGAAGAAGCTCCTGAGAGGCTCGGGATTGGCTCTGTCGTAGATTTTGACCAGAAGGTAGTATTTGCCCTCGGGAAGCTGGTAGGAGAATGTGTGGGATATGGTGCCCGCCGGGTACCTTATGTACCTCTCCGATGAGGTGGAGTAGAAGATGGGCTCGTTCCTTTCGCTGGTTATAATGAAAAGGTAGTCCAGTGCCACAACTCCGTCGTGAATGCCTCTGGACAGGGTGAAGTTGAAGGTGAAGGGCTTCTGGGCGATAAAGCGGGGGCTCTCAAGCTTCTGGGATTCTATGTGGTAGGTGATATTTACAGGGTAGTATTCAATCTCCTTCTCGGGCACCCCCGGCTCGGGCCTTTCCTTCCTCTTCACCACTGTGAAACTCAGAGTTCTGGTGAGTATAGCCCGGGCGTAATTCTCACTCTTCAGATATCCGGAGTACCCGCCCACGTTGACGCCCTCTGGCTGGTCTGTGAAGGACTTGGCGGCACCGTAGTCCGGATTGAACCAGTCGAGCGCTCTGGCGTACATCCTTCTTACCTTATCCTCATCGGCCACATCAAAGGCATGGACCTTTATGTAGTACTTACCCTCCTCCCAGTGCTCGGGTATCCTGAATTCGGGGGTTATGTAAACATCCCTTATGTAGCGCCTGTACCTGACGTTGTAGGGTATCACATCCTTTATTTCAAATCTGCTGTTGTATATTACAATGTAAAAGTTGACCGCCACAAAACCGGCGTGGTTCACATCCTGAGCTTCTATGTACAGCTTTACCGTCTCACCGGGAAGGAAAACCGGCTCCTGAACCTCGGTGTAGTTGTCCAGCCCCTGCACATCAGATACAATTGCCACCTTACCAGCGGAGAATACTGAGGGAATGCCCAGCAGGAGTACCGCCAATGCTGCAGCAAGCGCATACGCCCTCATGGAATCACTCCAGAACCGTGGAACCGCTCACAAAGGAGGAGGACCACTTAACATTTCTGCTCCTGAGACTTATGTAGTACCTCACCTCGTCTCCCTTTTTGGGACTGTAGCCGTTCTCTGTTATCAGCACCACGCTGTACCTGCCGGAGCCCCGGTACTGAACCAGCCCCCAGTAAGTGGGGTGAACCACACTCCTGTTTTCCCGGGGCACTATGTATCCCCTGAAGGCCAGAAAGGGAGGATAGTCTATCCCGGGAACTCTGTATTGCGTCAGGTCAACGGGTGTCAGTCTGACCTCCACGGAGTCCGGAACTATCCGGTGGTTCTCCACCTGCACGGAGAACTCTATGCCGTTTATCTTCTTCGGCTGCAGCTTCAAACAGCCTGCTGCCAGTATACTAGAAAAGAGCATCAATGATAAAAGCAAGGATCCTCGAGATTGTAATGAATCCAAACTTTTTCACCTCCTGTTTCGGCGGCTCCCTTTGGGCTATGGTTCTGTTTATCACATCCTCTCCAAGGTTCAGCTTCTCCAGGTCCTTTTCTGTGAATCTGGAGGCGAAGCCGGTGCCGTGGCACATTTTGCACACATTCCCGAGAACCTCCGAGTGGGTGTAGTGGATGTCGTATCTGTGACAGGTTTTGCACTCCATACTTGCGGGCTTGCTCACACTGAAGTCGGTTACATTCTGAATCCTGTGGCACTTTACGCAGGGCACAGCCCTGTGAACCTTCTGGTGATATATCTGGCGGGTAACATTTTTTGTGCCAGCATGACACAGCTTGCAGGTGTTGGAGGAGTGCTTTTCTCTGACATCGTTCATCCTCACATCGTAGCCATTTGCAACATCGCTCTGATGGCACCTGCATCCTGCCTGGAGAAACTTCTCCTCATACTCCTTATCGGGCATCAGAAAGGCGTGGCAGTAGACGCACTTGCTCCCGCTGTGGCCCATGCCACCGAAGTTTCTCACCAGCGGGTCCAGTCCCTCTATTCTGGTGTACTCTTCCTGGGAGTACACCTGACCGGAGATTACCATAGTAAGCACTAATACCGCAAAGGCAGCAACCACCTTCATGGAATCGCCTATCTGAATTTTTTGAGCTTTTCGTACAGCGCACTGATGAAGCTCTGCGAAAGGGGCTGTCTGGTGGAGTCGAACAGCCTCGGTCTTCTTCGCACCCGCTGCATTGTGAGGTACAGGGCTATAACCTCTGCAAGCGCATTCCTGTCCAGGGTTATTGTGATGGTATCGCCCGCCCCTGTGACATGTCCGCCGTTTCGCTGGTACTCTGCGCCGGACTCTCCTTCACCCCCATTGCGCTGACGGGGTGGCTTTCTCTCTCCCAGGAGTGTGTCCAGAATCTCCCTGACCGCCTGAACCTCGGCCTCATGGGGGGAGGTGGCTCCTCCGTTCCTGAGCTTTAATTCGCTGCCTCCGTCCCTGTAGGTTTCAACAGGCTTCTCAAGGAAGGGTATCCTTCCTGTTGCATAGTAGGTGGCTATGGTGTAGTACCCTACCACGTAGAGGATGAGAGCTATGAACAGAAAGAGGTGGAGTGTCTGGAGGTCGAAGTACGCAAGGAGTATAAGGCTGGTTATGGGGATGACGAGAATCGGAAATATTATGAATATGTACGCAGATATGTCGCTGAACAGGTCGTACTCATCGGTAATGAGGTACCACCATAGGAATATGAGTATCAGAATTAAATAGATGCTGTTGGGTGAGAGCTTTATATAAAGAAAGATTATAGCGCCCAGAGTGATTATGGACATGTTCAGAGACCTGATCAGGAAGGTCATGTTTGGAGCGAAGTGGACGGGCGGAGCATAGGCTGGCGCGGCTTTTTCCTTTGACAGGTAGGCCACTCTCCTGCTCAGCGCATCCACCTTTTCTGCCAGCTCATCTATGGATACCTGATATCTGCTGAGCTCCTTCAGAAAAGGCTCAAATTTCTCCAGCAGGAGGTATCTGAACTCCCTGTCCGCAACTATACCCCTCCTGAATTTGGCGTTCACCCTGTATGCACCGCTCAGAAGCAGCACGCCAAGCAGCAGAAATATAAGGTCCAGCACCAGCGCTTTCATATCCGGATTTATAAAAGCATCGTTGAACATTGAGACCAGTGAGAGAAATATAACTCCCGCTGGAACAAGATAGGAGGAGTACAGGGCGAGCCTTTCGCTCAGCTCCACGTTGTATGCGTTCATGTTATCACTCTTAGTTTTGGGACTAACGTATATAAATATTTTTTTTATTGTCTTTAAATAACATTTTATTGCCGGTCAATAATTTATTAACAACCTCATCTGGGCGCCCGCCTTACTCTGTATTCCCTGAACTCAAGCAGAATGTACATTAGAACTACCAGCAGAAATATGACCATCCCCATCTTTCGGGCTGTGCCCATCACGTACTGTATAACCAGGGGGTTTGTTATCGCCTTGCCCGGCTCAAGAATCAGCCCCTCACCCACACGCTTGATGACCACAGGTTGGCCGAATATGGTGACCGCCTTGCCCACAACTCTCTCCGGTGGAACCTCCCATGGATCCGGGAGCTTCATGGCATCTCCGCGGGTCTTTATCATACCATCTTTTGTAATTGCATACACCCGGTGTATAACAAACTCCCTCCTCTCCTGGTCGAGCTCTATAAATCCTGAAAAAAGGATGATGTCGCCCACCTCAGGTTCCCTGGAGAGGGTCTGAATGAGCACAAGGTCGCCCTTCTCAAAGGTGGGACGCATGCTGTCGCTCACAACAACTGCAAAGAAAAATATCTTGGACAGGATGAGGAACCCTATGAACAGGTAGATTATTGAAATCAGGAGTATCTCCGACAGCGTTTTGGGTCTGTAGGGGAACACCATCTGACGCATTCGAATGGCGACCTTCCTCTCCCTGATTTTCCTCTGCATCTTTTCACGGACAGGGGCATAGCGGAGGAGGAGCCTTGCAAAGGGTATCCTAATCCCGCTGATAAAGTACACCACCGCCAGGATGACGGCAAAATAAAAAATCAGCATCTTCTGCATGAAGTCCATACCAGTAGGGTGCAGAATAACATTTAAAAATTTTTGAACATACCTGGCAAAAATTTTCAATTTAGAATTTCTGCATAAAAAAAGATAAAAATAAAAGGGAGAGGAAGTTCAGAGCCCTCTACGGCTTGTTGATTTCAAGGGTTATGCTCCAGTTGAAGCTGTAGCCGTCGTTGTAGCAGTTGGGATCCGGTGTGCCTGTGAAGCCCGGATACCAGCCGGTACAGTTGGTGGCTGTTGCGGTTATGTTCAGGTACTGTGTGGGCTCAATTATTGTCACATTGGCAGCGTAGGTGTGACACGCTATGCATGCCTCATTTGCCCCCTGCAGCTGGTCGGTGGTATCCACACCGGAGGCGTTCTTTGCCCTGTAGTACAGCGGCCTGTGGGCCTCTACTGTGCTTCCCTCAAACTCGGCGGTCACATTCGCAGCAGGTATCGTCAGACCTCCGTTGTCAGTGGTTGTACCGTTCCTCACGCCGTGGCAGTACAGACACTCAACCATGGCCGCGGCGTGGTATGTGCCCGTTCCACTTCCATAAGGATTATAATAGGGATCCGACGCCCTGGCGTTGTTGGGTATGTGGCACACCCTGCACGGAGATGTTCCGATGGTGCTCTGACTCCAGTTGTGGGCATTGCCCGCATGAAGCTCTGTGCTTATTGTGGTGTGGCACCGCTCGCAGTCAACACTGCTGCCGTTGACAAACTTGTGCTGGCCTGTAAACTTCGCCATGGCACTGGGCATAACAAGGAACACCACTGCAACCAGGCCAAGCACCAGCAGGAGTTTCCTCATGTGTTTTCACCTCCTGTTTATAATTTTTTCCTACATTATTTAAATATTTTTCTATTGGTGTTTGTGCATCCGCTTACCTCGAGGAGCTTCCCGGGGCCGTCATCACCGTGGCAATGTTACCGCAGACCCCTCACGGAGCCGGAGTTAAATTTCACTTCCACAACTGTTGAGGCAATTTTGCATCCGGACACAGTATCGCCCTCCGGGGAACTCCTCCTAAACTCATGTCACCCTATCAATTTAAAATATTGTTGAATATTTCTGGAAATTTTTATCACCTGCCGGCGAATCTGGCTCACTCCGGCAGCCATCTCAGCAGAGCCCTTGCAAGCAGGCGGGCCACGCGCAGGGGCTCCGGCACTGAACCCTGCAGAGTGAACAGATTCAGAATATGCTTTACCTCATGAGGCTCCAGCCCCCGGCTGCGCACATAAACCCGGTGCCCCGTGTGGAGCTTTACCTGCTGTCTATCCCCCAGGCGGCGGTACACCTCAATTCTGCTCTCCGCATCTTCAAATTCGCGCAGATACCTCTCAATTCCGGGGCTGTCCTCATAGGTAACGCACACTACAGGTCTTCCGGTGGTCTCATACACAGTATCCAGGTCTATCAAATTAAACAGGCTTATAATGCATCCGTTGAGCATTACAAGATTTATGTCCCTCCTGGCAAGTGCATCGTACACATCCAGAACCCCCCTGGTTGCATCCATCCCGCGCAGTGTGACCCTGCCGAAGCCAAAGCCGTCCACCTGCAGGTCGGCCCGCATTACCACACCCGCGAGCACCGCCCTGCTGCGCTGCTTTACAAAACTTTCTGCTATGCCAAGAGTGCGCAGACCCCGCTTGAAGAAGTTGAGAGGCATGTGCCATATTTGGTATTGCTTCTAAATATTTTTTTGATTAATCTGGATTTATCTGTGTTAAAGAAAATTTAAAATAGGTGTACATAGATAATTATATCAGGATGTACTGTCCCGAATGCGGTGTGGAGGTGAGGGAGGACCAGAACTACTGCCACGTGTGCGGCACCCATCTTAGGGAGAGGAAAACACCGCCCGTCAGGTACGGAGCAAAGAGCCAGCATGTGCTTCCGGGCAGGGCTGGTTTCCTGATTCTCCTCCTGCTGCTCGGCTTTCTCGCCCTCCTTCACATCGGCGAGAAAATGGGCAGGAAGCAGCCAGAAGAAGTTGAAAAAGGAGGCACAATGACGGAGGCTCTGGACTACACACAGGCGTACCATAAACTGGAGCTGGCCATAAGCTCTGGAAACCTGGAGGAAGCCAGACGCAGCTTTGAGCTCTTCACGGCTGCCTACGCCGCACTGAGCAAACGCGCCGGTAGTGAGCACATAAACATAATTGTACCACCCCGCAGGCTGCGCATGCTGAACCTCTCCCTCAGGGAGGGCAACCTCACCGCCGCGGAGAAAGCGCTCTCAAAGATAGGCAGCACCTGTGGAATTGAGCTGTGCCACGCAAGAGGCGGGAGTGTGATGTACGACTTCGCCAGCGAATACTACTACATTTCCAGAGCCCTGGAGAGGAACAGCACTGAAGAGGCGCTATCAAGAATCCCGGCCTTCAGGAGACACTTCTACAGCATGAAGGAGGTGATGGCAGAGATAATGCCCGAGAAGACAGAGCAGACGATGAGGGAGGAGTACATACTCCGGCTGGAGGATGCACTGAGAAGCGGTGACCTGAAAACCTCCAAAGATGCAATGGAGGAGATTAAAAGAAATATGTGCTCCGTGGATGGGTGCCACTCCATAATCCTGACGGCTAAGCTTGAGAAGTATGAGGAGGTGGAGAGGTGAAGGCGGTTTACTTCCTTCTGGTGGTGCTTCTGGCTATTACCGGCTGCGCCCAGGAGGAGAAGGTCAAAGCCAGAGAGGAGAGGATGGCAGAGGCCACTGAAATTCAGAAGAGCTTTGAGGAAGCCTATGAGGAGCTGAAGTTTGCAATACTTGCGGGTGATACACAGGCAGCGAGGGAGGCGTACATAGCCCTCAGGGGTGTGTATGCCAGGGCCAGAGAAAAGGCAGGGGAGCAGCACCTGCAGTTCATGGTCGCGGAGGATGAGCTTCAGAGGCTTGGAGAGCATATCGAGCGCGGCGACCTCGGCGCTGCCAACCGCAGCCTGGCCAGAATCGGCGGCAGCTGCGGCGTGGCGGTGTGCCACCAGCGCACCGGAGGGGCGATGGCCAGCCTGGAGTACGAGTACGGCGAAATAAAGAAGGCGCTCAGAGAGGGCGACCTGGAAAAGGCCAGAAAACACTTCCCGGAGTTCAAGAGATACTTCTACGAGAGCAGGGAGATGACTGCAAAGTTCTTACCGGAGATGACAGAGGAGAGGATGAGGCCGGAGTACGTGGAAAACCTGGAGAACGCGCTGAATCAGGGAGACCTGGAAAGGGCAAGGGAGGCGATGAAGGTGATATCAGAAAACACGTGCTCGCTGAGCGGATGCCACACCATATTCTTCACCCGGTAGCTACCTGAGAGATGCGAACTCCCTGAGGTACTCCTCCTCCAGAAAGTGGAGCTCTCCCGGTATTATGAGCGTGTGAGGAAGCCCGCCCAGCTCTGCCTTCAGCAGGTGCTCCACCCTGCCTGCGGTAACCCTCGCCTCCGGTGAGCCAGCGGCGGCCACGACCACCGCCAGAGTATCTCTGCTCACCACCCCCTCGCCGCGCCTCTCTTCTATGGCGAGCAGTATTTCAAGCGCCTCCCTGGCGGACATTATGTAGTCCTCCTCCGCCTTTATGTCCAGGAAGAGAAGGGTGTGAAGCCCCCGCCTCAGGTTCTCCTTCACCACCTCGTAGGGGGTTTCCGGGAAGAAGCCCCTCTCGGGTCTTGCCACAGTGGCGCTTCTGCCGAACTTGTAGTTGTGCAGGCCGCTCAGAGAAGGTGCAGCAGAAACTATGGAGGCGTTGTGCACCACCAGGGTTTCAATACCACGCCTCCTCGCCTCAATCCGGAGCGCCGCGTGCGTCGTGGAGATAAGAGGGTCTCCCGCCACAAGCAGGGCGACATCGCTGTGCGCCGCCGGCTCAAGCAGCAGCTCTGGCCGTGACTCCACCTCCTGCCTGGTGAGTGGTGTCACCTTTCTGCCTGCAAGGGTCTGAAGGCGCTCCAGGCTGAGCCCGGGCATGTGAGAGGTGTAGAGCTCGGCGAACACGAGTCTGCAGCGTCTGAGCAGCTCGAGACCGCGCAGGGTTATATCCTTCTCATCGTAGAGCCCCAGTCCTATAAACACGAGCATAAGTTAAATACTGTGCACGCTTATAAAAAAGCATGCTCGGGGTGCGCGTCCCTGTTAGAGAGGCGGAGAAGGTGAGGAGAGAACTCCACAGAAAAGGCTTAATAGCCAGGGGCTACCGCATCAAGCGCATGAACGACGTGGTGCTCATTCCGGTGGAGGAGCGTGCCCGCAGGGAGCTTCTGAATTACGAGCTGGTGGAGGCGGAATTTGAGCCTCTAAGGAGGCGGAGGAGTTTTGAGGAAATTCTTAAGGAGAAGCTGACCCCTGAGGAGCTGGCACTGGTGAAGCGGAGCTTCGACATCATCGGCGACATAGCAGTGGTGGAGGTGCCCCCCGAGCTGGAGCACCGGAAGAGGGACATCGCCCTCGCCTTAATGGAAGCGCATAAGAATGTGAGGGCAGTCTTCAGGAAGGCCGGCGAAGTTGGTGGCACCACCAGGGTGCGCAGGCTTGAGCACCTCGCCGGAGACAGGCGCACCGAAACGCTTCACAGGGAACACGGGCTTAGACTGAAGCTGGACATTGCAAAGGTCTACTTCTCCCCCCGCCTGGCGTATGAGAGGCAGCGCATCCTGGAACAGGTGCGGGACGGCGAGGTTGTGGTGGACCTCTTCGCGGGCGTAGGTCCCTTTTCACTTCTGATAGCCAGACACCGCCTTGTAAAGGTGTACGCCATAGACATAAACCCGGAAGCGGTGCGCTACCTGAAGGAAAACATAGCGCTTAACAGGCTTCGCGGTGAGGTAATCCCGCTTTCAGGCAACTCCCGGCAGGTTGCCCCAAGAGGCGTCGCCACGCGGGTTATAATGAACCTGCCCACACGAAGCGATGCCTACCTGGGGCTCGCCTTCGAAGTGCTGCGCAGCGAGGGGGGTGTGGTGCACTACTATACAGTCGCTCCGGAAGAGTCGCTTCAGGACAAGGTGGAGCTCGCCAGCAGAGTGGCAGAGCGTGCCGGGCGGAAGGTAGAGGTTCTGGAGAGGCGCATCGTCAGAACATACTCCCCGAGGAAGTATCACGTGGCCCTCGACCTCAGAGTCTTCTGAGCCTGAGGTACCGCTGCAGAGCCGGCAACGGCTGAGGACGCAGCGCCGCAAAGAGCAGCACGCCCAGCAGGTCGGTGCCTATCCCGAATACACCAAGATAGTGGTCAAAGATGCTGTAGCCTTCCACCGCAGGAAAGTCGTAGGGTAGCAGGGGATAGAACCAGGGGATGAAGGAGTAGGAGTCCTCCACCAGATGGGCGGTAATGCCGAAGGCGAGGGCGGGTGCTGCCCGCCTGCTGCGCAGCAGCCCGAGGATGGCTGCAAGTACGGCGAAGCTCAGGGTATGCGCCACGTACCGACCGCCACCTATGCCAAAGAATATCAGCAGGCTCTTGTCCACCAGGTCCGGAAGAAGCACTCCCAGGGCGAGAAAACCGGGGCTAAGATTGAACCTGGTGCCGATAAGGAGGGTGAAGGTTATGTGCCCTATGGGGTACATGGCACAAAACTATTTTAGCGGCGGTAAATAACTTTATCCCCATGAGGCTCTCTGAGCTGGGAGAGCGCGGCACAATTGAGCTCTTTGCGCTGGTGCTTGGGAGCTGCGAGATGGCAGAGGTCGGCATAGGCGATGATGCTGCGGTGCTCAGGATGGGGGATGCGCTGATTGTGGTCTCCTGCGACATGGTGAGGGAGAAGACCCATCTGCCCAGAGAAATGACCCCGGAGCAGGCCGGCAGCTACGCGGTGAACGTAAACCTGAGCGACCTCGCAGCAATGGGTGCCAGGCCGAAGGCGCTGCTCTTCTCCTTCGGCCTTCCCGCAGATAAGGATGAGGAGTACGTGAGGAGGCTTGCCACAGGTATAAAGCGCGCCTGCGATACCCACGGTGTGTGCGTCGCCGGCGGGGATACGAAGGAGCACAGCGAGGTGGTTATCTCGGGCTTCGCCCTGGGCATAGCCGAGAGGGGCTACCTCACACGGAGCGGGGCCAGGCCCGGGGATGTGCTCTGCATCACTGGAAGCGTGGGAAGCGCTGCCGCTGGCTTCTACTGCCTTACCAGGGGTATAGAGCATCCGGACAGGGAGAATTTCCTGCGCGCTGCGCTTGAGCCGCAGGCGAGGGTAAGGGAGGGGCTCCTTCTGGCCGGAAGGGCAAGCGCCTGCATCGACGTGAGCGACGGCCTGGCCTGGAGTCTGCACGAGCTGGCACGGAGAAGCGGCGCTGGCTTTGAGGTGTACGAGGAGCTACTGCCGTGCCCCGAGGGGGTTAAAGAAGTGGCCGCCCTTGCAGGCGTTCCGGAGGAGGAAGTGGTCTTCCACAAGGGAGGGGACTTTGAGCTTCTTTTTGCAGCTGACAGGGAGGTGCTTCCGGAGCTGATTGAGGAGTTTAAAAGAAGAAAGCTGATGCCGGTTACGCAGATAGGCAGGATCGTGGAGAGGGGAAGCTGGCTGGTGACAGAGGAGGGTGAGAGGAGGGAGCTCCCGGCGAGGGGCTATGACGCCTTTAAGAGCAGATTTTAAATTCCTATCAGCCCCAGGTCCCACACACCCCACACTATGGCTATTAGGCCAGCGATGCGCAGCGCAGCGGATGCCATGCTCCTGCCAACAAAGATTATGACGAGGCCTATGAACACGGGAAATATCGCCTCCGGGCTGGGAACAAATCCGCCCAGGTAGTACTTCGCAGCCCCCAGCAAAATAAACCCGGCACCTATGAGGCTGAGAACAAAGCCCACAACCCGCGGGGCTATGAGGATGAGCACGAGCCCCACTGCTATCTTTATGAAAGGCTCAACTCCCGGGCTCATGGTATAGGTTTTTAGCCTGGCTGGAGTTAAATAGCTTTCGCACGGCAAGCTTTATTAGCCCCCCGGGAGAATTGCACCTCATGATTAAAGCGGAGTTTATGATAGAGGCCCAGAGCAACAGCCAGAAAGCTGCAGAGAGGTCGCTGAAGAAGCTGGTGGAAAGGCTCAGGTCAGAGCCGGGGGTTAGGGTTCTGAGGGAGGAGCACGGGGAGGTGGAGGAGCAGGAGGGGCTCTACTCCTGCATCACGGAGCTTGAGATTGAGTTCTCAGACCTCAGGAGCTATCTGAACGCGGCGATTGCCTACGGACCATCGGCAATATATGTGCACAGCCCCGAAAGGCTGGTGCTTCACAGGGAGGAGTTCCTCCTTACCCTGGGCGAGGTTATACGCACACTCAGGGAATTCTACACCAGATACAGGGTTGGCTTCAAACTGGAGCCGGAAGGTAAGGCTCGCATCGGTCTTGACGAATACGATATAGAGGAGCTACTTAAGGATGGGGCTCTTCACGTTAAGCTGGTGGCAGAGGTGTATGCCGGGAGTGAGAAAGAGGCGGTGGACCTCTTTGCAGCTGACATAGCCGAAGAGGCTCCTGTGAACAGGGCAAAGAGCAGCTTCAACCCGGAGAGCGGCGCATACCTGGTTGCGGTGGAGGCCTTTCCCTACGACGCCAGGGCACTCTTCAGCATAGCAGTGCGCCATGTACCTGTGCTGGTGGAGGTGCTGGAGCCCGAGCGGATGGTGCTGAGCATGGCCGACCTTCAGGATATCGCCCTGGACCTGGCGGGGGTCCTCTTTGAGGCGTCCCAGATGATTGCCCTCAGGTGACGAAATGAGCAGTGAGCTCATAGACAGAGTGGAAGAGCACTTCAGAAAAGGGGAGTGGAAGCTTCTGGAAGATGCAAGCGCAGAACTCATGGCCAGGGCAGAGAAGACAAGCCTGAAGAGGCTGGCGGAGGGATTTCTCAGCTATGCACGGGCCAGGCAAAAATCAGAGCCCCGGGAGGTAATTCACCTGCTCGGGAAGGCGGCCAGGTCGTTCAGGGGCGTGGACGAGCTTCTTTACTCCGTCGCGACAACAGAAAGACTGCTGCTGCTTGCAACCTTCGACGGGGAGAACAGGGGGCGGCACCTGAAGAGGCTCGGTGAGTTCTCCATGAATCGATTCCTGCGAACAGGAAGCGGGGGCGACATAAGGCTTGCCATCGAAGCCTTTGAACGTGCCAGAGAGAGCCTGAGCGGCGGAGAACTCGCGGAGGTGGAGCTGAATCTGACCTTCTGCTACGGCAGTCTGGCGGAGGTCAGCGACAATCCGAGAGGGGAGTACGAGAGGGTCATTGCCCTCTGCGATGAGCTTGAGGAGCGCTACTCCGGGAACCCGGCGATGCTGGCGAGGCTCAAGATGAACCGCTCTGCGGCACTGCAGAAACTGGCAGGGATAGTGCCCGAAGAGGCACCGCGGCTGCTCCAGGAGGCCGCCAGGCACTGCAGAGAAGCTTCGCACATCTTCCGCGGGCAGGGGGCTCATGCACAGCTTGTAAGAGCACTTCAGGGACTTGCAGAGGTTTACAGACAGGCATCGCAGCTGGATAAGGAGTACCTGGAGGAGTTTGTGCGGGTGAAGAAGGAGATTGCAGAGCTGTTTTCAAGCGCCGGGTACCTGGCGAGAGGCGCACTGGAAGAGCTTGAAGCGGCGCTCGCTGAGGTTGAGCTGGCCTTTGTGCGTGGCGATATGGGGCGTTTGAAGTCCGCTGTGCGGGAAATAGAGAGGGCAGGCGGCACCTTCAGACAGCTGGGAAATGCGGAGGAGCTCGCCCATTCTCTTGCAGCGGCCGGGGTGGCCTACAGAAGTATGGCACAGATGAGCGGTGACGCTGAGCTGCTGAAGAGGGCTGCGAAAAGCTATGAGGAGGCATTGCTGCTGTTCCAGAAGAGCGGAGATGCTCTCAACATGCTTGCAGTCGGAGCTGCACTTGTCCGGGTTTGCAGGGAGCTGGCAGAGGTAACAGGAGGTAAAGAGTGGGCAGACAAGGCAAACGCCCTGGAAAATGAAGTCAGAAAAATTCTGAGAAAAAAGAGTAAAATATAGACTGTAAAAGAGTTACTTTGCGGCCAGCTTGATATCACTCGCCTTTACGGTCTTCCTGCCAGCGTGCTTGGCGAGGGCACCGGCCTCTCTGGAAATCTCAGTCCCTATCTCCTCCAGAATCTCCGCCAGGTACTCTGCTGCATCTCTGCCAACCCTCAAACCAGTGGCGTTCCTTATTATCCTGTCGCACGCAGAAATTGGAAGTTCACCCATGATATCACCTCATTTTTCCCGTTTTCTATGTTTTACGACTGTTGTGTGTAAACCTCATCGTATATAAATCTTACTGTAGCTATTATCCGGGAAGTGTGTTTTTCTGGCGACCTCGGGCATGAGTGCTGCGCTAAAGTTAAATACTATGCAGCAGACTCTGAAGCATGGACGTGAAAGCGCTGGTGCAGGGGCTGCTAAAGCCTGAGGCGTACCCTCACCGGGTGAAGGAAATAAGACTGATTCAGACCCACATATCCCTCGTGTTTCTCACCGGAGAATATGTGTACAAGGTGAAGAAGCCGGTTGACTTCGGCTTCCTGGACTTCACCACGCTTGAGAAGCGCCTCCACTACTGCAGGGAGGAGCTCAGGGTAAACCGCCCCCTCGCCGGTGAGATTTACCTGGGGGTGGTCCCGATAACCCGGGACGAGGGGGGAGAGGTCAGGGTAGAGGGTGATGGAGAGGTTATCGAATACGCGGTCAAGATGGTGCAGCTCCCGCAGGAGGCGATTATGAAGGCGATGCTTGAGAGGGGAGAAGTGCACTCCGGAGATGTTGAGGAGATCGCCACAAAGGTGGCGCGCTTTCACGCGGGTGCTGCGCGAGGTCCCGAAATCACCCGCTGGGGTGCCTACGAGCAGGTGGTTAAAAACTGGGAGCAGAACTTCGAGCAGACGGCGCAGCTAAAGGGCGCGGAGGTGGACGCTGGAGAGTACGAGGCGCTGGAGGCGAGGGTCAGGCGCTTCCTGAGGGAAAAGGAGGAGCTTTTCAGAGAGAGAGAAAAGGCGGAGAAGATACGCGAATGCCACGGCGACCTGCACAGCGGGAATATATTCATAGTGCGCACACCCGGGAAGCTGTACCGCCAGGGGATTTACATCTTCGACGCCATAGAGTTCTATCGCGGCTTCAGCTGCAGCGATGTTCTCGCGGATGTTGCCTTTCTTGCAATGGACCTGGACTTTCACAAAAGGCGGGAGCTGGGTGAGAAGTTTCTACAAGCCTACGCGCGGGAGAGCGGCGAGTCCCTTCCCGGGCAGCTGCTCCAGCTTTACAAATGCTACCGCGCCTTTGTGAGGATGAAGGTGGAGGGCTTCAAGCTCTTCGACGCCCACGTTAGCGAGGGGGAAAAGGAAGCTGCAAGAAGGCTTGTGAGAGCGTACTTCAGCCTCGCCTGCGAGTACGCCTCGAGGCTTTAGTTTTTTTGGCTATGTAGCGCAGGATTTCGCTTAAATTCTCCTCCAGAGGATTGCTGGTATCCACAATTACGCGCTGCCTCTGCAGGGGCTCAAACTGGTCGCGTATCTTCCTGTAAACCTCGTAGTCCGCGTCTGTGGGGATGTTCTTCTTCTTTGCCCTTGCCTCCATCCTCCGCTTTACCACAGCCTCCGGAGCGCAGCACTCCACTATTATCAGCTTCTTCCTCAAATTCCTCGCCATCCTGTAAACCCTCTCGCGCAGGCTGCGCCTGTAGAAGGTTCCGTCGAGTATGACATTCCTGCCCGCTCTGAGCAGGTACTCCGCAATGAGAAAGGTTACCTTATATACAAGCTCCTTCTCCTCCTCGGTGTACTTCGGCTCCGGAAAGAGCTGCTTGCGTATAACATCGGTGCGCAGCACCGTGGCGCGCAGCCTTCGCGCGAGATGCATGGCAATGGTGCTCTTCCCGGTGCCGGGCAAGCCCGTGATGAGAACCAGCATAGCCTAAGATAGGCGAGCTTTTTTAAAAGGCTTCCGGGCAAAGCTTTTAAACCACGCATGCCCACTTCCTACTTCTGGTGCGCGGAAATGAGGATATACTTTGTCAGCAACGGCTTCGGCTACGGGCACGTGAGCAGAGACGTGGAGCTCGCCAAGGCGCTGCGTGAGCGCGGGCACGAGGTTATATTCTCCACCTACGGAGATGGGCTTGCCTTTCTGCGCAGCTACGACTTCGATGTAATAGAAGTGGAGGAGTTCGGTGAGGTTTCATTTACGGCGACGGAGGTTGAGGTCTTCAAGACTGTGCTCGGCACGCTCCGCAGCCTCAAGCCTGAGATGCTGCTGGAGGCAAGGCGCATACTGCGGGATGTCTCCCCGGACGTTATGGTGGTTGACGGCTACGTGCCGGCGATGGTATCTAAGATACTGCGCTCCTGGCGGAAGATGAGGATATTCCTGATAACCAACGAGACCATACAGTGGAAGAAGCTGGAGGGCAACCTGAGCCTGCCCATAAAGAAGCTGGGAGAGGCGGCAGAGGCGCTTCTCGTTTACCTGGCGGACGAGATTATAGTACCAGACTTTCCGCCTCCCTACACCCTTTGCCTGGAAAACCTGGCCTTCTACGACCAGAAGCACAAGTTCCACTTCGTTGGCCCGATGCTGCCGGAGCTTGAGAGCAGGGGGAAAGAAAAAGTGGTGGTGAACTTCGGAGGCTCGGGTGTAAACCCAGATATAGATGACGTACTTGCGAAGGCGGAGGAGGTTCTCGGCGAGAGGTTTGCGGTGGCACGCGGGCTCAAAAGGGAGCGCTACCTGGAGCACCTTTCGCGCGCCAGGGTGCTGATAACCCACGGGGGGCACACCAGCATAATGGAGGCAGTAGCGTGCGCCAAGCCCGTGGTGGGAGTACCCATCAAGAACTACCCCGAGCGTGAGGGTAACCTGCGCGGCGTTGAGAGGCTGGGTATAGGCAGAAAGCTGGACGTGGAGTGGCTCACACCGGAGCTGCTCGCAGCTGCGATTCGGGAGGTCTCCCTACCGGAGTATGAGCACCGTCTGAGTGTGCTCGGCGAGCTGGCGAAGAGCTTCAGCGGTGTCTCCAGGGCGGTGGAGATAATCGAGAACGGGATGGAGAAACCCCGGAGATACGGGAAGAGTTCTTTTGCTCCGCCCCGGAAGTAGTGCGCATCTGCTGCGGGCTGAGCAGGTGCTAATCCCGCTCCCGCACAAACCGCGGAACCGCATGCTTAAAAGGGTCAAAGCGCTCAATATCCTTAACATACACGCACTTCATGCTCACCTTGCTGTGCAGCGAGCTGGGCAGGCGCAGTATGCGCTTGACATCCACAGTAACCTTTGCGTCCAGCATCTCTGCATTGAGCCTGCGCACCAGCTCCAGAAAACGGGCAAATCCCCCGCCCCCAAGCACCTCTCTTAGCGTGGCAAAGCTCCCCTCCTCCAGCTCGTTCGCCACCCTGCGCAGTGTTTTTGGCCTCAGCAGGGCGGCCGCGCGCTTCGGCGCAATCCCCGAGCCGCGCATAACTTCCCGGTTGAGAAGAGAAAGCAGGCGGAGTATGCGCTGACGGAAAACGCGGGGATAGCCACGGCGAAGCTCCAGAAGCTCCGCCTCTGGAATCACTCCGCCGGCCACGTAGTCCAGCACCTGAGCGCGCTCCTGGCTCTGCATCTCGAGCACAGCCTCGTCGAGAACACGCAGATGATAGCCCCTGCCAGAGTACACAAAATGTAGCTCTTTCAGGGCAAAGTCCTCACGCAGCACCTCGGCGACTTCCAGGATATATCCTCTGGCGTCGTCCAGGCAGACCTCGCACACTTCCCCCGGCACGCAGGAGCACCGTCTGAGGGGCAGGTCCTTCGCATCAACGTCAAAGACCAGCTCTGCACCCCGCCAGCCCTTCCGCCTCTCCGGTCTGGAGTAGAAGGACACGCTGGAGTAGGCCGCGTAGGGGGCCGCGCTTATCAGCACCCCCTCAAGCTGCGCGGGTGTTGTGATGAGGTTGTACCTGTCGTTCGGCCCGTCTCCGGTGTGGTCGAAGCCGAACTCGCGCTCTGAAAGCGTATCCAGGATAAAATCAGGCACCTGGGAAAGACCCCACTCCTCACGATAGTAGCGCCTCCTCTCCGCCGGCGTGGCCTCGCTGAACATCACTCCTCCCTCCTGTACCTCCGCCGGGTGTAATAAACCAGCGGATTCCTGACATCGCGGCAGTGCCTGTCAGGCGAGCACAGCGAAGGCGCCTCCCTGCGTATCTTCTCACAGTTGGGTACGAAGTACCATGGGCTCCTTCCCGAGTCTTCGAGGCGCAGCTCTTCGGTAAGCCCGAATCCCAGGTGGTAGTTTATGTTAAGCTTCTCCAGGGGCTGGTCCTCGAAGAGGGGCGGAGAGCACCTCTCCGCGGCGGCGTAGATTACGGGAAGAACCTCCTCGGTTACAACGCGCAGGTCCCTGACAAAGTCGGCTATTCTGGCGTTCTCACCTGCGTTAAAGGGGGCTATTCTTGCATAGGAGATGAAGGATGTGAGAAGCACCGTTATGGCATAGTTGCGGGAGCCGCTCCCAACGCCGGCGAGGGTTGCGCGGATGCAGGGCGGGAAGCACTCCTCCTTCAGCCTCTTTGCCCCGAGCTTCACCGGCCGTGAGGTCCGGGAAACAGGGGCCTCCTCCAGCAGCACCGCGATGTCTTCAAGACGCGGGTCCTCCACGCTGGCGAGGCGCATAAATTCGTCGCACCTCTCGGCAATGCTCTCCAGATAGCAGGCTATTGCCTGCTTCAGCGTGAGCAGCGCATATCCCCGCGAGATGTAGAGCCGGGCCAGGCTTACCCTTCTGCTTCTCAGCGCGGGTAAGAGCTCCTTCCAGGGCAGCGCATAGAGCAGGGGCTCGCCCTGCTTTGCACGGAGAAGCCTGAGGTCCTCCGGTGGCGGCTCTATCCCGGCCCTGCTGATGGGCAGCAGCGTAAAGTCCTCCAGCAGCATGGGGAGAAGTTCGGGGTCAAGGTTGCGCTCATCCACCCCCCTCTGCTCAAGCAGCCCCCATATCCGGGAGGCCAGAACCTTTTTAATCACCTCCTTTGCAGCCCTCGCAGCGGGCGAAGAAACACCGCGCAGCGCTCCCGCACAGAGCAGAACAAAAAAGGACTGGGCATCCTCCTCGGGCCCGGGTTCCGAACCCTGCCTGCCTGAGAGCTTTCTCCTTGCCTCGGCAAAGGCACCGTCGCTGAACTTTCCCTTAAAGTAGCGCAGCGCCCTCCTGGAAAAGGGATTCAGCAGGGTGGTGTTCAGCATGTACTTACTCTTCATCCATACTTACTTAAGATTACCGACAGCGCCGGAAAAGTGCTACTCGCTCTCAATGCGCGGCGCCAGCAGAAAGCTCAGGCTCACGCCTGGGGCCAGGAAGTCCAGCTTAACGGGTATGTCGTTGCCCAAGTTTATCCTCACCGTCGAGGCGATGTCTCCTGCTTTAACCATGTCCTTGAGGTACTCAATGGAGAACATGCTCCTGCAGGGCTCCTCACAGGAGAAGCTCAGGGTCCTGTCCTTCTCAACCCGCACCTCCACGTTTCCCAGGTCTCCCCGGGCAGAGATGTAGAACGCTTCTCCGTCCACGCGGAGCGTAACATGGTCGCTCACTATCTCCGCGTCCTTTATGCTTTCGCTCAGCACCTTGGGGTCTATTTCCACCCTCGCAGAAAACTCCAGCTCAGGTACGCGCAGCTCCTCCTCGCCAACGTCTATAAGCGGGAGCTCGAAGTTGCGAGTTGCAGAGTTGCTCAGTGTTATCCTCAGCGCATCCCCCGCCCCGCCGGGGGTGAGGGTTATCCTGTCACTGCTTCCGGCGCGCTTTAAAATGGTGTTCAGCCTGTCCAGGTCTATTCCCAGCGTGAGCGTCTCCTCTATTGTGTACTCCTCGAAGGCCTCCTTCTCCATCTTGAAGTCTACAAGAGCAACATGCGCCGGGTCCATGGCCCTGAGAGCAATGCCCTCCTGCGAAACCACTATGCTCGCCTCATCTATCATGTTGGAAATCGCATCTATGCTTGACTTCAATATCCTGGGGTCTGCCAAAACAGCCTTCATCCTCTCTCCTCCTTAAGCTTTTCAACCGCATACCTGACCTGCTCGTACAGGCTCATGTCCAGCTTTGACATGTCCTGCATTACCTCAACCTCAATCTCCACCGCCTCACCAAGGCGAACCCTTCCGAGGACCCTAACCCTTGCGCCTTCTCTGGCGCGCTCAAAAAGCTCGGGATCTGCGAAGAGCAGCACCGCTCTGCCCGTGCCGTCATCTATCAGCGCAGTTCCGCTGCTCTCGTCACGGTCAACTATCGTGCCCAGAACGCGCACCCTGAACTCATCCCCGCGTATTTTTGCTATATCCATCTGCTTTGCAGGCAGCCTGCGCTTCTCACTCATGACTACTGCTCCCTTACGGCGACGGTTTTCGTTCCCCTCGCCATTATCGTCTTGCCCGTGCGGGCGATTTCCTTTATCCCGTAGCCCCGCATGAGCTCTATGAAGGCGTTCACCTTATCCTCGTCGCCAGTGATTTCAACAACCATGCTGCGCTTTGCCACGTCCACGATGCGACCGCGGAAGATGTTCGCATACTGCACCACCTCGGCGCGCGCATCAGCGCTCTTCACACTCACCTTTATCAGCGCCAGCTCACGCACCACACTCTCCTTCGGATTCAGCTCGCTTACCTTCACGACTTCAATCAGCTTGTTGAGCTGCTTCATAACCTGCTCCAGCACAACGCGGTCGCCGCGCACCGTCATAGTAATCCTGGAGATCCCCGGAATCTCAGTGGCACCTACGGAGATGCTGTCTATGTTGAAGTTGCGCTTCCTCAGCAGGCCCGAGACGCGCTGCATCACCCCGGGACGGTCCTCCACGAGGGCGACAATGTAGTGGGTCTTCTCCATTCCAACCACCTACTCAATTATGTCCTTGAGGCACCTTCCCGGCGGAACCATGGGGAAGATGTTGCACTCCCGGTCGATGAGGAAATCTATCACTGCAGGCTTGCCGGCGTCGAAGGCCTCGCGCAGGGCGTCGCGTATTTCGCCCGGCCTCTCAACCGCTGTACCAAAGGCTCCGAAAGCCTCTGCCACCCTGACGAAATCCGGGGTCTCGCCCAGGCCGACCGCAGAGTAGCGGCGGTCGTAGAAGAGCTCCTGCCACTGGCGCACCATGCCGAGGTAGCGGTTGTCGAACACCGCAACAACCACGTTTATCTCATTCTCCACCACCGTGGCAAGCTCCTGGATGTTCATCAGGAAGCTACCGTCGCCCGCGATATCTATGACCTTAGCCTCTGGCCTTGCCACCTTCGCCCCCATCGCCGCCGGGAAGCCGAAGCCCATTGTACCGAGCCCGCCGGAGGAGATAAATGTGCGCGGCTTCGTCCTGCCCAGGTAGTGGTGCGCCCACATCTGGCACTGTCCCACCTCCGTAGTGACGATGTCGTCCTCGCCCAGAAAGTCCATTATCTCCTTGATTATGCGCTGCGGCTTCAGGGGTACGTCGTCGTAGTCCATGCGGGGGTTGAACTCCTTCTTCCACCGCTGCACCTTCTCCACCCACTGCTCTGTCTTCGCCCGGCGGAGCATCTCCCTGAGCACATCTATTAGCTGCCTGAGCACGCGCCTGGCGTCGCCCACCACGGGTATGTCGGCACGCACATTCTTGCCTATCTCCGCAGGGTCTATGTCGATGTGGATTACCCTCGCTTCCGGGGCAAAGCAGCTCACCATGCCCGTGCTCCTGTCGCTGAAGCGCGTGCCTATAGCTATGAGCAGGTCCGCATCGGTAACCGCATAGTTTGCGGCCTTGCGCCCGTGCATTCCGAGCACGCCGAGTGCGAGGGGATGCGACTCCGGGAAGCTGCCCTTTCCCATGAGCGTGGTAACCACTGGCGCCATGATCAGCTCTGCCAGCTCCCTGAGCTCCTGCGACGCGCCCGAGATTATCACGCCGCCGCCGGCGAGTATAACAGGTCGCGAAGCCTCAAGAATGGCCCTGGCAGCGGCCTTCACCTGCCTGGGATGACCCTCGTAGGTGGGCTTGTAGCCCACTATCTCCACCTTCTCGGGAAACTCCACTTCGGCCTCGCCCTCCTGCATGTCCTTGGGCAGGTCAACGAGCACCGGGCCTGGTCTGCCGGTCTGGGCGATGTGGAAGGCCTTCTTTATCACCTCAGGTATCTCGGCTACGCTCCGGATCTGAAAGTTGTGCTTTGTAATCGGCATTGTTATGCCTATCACGTCGGTCTCCTGGAAGGCGTCTCTGCCTATGAAGGGCGTGGCCACCTGTCCTGTGAAGGCCACTACCGGCGATGAGTCCATGTAGGCGGTGGCTATACCGGTGGTGAGATTGGTCGCACCCGGGCCGGAGGTGGCACTGCAAACCCCGGCTCTGCCAAGCGCTCTCGCATAGCCGTCTGCAGCGTGCGCAGCGCCCTGCTCGTGGCGCGTTAGGATGTGCCTTATATCCGAGTCGTAGAGCACGTCGTATAGCGGGATGGATGCTCCACCGGGTATGCCGAATATCACCTCCACACCTTCCCGGCGGAGAGCCTCGACTATTGCCTGCGCGCCTGTCATCCTCATGGAAAAGCACCCGCTTTCTTTGAGTATTCATCCACATCATTAAAAAACCTTTTTCTCTACGCCAGCTGCTGCAGCAGCACAGAGGCGAGGGTGAAGTACACCACCAGGCCTGTGATGTCCTGAGTGGTGGTCATAAAGGGTCCGCTCGCTATCGCGGGGTCTATGTTCAGCCTGTCGAAGAGCCAGGGAATTACAACACCCATTATGCTCGCCAGGCTCATGGCAGCAAACATGGCGGTGCCAACTATGAGCCCTATTACAGGCTTTCCCACCAGAAGCTGGGCGAAGGCTGCAACAGCGATGCCTGCGAGGAGCGCCATGGTTATACCTATTTTAATCTCCCTCAGCAGGTAGCGCAGCCTGTCGCCTATTTCCCTCGTGGCGAGGCCTCTTATAAAGATGGTGGATGTCTGCAAGCCAACGTTGCCCCCCATGGTCATGATAGCCGGCACAAACAGAGAGAGCGCCACCACCGAGGCGAGAGTTTCTTCAAAGCGTTTGAGTATGCTCGCCGCCACTATGCCATCGCCCAGCAGAGCCACCAGCAGCCAGGGGAGGCGCGCTTTTATGACCTCCACTGCAGGCGCCTCGATGAGCCTGTCCACCCCCACGCCTGTGCCGGCTATCTGTCCCATATCCTCGACGATCTCCTCTTCTATAACGTCCACCACATCATCGATGGTCACAAGGCCCACAAGCCTGCCTTCCCTGTCAACCACGGGCACTGCCGCCAGGTCGTAGTCTGCAACAATTTTCGCGACCTCCTCCTGGTCCATGTCTATTGGTACAGAAATTACATCAGGGTTCATCACCTCGCCCAGCTTCCTGCCGCTCGGCGAGAGAACAAGATCACGAAGGGATAGCACACCAACAAGCTTGCCTTTTTCGTCCACCACGTAGAGGTAGTAGATAGTTTCGTACTCGCTCGCATGGGCGCGTATAAAGCGGATGGCCTCTTCAACGCTCATGTCCCTGGGCAAAGCCAGCACGCGGGTGGTCATCAATCCGCCGGCGGAGTCACTGGGGTGCCTGAGAAGCGCCCTTGCCTCACTCCTGAGCTCCGCTGGCAGGTAGTGCATCACGCTGCGTCTCACATCGCTGGAGAGCAGTGCAAGCACGTCGGCACGCTCATCGGGCTCCAGATGCATGAGCAGCTCAGCCGCCACCCGTGGAGGCAGGAGCTCAAGCAGCTCGGCCTGAATTTCGTCGCGAAGCTCTGGCAAGAACTGGGCAACCAGCCGTGGCGAGAGGCGGGTGAGAACCTCCCTGCGGTGCTCATCGCTGAGGTTCTGAACAAACTCGCTCAAATCGTGGGGATGGAGCCGGGCTATCTCCTGCTCAAGCTCCTCCCACTCCCTCTCCTGAATGAGCCTCTGCAGTCTTTTCCTGGTTGCTTCATCAATAGCTATGAGAATCACACTCCTTAACCTAATTGAAGCTGGCAGAGATATATAGTTGACTATATAAGCCTGTCTGAAAAATCACCTAAGTCTCTCCGGCACGAGCTGCTTCTCAAGGAGGTCTTTAAAATCTTCTGCGTAGCGTATTAACTCAGCCATGCCGCGATTTACCAGAACCTCGGCGCAGCGCGGGCGGGAGTTGTACTGGGAGGACATTACAAAGCCGTAGGCGCCCGCGTCGAGGATGGCGAGCACATCGCCCTTCTCGATGCGCGGCAGACGCCTGTGCTTTGCGAGCAGGTCCCCGCTCTCGCACAGGTTGCCGGCGATGGTGACCTCCTCCTCTGCCGGGAGAGCTGCCTTGTTGGCCACCACCACCTCGTGGTGGGAGCCGTACATCGCCGGCCTGAGCAGGAGGTTGAAGCCAGCGTCGCAGCCTGCAAACTTCCTGTAGGGTGTGGTCTTGACTGTATAAACCCTCGCGAGGAGCACTCCGGCGTCGCCCACGATGTAGCGCCCGGGCTCAAGGAGGAGCCTGGGCTTTGGAAGCGAGTGCTCAGCCAGCTTTTGCTCAATCAGCGGAAGCAGTGCACCGGCGAGCTGCGCCGGAGTTATGTAGGGCTGCTCCGCCGAGTAGCGAATTCCCACACCGCCGCCTAAATCTGCGAACTCCAGCTCAAGACCGAGCTCCTTCCTGAGCCTGCCCATTATGTCGAAGAGTCTGCGCGTTGCCTCGACGTAGGGTTCTGTGCTTGTTATCTGCGAGCCTATGTGCATGTGGATTCCAGCCACATCGAGATAAGAGCAGGCAAGGGCACGCTCGTAGGCCCTGAGCACAGCCTCTTCGTGGATGCCGAATTTGCTCTCCCGCAGGCCGGTGGCAAGGTGCGGATGCGTCTCCGGCGACACCTCGGGATTCACCCTGAAGGAAACCCTCGCCTCGGCTTTGCGCGCCTCCACAATCTCAATCAGCCTCTCCAGCTCGTGAAGCGAGTCCAGGTTGATAATCACACCTGCCTCAACCGCCCGCTCAAGCTCGCGGTCGGTCTTGTTGTTTCCCGTGAATATAATCTTCTCCGCAGGAATGCCCGCCTTCAGGGCAAGGTAGAGCTCGCCCTCGCTCACTATGTCAGCACCTGCACCTTCATCGCGAAGAATGCTGAGCACCGCAAGCGAGGTGTTGGCCTTGCAGGCGTAGCAGATTAGCACATCGCCGTAGCTCGCGAAGGCGTCGCGGAACTCACGGTAGCGCTCCCGAATGCGCTGTTCGTCGTATACGTAGAGAGGGGTGCCGAACTTCTCTGCCAGCTCCACCAGGTCGGCACCGCCCATGGTGAGGTGCCCTCTCTGATTTATGCCCAGGTGGGGTCTGAAGTCAAACATGCTACCACCTTAGCGATGATACGCTGCAGGGTATCGTCTTCTGACTTTATTGTGGCGCTGCCCTTCCCTCTACATCGAGCCGAATGTTTTTCCCATGCAAAAATTTTGGGATATGTGGTAGTAAAAATGATTGCCGGAAAAATATACCTGCCTAAGGAAGTGAGGAAGAAGATGAACCTCTCGGAAAGGGGCGAATGTGAAGTGGCGGTGGGTGATGAAATCAGGATTCGACCCGTGCAGCCGGAGACTCTCAACTCCCTCAGGCTCCTTGAGAAGCCCGGGCGAGGGTGAGCATAGAGGATATGGTAGAGGCAGAGGTTGTGGAGGATGCATAGCTGCGTGCTCATAGATACGAGCATCTGGCATTTTGCCTTCGTAAAACCACAAAACATAACCTCTCCCTCTTTCCTGCATTGCTCTCTCTCGAAGGCGATGGCTACGGCTCTGAGGGCGGCGCTGATATTGT
>Ga0256830_1000288_pt1 | contig 44358 bp, 34 predicted proteins | sample 128326metaG_FD_190537 | JGI IMG/M metagenome (GOLD analysis project Ga0256830, IMG submission 190537) | Hydrothermal vent microbial communities from Lau Basin, Pacific Ocean - 128-326 | ecosystem: Environmental > Aquatic > Marine > Hydrothermal vents | place: Pacific Ocean: Lau Basin | collected...
GCGAGCAGGCGGTGCTCTGCGGTGGCGCCACGGCCCTGGTTCAGGCAGGCTTCGACACTCTGGTTGAGGCCGGCTACGCGCCCGAGATGGCCTATTTCGAGTGCCTCCACGAACTCAAGCTGATCGTTGATCTGATGTACGAGGGTGGCATTGCCAATATGCGCTATTCCATATCCAATACGGCCGAGTACGGCGACCTGACACGCGGTCCGCGCGTCATCACCGAGGAGACCCGGGCGGAGATGCGCCGTATCCTGGAAGAGATCCGCAATGGCGAATTCGCCCGAGAGTTCATTCTCGAGAACCAGTCCGGCGCCGCGACTCTCAAGGCCAAGCGCCGCATCGGCCGGGAGCATCCCATCGAGCAGGTCGGCGCCCGCCTGCGCGAAATGATGCCCTGGATCAAGGCCAACAAGATCGTGGATCAGACCAAGAACTGATCCCGTGCATGTGGAACCATGGAAGGGGTGAAACCCGCTGACGCGAGGGGGGGGCTGAGAGCGCCTCCGTGCTCCGGTGGGAGCGGGGCATGACCTCGGAATACCCCTTCATCGCGCGCCAGGGATGGCCCCTGATCCTGGTGTGCGTCGCGGCGGCGCTGGTTCTGTATTACATGGCCGGGATCGCCTGGTCCCTGCCCGCCTGGCTGCTGGCGGTCCTGGTGGCCTACCTGTATCGTGATCCCGAAAGGGATGTCCCGCCGTCTCCCCTGGGGCTGGTCAGTCCGGCGGATGGTTGCGTGACCCACGTGGTCGAGGATCACGATCCCCATCTCGACCGCGAGGCCGTGCGGATCTCCATCCACATGGACCCCTTGGGGAGTTATACCTTGCGTATTCCCACCGAGGGCAAGGTGATGAAGATCTGGTTTCCCTCGCAGGAGGAGGGCGAAGAAGGGCTGGCGCGCGAGTCTTCATCGTCTGGCGGGGCCATAGAGCGTTATGCCATCTGGGTGCGGACGGACGAGGGGGACGATGCCGTCATGGTGATTCGCCTGTACCGCTGGTCCATCCGGCCCCAGTGTTATATCCATATCGGCCAGCGCATCGGCCAGGGACAGCGTTGCGGCATCATCGGGCTTGGGGGCGCCATAGACGTTTTCGTGCCGGCCGATGCCCGTATCGATGTCCAGGAAGGCGACAAGGTGCGCGCCGGTTCGGATATAATCGCTACATTCACACGACAAACCCAGGAGAGGGCCGCGGGCAGTGACTGAAGAAGCCAAGATGCCGAAACGCCGCAGGGGAATCTACCTGTTGCCCAATCTGTTTACCACGGCCGCCCTGTTCGCCGGCTTCTATGCCATCGTGGCGGCCATCGGGGGGCGCTTCGAGGCGGCGGGGATCGCCATTTTCGTGGCCCAGTTCATGGACGGGGTGGACGGGCGTGTCGCCCGTCTCACCAACACCCAGAGCGACTTTGGCGTCGAGTACGACAGCCTTTCCGACATGGTGGCCTTCGGCCTGGCCCCGGCGCTGGTGGTCTATGTATGGTCGCTGTCGACCCTCGGCAAGCTGGGCTGGCTCGCCGCCTTCATCTACACCGCCGCCGCGGCATTGCGCCTGGCGCGCTTCAATACCCAGTCCGAAACCGGAGACAAGGCCTATTTTCAGGGGCTGCCTTCCCCTCCGGCGGCGGCGCTCATTGCCGGGCTGGTGTGGCTGAGCAGCGACTACGACATTCATGGGGAGGATATCCGCTATCTGACCTTCATACTCACCCTGGGCGCCGGCCTGTTGATGGTGAGCAATGTGCGCTATTACAGCTTCAAGGACATCGACCTCAAGGGCAAGGTGCCCTTCGTTGCCATTCTGCTGCTGGTGCTGATCTTCGTCTTTGTCTCCATCGACCCGCCCATCGTTCTGTTCGCCATGGCCGTCACCTACGCCTTCTCCGGCCTGATCATGACGCTCCTGCAGGTGCGCAAGCGCCGCGCCCAGCGCAGGGCCGGACTCAAAGAGGGCGGGGCGCCGGCCGAAGACGAAAAGTGACATCTCTTGGTTTTTGGACACTAGTGGGTTATATTCCCTTCATGGATTCACGGAAAGTCAAAGCAAACATTATCGCGTGCCCATCCCGCGCTGCACGCCGGAGCGCCCATTTCCGGGTGGTCCGCCTGCGCCTGCTGCTGCCGTAAGGCAGCCTATCCATCCTTAACACCTCATCCCCAATTCCAACGACTTGTCCACCGCCGAGGCGGGACAAGGAAGATTTTTTGTAATCCTGCTCGTGGGTTACACTGTAGATTGTTTGGAGCCAGCTTATGACCAGCAAAGAAAAACTCATTATTTTCGATACGACCCTCCGCGACGGGGAACAGAGCCCCGGCGCCTCCATGACCCGTGACGAAAAGGTGCGTATCGCCAAGGCCCTGGAGCGCATGCGCGTGGACGTGATCGAGGCCGGGTTTCCCATCGCCAGCCCCGGCGATTTCGAGGCTGTGCAGGCCGTGGCCCGGGCCGTGCGCGAGAGCACCGTATGCGGACTGGCGCGGGCGCTGGAGAAGGACATCGATCGCGCCGGCGAGGCTCTCAGGGACGCCGCCTCGGCGCGTATCCATACCTTCATCGCCACTTCGCCCATACACATGGAGATGAAGCTGCGCATGAGTCCCGGGCAGGTCCTGGAGCAGGCCGTGCAGGCCGTCAGGCATGCCCGCCGCTATACGGACAACGTGGAATTCTCCCCCGAGGATGCGGGGCGTTCCGATACGGATTTCCTGTGCCGGGTGATCGAGGCCGTGATCGAGGCGGGCGCGGGCACCATCAATATCCCGGATACGGTGGGCTACAATGTCCCCCAGCAGTTCGGCGAGCTGATCCGCAAGCTCATCGAGCGGGTGCCCAATGCCGACCGCGCCATTTTCTCCGTCCATTGCCATAACGATCTGGGGCTGGCAGTCGCCAACTCCCTGGCCGCGGTCATGAACGGCGCCCGCCAGGTGGAATGCACCATCAACGGCCTGGGTGAACGGGCGGGCAATGCCTCCCTGGAGGAGACGGTGATGGCGGTGCGCACGCGCCAGGACATCTTTCCCTGCGATACCGCCATCGACACCACCCAGATCGTCCCCACCAGCCGCCTGGTGGCAGGCATCACCGGGTTTGCGGTACAACCCAACAAGGCCATCGTGGGCGCCAACGCCTTCGCCCACGAGTCCGGGATTCACCAGGACGGCGTGCTGAAGAACCGCGAGACCTACGAGATCATGCGCGCCGAGGACGTGGGCTGGAATACCAACCGCATGGTGCTGGGCAAACATTCCGGGCGCAATGCCTTCCGCACCCGGCTCAGGGAGCTGGATATCGAGTTCGAATCGGAGAAGGAACTGAACGAGGCCTTTGCCCGCTTCAAGGAACTGGCCGACAAGAAGCACGAGATCTATGACGAGGACCTGCAGGCACTGGTGACGGACGCCAGCCTGGCGGCGGAGAACGAACTCATCAAGCTGGTGGCCCTCAAGGTGTGCTCGGAGACGGGCGAGAAGCCTCAGGCCGAGGTGACCCTGTGGTTCGATGGCGGGGAAGCCAAGGTGACGGCGGTGGGCAGCGGGCCCGTCGACGCGACCTTCCGCGCCATCGACTCCATCGTGAAGAGCGAATCCGAGCTGCAGCTCTATTCTGTCAATGCCATCACCAGCGGCACGGATTCCCAGGGCGAGGTCACCGTGCGCCTGGAAAAGGCGGGGCGCATCGTCAACGGCCAGGGGGCGGACACGGATATTGTCATTGCCTCGGCCAAGGCCTATATCAATGCCCTCAACAAGATCATCGAGCCGGGCAGCCGCGCCCATCCCCAGGTGTGACAGCAAGGGTGTAATGGGCGTCTCGCAGCGGCAACGGCAATATCTGGCGGCCATGGGGATACCCGTGTGGGTATCCAGGGACGGTGGGGTCCTGCCCGCCGAAGAAACCGCGAGCGCCGCGTCATGCGAGGAGGATGCCGAGTCCCGCTGGGAGGCCCTCGAGGCCCGCGTGGCCGCCTGTACCCGCTGTGAGCTGCACAAGAGCCGCACCCAGACGGTATTCGGCACGGGCAGTCACGAGGCCCGCCTGCTGGTGATCGGCGAGGCGCCCGGCGCGGACGAGGACCGCCAGGGGGAGCCCTTCGTGGGGCGCGCGGGCAGGCTGCTCAACGAGATGCTGCTGGCCATCGGACTGCGGCGGGAGACGGTCTACATTGCCAACATCCTCAAGTGCCGGCCGCCCAACAACCGCGACCCGCGGCCTGAGGAGGTGGTCAGTTGCGAGCCCTGGCTGAAGGGCCAGATCGATCTGTTGCAGCCACAGGTGATCCTGGCTGTGGGCAGGATCGCCGCCCAGAATCTGCTCAAGCGTGAAGAGCGCATCGGCGCCATGCGCGGGCGAGTTCATCATTATGGCGAAGCAGGCATTCCCGTCATCGTGACCTATCACCCCGCCTATCTGCTGCGCTCGCCCAAGGAAAAGCGCAAGGCCTGGGAAGATCTCAAGAAAGTCAGGCAGTTTCTCGCCTCATCTCCCGGGGCCTGAAAGGAGGTGCCAGCCATGACGGACATCGAAGCCATTGCCACCTTGCGCAAGATGGAGGAGGCGGACCTGCCCGCGGTCCTGGCAATCGAACGGCAGGCCTACCCGTTTCCCTGGAGCGAAGGGATTTTCAGGGATTGCCTGCGCGCCGGATACGCCTGCCATGTCGCCGAAGTGGCGGGCGGGATCATCGGTTATGGCGTGGTCTCTATAGTGGCAGGTGAATCCCATGTCCTCAACCTCTGCATGCATCCCGACAGGCGCCGCCAGGGTCATGGCGCGACGATGTTGCGCTTTCTCATGGAGGAGGCCCGCAAGCGCGGGGCGCGTTGCATGCTTCTTGAGGTGCGCGCCTCCAACAACAGTGCCATTCGGCTGTACCGGAAATTCGGATTCAATGAAACGGGCATGCGCCGTGGTTACTATCCCGCGCAAGGCGGGCGCGAGGATGCCGTGCTCTTTGCCTGCGATTTTTTGTGAAGCCAGGTTGCCTTAGACTTGAATCCGTGGGTTCAGGTTAGAGGTTTACCCAAGCTTCTTGTACCTGATGCGCCTCGGCTGGTCGGCCTCGATGCCCAGGCGGCGGTGCAGGTCGGCTTCGTATTCGGCGTAGTTGCCGGCGAACCATTCCACGTGGCTGTCGCCCTCGAAGGCCAGGATATGGGTGGCGATGCGGTCCAGGAACCAGCGGTCGTGGGAGATGACCACGGCGCAGCCGGGGAAGGCCAGCAATGCCTCTTCCAGGGCGCGCAGGGTTTCCACGTCGAGGTCATTGGTCGGCTCGTCCAGGAGCAGGACGTTGCCGCCGCTGCGCAACAGTTTGGCCAGGTGGACCCGGTTGCGTTCTCCGCCTGACAGATCGCCGATGCGTTTCTGTTGGTCGTTGCCCTTGAAATTGAAACGGCCGCAATAGGCGCGCGACGGCGTCTCGTACTTGCCGATGGTGATGATGTCCTGACCGTCGGAGATTTCTTCCCAGACGGTCTTGTTGTCGTCCAGGGCGTCTCGGCTCTGGTCGACGTAGGCGATCTGCACCGTGTCCCCGATGACGATCTCACCGCTGTCGGGTTGCTCCTGGCCGGTGATCATGCGGAAAAGAGTGGTTTTGCCCGCGCCGTTGGGGCCGATGATGCCCACGATGCCGCCGGGTGGGAGGCTGAAATCCAGGTTGTCGATGAGCAGGCGGTCGCCGAAGCCCTTGCGCAGTCCCCTGGCCTCGATGACCTTGTCGCCCAGGCGCGGGCCTGGCGGGATATAGATCTCCCGTGTCTCGTTGCGCCGCTGGAATTCCTGGCTGTTGAGTTCCTCGAACCGCGCCAGGCGGGCCTTGCTCTTGCTGTGCCGTCCCTTGGGATTGCTGCGTACCCATTCCAGTTCCGCCTTGATGGCGCGCTGCCGGGCGCTCTCCTGGCGCTCCTCGATCTCCAGACGCTTCTCCTTCTGTTCCAGCCAGGAGGAATAATTCCCTTCCCAGGGAATGCCCTCGCCGCGGTCCAGTTCCAGGATCCAGCCGGCGACGTTATCGAGAAAGTAGCGGTCGTGGGTGATGGCCACCACGGTGCCGCTGAAATCGTGGAGAAAGCGTTCCAGCCACGCCACGGATTCGGCGTCCAGGTGGTTGGTGGGCTCATCCAGGAGCAGCATGTCGGGATTGGACAGGAGCAGCTTGCACAGGGCCACGCGGCGGCGCTCGCCCCCCGAGAGTCTGGTGACATCGGCATCCCAGGGCGGCAGGCGCAGGGCGTCGGCCGCCACTTCCAGCTTGTGATCGAGATTGTGGGCGTCGGCGGCCTGGATGATGTTCTCCAGACGCGCCTGTTCCGCGGCCAGGGCGTCGAAGTCGGCGTCGGGTTCCGCGTAGGCGGCGTAGATCTCCTCCAGCTTGCGCTGAGCCTCGGTGATCTCCGCCAGGCCTTCTTCCACGTTGCCGCGCACGTCCTTGTCCGGGTCGAGCTGGGGTTCCTGGGGCAGATAGCCGATACGGATGCCCGGCTGGGCGCGCGCCTCGCCCTCGATCTCCGTATCCAGGCCGGCCATGATGCGCAGGAGGGTGGACTTGCCCGCGCCGTTCAGTCCCAGTACGCCGATCTTGGCGCCGTGGAAGAAGGACAGATAGATGTCCTTGAGTATGGTGCGCTTGGGTGGGACGATCTTCCCCACACCGTTCATTGTGTAGATGTATTGGGCCATGGCGAGACTCGGGATTTACAGCCGTGAAAAAACAAGGCAGAAGCATAGCAGGAATCCCCTGGCAGGGGAAAGATCCCTCTGTCCGGTGTAGACTGCGGCATTGATGCAATGGATAACGGTGGAGACGTGAAGGAGAAACTGGATCTGGATACGGTAGAGGACGCGGTGTACTGGACGCGGCGGCGGCTGGAGCAGGCCGGGGTGTTCTTCGGGCACGGGACGGACAATGCCCTGGACGAGGCCGCCTGCCTGGTGAGCCACTGCCTGCGTTTGCCCTTCGAGGAACTGCAGGAGGCGCGGCACCAGCCGCTGGAAGAAGAGGCGCGCCGGGCCATTGAGGCGATGGTGGAGCGGCGCATACGGGAGCGTATCCCCGCCGCCTATCTCACCCATGAGGCGTGGTTCTGCGGCCTGAAATTCTATGTGGATGAGCGCGTTCTGGTGCCGCGCTCGCCCATTGCCGAATTGATCGCCCAGGGTTTCCGGCCGTGGATCGGGCCGCAACAGGAGATCCACCGCATTCTGGACATGGGCACGGGCAGCGCCTGTATCGCCATCGCCTGCGCCCATGCCTTTCCCGGGGCGCAAGTGGACGCCGTCGATATCTCGCCCCAGGCCCTGGAAGTGGCGCGCATCAATATCTCGCGGCACGGGCTGGAAGGGCGGGTCCACGCCCTTGAGTCGGACTTGTTCGCCAGTCTGCCACCGCGCTCCTACGATATCATTGTCAGCAATCCCCCCTATGTGTCCCGCGAGGAGATGGAGACCCTGCCCGACGAGTACCGTCACGAGCCCGTCCATGGCCTGGAGGCGGATGAGGAGGGCCTGAGGCTGGTGGCGGAGATCCTTGCCCGGGCAGCGGATTATCTCGGCGAGGGGGGGATCCTGATCGTCGAGGTGGGTAACAGCCAGGCGGCGCTCGAACGGCGTTTTCCCCATTTGCCCTTCATGTGGCTGGCGTTCACCCATGGCGGCAGCGGGGTCTTTCTCCTGACCCGCGAGCAGCTGCTGGACTTTGCGGATTCAGACGGCGCCTGAGTCCGGCGTTCGCCGCCGGGTGAAAAAACCTCTATAATACCAGGATCAAAATCAAGGAATTACGCAATGGACCAATCCCTGGTATTCGACATCGATCTCATCCGGCGCTACGACAAGAGCGGGCCGCGCTATACCTCCTATCCCACAGCCGTGCAGTTTCACGAGGGATTCGGCGAGGCGGAGTACCGCGCCTGCGCGGAGGCCACCAACCGGGAGACGCCGTTGCGGCCCCTGTCGCTCTATTTCCACATTCCCTTTTGCGACACCCTGTGTTTCTATTGCGCCTGCAACAAGATCGCCACCAAGAACCGCGCCCATGCGGTTCCCTACCTGGAGAACGTGCACCGTGAGCTGGCTCTGCAGGGGGTGCTGTACGACGGCAGCCGCGTCGTGGACCAGTTGCACTGGGGCGGGGGCACGCCCACCTTCATCAACCATCGGCAGATGGCGGAGCTGATGGACCGGACCCGCGCCCATTTCAGGCTGCACGAGGACGACAGCGGGGAGTATTCCATCGAGATCGACCCCCGCGAGGTACAGTCCGACACCATCTGCTTCCTGCGCGAACTGGGATTCAACCGCATGAGCATGGGGGTGCAGGACTTCGATGAGCGGGTGCAGAAGGCGGTCAACCGCATCCAGTCCGAGGAGCAGACCTTTTCGGTGTTGAGCCAGGCCCGGGAGCAGGGCTTCAAGTCCGTGAGCGTGGACCTGATCTATGGACTGCCCTTCCAGACTACGGAGAGCTTTGCGCGCACGGTGGACAAGGTCATCGCCGCCGGGGCGGACCGGTTGTCGGTGTTCAACTACGCCCACCTGCCGGAGCTGTTCAAGCCCCAGCGCCGCATCAACGAGGCCGACCTGCCCGCGGCGGCGGAGAAGCTGGAAATCCTGCAGATGACCATCGAGAAGCTGAACGACGCCGGCTATGTGTACATCGGCATGGACCATTTCGCCCGGCCCGGGGACGAGCTGGCCGTCGCCCAGCGCGAGGGCAGCCTGTACCGGAATTTTCAGGGCTATTCCACCCATTCCGAATGCGACCTCATCGGGCTGGGAGTCACGTCCATCAGCATGGTGGGCAACAGCTACGCGCAGAACGTCAAGGGCACCGAAGACTATCAGTGCCTGCTGGATGAAGGGAAACTGCCCGTCTACCGTGGCGTTCTGCTCGACGCCGACGACCGCCTGCGCCGGGACGTCATCACCCAGTTGATCTGCCAGTTCGAACTGGATTTCGCCGCCATGGAACAACGCCACGGGATCGTGTTCGAGGAGTACTTCGCCACCGAACTCGCCGAACTGGCCTCCATGGAAGAGGACGGCCTGCTGCGGATGAGTACCGGTTCCATTCAAGTCAACCCCGCCGGCCGCCTGCTCATCCGCAACATCTGCATGGTCTTCGACCGCTATCTGCGGGAGAAGACCACGCAGCGGTTTTCGAAGGTTATTTAAAGGCAGAGAAAAGAGCAAAGAGAAAAGAGCAAAGGGGAATGCCTTCTTAACTTTTCTCTTTACTCTTTGCTCTTTTCTCTTTCCCCTGCTTTTCCCGTACAATACCCCCATGTCAGGCAACAGCATCGGCAAGCTTTTTACGGTTACGTCCTTCGGTGAGAGTCATGGGCCGGCACTGGGCTGTATCGTGGATGGGTGTCCGCCGGGGCTGGAGCTCTCCACGGCCGATCTGCAGCGGGATCTCGACCGGCGCAAGCCGGGGCAGTCCCGTCACACCACCCAGCGCCGTGAGACCGACGAGGTCCGGATCCTGTCCGGCGTCTTCGAGGGGCGGACCACGGGGACGCCCATCGGGCTGCTCATCGAGAATATCGACCAACGCTCCAGGGATTACTCGGACATCAAGGATACCTTTCGTCCGGGGCATGCCGACTATACCTATCAACAGAAATACGGGTTCCGCGATTACCGCGGGGGCGGACGTTCTTCTGCGCGTGAGACGGCCATGCGGGTGGCCGCCGGGGCCATCGCCAAGAAATACCTCCTGACCCGCTTTGGCATTACGGTGCGCGGCTATCTGGCTCAACTGGGCCCCATCAGGTCCGAGGCCTTCGACTGGGAGGAGGTGGACAACAATCCCTTCTTCTGTCCCGACAAGGACAAGGTGGTGGAGCTGGAGGCCTACATGGATGCCCTGCGCAAGGAAGGGGATTCCATCGGCGCGCGCGTCAACGTGGTGGCCAGTGGCCTCTTCCCCGGCCTGGGCGAGCCCGTCTTCGACCGCCTGGATGCCGAGATCGCCCATGCCCTGATGAGCATCAATGCCGTCAAGGGCGTGGAGATCGGGGCAGGGTTCGCCTGCGTGGAACAGAAGGGCACGGAGCACCGTGACGAGATCACCCCCGAGGGTTTTCTCAGCAACAACGCCGGCGGTATCCTGGGCGGCATCTCCAGCGGCCAGGACATCGTCGCCAGCATCGCCCTGAAACCCACTTCCAGCCTCCGGCTGCCCGGCCGCTCCATCGACCGCCACGGCAATGCCTGCGAGGTCGTCACCAAGGGCCGCCACGACCCCTGCGTGGGCATACGCGCCACCCCCATCGCCGAGGCCATGCTCGCCATCGTGTTGATGGACCATGTCCTGCGCCATCGCGCCCAGAATCTGGAGGTGGAGTCGGAGACACCGGTGGTGCCGGCGGGCAAGAGTAAAGTGCAAAGATAAAAGAGCAAAGAACGCTTTTCCCTTTTATCTTTGCACTTTACTCTGACCCTATGTACTACCGCCTCTCCGCCTTCTACCTGTTCTATTTCGCCGCCATCGGCGCCCTGGTGCCGTACTGGAGCGTTTATCTCAAGTCCCTCGGTTATGGGGCGGAGGAGATCGGCGCCCTCATCGCCATCATCATGGTGACCAAGATCGTCGCGCCCTATATCTGGGGATGGATTGCCGATCGCAGCGGACGCCGGATCGGCATCGTGCGCCTGGCTTCCCTGCTGGCCTTCGTGACCTTCGGCGGTGTCTTTCTGGGCAGTGGCTTCTGGTGGCTGGCCCTGGTGATGTGCCTGTTCAGTTTCTTCTGGAATGCCTCCCTGCCCCAGTTCGAGGCGCTGACCCTCAATTATCTGGGCAATGAGACCCAGCGCTACAGCAGTATCCGTCTGTGGGGTTCCATGGGATTTATCCTGGCCGTCATCGGCCTGGGCTATTTCCTGGAATACTTTGGTATCGCCACCCTGCCGGTGGTGCTCATGCTGCTGTTTCTCGGTATCTGGCTGGGCAGTCTCGCGGTGCCGGAACAGCGGGTGGGGCAACGCATGGCTGGGAAAGGGTCCATCTTCGAGGCTCTGCGCCAGCCGGGGGTGCTGACCCTGTTGCTGCTGTGTTTTCTCATGCAGCTCAGCCATGGACCCTATTACACCTTCTTTTCCATCTATCTCGAGGACAACGGTTATTCGCGCAGCGATGTGGGGCAGTTGTGGGCGCTGGGCGTGATCGCGGAGATCGGCGTGTTCCTGGTCATGCACCGTCTGCTGCCGCGCCTGGGCGCGCGCACGCTGCTGGTGGCCAGCCTCATGCTGACCACACTGCGCTGGTTTCTGATCAGCCTGTTCGTGCAGCACCCGGCGCTCATCATCACCGCCCAGGTACTTCACGCGGCCAGCTTCGGGGTCTATCATGCAGTGATGATCTCATTGATTCATAAGTATTTTTATGGTCAGTATCAGGGCCGTGGCCAGGCCCTGTACAGCAGTCTCAGCTTCGGTGCCGGTGGGGCGCTGGGCAGTTTCATCAGCGGTTACGCCTGGACGGCCCTGGGCCCCCGGGAGACATTTTTTCTGGCCGCCGTGGTCAGCGCGGCCGCCGTTGTGATTGCCTGGCGCGGCTTGCGTCCCGGCAGTTCCCCCCTCTTGTCGGAAAATTAGGGGAATTGCTGGGCCGGCGGCGCATGGGCTGATGGGGCGGGGTTTGACGGCAGACTTGCCCCAGCGTATTATCCACACCCTTATGACGCCTCGCCGGGTAGTCGCGGGGCAGGAAAAAACGTTAGAATCGGGGTATAGCGCAGTCTGGTAGCGCGCCAGCTTTGGGAGCTGGATGTCGGGGGTTCGAATCCCTCTACCCCGACCACGCGCCAGGACTGCGTGGATGCGCGCCTCTGGTGAGATCGGCAGGCCTGAATGCGCCCGTAGCTCATCTGGATAGAGCATCGGCCTTCTAAGCCGAGGGTAGCAGGTTCGAATCCTGCCGGGCGCGCCAAGTGTGGCAGAGGGGGCGCGAGTGTGAAGTCACGAATCTATGGTGAGCGTAGCTCAGTTGGTAGAGCCCCGGATTGTGATTCCGGTTGTCGTGGGTTCGAGTCCCATCGTTCACCCCAAATTGTAAAAATTCCGCCTGGTGGCGGGACGAAAACATCCAGCCTGGATCGAACCCACGGATTCAGGCCCCAGGATAATGGGCCGTTAGCTCAGTTGGTAGAGCAGCTGACTCTTAATCAGCGGGTCGTAGGTTCGATCCCTACACGGCCCACCATTATCTCCATGCTGACCCGCCTAAACGCCTTCCCGGCATGCCGAAGTTGCTTTCCGCATTGTATTAGTGACTGTTTTTGCGTAAATTACGGCAGATTTCCAACTGCAACGCGGGCTGTCTGAAATGGCATGGGGCAGAGCGGTGGGGATCGCGCGAAAGTGGCGGAATTGGTAGACGCGCTGGCTTTAGGTGCCAGTGGGGCAACCCGTGAGAGTTCGAGTCTCTCCTTTCGCACCATGAGCAAGCTGCCTGCTGCCGCGCCAAACAGGTTTTAATCGGACATTCATGGCCATGAGGAATGGTCATGGGAAACGACCAGTTGACAATATTTCGAGGTGATTACATGCAAGTATCTGTTGAAACGACCGAAGGCCTTGAGCGCCGCATGACGGTGACCATCCCTGCGGAGCAGATTGAGAAAGAAGTGGACAATCGCCTCAAGTCTTTGACGCGCACGGTGAGAATCAAAGGGTTCCGCCCGGGCAAGGTGCCACTGAGCGTGGTCACCAAGCGCTATGGGTCCCATGTGCGCCAGGAAGTCATCAATGAGATGACCCAGGCGACTTTCCGGGACGCTATTCAGGAACAAAACATCGAGCTGGCCAGCATGCCCCGTATCGAGGCCCGTGAAATCCAGGTCAGGGCGGGTGAGGATTTCCAGTATACCGCCATCTTCGAGGTGATCGAGCGGTTCGATATTGCTCCCGTCCAGGACATCAAGATTACCAAGCCGGTGGCCGGGATCACCGAGCAGGACATCGACAACATGATGGAGAAGCTGCGCAGGCAACGGGCGACCTGGCAGGAAACGGACCGCCCCGCTCAGGAGGGCGATCAACTGACGATCGATTACCGGGGTACCATCAACGGGGAGGACTTCGAGGGTAACGAAGGCAAGGAGATTCTGGTGGAACTGGGGGCCGGGAAATTCATCCCCGGTTTCGAGGAACAACTGGAAGGCGTCAAGGCGGGCGAGGAGCGCACTATAGAACTGACTTTTCCCGAGCACTATCACGCCAAGGACCTGGCCGGCAGGCAGGCCGTTTTCGAGGTCAAGGTGCATGCCGTCTCCGAGCCCGTACTGCCTGAAATCGACGAGGCGTTCGTGCGCAGTTACGATGTGCCCGACGGCAAGGTGGAGAGCCTGCGCGAGGAGATCCGTCGCAGCATGCAGGACGAACTGGACCAGGCCATTCGCGACAACATCAAGGAGCAGGTCATGGAGGCCTTGCTGGCCGCCAATCCCGTGGAACTGCCCAAGGGCCGAGTGGAGGAGCAGATCGACCTGTTGATGTCCCAGATGCGCGACACACTGCAGAGCAGTGGGGCGCAAATGGGTGACCTGAATCTGGAGCGTTCCATGTTCGAGGAACAGGCCAGGAAGCGGGTCGCGCTGGGCATGCTGACCTCCGAGATCGTCAAACAGCAGAATATGACGCCTGCGCCGGACCGGGTGCGCACCAAGGTGGAAACGGTCGCGGCGGGCTATGACAATCCTGAAGGGGTGGTGAACTGGTACTATGCTGATCCGGATCGTCTCAGTTCCATCGAATCCCTGGTGCTGGAAGATCAGGTGGTTGATTGGGTTACAGAAAATGCCGAAGTGACGGAAAAGCCCACGACCTTTGACGAGATGATGGCGCGCAAGCGTTGAACCAGGCCCGTGAAAAAGTGTCAGATTTTTCGTTGTCAAGACTAAAAATTGTTGTTTTGACTGGGGTATAATTAAAGCGCGGGAATCAAATGACCGATACGAAAATTGTGCAGGGGATAGAAGGGATGAGTTCTATGAATTTGGTTCCCATGGTGGTGGAACAGACATCGCGGGGAGAACGCGCCTACGACATTTATTCGCGTCTCCTCAAGGAAAGGGTCATTTTTCTGGTGGGGCCGGTGGAAGATCACATGGCCAATCTGATCGCCGCCCAGATCCTGTTTCTGGAGTCCGAAAATCCTGACAAGGATATTCATTTATACATCAATTCGCCCGGTGGCTCGGTCAGTGCTGGCTTGTCCATCTACGACACCATGCAATTCGTGAAGCCGGACGTGAGCACCATGTGCCTGGGGCAGGCCGCCAGCATGGGCGCGCTGCTCCTCGCCGGCGGCGCCAAGGGAAAACGCTTTGCCTTGCCCCACGCCCGCATGATGATTCATCAGCCGCTGGGCGGCTTCCAGGGGCAGGCGACCGATATCGACATACACGCGCGTGAGATACTGCGCACCCGGGATCGTCTGAACGACATCCTGGCCAAGCATACCGGCCAGCCCCTTGACAAGATTCAGGCCGACACGGACCGCGACTTCTTCATGTCCAGCGAGGAAAGTGTAGAATATGGCCTGATAGACGAGGTGCTGACAACCCGCCAGACAACTGATAGCTAGATACCCGATCCGCCCTCCTGTAAGCAGGCCGGATACACGAGTGTCGGCAACTTGACTGGCGGAAGGCGGGATTCAGGTTTTGCCCGGAACACTGGCGAAACCAGAAGACCAGGGAGAATATTACAGGGATGGTTTGTATCAAATCATGAAGCGGCAGGGTAGTCTATGAGCGACGACAAGCATAACAGGGGTGAAGACAGCGACAAGCTGCTCTATTGTTCATTCTGCGGGAAGAGCCAGCATGAAGTGCGCAAGCTCATCGCCGGACCATCGGTCTTTGTATGCGACGAGTGCGTGGAGCTCTGCAACGATATCATTCGCGAAGAGGTGCAGGAGAAATCTTCTGGCCTCAAGGGCAGCAAGCTGCCGGTGCCGCAGGAGATCAATGCCATCCTGGATGAATACGTCATCGGCCAGGCCCGCGCCAAGAAAGTGCTCTCCGTCGCGGTCTACAATCACTACAAGCGTCTCGAAGTTGGCGTCAAGAAAGATGATGTCGAGCTTTCCAAGAGCAACATCCTGCTCATAGGTCCCACTGGAAGCGGCAAGACCCTGCTGGCGGAGACCCTGGCGCGCCTGCTCAGCGTCCCCTTCACCATTGCCGATGCCACCACGCTCACGGAAGCGGGGTACGTGGGCGAGGACGTGGAGAACATCATTCAGAAGCTGCTGCAGAAGTGTGACTACGATGTGGAGAAGGCGCAGAGCGGCATCGTCTACATTGACGAGATCGACAAGATCTCCCGCAAGTCCGACAATCCGTCCATTACCCGCGATGTTTCCGGTGAAGGTGTGCAGCAGGCCCTGTTGAAGCTTATCGAGGGCACCGTTGCCTCCGTGCCGCCCCAGGGTGGGCGCAAGCATCCCCAGCAGGAGTTTCTGCAGGTGGATACCTCCAATATCCTGTTTATCTGTGGCGGCGCCTTCGCCGGTCTCGACAAGATCATACGCGACCGCTCCGAGAAGGGCGGTATCGGCTTCTCAGCCGAGGTGAAAGGCAAGGACGAAACCAAGAGCGTGGGCGAGATCCTGTACTCGGTCGAGCCGGAAGATCTCATCAAGTATGGCCTGATTCCGGAGTTCGTCGGCCGGCTCCCGGTGGTCGCGACCCTGGAGGAACTGGACGAGAACGCCCTGGTCCGCATCCTGACAGAGCCCAAGAATGCCCTCACCAAGCAGTTCGCCAAGCTCTTCGAGATGGAGGACACGGAACTCGAATTCCGCGAGGATGCCCTGCGCGCCATTGCCCGCAAGGCCATGGAGCGCAAGACAGGCGCGCGCGGGCTGCGCTCCATTCTCGAACATATCCTGTTGGATACCATGTATGAGCTGCCATCGCTGGAGGGGGTTTCCAAGGTCGTGATCGACGCCGGCGTCATCTCCGGTGAATCCGACCCCATTCTGATTTTCGATGGCGGAGAGAAACAATTATCGCTGAGCAAGGATTGAGGTATACACACCGCCATGCCCTGGGCATGGCGCCGACCTGTCGGCATCTGCTGCACCCTGAAATAGCGAATAGTCCCGGACGTTCCTTGAAAAGGGGCCTTCACAACCGCATATCCCCTTTCAGGAGCACTGCATCTCCTGCAAGCAGTCCAATTTATCAGGCCTTACCCGTCACCGGGGCGGGCCGTTCGAGTCGTTGAGGAATCCGGTTATGTCACAAGACGAAAATGCACCTGTACTGAAGGACATGGATCAGCAGATACTGCCCGTGTTGCCGCTGCGCGATGTCGTGGTCTATCCGCACATGGTCATCCCTCTGTTTGTGGGGCGCGAGAAATCCATCGAAGCGTTGGATGCCGCCGTGGAGGCGGACAAGCAGATCATGCTGGTGGCGCAGAAGAGCGCCTCCATGGACGATCCTTCCACCGATGACGTGTATCAGGTGGGCACCGTGGCAACCATCCTCCAGTTGCTCAAACTGCCGGACGGCACGGTCAAGGTCCTGGTCGAGGGACTGGAGCGGGCCAAGATCGTCCGTTTCGTGGACACGGAAAAATATTTCTCCGCCCAGATCGCGGTCATGAAGTCTGTCCCCCCCTCGGAGCGCGAGGGCGAGGTCATGAGCCGCTCCGTGCTGGGCCAGTTCGAGCAATACGTGAAGCTCAATAACAAAGTTCCCCCCGAGGTGCTGTCGTCGCTGGCGGGCATCGAGGATCCCAGCCGCCTGTGCGATACCATCGCCGCCCACATGACCCTTAAGGTGGACCAGCGGCAGGGCCTGCTTGAGTTGCTGGAGGTTCAGGAGCGCCTGGAACGCCTCATGGCCCTTATAGAGTCGGAACTTGACCTGTTGCAGGTGGAGAAGCGCGTGCGTGGCCGCGTCAAGCGCCAGATGGAGAAGGGACAGCGCGAGTATTACCTCAATGAGCAGATGAAGGCCATTCAGAAGGAACTGGGAGAGCTCGAGGACGTGCCCAATGAGATCGAGGAACTGTCCCAGAAGATAGAAAAGTCGGGCATGACCAAGGAGGCCAGAAAGAAGGCCACCTCGGAACTCAACAAGCTCAAGATGATGTCCCCCATGTCCGCCGAGGCGACGGTGGTGCGCAATTACATCGATTGGCTGGTGAACGTACCCTGGAAGAAGCGCACCAAGATCTGCCGGGATCTGGCCAGGGCCGAGGCCGTGCTGGAAAAGGATCACTATGGTCTTGAAAAGGTGAAGGAAAGAATCCTGGAATATCTTGCCGTCCAGCAACGCGTGGACAAACTGAAAGGCCCCATACTCTGCCTCGTGGGTCCGCCAGGAGTGGGCAAGACCTCCCTGGGGCGTTCCATCGCGCGCGCCACCAACCGCAAGTTCGTGCGCATGTCCCTGGGCGGGGTGCGCGACGAGGCCGAGATCCGCGGCCACCGCAGAACCTACATCGGCTCCATGCCGGGCAAAATCATACAGAACCTGGTCAAGGCGGAGACACGCAATCCCCTTTTTCTCCTCGACGAGATCGACAAGATGGCCATGGATTTCCGCGGCGATCCCGCCTCGGCGCTGCTGGAGGTACTGGATCCCGAGCAGAACAATGCCTTCAACGACCATTACCTGGAGGTGGACTACGATCTATCCGATGTCATGTTCGTGTGCACGGCCAACAGCATGAATATCCCCGCGCCGCTGTTGGACCGCATGGAGGTCATACGCCTGTCGGGCTACACGGAAGACGAAAAACGCAACATCATTCAGCGTTACCTCATTCCCAAGCAGATACGCGACAATGGCCTCAGGAACGACGAGATCACCATTTCCGACGGCGCCGTGCGTGACATGATCCGCTACTACACCCGCGAGGCGGGCGTGCGCAACGTGGAGCGCGAGGTGTCCAAGATCTGCCGCAAGGTGGTCAAGGAGATACTCCTCGACAAGCAACGCGACAAAGCCTATATCAGTTCCAGAAACCTGAATAAATACCTGGGGGTGAGGCGCTTCCGGTATGGCCTGGCCGAGGAACATGACCAGGTGGGCCACGTTACCGGCCTGGCCTGGACCGAGACCGGTGGCGACCTGCTCACCATCGAGGCGGCCGTCATGAAGGGAAAGGGCAAGCTGATGATCACCGGGCAGATCGGGGACGTGATGCAGGAATCCGTGCAGGCCGCCATGACGGTGGTGAGGAGCCGTGCCGACATGCTCGACATCGACGCCGATTTCTACCAGGAGCACGATGTTCACATCCATGTGCCCGAGGGCGCCATACCCAAGGATGGGCCCAGCGCGGGCATCGGGATGTGCACCGCCCTGGTCTCCGCCCTGACGGGCATCCCCGTGCGCGCCGATGTCGCCATGACAGGCGAGATCACCCTGCGCGGCGAGGTCCTGCCTATCGGGGGGCTCAAGGAGAAGCTCCTGGCGGCCCATCGCGGCGGTATCAAGACCGTTCTCATTCCCGAGGAGAATGTCAGGGATCTTGTCGAGATTCCCAAGAATATCAAACAACATCTGGAGATCAGGCCCGTCAAGTGGATTGACGAGGTGCTGCAGGCCGCTCTGCAGCGCATGCCCGAGCCCGTTCTGGAGAAACCCACAGGGGAAGAAGAGATCATCGAAGGCAAGGGCATCGCCAAGAAGTTGAAAAAAGGCGACCATATCAGGCCACACTGAGCGCCACGGCATGAAAAGGGCTGTGGGAAAGAGCGCACGCCATGTGCGCTCTTTCCATTTGTGCGCCAGGGGGATCCGCGGAGCGGCACGGCGTAGTCATTTGATCCGGAATGCCTTGACAGGGGTTGGCGGCCATTGGTATAAAGTCGCGTCCTTTGGCCGGAACGACCGGGCCGGGCCCCGCCGCCCGTGCGCGACACAGCGGCCGTCACCAAATTGATGGGAGTGTGATACGTGAACAAGACGGAATTGGTGGAAGCCGTGGCGGCTTCGGCGGATCTTTCCAAGGCGGCGGCTACAAGGGCTGTCGATGGGGTAATGGCGGCCATAACCGAAGCCCTGAAAAAGGGTGACAGCGTTTCCCTCGTGGGATTCGGCTCTTTCTCGGTGCGCGAGCGCGCCGCCCGCGCCGGGCGCAATCCTCAGACCGGAGAGAAAATCGAGATCAAGGCCTCCAGGCAACCTGTCTTCAAGGCTGGTAAAGCACTCAAAGATGCCATAAAATAGCCTCCTCATGCCGCTGGCATGGGATCTTTGGCTGATCCGGAGAATCAGGGTGCTTAGCTCAGTTGGGAGAGCGTCGCCCTTACAAGGCGAATGTCGGGGGTTCAAGTCCCTCAGCACCCACCAAAGCCTATCAGGAGTGGTAGTTCAGTTGGTTAGAATACCGGCCTGTCACGCCGGGGGTCGCGGGTTCGAGTCCCGTCCACTCCGCCATAGATGACAACGGGGTACATCATCGCATGTTGAATGATGTGCCCTTTTTTTGCTGAGCCACGACGGAAGCCTCATCCACAGGGACAACAGATTTCAGGCAGGATCGCATCATGATGCACTTTATCCGGGAGCACGCCAAGGGGTTCTTCGCCTGGCTGATCGTTATCCTCATCATCATTCCCTTTGCCTTCTGGGGCATCAATTCCTATTTCGATGGAGGCAGCGCCGACAGCGTGGTCGCCAGGGTCAACGATGTGGAGATCACGGCCAGGGAATTTCAGAGGGTCTATGTTCGTGAAAGAGCCCGCCGCCAGGAGATGCTGGGAGAGAATGCCGATCCGGCGCTGTTGAACGACGCCCTGATCAAGCGGGATGTCATCGACCGCCTGGTCAACTCGGAATCCGTGGCTCAGGCTGCCATCGATGCCGGCCTGCGCATCGGCGACGCGCAACTGGCGCGCGAGATCATCCAGAACCCCCAGTTCCAGCAGGATGGGCGCTTCGATGGCGAGTTGTATGCCCGCATCCTCAACAGCATGGGACTGACGGAGAAGGGATTCGAAGCCGAGGTCAGGCAGGACATGCTCGTTGAACAGCTTATTTCCGGTGTGACAGGAAGTGAATTCGCGACCGCGAGGGAATTGCAGGAAGTTGCCGCCCTTGTGGATCAGGAGCGCGATATCGCCTACCTGACGCTATCGCCTGGCGACTTTTCAGGCGAGGCGGTGCCCGCGGATGAAGAGATCGCGGCCTACTACGATGAGAACAAGGATCTTTTCTCGCTGCCGGAGCAGGTCAGCGTGGAATATCTGGAGCTGTCCGCCGCCGACCTGATGGATGGCATCGAGGTGGATGAGGATGCCTTGCGCAGGATGTACGAGGAACAGGAGGCGAATTTCGTCCAGGCCGAGGAGCGGCGCGCCAGCCATATCCTCATCGCGGTCGACCCCGATGCGGACGAGGCCGCGGACCAGGCAGCTCGTGACAAGGCGCTCCAGTTGCTGGAGCGGATCCGCTCCGGAGAGTCCTTCGAAGAGATTGCCAAGGCCGAATCCCAGGATCCCGGTTCCGCGGCCGAGGGAGGCGACCTGGGCTTCTTCGGCCGGGGCATGATGGTCAAGCCCTTTGAGGAGGCTGTCTACGGCATGTCCTCCGGCGATATCAGCGAGCCTGTGCGGACCCGCTTCGGATACCACATCATCAAGCTCACCGATATCAAGGCGCAGCAGGGCAGGCCCTTCGAGGAAGTGCGTGCCGCCTTGGAGCAGGAATACCGTGAGCTGGTGGCCGAGGACCGGTTTTACGATATCGCCGAGCAATTGTCCGACCTTACCTACGAGATTCCTGATACGCTGGAGGTGGCTGCGCAGGAACTGGGCCTGGAAATCAAAACCTCTCCGCTGTTCAGCCGTCATGTGGGAGAGGGCATTGCCTCCAATCCCAAGGTGCGCGCCATGGCCTTCAGCCCGGATGTACTGGAGGCAGGCAACAACAGCGAGCCGGTGACCATCGGCACGAATCATGTGGTCGTGCTGCGGATCAAGGATCGCCGCTCCACCAGCCACAAGCCCCTGGAGGATGTGCGCGATGAAATCATCGCCAGCCTGCAACGGGAAACATCCGCGGAGAAGGCGCGCGCGCTGGGAGAGAAGATACGTGAACGTTTGGCGGCGGGAGAAGACCCCGCCAGCCTTGCCGAGGAATACCAAGTCGAATGGCGCGAGGCCGGTTTCGTCAGGCGGGATGACAGCGGTGTGCCCGGCGAGGTGCTGAGAGCGGCGTTTCGGATGATGCCGCCCGGACAGGATCAGGCGCGCATCGAGGGGGTGGAACTGGTGAGCGGCGGTTATGCCGTCGTCGCCCTCAAGGCCGTGCGCGACAGCGCAGTGGCCGAGGGCAATGGTGAGGACACCGAGGAACGATTCAAAAACCTGGTGTTGCGCAAATATGGCGCCCAGGCCGGCAACGGCGTCCTGGAGAGTATCCGCAAGCGCAGCAAGATCGAGATCATCCAGGAAAACCTGTAGCCCGCCATTCTGCCTTAGGCCGGGTCAGGGTGACATTCCGCTGTATTTCGAACGCAGCAACCTGTCGATCACCGCGGCCCCCACCGAATCACCCCATACATTGACCGATGTGCGGAAGCGGTCGAGGAACCAGTCCACGGCCAGCAGCAGGCCGATGCCCTCCAGGGGCAGCCCCACGGCATTAAGCACGATGATCATGGTGACCAGTCCTGCCTCCGGGATGCCGGCGGCGCCGATGGCGGCCAGGGTGGCGGTGACGAAGATAATGACCTGCTGTCCCATTGTCAGGTCGATGCCATAGGCCTGGGCGATGAACATGACCGCGGCTGCCTCATACAATGCCGTGCCATCCATGTTGACCGTGCTCCCCAGGGGGAGCACGAAGCGCACCGAGCGGTCGTCTACCTTGTTTTCCCTGACGCACTCCATGGTGAGAGGGAGGGTGGCGGATGAACTGGCCGTGCCGAAGGCCGTGAACAAGGCCCGTAACATGCCCACCAGATAATCCATGCCGCGCCCGGCTACGAAAAACAGGATCAGCAGCAGCACCACGAAGTGTACGGCCAGGGCGCTCAGCACGGTCACCACGTGCCATCCCACGGCCGTGAGTTCGGCCATGAACTGTTCGCCGCCACCCGCCTTGCCGAGCCGCCCCGCCACCAGGGCGAAGATGCCGATGGGCGCGAAATACATGAGCCATACGACCAGTTTCATCATGGCGTCGTTGACACCATTGAAAAATTCGATGACATGCTCCCCTCGCTTGCCTATGGTGGTGAGCGCCGCAGAGAACACAATGGCGAAGACGATCAGGGGCAGTAGCTGGGTGTCCGCCGCGGAAGCGATGAGGTTGGGGGAGATGAGGGACATGAGTATGTCACTGGCGGAGGTTTCCTCTTTTTCCAGGACCTTTTGCGGTATCTCGCCCCCGCTGATATTCAGGCCGGCCCCAGGCTGTATGAGATTGACCATTACCAGCCCGATGAACACGGCGATGCCGGTGGTGATGAAATAATAGGCCAGGGTCGCGCCGCCGATGCGCCCCAGTTTACGCACATCGCCCAGGGAGGCCACGCCACTGATGACCGCCGCGATGATGAGGGGCACGATGAGCATCTTCAGCGCCGTAAGGAACATGTCCCCCATCCAGGCCACGCCGAGCATGGCGGGGCCCCAGATCCAGCCCGCCAGCACGCCGGCGATGACGCCGATGACAATGAGAATCAGCAGAATAATGGCGTGCTTATGAGACATCTGCGTCGCTCGGCTGGAAAAGGGCGGGAAGGGGCGTCTGGGCGTCAGCTCGTCAGAGCTGCCCCATGCCGATGGTGTTGTAGCCGGAGTCCACGTAGGTGATCTCGCCCGTGATGCCACTGGCGAGGTCTGAGCACAGAAAGGCGGCGGTATTGCCCACTTCCTCTATGGTGACATTGCGGCGCAGGGGGGAGTTTTTCTCCGCATAGTCAAGGAAACGGCGGAAGTCACCGATGCCGGCGGCCGCCAGGGTCTTGATGGGGCCCGCCGAGATGGCATTGACGCGGATGCCGTCAGGTCCCAGGTTCTGGGCCAGGTAGCGCACATTGGCTTCGAGGCTGGCCTTCGCCGGGCCCATGACATTGTAATTGGGTATGGAGCGCTCCGCGCCCAGGTAGCTCAGGGTGAGCAGGGCGCCGTTGCGTCCCTCCATCATGTTGACGCCGGCCTTCGCCAGGGCGGCGAAGCTGTAGGCGCTGATCTCATGGGCGAGCAGGAATCCCTCGCGGGTCAGGCAGTCCAGGTAGGGGCCTTCCAGCGCCTCGCGCGGGGCATAGGCAACGGAATGCACAATGATATCGAGATGGCCCCAGTAATCGTCCAGGCGCTCGAATACGCCCTCGATCTCCTCGTCCCTGGCCACATCGCAAGGCAGGACAATGTCGGAATCGCATTCCGCGGCCAGCTTTTCCAGGCGGTCCCGCAGCTTCTCATTCTGATAGGTGAACGCCAGTTGCGCCCCTTCCCGGTGCATGGCCTGGGCAATGCCCCAGGCGATGGAACGCTTGCTGGCGACCCCGACGATCAATGCGCGCTTACCTTCCAGAAATCCCATGGTTTTTCTACCTTTTCCTGAGTTACGGGTGAAATGGATTTATGTAATATACTAGCTGGGCGTCGGCCCTGACGCCGACATCTATTGTAATGGCTTTTAACCGGGCAAGAACAGTCTTTTGTTGAAGAACAGGATGGCCCGCCCGCGGGCGTCGAACTACAGGATCTGGCTGCTGTTGTTGCTGGTGCTGCTGGCCGCGTGTGACGGGCGCCCCTGGAACAATCCCTATCCCCGCGAGGAAGATGACCAGAACATCATGTATTCCTCGTTTTCCGAGCGCCCCAAGCATCTCGATCCCGCGCGCTCTTACAGCGCCAGCGAATATCAGTTCATCGGGCAGATCTATGAGCCGCCCCTTCAGTACCACTATCTCAAGCGGCCCTACACCCTGATTCCGTTGACCGCCGAGGCCGTGCCCCGGCCCCGTTACTACGACGCGGAGGGCAGAGAAATCTCTGCCGGCGATGGCGTGGAGGTGGCCTACAGCGTCTACGAGATCCGCATCCGCCCCGGCATCCGCTACCAGCCCCATCCGGCCTTCGCGACGGATGACAAAGGGCGCTATCTCTATCATGGCCTGACGCGGGAGGAGATTGAAGAAAAGTTTTCCCTGGCGGACTTCCCCCGCGTGGGCACACGTGAACTGGTCGCGGCAGACTATGTTTATCAGATCAAGCGCCTTGCCCATCCGCGCCTGTTCTCGCCTATTCTTGGCGTGATGAGCGAATACATCGTCGGCCTCGAAGATTACGCGAAAACGCTGGAGCAGGCATACAAATCACGGGATAAGGGGGGCGCCGGGAAATTCCTCGACCTGAGGCGCTATCCCCTGGAAGGGGCGCGGGTGGTGGACCGCTACACCTACCGCATCACTGTCAAGGGAAAGTATCCCCAGCTCGTGTATTGGCTGGCCATGCCGTTCTTTGCGCCCGTTCCCGTCGAGGCGGACATCTTCTACTCCCAGCCCGGCATGGCCGAGAAGAACCTTACTTTCGACTGGTATCCCGTGGGCACCGGGCCCTATTATCTCACCGTCAACGATCCCAACCGCAAGATGGAGCTGACGCGCAATCCCCATTTCCGCGGTGAGACCTATCCACGTGAAGGGGGGGCAGGCGATGCCGCGGCTGGCCTCCTGCGGGACGCCGGCAGGCCCCTGCCCTTTATCGACAAGGTGGTATACAGCCTGGAAAAAGAGAGCATCCCCCTGTGGAACAAATTCCTTCAGGGATATTACGACACCTCCGGAATCAGCTCCGACAGCTTCGATCAGGCCATCAGCATCGGCAGCAAGGGCGACATCGCCCTCACGGAGCGCATGCGGGCCAAGGGTATCCGCCTCCAGACAGCCATCAACACTTCCATATTCTACATGGGTTTCAATATGATGGATCCCGTGACGGGCGGCTATGGGGAGCGCCAGCGCAAGCTGCGCCAGGCCATCTCCATTGCCCTGGATTACGAGGAATACATTTCCATCTTCGCCAATGGCCGCGGCATACCTGCCCAGGGCCCCATCCCCCCCGGCATCTTCGGCTATCGCGAGGGGCGGGCCGGCATCAATCCCTATGTCTACGACTGGGTCAACGGGCGCGCCGTGCGCAAGTCCATTGCCGAGGCACGGCGCCTGCTGGCGGAGGCCGGCTACGAGAATGGCGTAGACCAGGAGACGGGCAGGCCCCTGGTGCTGTACTTCGATGTTACGGGTGGAGGCCCCGACGACAAGGCGCGCATGGACTGGTACAGGAAACAGTTCCAGAAACTGGATATTCAGCTTGTGGTCCGCAATACGGACTACAACCGTTTTCGCGACAAGATGCGCAACGGCAATGCCCAGATCTTTATCTGGGGCTGGAATGCCGACTATCCCGATCCGGAGAATTTCTTTTTTCTGCTCTATGGACCCAATGGCAAGGTCAAGTATCATGGCGAAAACGCGGCCAATTACGACAACCCCGAATTCAACCGTTTGTTCGAGCAGATGAAGAACATGGAAAACAGCGAGGAGAGATTGCGCATCATCGAGGAGATGAACGACATCGTGCGCCGAGACGCGCCCTGGATCTGGGGTTTTCACCCCAAGAGCTTTGCTCTCTATCATAGCTGGTACTTCAATGCCAAGCCCAATCTCATGGCGAACAATACCCTGAAATACAAGCGTATCGATCCCCGCTTGCGCAAAGAGAAGCGCGCCCAGTGGAACCAGCCCATCCTGTGGCCGCTGGGATTGCTGGGACTGTTGCTGCTGGCCCTGGTTGTGCCGGCCGCCATCGCCTATGTCCGCCGCGAGCACCGTCCACCTGCCGTACGCGGCACAATCTGAGCACGTGATGATGCACGCCCGCACTGCCGAATCCGGAGTCCGCCCGCCATGCTGGCCTATATAGCGCGCCGCCTGCTCTATGCCATACCCATCCTGATCGGGGTCAACCTGATCACATTCATGTTGTTCTTCATTGTCAACACCCCGGACGACATGGCGCGCATGCACCTGGGCATGAAGCATGTCACCCCCCAGGCGATCGAAAAATGGAAAGCCGAGCGGGGGTACGACAAGCCCCTGTTGTACAACGGAGAAGAGGAGGGGCTGTCGGCCCTGACCGAAACCATTTTCTTCGAGAAATCCCTCAGATTGTTTGTCTTCGATTTCGGCCTTTCCGACGATGGCCGCGACATCGGCCACGATATCTATCAGCGCATGTGGCCCAGCCTGGCCATTGCCGTGCCCGTGCTGGTGTTCGGCCTGCTGACCAATATCACTGTCGCCATGCTGCTGGCTTTTTTCCGCGCCACCTATATCGATGTGGCGGGCGTCATCGCGCTGGTCGCCTTGATGTCCATATCCTCCCTGTTCTACATCATCGGTGGCCAGTTCGTCATCGGCAAACTGCTCCATCTGGTGCCTATTTCCGGTTACGACTCGGGCATGAACGCCCTCAAGTTCATCGTGCTGCCGGTGCTGGTGGCTCTGTTGTACGGCATCGGATCGGGGGGGCGGTGGTATCGCACCATATTCCTGGAAGAGATCGGCAAGGACTACGTCAGGACCGCGCGGGCCAAGGGCCTGAGCGAACGCCTGGTGCTGTTCCGCCACGTGCTCAAGAATGCCATGATCCCCATTCTCACCGGTGTGGTGGTATTGTTGCCCCTGTTGTTCATGGGCAGCCTCATACTGGAGTCTTTTTTCGGCATACCAGGACTGGGCAGTTATGTCATCGATGCCATTCAGGCGCAGGATTTCGCCATCGTCAGGTCCATGGTCTTCGTAGGTTCCGTCCTCTACATCATTGGCCTGATCCTCACGGACATCTCCTACACCCTGGTGGATCCGAGGATACGCCTGTCATGAAGGAGGGGCATGCGGCATGTTGAGGGATGGTGTGGCCTATTTCTCCAGCCTGAAGCCGGTATTGCTGTGGACCGATGCCCTTGTTTTCATGCTGGTGGCGGTGATTGCCGCCTTTGCCGTCTATGCGCGCGGCAAGGAATATCTGCGCGCCCCGTGGCGCAAGGTGTTTGCCAGCCGGGGCGGCATGGTGGCCGCGGTGGTCATCGCCGTCTATGCCGCGGTGGCCCTGCTGGATTCCGTTCATTTCCGCGAGCCCCTGGAGAAGAAGGGGGCCGAGGGTGAAACCTTTTACACGGTTGAGGTCATCAGCCTCCTGGATCTGGCGCTGGGGCCACTCAGGGATCAGGTGGAAAAAACCTACTCGGCGCCCTTCGCCACCCATCTCTATGCCAAGGAGACGGTTGAACTTCCCGACGGATCGAGCGCGCGCATCTTTCCCCGCCTCCAGTATGGCGGCGCTCATCTCGAGGATCCGCTGCGGGACAGGGCGGGTGATATCCTGTACCGCAGCCTTTCCGGGGCTGGCGCGGGCTTGCTGTGGTGGGTAGTGTTGAGCGGTGTCTTCGTCTGGGGCATGGCGCGGCGCGCTGGTGAGCCGTTTCGCGCCACGCTCAAGAGAGTCCTGTCTGGCGAGACCGCCATTCCGTGGCATGCCATGCTGTATACGGCGGGGCTCTTCCTGGTTTTGATCGGCATGATAGCCAGCCTTGCCGGCTATTACCACATCTTCGGCACCGACAAAGTGGGGCAGGACGTGCTTTACCAGGCGATCAAGAGTGTCCGCACGGCCCTCGTCATCGGCACCCTGACGACCCTGGTCATGCTGCCCTTTGCCCTGCTGTTCGGCATCATGGCGGGTTATCTGCGCGGCTGGGTGGACGATCTCATTCAGTATCTCTATACCACCCTCAATTCCATACCCGGCATCCTGCTCATCGCCTCGGCGATCCTCATGCTGCAGGTATACATCGATACCCATCCCGATCTGTTCGAGACCGATGCCGCACGCGCCGATATGCGCCTGCTGTTCCTGTGCATCATCCTGGGTGTTACAAGCTGGACGGGATTGTGCCGCCTGTTGCGCGGGGAGGCCATGAAAATGCGCGCCGCGGAATTCGTCCAGGCGGCCTCGGCCTTCGGCGTCAGGCACTCGCGCATCATGAGCCGTCACCTGTTGCCCAATGTCATGCATATCGTGCTCATCACGGTGGTGCTGGATTTCAGCGGCCTGGTGCTGGCGGAGGCCGTGCTCTCCTATGTCGGGGTGGGGGTGGACCCCTCCATGAACAGTTGGGGGAACATGATCAACGGCGCGCGCCTGGAGATGGCGCGTGATCCCATGGTGTGGTGGTCGCTGCTGGCGGCCTTCGTCTTCATGTTCGTGCTGGTGCTGGCGGCCAATCTGTTCTCGGATGCCGTGCGCGACGCCTTCGATCCCCGCACCCACTCAAAATAACGTTTCAGGACCGGATAAGGCCATGTCAGAGATATTGTTGAGCGTGAGGGGATTGAGTACACACTTCCAGACACGGAGCGGTGTGGTGCGCGCCGTCGACGATGTCGGTTTCGACATCCGCCGCGGCGAGACCTTCGCCCTGCTGGGCGAGTCCGGTTGCGGCAAGTCCATGACTTCCTTGTCCATCATGCGCCTGGTGCCGGAGCCCGCGGGAAGCATCGTCGCCGGGGCAATATACCTCGATGGCCAGAATCTCATGGACCTGCCCGAGGCGGGCATGCGCCGCATCCGCGGCAACCGCATCGCGATGATTTTCCAGGAGCCCATGACTTCCCTCAATCCCGTGCTGACCATCGGAGAGCAGATCGCGGAGACAGTGCGGCAGCATCGCCGCCTCGATGGCGCCGCCGCCAGGGGCGTGGTCCTGGATCTGCTGGACGCCGTGGGCATACCCGATCCCCGCCAGCGCTATGGGGAATACCCTCATCAACTGTCGGGGGGCATGAAACAGCGTGTGATGATTGCCATCGCCCTGGCGGGCGAGCCGGACCTGCTCATTGCCGACGAGCCCACTACCGCCCTGGATGTCACCATCCAGGCCCAGGTGCTGGCCCTGCTGGGGGATCTGCAGAAGCAGACCGGCATGGCGGTTCTGCTCATCACTCACGATCTGGGTGTGGTGGCGGGCATGGCGGATTCAGTGGCGGTGATGTATGCCGGGCAGATCATCGAGCGCGCGGGCAAGGAGGCCTTTTTCCGCGACCCGCGTCATCCCTACAGCCGCAAGTTGTTCGATTCTCTGCCCGATGTCGGCAAGCGCGGCCATCAGCTGGCGGTTATTCACGGCGCCGTTCCCTCTCTGGCACGGGAATTCAAGGGTTGCCGCTTTGCCGAGCGCTGCGACGAGGCCTGGGATCTCTGCCATGAACAGGCGCCCCGCTGGTATGATCAAGAGGGTGGACGGCAGGTGAGATGCCACTTGCTGGACCCCGCGCTGGCCGCGCGGCGCCCCGCCAGCCATGCGGCGCCCCGGGACGGCGCGAGGCAGGCGCAACCTTGCCGGGAGCATGGACGGGCGTCATTGCTGGAAGTGGAGAATATCAAGGTCCATTTTCCCATCCGCAAGGGACTGCTCAAACGCACTGTCGGTCATGTCTATGCCGTGGATGGCGTCAACCTGAGCATCGCGCGGGGCAGGACAGTGGCTCTGGTGGGCGAGTCCGGCTGCGGCAAGACCACCATCGGCAAGGCCATTCTGCAATTGATCCGTCCCACCGCGGGCAGCGTGCGCTTCGAGGGCGACGAATTGACCCGCCTGCGCGGCGAGGCCCTGCGCCGCCGCCGCAGCGATTTCCAGATTATCTTTCAGGATCCCTTTTCATCCATGAATCCCCGCATGATGATCGACGAGATCATCCAGGAAGGCATGGTGGCCCTGGGCATCGAGAAGGATGCGGCGTCCCGCCGGGCGCGCGTCGAGGAATTGCTGGATCACGTGGGCCTGCCCCGCGAGGCCCGGCACCGCTATCCCCACGAATTTTCCGGTGGACAGCGCCAGCGTATCTGTATCGCCCGCACCCTGGCCGTGCGGCCCAAGCTCATTGTATGTGACGAGCCCACCAGCGCCCTGGATATCTCGGTGCAGGCGCAGATTCTCAATCTGCTGAAACAATTGCAGAGCGAGCTGGGCCTGTCCTATCTGTTCATTACCCACAACCTGTCGGTGGTGGGCTACCTGGCGGACGAAGTGGCGGTCATGTACCTGGGGCGCGTGGTGGAATACGGCACGGTACAGGAAGTGCTGGAGCAACCCCGGCACCCCTACACCCAGGCGCTGTTGTCCGCCATCCCGGTGATCGACCAGGCCACCCGGCGCGAGGTCATCCGTCTGGAAGGCGACCTGCCCTCACCCTCCAGCCCGCCATCGGGTTGCCATTTCCATACCCGCTGTCCCCACGCCATGCCGGTGTGCAGCCAGCGCTATCCGCAGAGCACGGCGCTCAGTGACACCCATCGCGCGCACTGTTTCCTCTATGGAGACGTGGAGTGATGTCCCTCGGTTTACTGTAAGTGGTTAACCCGCATTTCCGGAAACAACCCAGGCATCCAGCGCGGTGCCAGCGCCGCGGGGAAGGTGAGCCGCAAGGGCGCGCGGGGACTTTCCGATGTGAGTATGCCGTAATCCGCGAGTGAGGCAACGACACGGCGCGCATGACGTGCCGTAACGCCGAGCAAACCAGCCACGTCGCCGCGCGGAATCTCGCCGCGGTATAGGACCGCTTCGAGTATGTTGCCGGCTTTGGGTGGCAGCTTGCCGAGGCGTGTTTCCTCTTCCGCCCACATGAGGATGCGCGTACGCAGATGGTCGGGCTGGACCAGCTCCTCCATGAAACTCACCTGATCGATGCACACTTCGAGGAAAAAGCGGGTGAAGTCCGCCAGCGCCTCTTCGCTCAAGGTTCCTCGGCCATCGAGATCGTTGCGGCGGGGCAAATCGCAGCGTGCCAGATGTGCCTTGTAGTCCGTGACCCTGCGCGCCAGGCCCCGTGCAATGGACCAGATGCCGCCGGTATCCAGCGTCTCCAGCAGCAAGGCATGGGACATCAGGCGTGCAACGCGGCCGTTACCGTCGAGAAATGGGTGGATCCACAAAAGCCGGTGATGAGCGGCGGCAGCCGCCAGAATCGCATCCGTCTTGCCAAGACGGCTGTAGATGTGTTCGAAATGGACAAGGAACCGGGGTATGGCGCCGGGGCTGATCGGAATGTGCTGGCCAACCTTCACGTCACGGGGCCTGAGTTCACCGGGGACAACTCTCAGGCGCTCACCGGTGTCCGGGTCTTCCACCCACAGCAGGTCTTCCGGCAACAGCTCACCAAAGCGCCGGTGAACCTCGCGAACTCCTTCTACTGAGACGACCCGGCCCGAGAGACCACCGGCGTCGATCCAGCACTGCACGGTGATGTGGGCCTTGGCTTCGAGTTGGAGATTGCGCTTGCGCGCGTCGGCGCTGTAATCGTTTCTGAGCGCCCGCTCGATATCGACCGGGTGTGTGTCATGGCCTTCGATCAGGTTGCTATAGTAGCAGTTCATGGCCCGGACCAGGTTGGCCAGGGCCGTGCGCACGCCCACCGGCAGGCTGCGACGGAAACCCGCAGCCCTGGCCGCGAGTTCGACGGTCAGATCGGTCAGGCCGCTTCTATGGCGTGAACTTTCGCCGATGAGTAACGGCTCCATCAGTCCGGTGCTTTCGCCTCGGTCTATGTCCGCTTTAATGTCCGCAGGATAATCGCTCATTTATATCAAAATATCATATGCTTATGAATAATAATAACACTTTTTCATCTTGTTTATGTCCCCATTGGAATCAGCCAAGAATCCGGGCGAGCAGAAAGTGGTTCTGATGCCTGCGCGGCAAGACCCCGTTCTTCACCAGCGTCCGTTTGCCGTAGAATGACTACGGCGGCACAACGCTGCCTTGCTGTGAACCGGCACGCGACGGCTGAACACGATATATATTGTTACCGGGAGAATAATCCTGGCTGGAAGCGTTTTTCCAAATCATTCCTATGTTCCTGGCTTCGCACCTTTCGAGGAGAGAAAGGCGGGTTATCCCAGCGGTGACAACAGGCTGGAGAAAGGCATGACTTCGATCGCCTGCCCCGGCATTACGGTGCCATGCTCGGGAATCACGGCCAGGCAATCCGCCCAGACGGTGGACGACAGCACGGCGGAGCCCTGCCGCGGATAGATGGAGACCTCCAGGCCGCCGCTGTCTCCTGTATGGTGAAGCCTGGCGCGCAGGTATTCGCGTCGCTTGATGGGATTGCGGCGTTCGAACGTTGCGCGTGCACGGAGCGTGAGGGGGGACAGGTGGGTTCTGCCCTGCAGCTTGAGCAGGGCCGGACGGGCGAAGACGGCAAAGGTGACGAACAGGGAGACCGGGTTGCCGGGCAGCCCCAGCAGGGGGGTGCCCTGGATGTGGCCATGGGTGAGGGGTTTTCCCGGCTTGATGGCGATGCGCCGGATGTGCAGTGCTCCCAGTGCCGCAATGGCGCGCTGCACATAGTCTTCCTCTCCCACGGACACACCACCGCTGGTGAGTATGAAGTCGGCGTTCCGCGCGGCCTCGGCCAGGGCTTCCCGGGTGGCGCCGAGGTCATCCGGGACCCTGAAATACCCGGTGGTTTCGCATCCCAGGGCGGCCAACAGTCCCGCGAGGGTATACCTGTTGGAGTTGTACAGTTGACCGGGCGCCAGAGGCGTGCCCGGTTCCACCAGCTCGTTGCCGGTCACCACCAGGGCGACCCGCGCCTTGCGGTAGACGGCCAGGGTGGCGCGGCCCAGGGAGGCCGCCAGCCCCATCTCCTGGGGGCGTATCACGCAGCCTCTTTCGAGGACAGCGCGGTCCGCGGCGATGTCCTCGCCGGCCCTTCTCACATGCTTGCCGGCGGTGAGGGGCCCATGAAGAACGACGTATCCGTTTTCCTCGCGGCAATCTTCCTGCATCACTACCGTGTCGGCGCCTTTCGGCAGGGGGGCGCCTGTGAAGATGCGCGCCGCGGTACCGGGCTTGAGTGGTGCTGGCGGCAGGCCGGCAGTGATGCGCTGGCTGACCGCGAGACGGACTTCACCTTCCCTGGCGGCGTCCTTGCAGGCCACGGCATAGCCGTCCATGGCGCTGTTGTCGAAGGCGGGCACCGGATTTTTCGCCACCAGTGTTTCGGCGAGAACGCGGCCAAGGGCCTGGTCCAGTCCGACACGCTCCTGCCCGGCAAGCGGAGAGATGCCATCCAGCAGGCATCGCAATGCCTGGGCCTCGGAAAGCATGGGAGATGGATGCGGCATGAGACGCATCATACTCTACATTGGCTGGTCAGCTGAAGAGATTGGGAAAGAGATTCCGCATGGGGGATGACAGCATGTCACGCATGGAGCGTTGCCGCGCGTCCTTTTGGATGAATTCGTAGAATTTGCGGGTATGGTTGAGCAATGCCTGGTCGGGTTCGTTCAGCGTCTTGTCCCATACATACACGATGCGCTGGGCGATGTGGGCGATGCTCTTGGCTGCAGTGCAGTCCGGGTCGAATTCCACCAGGGGCATCCCGTGATCAATACTCTCGCGCACCGTGGGATCGTCGAATACGAACCCGAAGGGGTCCGTATACAGGGAAAGCAGCCTGCGGGTGGCGGCAAAGCTGCCTTCAATTCGTAAGAGGTCGTCGGGGTGGCGCCCCATGTTGAGGACCAGGCGGGGTCGGTATCTCAGGCACGCTTTCTTGATATCGGATGCCGCCCGCGCATCGATGGCGCCGATTTCCTCCAGGATGGCCTCCACCGAGAGCGGGGCATGGCGCTCGCCGTGCAGGCGGAGGAGCTGCCTGAGCGCCTTGTGCGTCGGGGGATTGTTTCTCAGGGCCCGTTCTATGACACGGAATATGAGATTGCTGAGAAATCCCAGCATGTTCTGCACGGACGCGGCTTCCGGTGTAGTGACCACCATGCCCCGGTCGGACATGCGGAAGAAGTCCAGGGTGTTGTGGCTGGATCCGGCCCCCAGGTCCAGCAGCAGGTAGCGGCATGGGATGTCCAGCAGATTGCGAATCAGGCGCAGTTTGGTCTGGTGGTGGATGTTGCCCGTGAAGGGTATATTGCAGTCGCCGGGTATGAAGGACAGGTTTCGCCAGTTCGTCGCCGTCAGATAAGTTTCGAGCCGGCTTTTTCCCGTGTGCATGAAGGTCCCGATGCCCGGCCCCTCGCCTGACAGGCCAAGGAAGGTGTGCAGGTTGGAGCCGCCAAGGTCCAGGTCGACCACCACGGTCTTGTGTCCCATGGACGCCAGGGATATGGCCAGGTTGGCGGTCAGCAGGGTTTTGCCGATGCCCCCCTTGCCGCCGGCGACGGGGATAATGGTTCTTTCCTGGCGAATAATAGTCAAGCGCAGCCTCCTTCCTGCCGTAATTTTCTGTATGACCTCCAGTGACGGTCATCGGCAGAAACACGCTGTGGATTAATCAGCGCGCATGGGAAGGAGCTTGAGCCGTATGAAATCCATATCCATAGGAGAATTGCAGATCTTGCTGGCGGAGCCCTCGGGTATGCAGTACCGCGTAATTCAGGAAAGCCTGGTGCGTTGTGGCGTTCGGCACCTGGAACATGTCCAGCGGGGGGAGCAGGCCCTCGCGGCAATGCGCCGCGCTGTTCCCGATCTCGTCATCAGCGCCATGTATCTGCCGGATATGACCGGCGCCGGGCTGGTGAGGCACATGCGCGGGGAAGCTGCGCTTGAAACGGTTCCCTTCATGCTCATTTCCAGCGAGGATGATTTCGATTCCCTGGACGAGGTGCGTCAGGCCGGGGTGGTAGCCATTCTTCCCAAGCCCTTTCAGCCCGGGGAGCTGAAGCGGGCATTGTACGCCACCGTCGAGTTTCTCGATCCGGATGCCCTGCAACTGGGTGATGTTTTTGCCGAGGAATTGAAGGTGCTGGTGGTCGATGACAGTCAGTTTGCCCGTGGGCACATCCGCCGTACCCTGGAGGGGTTCGGCATCGAGCAGATCACCGAGGCGGCCGATGGGCGGGAGGCGGCCGGCATTCTGGAGCACCAGCTTTTCGATTTCGTGGTGACGGACTACAACATGCCCGGCATGGATGGCGCGGAGCTGGTCAGCCATATCCGTCATCGCAGTGGCCAGTCCGACCTGCCCATTCTCATGGTGACCAGCGAGGAAGACGCCGGGCGCCTCGAGGCGGTGACCAGGGAAAACGTCGCCATCTGTGACAAACCCTTCGAGGCGGCCGTGGTGCGGGGGCTGATCCAGGAAATGCTTCAGGAACCTCTGATCAATTCATGAACCGGCGTCTGGCGGCTGAAATGTCCCGGCTCCGCGTTAACATCTTGGCAATAGCATGCCATTACCTGCGCTTTTCGCCCTGATCCGGAATCTTTCATCTCGCCATCCATCCGGTCCAGAATCAATCAGAGGTTCCTTTAGTGATGGAAGAGGGCGTTGCCCAGTCCCAGGAAACGCTCGATGAAATTCCTGCGATAGGCTGACAGGTCGATGCCGTAGCTTCCCTCGGGCAGGCAGGACGTGATGTTCAGCCTCTCGCCGTTGCGGCCCTCGAGGGTCTGCATCAGATCGATTTCCCGCTGTTTTTTCAAGGGCTGTTTGTGCCGGTCCAGGATCAGCAGGACACGGGGGCGCAGGCGCCGTGCTTCATTCTGTTCCGTGATGACGCCCACTTCACCCGAACTCAACTCCACCAGGGAGCCCGTGGGATAGATGCCGATAGCCTGAATGAATTCGTCTACCAGTTCTTCCTGGAATTCGTCGCCGCGGATGTGATGCAGCCTGATCATGGCCTCGGAGGGGGAGAGGGCGGCCTCCGCCTTGCGTGGACAGGTGACGGCATCATAGAAATCCACGATGCCGGCGATTCTGCCCAGCAGGGGTATCTGGTCGCCCTTCAGGCCGCGGGGATAGCCCGTGCCATTGTGTTTCTCATGGCAGGTCATGACCACCGAGATGACTTCATCATTGATGCCCTTGCAGTTGGAGAGAATGCCCACGCCGTATTCCACGTGTTTCTTGAGCATCTCGTATTCGCTCTCGGACAGGATATCGTCCCTGATCAGCAGGGATTCCGGGATTTCCGTCTTGCCGATGTCGGACAGCAGCACGCCGAGCGCCAGGTTTTCCAGGCTGTTTTTTTTCAGGCCCAGATGACGGCCGAAAGTGATGGCCCATACCGAGGAGCGCACGCAGTGACTGTAGGTATATTCGTCCTTGTCCCGGATGCGCGCGATCCACACAAAGGCATCCGGATTGCGGGCAATGCTGTCCACCATGCGGCCGGCGATTTTCCTGGTCGATCGCAGTGTCGTGGGTCGCCCGGCCGCCAGTTTGTCCATGACCTCGTCGATGGCCTTTGAAATGTCGCCATGCAGTTTGCTCGCCTGGTCAAGTTCCTGTTTGAGCGGGCGCGTCCGGCGGTAGACTTTGGGGTCGCGCACCAGCCTGTCTTTGTCCAGGGAACAAGCCGGCGCGCCGCTTTTTCGTCCGCTGATGACGGTCCTGCCTTGCGCGGCGGGCAGATAGCGGCGCACCGGCACGGCGAGGCGGCCCTTGATGGGAACACGGCTCTTGAGTGTGTCCACCGTGACGAATTCACAATATTGATGCAGCCTGCGGATATCATCTTCATTGCGGATGTAGAACCCTTGCAGGGGAAAGGGTGTGCCTACCCAGGGGCGGTCCAGGCTGGAGACATACATGCCTTCGGCCAGTTCGCGAACGGGGATTTTTTCCTGAGTGAATTCAGTCAAGGTCAGTCTCGTATTCCGGGTTGATTTCTGGAACGGCCGGGGTCCGGCCTGGTCGGGCATGCAGCACAGGCGTCCGGTCATCACGCCTACCCATTCATATCGGCAGGCGGGCGTTTTCCATTACCCGGTGGGGATTGGTTGGGTGTTTGATTTTTTGTTTATATAACAGCGGGTTGCCGGTTGTTTGCGTTAGCTGCTGCCGGTCTGGGCGGCCACATTGACGTACAGGGTCAGCTTCTGGCCGGGCTGGAGATATTTCCCCTTGGGAAGGCCGTTCCAGGCGCGCAGGTCCGACACGCTGACATTGAATTTCTGGGAAATCCTCGACAGGGAATCCCCCTTGCGCACCACGTAACGGATACGCCGGATGGTGCCCGCGAGGGTGGGCGCCATGCCGGCCGTCATGACATTGGCGCCGCGGGAGGTTTGCCAGATGACCAGCTTCTGTCCAGGGCGCAGGTAGTCGCCGGGCGCCATGGCGTTCCATTTGGCCAGTTGCCGGGTGCTCACCTTGTATTTCCGCGACAGATCCCACAGGGTGTCGCCGCGCTTCACATGATGCACGATGCGGGTGCCCCGCCTGCTGCTGTTCTGAGTGGCCTTGATACGTTGCGCGAGACTGAGTTTGTAGGCGTCGAGGTCCCGGGCGGCCACTGGAATAAGCAGATTCCTGCCGGCGCGGATCAGGTGGCCGTCGATGCCGTTGACCTTGCGCAGGACCCCCACCGTGGTGTCGTATTGGTTGGCTATGTGCCCCAGGGTTTCTCCCTCGCGGATGCGGTGGCGCACCCAGGTGATGCGCTGCTCAGGCGGCACGCGGCCGAGCTTGTCACGGAAACTGTCCGCGATCTCCACTGGCAGCAGCAGATGATGGGGTCCATCCGGATCCGTCGCCCAGCGGTTGAAGCCGGGGTTGTAGCGGTAGATGTCGTCAATGGAGAGGTCCGCCAGTTCGGCGGCAAGGGCCAGGTCGATTTGCGAGCCGATGTCCACACGGGCGAGATAGGGCGTGTCGGGGACAGGGTGGAGCCTCACCTGGTAGCGTTCCGGCTCGGCGACGATATCGGCCAGGGCGAGCAGCTTGGGTACGTAGGAGCGGGTTTCCCGGGGAAGGCGCAGGGACCAGAAGTCCGTGCCGCGGTTGTGCCTGCGGTTGTAGCGGATGGCCGATTTCACGGTGCCGCTGCCGGAATTATAGGCGGCCAGGGCCAGCAGCCAGTCGCCCTTGAAGGTCTTATGGAGATACTGCAGGTAGTCGAGGGCCGCCCGGGTCGAGGCTTCGATGTCGCGCCGTCCGTCATACCACCAGTTTTGTTTCAGACCATAGTGCCGTCCCGTCCCGGGTATGAATTGCCAGATGCCCGCGGCCCGCCCGTGGGAATAGGCAAAGGGTTGAAAGGCGCTTTCCACAATGGGGAGCAGGGCGATCTCCAGGGGCATGCCGCGCGCTTCCAATGCCTCGACGATGAGGTGCAGGTAGGGACGCGCGCGCCGCGTGGTGCGGTCCAGGTAGCTGGGGTGCCTGACGTACCAGTTCCGTTCCTGGTCGATGGTTTTGTGGCTTTGGTGGGGGAGGGCGTATCCCTCGCGAATGCGTTGCCAGAGATCCCCGTGCGGGGGAGCGGCGGGTAAGACATGGGGCCTGGCCGGTGGGTGGGCTGGCGCGGCCGCGATGGCGGTTGGCGTATCCGCGCTGTCTTTGTCCCGCTGCGCGGGGGTTGCGGGTATGAGATCCTGCGCGTCCTGATCAATCAATTCCGCAAGGAGCTGGCTGTCCTTGGGGGGTGGATCCGCGTGGCCGGGCGGCGTGGCTTCCCGCGCGGGAGATGGGAGTGCCCGAGCGGATAGGGCCTGGGAGGCGTTGGCGAGGATGTGCGTCCGGGCCGGATCCTCTGCCTGCAGGCTGGCCGCCCGGGATGAGGCGGCGGCGCCGGAGAAGGCGCTGAATAGGGCGGCCAGGAGTAGTGAGTTAAGTGCTTTATTATTGATTTTATTCATAATGGGTTGCCTGGTCGCGGGCCGCCGCTGTTTGTGTGATCGGCAATTATAGCCCTATTCTTGAGCGGCGATCCAGGGAGAGGCGTGCTCAGGCGCGGTCTTTCCAGTAGCGGATGACGGCGAAAACCGACTCGGGAGAGTCAAGGGCGCGTCCGGCATAGGCTTCCGCGGCGGCGTGAACGGCGGGTAGGTGGCAGCGCAGAAAGGGATTGGTGAGTTTTTCCTCGCCCAGGGTGGAAGGCAGGGTGCAGCGTCCTTCCTCCCGCTGGCGGCGGGTCCGGTGCAGGCGCCCGCGCAGGGCCTGGTTGTCCGGCTCTACCTGGATGGCAAAGCGCAGATTCGCCAGGGTGTACTCATGGGCGCAATAGATCCGGGTGTCGTCGGGCAGGTGGGCGATACGCTGCAGCGAGGCGTAAAGTTCCGCGGCGCTGCCCTCGGTAAGCCGCCCGCAGCCGCCCGCGAACAGCGTGTCGCCGCAGAACAGGGCGTCACCGCCATGATAGACCACGTGGTCGTGGGTGTGCCCCGGGGTTTCCAGGACGCGCAGTTGGATTCCCGCGCCCAAGGAAAGGATATCGCCCTCGCGCACGGGATGGCTGATGGCAGGCGTATTGCAGCGCGCGGGCCCGTATACCGGAAAGTCATATGCCTCCAACAGTGGCTTGATGCCGCCGGTATGATCATAATGGTGATGGGTGATCAAAACACCGAGGGGTGTCAGATGATGCCGCCGCAGTTCCGCCAGGACTGGCGCGGCATCGCCTGGGTCTACAATGAGCACGCCCTGGGCGTGTTGAGTGAGGGCCTGTGCCGTATGGTCCGGTGCGATGAGCCATATATAATTGTCGTTGAAGGCGGAAATGGGAACGATACGCATCAGAGGGGCTTCACTTCTGTATCAGGCATACACGGTTACAGGTTAGCGGAATTGCCATGAGCCGGAAAGTCAAAGTGAAGGGTTTGCGCGGGAGAAAGCGCAATGCCTGCGCCGACAGGCAGGGAATGCGCGCATGGTATGCCCGCAAGCTGGGGCAGTGGTTGCTGGAGGCGGAGCGCGGGCAGCTCGAAGAGGTGTTGCCCAATCTCTTCGGGTACCACCTGGTGCAGGTGGGACGGCTGGTCGACGATGATCTGCTGGCCGCCAGCCGCGTGCCCCACCGGGTCATCGTGGATGTGGATGGAGAGGCTGGCAAGGAAGGGGAAGAGGCGTCCCGCCCGCCGCGTCCAGGCCTGGTGGGCAAACCCGATTCCCTGCCTCTGCAGCGGGACGCCATCGATGTGGTGGTGTTGCATCACACCCTGGAATTCGAGCACCATCCCCACGAGGTTCTGCGCGAGGTGGACCGCGTGCTCATTGCCGAGGGGCACGTGGTGATCGTCGGCTTCAATCCTTGGAGCATATGGGGGCTGTGGCGCCTGCTGCGCTTCCGCCGCCGCGCCACCCCTCCCTGGTGCGGAACCTTCCGCAGCATGATGCGCCTCAATGACTGGCTCGCGCTGCTGGGATTCGATACCATCTATTCTCAGACCTGTTTCTTCAGGCCACCCTCGCAGCGCCCTGGCATCATGGACAAACTCACCTTCCTGGAGTCCCTTGGCAGGCGCTGGTGCCCCATTCTGGGGGGCGCCTATGTCCTGGTGGCGAAGAAGCGCGTGGTGACACTGACCCCCATCAAGCCTCGCTGGCGCACGCGGCGCAGGTTTATTGAAGCGGACGTAACCTGAAGCGAGGCGGATTTTTGACAGATACCGTAGAGATCTACACGGACGGCGCCTGCCGCGGCAATCCGGGGCCGGGGGGCTGGGGCGTGCTCATGCGTTACAAGGGACATGAGAAAACCCTGCGCGGGGGCGAGCCCCATACCACCAACAACCGCATGGAACTCATGGCCGCCATCAAGGGGCTGGAGGCGTTGAAGCGCCCCTCGCGAGTGAGATTGACCACCGACTCGGAGTATGTCAAAAAGGGCATCATGGAGTGGATCGAAGGCTGGAAACGGCGTGGATGGAAGACCGCGGGGCGCAAGGCCGTCAAGAATGCCGATTTGTGGCGGGAACTGGATGCCCTGGCATCACAGCACGACATCGAGTGGCACTGGGTGCGCGGCCACTCCGGCCACAGCGAAAACGAAATGGCCGACGCCCTGGCCAACCGGGCCATAGATGAAATGCTGTCCGCCGGGCGGAGCGGATAAGTCCAGATATGACCATGAGGTTGAGACGGATAAACCACTTTACGGAGTAAGAATCATTGCGCCAGATCATCGTCGACACGGAAACCACCGGCCTGGAGCCTTCCCAGGGACACCGCATAATCGAGATCGGTTGCGTCGAGATCATCAACCGGCGCCTGACGGGCAATCACTACCACCAGTACCTCCAGCCCGACCGCGACATCGACGAGGCGGCCATGGAAGTGCATGGTATCACCGGCGAGTTTCTCGCCGACAAGCCCCGCTTTCCCGAGATCGTGGATGATTTCATGAAGTTCGTCGAGGGCGCCGAGCTGATCATCCACAATGCGCCCTTTGATGTGGGCTTTCTGAACCATGAGCTCAAACTGGCGGAGGCGGGATGGGGAGAGATTACCGACTACTGTACCGTGGTCGATACGCTGGTTCTTGCGCGTACCTTGCACCCGGGCCAGAAGAACAGCCTCGACGCCTTGTGCCGGCGCTACGGCATCGACAATTCCCAGCGCACCCTCCATGGCGCCCTGCTGGACGCCGAGATTCTGGCCGATGTCTATCTGGCGATGACCGGGGGGCAGAGCAAGTTGATGCTCGATGGCGCGGAAGAGGTGGCGGGCGCGCGGGAAGGGGGGATACGGCGCCTCGATGGCAAGCGTCCCGCCCTGAAAGTGGTGCCCGCCTCGCCCCACGAGCTGGAGATGCACCAGCAGCGCCTGGCGGCCATTGACCGCGCCTGCGGCGGCAGGTGTGTGTGGCGGGAGCTGGACGCGTGATCAAGGCCATCGGTCAATTCTTCAATGGCCAGATCCGGGAGCCGGCGTCGCGGGGGCAGGGCCGGGCGTCCGAACATGCCCTGCAGCTGGCCACGGCCGCGCTGCTCATCGAGATCACACGCGCGGACTTTCATGTGGAGGACAGCGAGCGCCTGGCCGTGGATGAGGCCATCATCAGGATGTTCGAACTCAGCGAGGAAGAAGCGCGGGAACTCGCACGCCTGGCGGAACTGGAGGTGAAGGAATCGGCCTCCCTGTTCGAGTTTACCACCCTGGTGGATCGTCATTTCACCCTGGAACAGAAGATACAGGTGGTGGAAATGCTATGGCGCGTGGTTTTTGCCGACGGCGCCAAGGACAAATACGAAGAGTACATGGTGCGCAAGATCGCCGATCTGATCCACGTTTCCCACCGCGACTTCATCAAGGCCCGCCATCGGGTGGAGCGCGAGCTGGCCAGCGGGCCCTGATTTCGCCTGGCGGTTACAGGGGCTGCGCGGCCTTTTCAGGCGCCGTTGATGAGCAGGTGGACCCAGATGCTGGCGCCATAGCCCAGCGCGATGGCCCAGCTCCACTTGAGGTGGGAGAAGAAGGTATAGATGCCCCGCGCCTGGCCCATGAGCGCCACCCCGGCGGCGGAGCCGATGGAAAGCAGCGAGCCGCCGACGCCGGCGGTGAGGGTTACCAGCAGCCATTGATCCAGGCCCATGTCGGGATTCATGGTAAGGACGGCGAACATCACGGGAATATTGTCCACGATGGCCGAAATGACGCCCACCAGGATATTCGCCCAGGTGGGGCCGAGGTCCACGTACATGATGTTGGAGATCATGGCCAGATAGCCGATGGTGCCCAGTCCCCCAACGGCGAGAATGACCCCGTAGAAGAACATCAGGGTGTCCCATTCCGCATGTTCCATGCTCTTGAAAATATCAAAGTGGGCATCCTTGCCCGTGGGAGCCTGCAAGGCTTTTTCCTCGGGGCCATGAAGTTCGTCACGGGGCGGACGCATGCTGCGCCGCTTCAGCCAGTAGCCATAGAACTTGAGTATGCTCAGTCCCGTCATCATGCCGATGACGGGCGGCAGATGCAGAAAGTTGTGCATGGTGACCGTCATGGTGATGGTCAGGAAAAACAGGGCGACGATGACATACCCACCGGGCTTGACCTCAATCTCTTCCTGCATGGCCTCGGGGCGCGTTTTGGGTATTGTCAGGGCCATGATGATGGCGGGCACCAGCCAGTTTACGGCGGAAGGCACGAACAGGGCGAAGAACTGCTGGAACTCCACGACGCCTTTTTGCCACACCATTAATGTTGTGATGTCCCCGAAAGGGCTGAAGGCTCCGCCGGCATTGGCCGCCACCACGATATTGATGCAGGCTACGGTGATGAAGGTGGTATTGCCCGCTCCCACGGCGATTACCACCGCGGCCATGATCAGCGCCGTGGTGAGATTATCCGCCACCGGGGAGATGAAGAAGGCGAGAATGCCCGTGATCCAGAACACGGCGCGCAGGGAGAAGCCGGAGGAGATGAGCCAGGCCCGCAGCCGCTTGAAAACGTTGCGCTCGCTCATGGTGTTGATATAGGTCATGGCGGCGAGCAGAAACAGCATGAGTTCGGCGTATTCCAGGATATGATGGCGCACCGCGCGCTCCACCACGGCGGTGTCGCCCTGTGTGGAATAGGCATAGGCGATGAGCAGCCAGATGATGCCGGCCGCCAGCATTACGGGCTTGGATTTTCTGAGGTGGAGGAATTCCTCCATGATCACGACGGCATAGGCGATCGCGAAGACGATGAGGGCGGTGATGCCGACCCAATGTCCCGTCAGATCGAGCACCGTCTGGGTTTCATGGCTGGCGCCGCCCGAGGCCAGGGCCGGGCCACTGCCCAGAGCAACGAGCAACAGCATGAACCACGGAAGAACGCGCGCGGCCTTTGCGGTCAGCATGTGTGGGCGTCCAGGCGGGATTTCATGAAGTATTCGTTTCCAGTCGTTGTCGTTCCATTGTCAGGGTTGCCGGGGCTGTCCCTGTACAAAACCGTTTGGTTTGGTGTATGTTTACACGGACATTGCAAATGCGGGTTGGGCCGTGTCCTGAAGGGCGTAACGCCCCAGGGCCTGGCTGCCCCGCGGGTCGCGGCAGGAACGAGGTCCGGCGCCTCACCGTAATTGCCTGGTATCATAGCATTCAGCGCCAGCCTGCCGCCCGTCTGGCTAACAACAGGTTTGTTCGGTTCTCGGCCGGTTTCTCAGCCCAAAGTTCCCGGGAGTCAGTTGACGGCGAGCAGCGCATCGCATCCGGTGGACGCACCCTGGAAAACCGGGTGATGGGTTGACCCCGGGCCATGATTCCGCGGCCGACGCACTCTGGTCCCGGTGGAGGGCCAGGTGGTAAGCTTTATTCCCTATGATTATGCCGCATATCTTAATCAAAAAAACAGTTCAGTGAAAATCGAAAAACCATTGCCGGGCTCGCGTCTTTCATGGTCCCATTTGCTGGGGGCATGCGCCGCCGCGTTCTCACTGCTGGCTGTTTTGTCCGCCCAGCCCGCCCTGGGCGCCGATCTGCGTCAGCACAGCAAGGCGGTGGTCAAGTTGTTCATTACGCGGCAGGCATGGAACATGAGCCAGCCCTGGAGCAAGAATCCCGCCAGCAGCTCGGTCTGTTCCGGCTTCATTATCGCGGAAGGCATCCTGACCAACGCG